>Ga0209253_10002025_pt1 | contig 17843 bp, 16 predicted proteins | sample FrelakmetBRP12BR_FD_187145 | JGI IMG/M metagenome (GOLD analysis project Ga0209253, IMG submission 187145) | Freshwater lake sediment microbial communities from the University of Notre Dame, USA, for methane emissions studies - BRP12 BR (SPAdes)... | ecosystem: Environmental > Aquatic >... | reverse complement strand
TTCCGGCCCGCCTGCAGATCCGTGGTACAAGATTCGGCAGGCCTTACGCCAGGCCGGAGAGGTAAGAGGAGGCTCCAGATGCGCCTTGCCTCAGAGATCACCCGGTCTCCGGCCTCCCAACTCTCCCTGAGTATGACACGGTTTTTCAGCAACCTGCCAGGAACAGTGCATCCACTGAACGGGGGCCGGTTTCCGAACCCTCATGGCGTTTTCTGGACGGCGCCGGTCATGGGGACGAAGAGGACGGGCAGGAGCTCCCGGGTCTGGACCACGCCCCGATCGTTCTTGGTTACCACCATGAGACGCTGCACCTCATGAATCCCGCCGAGGGGGATGACCATGCGGCCGCCAGGTCGAAGGTGTTCCACGAGGGGCGGCGGAATGTGGCCTGCGGCGCAGGTGACGATGATGCCGTCGAAGGGGGCTTCTTCCGGCCAGCCGAAGTAGCCGTCGCCGACTCTGACCTGGACGGTTGGGTACCCGAGTCGCTGCAGCCGTTGCCGTGCCTCCTCGCCGAGGGCGTGAATGATCTCCATGGTGAACACCTGGGGCGTGAATTCGGAGAGGACGGCCGCCTGATAACCGCTGCCGGTCCCGATCTCGAGAACCTTGGCGCCCGCCTTGAGCTGGAGGGCCTCGGTCATGAGGGCGACGATAAAAGGCTGAGAGATCGTCTGGCCGTAGCCAATGGGAAGTGGCCGATCGGCGTAGGCCACCCGCTGCAGATCCTGAGAGACAAAGAGATGCCGGGGCACCTGGCGCATGGCCTCCAGCACGACCTCATTCTGAATCGTGGGGCTGTAGCGGCGGAGCTGGGACCTCACCATCTCCTCCCGCTCTTGAGCACGCTCCCCGAATCGGGGCGGACGCCAGTCAGGTTGAGGGGCGGTCACGGTCTTGCGCTCACCTCGTGGTTGGCACAGGGCAGAGGAGACGATGAGGGAGGCCAGGGCCAAGACGAGGCCGAAGATGGCAGTGACTACCTTGCCGGTCACGAGAGGACTCGCTTCATGGTAGCAGCCGGGACTGATCCCGCTGCATCTCTGTCGCGGCTGGAAGCCGCTCCTACAGGATGGGATCTCCCGACGCAGTCTGTGGGAGAGGCTTCCAGCCTCGATTCCTAGGAACGAATGGGCCTCGAACCAAATCGACATCGGTTCACGTTCCGGGTGCTCGGATCTAGGCAACAGCCTGTTGACACACGGCGATACGGCGTCGCTTTATGTGAAGGCACGATAGCAGAATCCGCGGAGGAGGGTCAAGGCGAGGGCGGATGGAGTGGACCGCCCCGGCTGCATCCTGCGGCGGCATTGCTCTCATTTGACTATGCCACGGGTGGATGATTACTATTCCAGTGGAACTCAAAGAGAGGGAGGTGGAAGCCATGGAGAGCGATGTGAGCCGTTCACCTCTTGCCCATCAAGAGGAGTGTGACTGCTGTTGCGGCTGCGATAGCTCGGCCGAAAGCAAGGACTATCCGAAGGACGAGGAAGGCAGGCCGGTCCATCGGCCACTTTGATAAACCGAAGCCTGTTCATGAAAGCCCTGCTCACGAGAGCGGGGCTTTTTTGTTTCCCCACGATACCGTTCCTGCGGGCTAGGAGCAGGGCGCCTCAGGAACCTGCTAATGGTGTTGCCACCATGCGAGTTTCCTGGATCTCCTCGAATCTCGCCATGACGAGCTGGTTTTCGCCGACCTCTCCTGACTTCACGAGGACCGGGATGTAATTGTCGGAAAGGCCGAGGCGACCGCCGTCCGCAGCGCTCCGACCTTCCAGGAGCACCGGTCGCACGGTGCCGACGAAGCGCCCCATGAAGGCAAGCCGCTTGGCCCTATCTAACTGCCTCAGCAGCGCAGAGCGAGTCCGGATCACCGGCGGTGGGAGCCTCCCCTTCATGACCGCCGCTGGGGTTCCGGGCCTTGGAGAAAAGGAGAACACGTGCAGGTAGGCAAGGGGTAAGGATTCAAGGAGACGGTACGTACTGAGGAAACAGGCGTCGGTCTCGCCGGGGAAGCCGACAAGCACGTCCGCACCCACAGCCAGACCAGGGATCCTGGCGACGGCATCGAGGACCAGGTCCCGATAGAACAGGGGATGGTAGGTTCGATTCATCCGCGCCAAGATCGCAGCGTCACCGCTCTGGAGCGGCACGTGCAGATGAGGGCAGAGGCTGGGCTCAGATGCCATGCGGTCCAGCAGCTCACCGGTAATCTCCCCAGGCTCGAGGGAACTCAGGCGTAGGCGCGGCGGGGGGCACTGCTCGAAGATATCGCGGATGAGGGAGGTGAGATGCCGCGGAGGCTCGAGATCCCGACCCCATTGGCCCAGATGAATCCCGGTGAGGACGATCTCCTGAAAACCGCCGGCCAGGAACCGCTCCACCTGCTCGAGCCCAAGAGCTGCGGGAATGCTCCGGCTCCGACCTCTGGCATGAGGGACAATACAGTAGGAGCAAAAGGCATCGCATCCGTCCTGAATCTTCAGAAAGGCTCGCGTTCGCTGGCCGAAGGCGCTTAGTACAAGGGGTTGGGGAATCCCGCTCTCGCGCGGGTCTCCGGCGCGGATGGTAGGGGTGGCGCCGCTCACGAGATCAGCGAGATATTGGAGGAGTGCCAGTTTCTCGGTGGACCCGAGGATGAGAGAGACCCCAGGAACGGCGGCGATCTCGGCCGGAGCGATCTGGGCGTAACATCCGGTGACGACGACCCTCGCCTCGGGATTCTGGCGAAGGGCACGACGAATCAGCTGGCGTGACTCCATGGCGGCTCGAGCAGTCACGGCACAGGTATTGAGGCAGTAGAGGTCGGCGCGCCGGGAAAAAGGCACGATCCCGTACCCGGCACCGCTTAGCCGCTCCTCGAGGTAGGCGGACTCGCACTGGTTTACTTTGCAGCCTAAGGTGATGATCGCTGCGGTGGTCATGAGAGCACCTGATGGATCATGCCGCCGCCGAGGACCTTCTCACCACGGTAGAACACCGCAGCCTGACCGGGGGTGATGGCTGTCTGAGGCTCATGGAAACGGACACGCATCTGCTTGGTGTTGGGCGCGAGCATTGCCGGGGCCTCCTGGTGGCGAGATCTCACCTGCACGAGAGCCTCGAGGGGTCCGGTGGGGGCGGGAATGCCGACCCAGTTTATGTCGGTCACCACGAACTCTCGGCGCCTCAGATCCTTCCGGCGCCCGACCCTGACGGTGTTTGTCTCCGGATCGAGGCCCACCACGTAGTAGGGCGCAGAGGAGGGGATACCAAGCCCCCGGCGCTGGCCGATGGTGAATCGGTGAATGCCGTCGTGCTCGCCCACCTGACGACCCTCTACATCCAGAACCGGCCCTCGCGACGAGAGAAGGTCAGTCCCTATGTGCTCCTCGAGGAAGCGCCGGTAGTCGTTGTCAGGGATGAAGCAGATCTCCTGACTTTCCGACCTCGCGCTGACGGCGAGACCTGCCGATGCCGCGATTTTCCTCACCTCGCCCTTGAAGAGAGCTCCCACGGGAAAGACCGCATGGGAAAGCTGCTCCTGGGTAAGACCGAAGAGAAAGTACGACTGATCCTTGGCGCGATCCCGGCCTCTCAACAGCCTGAGCCTGCCGCCGCTCTCAGGAGGGGCGATTCGAGCGTAGTGCCCGGTGGCCAGCCACGGGACGCCCAGATCCAGGGCATAGCGACGGAGGAGGAGAAATTTGATCCTCGGGTTGCAGAGCACACAGGGGTTGGGAGTCATCCCTTGTCGGTAGACCTTGAGGAACGGCTGGATCACCTGCTCTCGAAAGGCGTGACGAAGATCGACGCCGTGGAGCGGAATCCCGAGCCGCTCCGCCAGAATGCGGACGGACTCACTCGGTTGGCCCGGATCATCGGGAGCGAGGCTCATGTGGAGCGCCACTACCCGGTGGCCGCGCCCCTTGAGGAGCAAGGCGGCCACGGCGCTGTCCACCCCGCCGCTCAGGGCAACGGCTACGGCTTCGTGGGGTTCGGGCCGAAGGTCGTCCCGGTCGGTGGCGGCTGAGGCCACGGGGGCAGGCAATGATAGGGTTTGTTGTCCCGACACGTCGATCTCGCAAAAAGGCGGGGAGGACACCCCCCGCCACGTGTATCATGAGAAGCCAGATCTCCTGGCTCTTTTCCTGGCGGCACTATAGAATACCCCAGCAGGACGGTGAAATCCATCGCCCTCGGATTCGCCTTGACATTCGAGACCACATGATTCAATTGAGTAAATGACCCTCGGGATACGTAGTGAACAGAAAGGAAGCGAAGGCAACGGGAGAGCCTCATGACGCACCATCGGCATCGTCTCGACAAATTCAGGCGGGTTCTAACGGAACAGCCTGTTGACACATTCCTTGTGTCCGAGCCTTGGAACCGCGCGTATCTCAGCGGTTTCTGGGCGGATGACCCCCAGCTCACCGAGTCCTCGGGCGTTCTTCTCATAACGGCCGAGGAGCAGGTGCTCGCCACCGACTTTCGCTACCAGGAGCAGGCGGAAAAGGAGGCCATGGGCTTCCGGATCGTCATCTACAAGGAGACCCTGACCAGCGTCTTGCCCGAGATCTTCGCGAGCCTTCGAACCAGGAACCTTGGCGTCGAGAGCCACCACCTCACCCATGATCGGTTCGTCCGGGTCGAGGAGGCGCTGAAGCGATGGAGACCCGAAGGCGCCCTGGTCCCGACGCTGAATATCGTCGAAGGACTCCGGATGATCAAAGAGCCGGAGGAGATCGAGGCCATGCGGACCTCTCTGGCCTTGACCGAATCGGTGTTCCAGGCCGTGGCGGGGGAGGCTGCGGTGGGAAAGACGGAGAAGGAGCTCGCGTGGCGCATCGAGCAGCTCATGCGGGAGCGGGGCGCCGAGTCGGTCTCCTTTCCCCCTATCGTCGCCTCCGGTCCGAATGCGGCCTTACCCCACGCGGTACCCACGGAACGCCCGTTGCAGGAAGGCGAGACCGTTATCTTCGATCTCGGCGCCAGGGCGGGACACTACTGCTCGGATATGACCAGGACCTTGATTCTCGGAGAACCGGACGCAAGAGTGCGCACCATTTACGCCATCGTCCGGGAGGCGCAGCTTCGGGCCGTTGCTTCGGTGCGGGCCGGGCTTTCCTCGCAGGATGTGGATCGGGTGGCTCGCGACTACATTGCCTCCGCCGGCTTCGGCGAGAACTTCGGTCACGGCCTCGGCCATGGCGTCGGGCTCGCTGTTCACGAGAAGCCGGGCTTCGGCAAGACCAACTCCATGGTCCTCGAGGAGAACATGGTGGTGACCATAGAGCCGGGAGTCTATCTCCCCGGCTGGGGCGGGGTGCGTCTGGAGAACATGGTGCGAGTGACCGGGGACGGCTGTGAGGTGCTCAACAACAACGATTCGTTCTACTCGTTTTAGCAGGATGCTGAAAAACTCTGCCTCAGCGCTAGCGATAACGCGAGACCGGGGAATCTCGTCGGCAAGGCCGCATAGTCGCACCATGAATAAGGTTGTGGTGTTCCGGCCCACAGCAAAGCGAAGGCACAGTATTCGGGAAGCTTTTCCGAGGGCGGAGGAGTAAGAGGTGGCTCCAGATGCGCCTTGCCTCAGAGATCACCCGATCTCCGGCGTCCCTGACCTCGGTGGGTATGACGCGGTTTTTCAGCAACCTGCCAGGCTGGAACTCCAAGGAGGATACCGCGGTGGACACAGGTGATTTTCGGATCGAGATGGATTCCATGGGGGAGGTGAGGGTCCCAAAGACAGCCTATTACGGCGCTCAGACTCAGCGAGCGGTGGAGAACTTCCCCATCAGCGGCATCAGGTTCCCGCGTCCCTTCATCCGGGCGCTGGGCCTGATCAAACGTGCCTCCGCCCGCGTGAACCTGGAGATAGGGCTCCTTTCCACGGAGATCGCCCAGGCCATCATCCAGGCGGCGACCGAGGTGGTGGACGGGAGCCTTGATCAGGAGTTTGTCCTGGATATTTTTCAGACCGGCTCCGGCACCTCCACCAACATGAATGCCAACGAGGTGATCGCCAACCGGGCCATCGAGATACTCGGGGGCCCCAGGGGGAGTAAGTCTCCGGTTCATCCGAACGACCATGTCAACCGCGGCCAGTCGAGCAACGATGTCATCCCGAGCGCCATTCACCTCGCCGCCGCCGAGATGATCCATCGGGGCCTCCTTCCGGCGCTCAGGGTTTGCGAGCGGGAGATGCTCGCCAAGAGTGAGGAGTTCGACCGGATCGTGAAGATCGGCCGTACCCACCTCCAGGATGCCACGCCGGTGCGTCTCGGCCAGGAGTTCGGCGGCTATGCCCGCCAGATGATACTGGCCAGAGAGCGACTTGTTCAGGCCGTCGCGGGGCTCATGGAGCTGGCTCTTGGGGGCACCGCAACCGGCACCGGCCTGAATGCTCCTCCCGAATTTGCTCCCAGGGTCGTTGCCCTGCTGGCCGAGGAGACGGGTCTTCCCCTGGCGGAGGCCCAGAATCACTTCGCCGCTCAGGGCGGCCAGGATGCCCTGGTGGCTGCGAGCGCAGCACTCCGAGGCCTCGCAGTGACGCTCACCAAGGTGGGAAATGACCTTCGATTGCTCGCATCGGGTCCCCGGTGCGGTCTTGGTGAGCTTCAGCTTCCAGAAGTGCAACCGGGCTCATCGATCATGCCCGGAAAGATCAACCCGGTGATCATCGAATCCCTTCTCCAGCTGGCGGCCCAGGTAATGGGCAATGACCTGGCTGTCGCCCTGGGCGGGCAGGCGGGAATCCTGGAGCTCAACGTGATGCTGCCGGTGATCTGCCACAACCTCCTGCAATCCATCGAGCTCCTGCGAAACGGGATTGCCAACTTCACGGAGCGGTGTCTGAAGGGGCTCGTCGCCAACGAAGCCAGGTGCCGGGAGTTGGTGGAGGAGAGCCTGGCCCTGTGTACCGCGCTTGCGCCGGAGATCGGCTACGACCGGGCGGCGAAGCTCGCCCGGGCCGCATACGAGAGCGGGAAGCCCGTCCGGGAAGTGGCCCTGTCAGCCGGGCTCCTTCCGAGGGAACAGCTCGAAGATCTCCTGGATGTGGAGAGGATGACGAGGTCGGGCATCCCGGGGCGGTCGAAAACGAAGACAAAGGGCGAAGAGGGCTGAGGAGCGGGAAGCCTCTCCCGTCGGTGATCCACGTGCCGCCCGGCAAGCCGCGAGACGAGCGGCCCGGCAAGCTTCCCCGGATGGCGAGGCCATGGCCAAGATTATCTCTTTTGAAGACGGCCGGAAGGTTGAGGACAACCTCATCTGCCGGCAGCCTCTGGAATTTCGTCGGGGCGACTGGTACGAGGGTCAGGTGATCCAGGCGCTGCGGATGGAGGCGGAGAAGTATCAGGCTCACCGGCGCGAGGCCCTTATCGGCGGCCATCGCCACATCAAGTTCGTTCCCGAACATTTCGCTCTCGTGGGGGGCTGGGATCATACCATCCTGGCCCTCTACCGGTGGCGGCAGAGCGACAGGCAGAGTCTAGAGGTCTATCGCCTGGCAGGACTCATGGAATGCGTGGTAAACGCCTCCTGTCCCCTCCTTCGCACCGACCTTCTCCACAGCCTCTACAAGACCATCCTCGATCTCCGCAAGCGCCTGCTCGTAGCGTGGCTCGGTGGCTCATCCCATTTCCTTCTCCCCATCCATCCCCACCTCTACGGGCGCGAGAGATTCTTCGAGCGGATCTGTCAGGCGGACACGCTGAAAACGCTCTACAAGGTGGTGGAGCAGGAGGTGACTGCGCAGTTCAACCTCCTTGCTGCGGAATACGTCTTCTACTTGCCGCAGAGGATCGTGCAGCGGGAGGGCTGAGGGGAGCCACGTGTACCGGGTGCGTTTGTCGACGTCGCCGAATGCGACGCAGGGTGACCCGCGAACCCAGCTCCGACCGCTCCCGGCAAACGTCTCCTTCGGTGGAAAGATCCCGGATGCAGGAAAAACTGCAGGCACAAAAAATGCACATGCCATGGACCGCTATATTCAGCAGCAGAGGGAGTCGAGGAGCGGAATCCGCTAACATGATCGTCCGCGGCAGCTGCGCGCGGGGCAAGCGGTCCCGAACCTCCCGCCGTTCTGCTGCTTCCTTCCCGCTTTTCTCCTTTTCGTGGATGTCTTCTCGGGAAGGGAAGGCACGCCGGATTCCGGTTCACTAACACCCGACCGGATCGGCCGCACAGAGAGTGAGCCTATGCCCACGTGGCCCTATCGATACCAGTTGAGCGTCCAGGACCGACTGCGCCGTTCGGTCTATGAAGTGTTGCGGGATCAGATGGACGTGTACCTCATCAAACACGGGCTGATCGACTCCTACCAGAACTTTCGCCAGGCGGGCGAGCCGTACCCATTTGTGCCCAAGAAGGAGCTCAAGCCAAGATCTCGGGCGGTGGAGAAGGAGTACGTCCTCCACAACCGCTTCCTGGTCCTCTTCTGTGAGTCGACCATTCCCAGCGGGTACAAGAAGTACATTCGTTTTTTCGACAGCAACAAGGTCACCAAGGAGGGCATCGCCGAGCTGACCTGCGTGCAACTCCACAAGACATATACGAAAAATCTCCGCTACTTCGATAACCTTGGATTTCAAGATCTGGTCATTGATCTCTTGCCGGTGGACTATGCGCTCCTCATCCAACAGGCACCATCGGCGAGGAGTCAAAACCGTTATGCCTTGACCCATTTCCACGTCCGAATCGACTGGCCTCTCGACAACGCTATCGAGCAAATGGCGCAGCAGCTGCGCTACATCTCCAAGGAGCTCTACGAGAAAGGCGAGAAGCACGCCCAGAGCCTGCAGAACAAGCTGTTCGAGAGCTACGGGTTCCACTATGCCGTGGGCGGTCGCCGCACCGCCGCGGTCATCGCCGCTCAATTTCTGAAGAACATGGAGTTCATCTCCACCATCTATGTGTGCAGTGCCGAGTCGAGGACCCTGTCGCGGATCAGCGAGCGGGGGGTGAAGAAGTTCATCCTCATCAAGCTTCCCACCCAGGAAATCTCCCGGGTTGCCGCAGAGAACGGCATGAGCTTCGAGAGCTTCGTGGAACGGTACCTGGTGGATATGCGAGATGACTACGGGGTAGGAATGTTTCAGGTGGTCTACCGGCCCGCCTTGCACGCCAAGCCGCCCGAGGACGGGAAGCTCAGAAAGCTGCGGCCCGACTACCAGTGGCTCACAGTGACGAGCCAGCTCCTCATCCCACTTCCTCCCTACTCTGAGACCTATCCAGTTCCCTACAGTACGATCTACCTGCCGGAATAGGTGGAGTCTGTCTGCCTCCTTGGATTGATGAGGCGGGTGGCGGGGGAGGTCTATTCAGTCGCCAAGGCCACCGCGGTTCGTGCGCCCGAGGAGGGTCTTCCGAACTAGGTTCGGAAGGCGGAGCGGCCCGCGTAGACGGCGGAGGCCCCGAGCTCCTCTTCGATCCGGAGCAACTGGTTGTACTTGGCCAGGCGGTCGGTGCGGCTCAGGGAACCGGTCTTGATCTGACCGATGCCTGTTGCCACCGCAAGATCGGCAATAGTGGTATCTTCCGTCTCCCCGGAGCGGTGTGAGATGACAGCTTGATATCCGGCCCCTCGGGCCATATCGATGGCAGCGAGGGTCTCGGTCATCGTGCCGATCTGGTTGAGCTTGATGAGGATGGCATTCGCCACTCCCTCTTGGCTACGGCATTGTGGAGCTTGCTCCAACCAAAGAGTTCGTGGGGAAGACCCTGAAGGAGCTGGACTTGATCAACCGGTACGGTATCCAGGTGCTGGCGGTGAAGGAGATCATTCCCCGAGGCCTGATCTTGATTCCCACCGGGGCGTTCCGGCTGAAGGATAGCGACGCCCTCATCCTCCTCGGGCCGGATGAAAGCCTCCGCAAGCTGCAGGAGCGCTAGCCCCCTTGCTCTTCACCGAAAAGGGGCCGAATCTCCCCGGATCAGAGACCAGCCCCGGGGACGTGAATGAGCTGTCCCACCTTGACGATGTTGGATTTGAGAGCGTTGAGCACCTTGATGTCGTCAACGCTGGTGTTGAAGCGCTTGGCGATGCTGAAGAGGGTGTCACCATCCTTGACCCGGTAGGAGATGGTCTGCCCCCTCGCCCCCGCCTCACGGGGAGTACCGGTGGTCGGAGCAGCAGCCGTGCTCTGGGAACTCGCCTCGGTCTGCCCGGCGGGAGCGGCTGCCGTTGGCGTGAAGTTGACAGGGGCGGTCGTTCTCTGCGCCGCTTCAGTCCCCGCCGGTGTGTTCTGGGAGGCAAGCTGGGTGTCCCCCGCTCCCTTGCGACTGCCCGCCTTCCGCGCCGGGCCTGCCTGAGTCGACTTGGCCGGCGACTGGCTACTCGCCGTCACCATTCGGCCCTCGCGAGGTATCTGGAGCACCTGTCCCCGCCGCACCGACTTGGCACTCCGAAGACCGCTGGCTTCGAGAATCTGATCCTGGGACACTCGGTATTTCCTGGCGATGGAGGCGAGGCTCTCGCCGGACCGCACCCGATGTCGCACACAGGTGATCTTGGGCGGCTGCCAACTGGGGATCTCGTCGAGCTTGGCCAGGAACAGGGGCGCCTGGTCATGGGACACGTTCAGGGTGTAGGCGTAATCGGGGGTCACCCCGTTCCGTAAGGCGGGGTTGAGCTCATGGATCGCCTCCATCGGGACACTCAGGGCCTGAGCGATGTCCTGGAGGCGCACCTGCTTGTTGATCGGCACCTTCTGATAGGAGAGCGGCGGGGCAGCCTGCAACTCGGTGAAGCCGTACTTGGCCGGATTCTTGATGATGTGAAGCGAGGCAAGGAACCGGGGAACGTACCGCGCTGTCTCCGCCGGGAGGCGCGTGTACAGATCCCAGAAGTTGTCAAGGTAGTTCACGTGCTGCTGGCGAATGACCCGAAGCACGTTGGCCTCGCCGCAGTTATAGGCGGCAAGCACCGTGGTCCAGTCGCCGAAGAGATCATGAAGGGTGGTGAGGTAGCTGATGGCAGCGTCGGTTGACCGCTCCAGATCCATGCGCTCGTCCACCCAGCGGTCGCGGCGGAGATCGAAGCGGTAGCCGGTAGAGGCGATGAACTGCCAGAGCCCCAACGCTCTGGCCCGGGAGAGGGCCTTCACCTTGAAACCGCTCTCGATCAGGGGCAGCCAGGAGAGATCCCCCGGGAGCCCAGCCTTTTTCATCTGCGCAACGATGTGCGGGCGATACATCCCTGAGCGGTAATAGGAGTCGATGAAGAAGTTTCGCTCGACCGTCTGCAAGCTCCTGATCTCCCTGGCGACGTGGTCGTTCATCGCGAGAGGGATCTCGCCGCTGAGGTCCGTACGGAGATGGGACCTGGAGGCATAGATCTCGACGATCCGTTTGGAGATGAGGAGGCGGAGGTCCTCCTTCTGCTGGGCTATCTCCGGATCCTTGTCGCCATCGATGCTGTAGATGATCTGAAAGCTCTCGTCGAAGGCCTGGATCGCTTCCGCCCATTCCCCCCGACCCCAGGCATCCACACCCTCTTGGTAGAGATCCAGCGCATCCTCGATCTTCTTCTGCTCGGTTTCGGGATCATCCGTCCGCGGGGCCGTCTCCTTTGCGAGCTTCTCCGCCTTGGAGACAGTCTGGCCCGCCGCCGACGAGACATTCCCGGGGTCGCCGGGCACCGAGCCGGTCTTGTCCTCTCGAGAGGCCCAGAGGGGCAGGAGACGGGTGGCCGGTTCCGGTTTAGGTGCCGGTTTCACCTCTTCGGTGGCGACCTTTGCGGCCTGCGGATGGGCATCAGGCTTGGGAGGCTCCGCGGGACGGACGAGAGCGGATTGCTGCGCACAAGAAACAATGAGGAGCAGCAATCCGAGGAGGGCAAGGTAACGGGAATGTCGCATGGGAACGCACCTCTCAGCAGAGATTTTTTGCCGGTTAATCCTGATGAGATCGGTATAATGCCATGGCGTTCTCTGCACAATTGATGCCAAGATTCCCGGGACATCCGATACCCTACCGGGATCCAAATTGGGGCGTACTCTACCAGGAAATTGGCCGCGTGCCAAACAGAAAATGCCGACCCGGCAAATCCTCCAGTGAAGACGATGCGTTAGACCTTCTCCTGGCAGGCTTGACATACCCAGGGTAGGGTGCTAAGAACCTGGCCATTCCCCAGCGCGCCTGTAGCTCAGACGGATAGAGCAACGGACTTCTAATCCGTGGGTCGGGGGTTCGAATCCCTCCAGGCGCGCCAACGGAATGCCTCGGTCCGCGCGGGTTGGCGTTGCTGTCCTTGACGGCAAATTTCTTGACAACCGCCCTGGCAAGGGTGATACTTCATTAACCTTTTAAATGGTTTTTGGTTGGTTGCTCCAGAGCCTTTTAGGAGGCGGATGGGGCTTTTTGTTTTGAGTCCAAGAGCTCAGAGGCGAGCAGCGCGCCATATCTTCTCTTGAGCCTCAACCTTAATCCGCAGGTTCCGGGATCCGGGCGCTGATCAGTGACAAGGATCCTCGCGCCGGCATGGCCGAGTTGTACGTGGAGAGGCTTATGGCAAGACGGAACCAGTTTGGCTTCAGCAAACGGCAGCGGGAATTTAACCGGAAGCTGAAGGCCCAGGAAAAGATGGCGCGGCGGCAGGGTAAGAAGAAGGTCGACACGGGGGCGGAGGTGCCTGCAGATGACCCCAGGGATGAGAGGCAAGGTGAGGTGTAGCTGCCGCCTCCGCGAGCGGGTCGGAAACGACAATGCGCCCATCTCCCGTCCCTCCGGCCAGAGCCATGGGACCGCTCTTGCGGGCATGCCCAGGAATCTATTCCATGTGAAAATGGACGTGGCCAAGTTGATTCAGGGACCGGTATTTGGCTCGAAGCCGAACAACCCCTTTCGATACATCAGCTTGCCGCGAACAGACAAGGAGGGACGTGTCAGTTCATTTCCCTGCAATCTCCTGAAAGAACTCCAGTTACCAGATTTCTCTCAGAGGGTGATCTGATGCCCTCAGCGCTCTGTTCCCGTCTTGCTCCAAGCAAACATTCGCGGAGAGACAAGCAACAAAAAGGAGGAACCAATGCGAGGCAGCAAACTTTTCGTGGGGAATCTCAGCTACTCCGTAAACAGCAGTGAGCTGAGAGAACTGTTTTCCCCCTATGGTGAGGTAAAGGAGGTCAAGATCGTCGAAGGGAAAGGGTTCGGGTTTGTGGAAATGGCCAATCAAGCCGAAGCGGAGAAGGCGAGGAAAGCGCTGAGCGGCTCTGACTTCAAAGGGAGAGCCCTTAACGTCGACGAAGCCCGCCCGCCTCGAGAGCGCCAGGGAAGAGGTTTTCGGCGGTTCTAGGAGAAAGCACCGCAGGCGAGGGCGTGATCATCTGGCGCACCGTCTCCTTGCCCTTCGTGGAGCATGACCGGGAACTGGCAGACCGAGCATGTCTTACAGCGTCCCGAAAGGCTCAGCAGCCTGGGACCCGTTTTCCCCCCGCAGACCGGGGTAGGGGGTTTCCCCCCAAGAATGGGGAAGCTCCCTACTTGTGGCCTCGCCTAGGCGCTGCTAACGTGCGAGCCAGACATAAGGTAACCTCCATACCACGCCCTCCCTCCAGAAGGGACCCCTCATCGGTCCTCGCCCAGATCGGTGGGGGGTATTCTATTTTTGGGGCCTATCGTTCTGTGCTCGCGACCTCGACCGTTCCCCGAGAGTCAATTTCAGGTGGATAAGGACGCTCGTTTCGTGTAAGAATCCGGGATGAAGGGCGAAACGGTGAGAATGCTCGAGCGAGCGCATTCCCCGCAGCTCGCTGCGGGGTTAGCGAGCGAACTACGATAAGATGAGATTTCTTCCTTACATTTCGAAGATTCCCTGCAGCTAGCTGCAGGGAGCTTCAATTCCCTGGTTCCCACCACCATGATGTGCGGGGGAGAGCCCGACCACGGGTCGTTGCAGAGCCCAACCGCCGGAACCCTGGCCCTCTGCATGTGGTCAGGCCTCCGAGGCGCCGGGTGAAACGGGTGAGGTAAGCCGTTATGAAATTCTGGAAGGGCATGGCCGGCCTGAAAGGGATGAAAAGGCTCGGAGAAATCGCCAAGGTGCTGGTCAAACATGGGCTTGGCGAGGTGGGCGAGCGCCTTTTCCTCCGAAAGTCGGCTCGGGCTGAGGCAGCGAAAGGCCTGAAAGCGGGCGCCGTCTCACCGCGGCGGCTCCGTCTCGTCCTTCAGGAACTGGGCCCGAGCTTCATCAAGCTGGGACAGCTCCTCAGCACCCGTTTCGACCTCATTCCCCCGGAATATATTGAGGAGCTCCGCGGCCTCCAGGATCAGGTCCCGCCGGTACCCTTCGCTGAGATCAAGGAAGTCATCGAACGGGAGTTGCGACAACCCCTCGACAAGGCCTTCCCAGGCTTCGAGTCCGAATCTTTCGCCGCCGCCTCCGTGGCCCAAGTCCACCACGCGAGCCTTCCCACCGGGGAGAAGGTGGTGGTGAAGGTGATTCGCCCCGGGATCGACAAGCAGATACGGGAAGACATCCGGCTCATGCATTACCTCGCCGAAAGGATCGAGAAAAGCTTCGAGGTGGGCCGCCTGGTCGGCGCCGTCAACCTGGTGCGGGAGTTCGAGCGCATCATCTTCAAAGAGCTGGAAATGCTCATCGAGGCGGGGAGCATCGAGAAGTTCGCCCACAACTTTCGGGATACCGCCGAGCTCGCCATCCCCAAGGTCTACTGGGACTACACGACCAAATCGATCCTCGTTATGGAGCGGATCGACGGGATCAAGATGGACCAGGTGGATCAACTCCGCGCCCATGGCATCGATCCGAAATCTATCGCCCTTATCGGCCTCCGGGCCTTTTCCCGACAGCTCATGGAGTTCGGTTTCTTCCATGCCGATCCCCACCCAGGGAATACCATTGTCAGGTACGATGGTCGGGTGAGCCTGGTCGACTTCGGCATCACCGGCTACCTGCATGAAGAAGAGATGCTCGAGGTCGCCCAGATCTTTCTTGGATACGCCGAGCACGACTACGAAATGGTCATGGAGGCTCTCCAGGAGGCGGGGCTCCTCGACGAGACAACCATGGACCTGGAGAGCTTCCAGGCGGATCTAAGAGATGTGAGCGAGACCTTCTACGGCCGACCCCTCCAGGCAATCTCATTCAAGGATGTCCACGACCAGATCATTCGTCTCCTGCTCAAGTACCACATCCGGCTACCCAGAAACCTCTTACTTCTTCTCAAGACCCTGGTTCAGACCGAAGCCCTGGGAAAGATCCTGGGAAGCGACGTGAGCCTCCTTGAATTCACCAGGCCGTACGCAAGGAAGCTCCTGGAACGCAGCTACGGGGCGAAGAGACTCATCAAGAGGATCGGTAAAGAGTCCCGGGATGTGGGGCGATACCTGAGGGAGACGCCGAAATTCCTTCACGACGTCCTGAGCCAGGTTGCGAGAGGCAAGCAGCGACTCGAGATCTGGCACAATGGCTTTCCCGACCTGGAGAAGAGGTTCGAGAAAAGTCTCAATCGGCTGACCATCGGCATCATCCTCTCCGCTTCCATCCTGGCTGCGGCCCTTGTCCTCAACTCGGGACAGAAAGTTCTCTCCTTCCAGATTCACCTCTTCGGCGAGCAGACCGTATCGCTCACGGCGATCTTCGGGCTCCTCGGCTACTTCATTGCCACCGTTCTCGGGCTGTGGTTGATCATCTCCATCGCTCGCTCGGGAAGACTGTGAGGCTGACGAGTGTGGTGGTTGGAGCCCGGTCGGCCCTCCCTTCGGTGCGCGTCGCCATGGTACGCATGAAACAGGGTTTTCAAGGATCTGCCAGGTCAGGCGAGAAGCGGCTCGAGGGGGCATCCCGGGCAGGATGGGGTCCGGCGGCAGTGGCGCTTTCCGACCTGTACCAGGAGGGCGTGGTACTCGTTGAATATGGCCTCGTCAGGGGGCAGGTGCTCCATGAAGAGGCCCTGGAGCTCCCCGTACGCGGCCTTCGGAAGGATGAGGCGGTGGCGAGTCATGAACCGCAGGGTATAAGCGTCAACCACGAACACGGGCCGGTGGAAGGCGTAGAGAAGGATGCTGTCCGCGGTTTCCGGTCCAATGCCGTTCACCGCGAGGAGTTTGTCTCGCAGGTGGCCGGTGGGGAGCTTCCCCATCCGTTCCAGATCGCCGGCGTATTCGCCGGCCAGGAGGTCGACGAGGTTCTTCAAACGGCGGGCCTTGAGCCGGAAGTAGCCTGCCGGACGGACAAGGTGAGAGAGCTCGTCCACTGGGGTTTGGTGGAGTGCCGGGATTGAGAGGAGACCCCGGTCCTTGATACGGGCGATAGCCTTTTCCACGGCGCGCCAGTTGGTGTTCTGGGTGAGGACCGCCCCGACGATGACCTCGAGGGTACTGTCTGCGGGCCACCAGTGCTGGGGCCCGTACGCCGTGAGGAGGCGTCGGTAGATGTCGGTGAGAATGTCCGCGAGGGAGATCCCCACTCCTCCCGTTGCAGGCGGCAGTGACTCCACCGGATAGCTATCGTTGCCTCTTCCCGAACCCATCGTGTCCCTTACTTCTCTCAGGTCGCCGGCCGGTTGAGCGTCTCATCAGGGCTGACACCGGCTAGACCGTCGGCAACTCATCACAGGATTCCTCCATGGATCATCCCTTCTCCGACAGCGACGTCAGACGACCCCTCGCGCCGCACACGTGGCGGGATCTGAACGGCGCGCTGGAGGCCTGGTTCAGAGGGCACCAGGAGATCAGGTCTAAGGCTCACCGGCAGGCTGAGCGCATCTTCGGTCTCATCAAGTGGCTCGACCCCTTCTTCGAGAGATACGAGAGGGAGTCCTATCCCCACTGTACGGATCCCCGCTGCACAGCCCGCCGGGTATTCTTCGACCGGGCCGACCTCCTTGTTCTTCCACGCTCTCCCCGAAGCCTTCCCCGAGGCCCAGACGCGGGCCTTCGAGAGCGAACCGTGTCGCCATCTCACACCCAGAGGCTGCACCCTGCCGCGTCTTACCCGGCCTCACGTCTGTAACTGGTTCCTCTGCGACCTTCACTATCAGTGCCTCACCCGCGAACCGGGAAGAATCCAGCGAGCATTCATCGGGCATTTGGAGGAACTCCGGCACCATCGCCTGAGGCTCTCGCTCCTCTACGATCCCCAGACGGTCTTTTGACGGCTAGGAGGCGATGGCTTGTCCGGCCGCGCCAATGGAGGTCTTCTGGTAGTCTTCGAGAATGCGGCCAATCGCGTCTACCCTGGTTTCCACCAGCACCTCTTGGGCTAGTCGGGTGGCGTCTTCGAGGTGGATCCTGGCGATCGCCCTCTGCACTCTGGGAATGTACAGGGGATCGAGGCTGAGGATTCGGACGCCTATCCCCAGGAAGAAGGGGAGGTACTTCTCGTCGTTCGCCATCTCCCCGCACACGGACACCTCGGTGTCCCGATGTTGCGCCGCATCCATGACTCTCCTGATGGTTCGAAGCACCGAGGGATGATGGGCGACGTACAGGTTGGCCACCTTCTCGTTGGTCCGGTCCACCGCCAGGGTGTACTGGATCAAGTCGTTGGTGCCGATGGAGAAGAAGTCGGCCTCACGGGCAAAGTCGTCGATGAGATCCACCACCGAAGGGATTTCGATCATGATGCCGACCCGCGGGCCGTGAATATGGGGCACCCCCTCCCGGGTCAGTTCGTCCCTGCAGGAAAAGAGTATGTCGCGGGCCTCCAGAAACTCCTCCAGGGAAGAAACCATGGGAAACATGATGCTCACCTGGGCGCCAGCGCCGGCACGGAGAATGGCGCGGAGCTGGTCGGCGAAAATAGGCCTGTTCTGGAGACAGAAGCGGAGGGAACGGAGACCGAGGAAGGGGTTGTGTTCGGTGGGATGGTGCAGATAGGGAGGGACCTTGTCCCC
>Ga0209253_10002024_pt1 | contig 17846 bp, 10 predicted proteins | sample FrelakmetBRP12BR_FD_187145 | JGI IMG/M metagenome (GOLD analysis project Ga0209253, IMG submission 187145) | Freshwater lake sediment microbial communities from the University of Notre Dame, USA, for methane emissions studies - BRP12 BR (SPAdes)... | ecosystem: Environmental > Aquatic >... | reverse complement strand
TCAAGGACCTGCGCGCCGACAAGCTCTGCAAGTGATGGTCTCGAATGACCATAACGCCAGTCCCGACAATCAGTTGACGCAAACTGCTGATGGAGATTTGCACCGTCGCCCAGGGGCAGGCGCCCAGCGCGCCCCTAACCGCCTGAAGTTCTGGACAAAGTCCAGACTGTCGAGGGGCTCGATGGCTCAAGTAACTGATTAACATCATTTAATTAACGACCGGCGAATTTCTGTCCAGATCGAAAAACTCTCTGACGAAACCGGCACTTGGCAGCTGTACGCGCAATCCGTCCACAGACTTTTCCACAGGCCATGTGGACAACTTCACATAAGCGTCCCCGTACATGAGCGCGGTCATCGTCGTGGCGATCGACGCGCCGCTCCGCCGGCTGTTCGACTACCGGGCACCACCGCAGGTCGCACCTGAAACACTCCTGCCGGGTGTCCGCGTGTGGGTGCCGTTCGGGCGTCGGCGCGTGGTCGGCGTGCTGGTCGAGACGCGGGCGAGTTCGGAACTGCCCGACGCGAAACTCAAGACCGCTATCGCTGTCGTGGACGAGACGCCGGTGTTCGATGCGCCGCTGCTCGAACTGCTGCGCTGGGCCGCGGACTACTACCGGCACCCGCCGGGCGAGGTGATTTCGGCGGCGCTGCCGGCGCCGCTGCGCACCGGCGATTCCATGCTCGAGACGACCGAGCGCTGGATGCTGAGTGCCGCCGCGCGCACCGGCAGCCTCCCTGCCCTGCCCACCCGCGCGAATCGCCTGCGCGAACTGGCCGACTTCCTCCAGGCCCGCGAGAGCGCGGATGCCGCGGGCCTCGCGACGCTGTCGTCGCGCTGGCGCGACCACGTGCGCGAACTCGAGAAGCGTGGCTGGGTGACGAGGCTGCGCGTGGCCGACCCGCCGCCGCCCCGCCTGGCTGTGCGCGCCGGCCCGGGTCCCTCGCCGACGCCGGAGCAGCTCGCGGCGATCCAGGCCATCTCGGCGGCGCGTGGCCGCCACGTGTCTTTCCTGCTGCACGGCGTCACGGGCAGCGGCAAGACCGAGGTTTACCTGCGCGCGATCGAGGAAGTGGTCGCGCGGGACGAGCAGGCGCTGGTGCTGGTGCCGGAGATCGCACTGACCCCGCAGCTCGTGGCCCGTTTCGCCGAGCGCTTCGATGCGCCGCTCGCCGTGCTGCACTCATCGCTCACCGACCAGGAGCGGCTGCGCGCCTGGCGAGCCGCGCGCAGCGGCAGCGCGCCGGTCGTGATCGGCACACGCTCCGCGATCTTCGCCCCGCTCGCGCGTCCCGGCCTGATCGTCGTGGACGAGGAGCACGACTCCTCCTACAAGCAACAGGAAGGCTTTCGTTATTCCGCGCGCGACCTCGCGCTGGCGCGTGCGCAGCGGCTCGCGATCCCCGTGCTGCTGGGCTCGGCCACGCCTTCGCTCGAAAGCCTCGAGCGCGCTCGCGCCGGCAAGGCCGTGCTGCTCTCGCTGCCGAACCGGACGGCCGGCGCATCGCAGCCGCAGCTGCACATCATCGACTTGCGCCGGCACGCCGCGACACAGGGCATCGCCACGCCGACGATGCTGTCGATCAAGCGTCACCTCGACGCCGGCGGGCAGGTGCTGCTGTACCTCAATCGCCGCGGCTACGCGCCGTCGCTCTTCTGCCCGGCGTGCGGCTGGGTCGCGCCCTGCCCGCGCTGCGACGCGCGGCTCACCGTTCACCAGCGCGAGCGGCGCCTGCACTGCCACCACTGCGGGACCGAGCAGCGGGCACCGGAGATCTGCCCGACCTGCGGCGAAGCCGTGAAACCGGTGGGCCAGGGCACCGAGCGTATCGAGGAGACCCTGGCGCAGTTCTTCCCGGACGTGCCGCTCGCGCGCATCGACCGCGACGCCGTGCGGCGCCGCGGCGCGCTCGAGGCGGCGCTCGACAGAGTCACGAGCGGCGAGGTGCGCCTCCTCGTCGGCACGCAGATGCTGACCAAGGGCCATCACTTTCCGGACGTCAGCCTCGTCGTGGTGCTGAACGCCGACCAGGGGCTCTTCGGCACGGATTTCCGCGCGAGCGAGCGGCTCGCCCAGACCATCGTGCAGGTCGCCGGACGCGCCGGGCGCGCCGAACGGCCCGGCGAAGTTCTGATACAGACCGAGTACCCCGAGCACCCGCTGCTCGCGCAGCTCGTGAGTGGCGGCTACGACGCATTCGCCTCGGCCGCGCTCAAGGAGCGCGAACTCGCCAGGTGGCCGCCGTTCGCGCGCATCGCCGTGCTCCGGGCAGAGGCCGCGCGACGCGAGGCTCCGATCGAGTTCCTGGATCGCGCGCGGGAAATCGCCGCGGCGCTCGCGGGCCCCGGAGTCGAGATCCTCGGGCCCGCCTCCGCGCCGATGGAGCGGCGCGCAGGGCACTATCGCGCCCAGCTTCTGCTGCACGCTGCCTCGCACGGGCCGCTGCAGCGGCTCTTCTCGCGCTGGTTGCCGGCCGTGGAGGAGCTGCCCGAGGCGCGCAGGGTTCGCTGGTCGCTGGACGTGGACCCGCTGGAGCTTTTCTAGCGGAATCGCGGGACTACGGCTGGTCCACGTCACCGGTCATGGGATTCGCCAGCCGGCCGGGCCAGGATCAGGAAACCGCGCACGGATCCCCGCGGCCCGCTACGCTGTCCGGGTCCCCTACCCGCAACTGGAGTGCTCATGGCCAAGCCCAACTATTCACATCAGAAGAAGCAGCGCGAACAGGCGGCGAAGAAGAAGCGAGACGAGAAATTGCAGCGTCGCCAGCAGCGCAAGGATGAGCCGCCGCCCGCGCCCGCGACTTGACCGGCCCTTGAGCCGCTCGCGGCCTCCAGCGCCACTTTCCGCACTCGCATCCATGCGCGGAATTCCCTAGACTGACGCCCCTCGCCGGACACCTCCCCGACGGCAACACCTTGAAATACCTGATAGAAAACCTGGTGCGCGACGCCCTCGCCGCGCTGCCCAGCGACCTGCAGGACGCCTGCGCTTCCACGCCCAAGCCGACGGTCGAACGCACCCGCGACGCAACCCACGGCGACTTCGCGACCAATGCCGCGATGCACCTCGCCAGGGCTTTGAGGCGCAAGCCGCGCGAGGTCGCCCAGCTGATCGTGGACGCGCTGCCGGCGAGCGAGTTCGTGGCGAAGGTCGAGATTGCGGGCCCCGGCTTCATCAATTTCCATCTCGCGCCGGCGGCGGGTCACCAGGAACTGCTGCGCGTCATAGACCAGGGCGCGGCTTATGGCCGCAGCCAGCAGGGCGCCGGCAAGCGCGTGATCGTGGAGTTCGTCTCCGCGAACCCCACCGGCCCGCTGCACGTGGGCCACGGCCGGCACGCCGCGTTCGGCGCGACGCTCTCGAACCTGCTCGACGCGGCCGGCTACTCGGTGCACCGCGAGTACTACATCAACGACGCGGGCCGGCAGATGGAGATCCTGGCCGTGAGCGTGTGGCTGCGCTACCTCGAGTGCTTCGGCGAGTGCTTCGCCTTCCCGAGCAACGGCTACCGTGGCGACTACCTGCACCCCATCTCCGACAAGCTGGTGGAACAGGAGGGCCGCTCGCTCGTGAGGCCCGCAGCAGACGTCTTCCGCGACATGCCGCCCGACGCGCCCGCGGGCGACAAGGACGCCTACATCGACGCGGTGATCGCACGCGCCAGGGAATTGCTCGGGCCCGACGGGTTCAGCAAGGCCTTCAACATCGCGCTCGCGGACATCCTCGCCGACATCCGCCAGGACCTCGAGGAATTCGGCGTCCGCTACGACGAGTGGTTCTCCGAGCGCAGCCTTTCCGACGGCGGCGCCATCGACCGCGCGCTCGAGCGGCTGCGCAGGAATGGCGTGGTCTACGAGAAGGACGGCGCCGAGTGGTTCCGCGCCACCGACTTCGGCGATGAGAAGGACCGGGTCGTGGTGCGCGAGAACGGCATCAAGACCTATTTCGCCTCGGACATCGCCTACCACCTGCAGAAGCGCGAACGTGGCTTCGAGCACCTGCTCGACGTGCTGGGCGCGGACCACCACGGCTACGTGGCGCGCGTCCGCGCCGGACTGGTCGCGATGGGCGAGCCGGGCGACTCGCTCGAAGTGTGCCTCATGCAGTTCGTGACGCTCTACCGTGGCGGCGAGAAGGTGCAGATGTCCACTCGCTCCGGCGAATTCATCACGCTCCGCGAGTTGCGCCGTGAAGTCGGCAATGACGCCGCGCGCTTCTACTACGTGATGCGCAGCAACGACCAGCACCTCGACTTCGACATGCAGCTGGCGACCTCGCGCTCGAACGAAAACCCCGTGTACTACATCCAGTACGCGCACGCGCGCGTCTGCAGCGTACTGCGGCAGATGCGCGAGAAGGGCTTCACCAGCGACCCGGCGCGCGGTCGCGCCTCGCTGCACCGCCTGGTGGAGCCGCACGAGCGGGCCCTGCTCGCCACGATCAGCCGCTATCCCGAGGTCGTCGAGCTAGGTGCCGTACAGCGCGCGCCGCACGCGCTGGTGCACTACCTGCGCGAGCTCGCGAACGACTTCCACACCTACTACAACGCGCACCAGTTCCTGGTCGACGACCCGGAACTGCGCGACGCGCGCCTCGCGTTGATCCAGGGAATGCGCCAGGTGGTGCGCAACGGCCTCGGCCTGCTCGGCGTATCCGCGCCGGAGGCGATGTGAAGTGACGCAGGGCCGCACGCTCAGCCGCGACTACAAGCACGTCAAGCGACACACCCCGGGCGGCCAGGTCTTCAGCGGGTGGGTCGGGCTGCTCGCGGGGCTCGCCATCGGGCTCACGGTCGCACTCGGCGTGTTCCTGCACTACCGCGACCTGGCGCCCGACGAACCCAGCCCCGCCGCGGCAAAGTCGCCGGCCTCCGCGCGGGCGACCGAGGAAGCGCCGCCCGCGCCCACCGACCCCGCAAAGGACCTGACCTTCTACAACATGCTGCCGCAGCAGGAAGTGGAGGTGCCCAGGCAGGACGCCAAGGCCGGTGCCAATGCGGCAGGTCTTCCGGCCGGCGACGTCGTGCTGCAGGCCGGCTCCTTCAAACAGGCGGCCGAGGCGGAGAAGCTGCAGGCGAGGCTTGCGCAGTACGGGGTGGACGCGAAGATCCAGCGTTTCGCGCTCGAGGACGAAACCTGGTATCGGGTGCGCATCGGGCCGATCGCGACCGTGCAGGAACTCGAGGCCATTCGCGCCAAGCTCGCCGAGGCGGAAATCGAGGCGACGCCGGTGACGCCGACGATCCAGGATTCCCCGCCGCCCTGATCGGGACCGACTGACGCCCGATCAGCGGTCCTTGCGCAAGGCCCCCGACGTGGAACTGCTCGAACCGAACATCACCTGCGTATAGACGCCCTGGCTTTCGAGCGTCAGGTCCGTCACCGAGTAGAGTACGGTCGACGTCGTGACCCTGGTGACCTCCAGGCGGCCGCTGGTAAAAGCATTGATCTCGTCGGAAAGTGCGACGGATCCCAGTCCGATCGAGTCGACGGCGGGCAGGAAGTTCACCGCCAGGGAAAGCGGCTCGTCGAGCGCCGACATTGCGTTGATCAACCGGATCTTGAACATTCCGGTATCCGGCAGCCGATTGACGTCGGCGACCACCGACTGCTGCGGGCTCGCCGCGGCGCCCGTGTACACGAGCGTGTAGTCGGAGCCCGAAGCCAGAGTCACGTCGTTCACGGGAATCGTCGTTCCGTCCACGGTCAGCGTGACGACCGTGGGCCCCGCGTCGACGAGCTGGTAGCTGCCGAGCACCGGTATCGATGCGGCTGAGAGCAGCGGCGTCGCGCCTGCGCTGACCGCCACACTCGTCCCGCCATCGAGCCCGACGACGGCCCGGACACGTGCCTTTCCATTCTTGAGAAGCGTCGCGGCCCCGCCCTGCGGCAGCAGCATCGCGTCCGCGAGCACGCCGCCCGTTGTGCCTGTCAGGACGAACGTGTACACGGCCTTGCTCGCCAGGTCGACGGCAGCGACGTCGAGCCGAACGTCGGAAGTGCTGCCCGCCGCCGTCACCCTCAGGCGGTACGCACCGCTGTCGACGACCACGAAGCCCTCGGACGCGAGGGTATCCTCCGAAACGTCTGCGAACGTGGGCGCAGCGTCCACCAGGGGAGTGTCTGCGTCCGTGAGATAGACGTCGAGATTGCCGGCGTCGGATGCCGCGTTCACGAGCCGGATCTTGCTCTGGCCCTTTGACGCCTCGTCGACGGTTTCGCGCAGTGTCAGTACCTGGAAGGATCCGGTCCGTCCCAACGCAAGAAACGTGTAGCGGTCATCGTTGGAATATTTCTGGTCGAAGGTCGCCAGCGCGCTGGAGGCGTCTGCACTCGTGAATTCCGTGGTGTAGGTGTCCGGGTCGACCTTCAGGTACGAACTGCCGGTCTCGTAGCCGACATTCGCAATCTTGCGCTTGTCGTCCAGATACATGTCCACCGCAGCGTAGTCCATGCTCGCGTTGACGACGCGAACCTTAGCCTGGCCGCCCGTGTTTCCGTCACCGCAGCCGCCAAGGGCGAAGAATCCGACCGTGAGCGCGAGGGCCGTCGAAGCGATGATGATTCGCATTGCAGTACTCCGGGGGGAGCGCCTACACACAGGAATATTATACGCGCAGCAGGCCATGGTCGCGTCGACACCGCAGCGAGGCAGGCGATGCTCCGGGCAGCCGCGAAACTCGCGAACGCCCCGGCTATTTTCCGAGGCGCTCCCAGTACTGCTCCCGCAGCTTCGCCTTCAGGATCTTGCCGGTCGCGGTCATCGGCATCTCGTCCACGAAGACCACGTCGTCCGGCAGCCACCACTTCGCCATCCGCGGCGCGAGGAACTCGATCATTTCCTCGCGAGTGATTCCCTGGCCCGCCTTTGGCACGATCACCAGCACCGGCCGTTCGTCCCACTTTGGATGGAAGGCCGCGACCGCGGCGGCAAGGGCAACCTTCGGATGCGACATCGCGGCGTTCTCGACGTCGATCGAACTGATCCACTCGCCGCCCGACTTGATGACGTCCTTGGTGCGGTCCGTGATCTTCATGTAGCCGTAGCGGTCCCAGGTCGCGACGTCGCCCGTCGGGAACCAGCCGTCGGCGTCGAGCACCGCGCCGCCCTCGCCCTTGAAGTAACCCGACGCGACCCACGGCCCGCGGATCCACAGCGGCCCGAAGGTCTCGCCGTCCCTGGGCGCGACGCGCCCGGTCGAATCCCGTACCTGGATCTCCGCGCCGTAGGGCACACGCCCCTGCTTCAGCAGCTGCGCCGCACGCTCATCCTCGGGCAGCGCGTCCACCTCCGCGGTCGGCGTGCCCATGGTCCCCAGCGGGCTCGTCTCTGTCATGCCCCAGAGGTGGACCACCCTGACGCCGTGCACGTCCTTGAGTGCTTTCTGGACCGCGGGCGGCAGCGCCGTTCCGCCCACCATGCAACGGTCGAGGTCGGGCAGCGTCACGCCCCGCTCGCTCATGTAGGCGAGCAGCATGGTCCAGATGGTCGGCACGCCGACCGCGAAGGTAACGCCCTCTGCAGAGAGCAGACCAAAGAGGCTCGCCGCGTCCATCTGGTGGCCGGGCAGCACCATCTTCGCGCCGACCATCGGGCAGGCGTAGGGCATCGACCAGCCGTTCGCGTGGAAGAGCGGCGCGATCGGCATCACGGCGTCGAGCGCCGACAGCGCGAATCCGTCGGTCTGCGATCCGGAGAGCGCGTGAATCAACGTCGAGCGGTGGCTGTAGAGCACGCCCTTGGGATTGCCGGTGGTGCCCGAGGTGTAGCAGAGCGACGAAGCGGCACGCTCGTCGAGGTCGGGCCAAACGTAGTCGTCATCCGCGCCCTCGACCCAGTCCTCGTAGGCCTCGAGTGTCAGCCGGTCCGATTTCGGCAGATCAGCGCGGCTGCACAGCACGACGTAGCGCTCGATGCAGTCGATCTCGGGCGCGATCGTCTCGACGACCGACAGCTGGTCCGCGTCGAAGATGAGTACGCGGTCCTCGGCGTGACGGATGATGTACGCGATCTGCTCGCGGAAGAGCCGCGGATTCAAGGTGTGCAGCACCGCACCGTGACCCGAGACGCCGTAGAAACACTCGACGTGCCGATAGGTGTTCCAGGCGAGCGTGGCGACGCGATCGCCCGAGCGGATCCCGCGCGATTCCAGCGCCCGCGCGAGGCGCCGCGCGCGTCGCTCGATGGTCGCGTAGTCGGTGCGGTGGATGCTGCCGTCGCCCAGCCGCGAGACGACCTCGCGCCGGCCGTGGTTCTCCGCGGCGTGACGGATCAGCGACGAGATCAGCAGCGGGTGATCCTGCATCAGGCCGTGCATGAGGGCGCTCCTGGGTGATCGTGTTCAGGAACTCGCGGGCGCGCGGGCCGCGGCGATGCGTGCCGCAAGCTCCCGGATCGGAGAGAGCTGCTGCACCTCGCGTGATGCGCCGGCCAGCAGCTCCGCGCCCGCAGCCAGGTCCTGTTGCCTCGCCGCGCGACCCGCCGCGTCGGATCCCTGCGCCAACGCGCTCGCGTAGAGCGCTTCCGCGTATTCCAGCCGGAAATTCGTGCCGCCTTCACCGCCTTTCCGCTCTCGAGCGTAGTATTCCAGTGCCGGAGCCAGAATGCCCTGAGCTTCCGCTCCCCGACCTTGCTTCGCAACGGCAAGCGCCAGCAGCGTCTGCCGGCGTGCCTTGTCTGCGACCGGGCTCGAGAGAACACTGAGAGGCAACTCCAGGCGCCTGCGTGCCGCAGCTTCGGCATCGGCATCGCGCCCCAACCGCAGCGCGGCCTCGGTCACGGTACCCAGCGTCCACGCGAGCGTCAGGTCGCGGCGCAGCCGCGCCGACGGGTTGTCTTCGGCGATCGACATCTTTTCCAGGTTTCGCGCGGCAGCGGACGCTTGTGCCAGCGCACCCTTGGCGTCGCCGAGGTTGATCTGCACTCTCGCTTTCGATGTCGGCACGCGCATCAACTGAAGAGCGTGGCTCGGATTGCTGTCGGGAAACTGCTTCGCAGATTCCTCTGTCGCACTGACGCCTCCGGCAAAGTAGCGCTCGGCCTCCGCGACTCGACCCATCGCCGCCTGCAGCCAGGCAAGCCGGTACCAGGTGTCCTCGAGTATTGGCTGGAGGCTGGACGGCAGCCTTTCGTCGCTGGCAAGCGCCAGCGTGGCGTGCGCCTCGTCGATCGCGTCGGCGACTTCTCCTCGCTGGTACATGAACATGGCGACCTGATTGCGGCCCATGACCCAGTACTGCCAGGTTCCGAGGTCCGCCGGATTGAACCGCACCGCATCCTCTCCCGCCTGCACCGCCTGCGCTGCGTACCGGGCGGCGGCGGCTTGATCGTGGCGCAGGGTCGCGATCTCCCCCAGCAGGCCGGCCGCCAGGGCGCGGTTCTTCATGGACCGCAAGTCACCCGGGCGCTTCGCCAGCACCTTTTCCGAGATGTCGTAGACCTCGTGCTCCAGGCGCTCCGAGGCCTCCAGGCGGCCGAGCAGCAAGGCGTGGCGCGCTTCGGAGTCCGCGGTGTCTGCATAGACGGAGGCAGCGTTCAGGTCCGTGAGGTCGACGGCGCCAAGTTGGGTGAGCAGCGCCCGTGCCTCGTCGCACAGCGCTATACCCTTCTCTCCTCCCTCCCGGTGACTCAGGTGATTCAGGATGTCTGCATACGTGATCGTCAACTGCTTCGGCGTTCCGGGTGCGCCGATGAACGGCCGCAGCAGGTCCGCGGCCTCGAGCAGGTCGGTCGGCCGGGAATTCGGTCCGCCCTGGGTGCCCCATACGGAAAACGGCATGAACAGGGAGAGGGCGCGGCCATAAGCCACCGCCTCGCTCTTGTCACCGCCCGCCAGCAGCTTCTTGAACAGCTCCTGCGCTTCCGCGATGTTCCGATTGCCTCCCTCGACATCGTCCCCGGCGAGCAACACGCCGCCGCCACGAATGAGCGCCATGCCCCGGTAGATCTGCGTCTGGCTGGTGATCAGCCGCGGCGGCAACTTGTCGAAATAGCCCACCGTCTGTTGCGCAAGCTTGTTGATCGTCTCGAGTCGGCCCGTGGGTTCCAGTTCGGCGTAGAAGTCCTCGATCAGGAATCCGACCAGCTTTTCGGCGTCGCCGCGCGCCTGCTGTGCCTCGACGTCTGCCGCCTTTGCGCGCCGATAGTTGATCCAGCCGAATGCCGCGCCGGCCGCGGCGACGACCATGAGCACGGCACAGACGGTAGCGATCGTGCGCGCGCGCACCAGCGCGCGGCGCGTCGCGGCCTCGCGTTCGCGCTGCTGGGCGAGCTGCCGCTCGGCCTCGTCGCGCGCCTCGCGCTCGTGGCGCATGTCGCGGCTCGCCGCCACGACGCTGCAGAGCACGTCGTGGGTGAGCTCGACCCGGCGCATGTCGAGTCGTTCCTCGATGCGCAGCAGGCGGCGGTTTACGAGCTTCGCGAGCGCATCCGGCGCCGCGCCCGCAGCGGCCAGCGCCTTGGTCACGCGCTCCTCGGCCAGGCTCTCGCGATAGCCGGACTCCGTGAGCAGCTCGTCCTCGATCACGCGCCGCACGCCCTCGGGCTGGTCGGCGAGCGCGCGCTCGTAGAATTCCGTCAGGATCGTGTCGCGCGAGCCGGCCAGCAGGTCAGCCGAGATCTCCGGGCGCTTCTGCGCGAGGCGCACGGTGTTCAACTCGCGGCAGATCAGGCTGAGCAGCGAGGGTTCGACCTCGGCATTGGCGAGTTCCGCACCGCCGGCGACAAATCGCACGATCGACTCGGCCACCTCCTGCGACACCAGGCGACCGCCCGGCTGCATCACGGCAGCGAGCGCCTGCGTGCCGGTCATGCGGGCGAGGCGCATCCGGTTCTGCGTGATCGACGGCATGGTGCCCTTCACGCTCTCGAGGTGAGCGAGGTAGTCCTCGCGCAGCGCGATCAGGATGCGGTAGTCGGCTCGCGCGAAGTCGAAGTCCTCGGCCGCGGCCTCGTCCACGTCGAGCCGCGCCTCGAGCGCCGCCGGCGGCCGGTTCTCGACCAGGTCCGCGAGGTCGGCGAGGAATTCCCTGGCCCTGAGACGCCCCGCATCGTCGGCCTGCGCGAGCGTGAAGATCTCCTCGAACTGGTCGAAGATCAGCAGCGGCAGCAGCGTGCGGCCGCTCGCGTCACGCAGCAGGTCGCCGCGATGGTGAAGGAACTCCCACAGCGACTCGCCCTCGATCGCCGTGCCTGGCCGGCTCCAGTGGCCGGCGTCCGCCGTTGCACGGAAGATCGCCTGCTTGATCTGCTCCGACGGCGACGGCGACTCGGGGTTGTAGTCGACGCGCACATACACCGGGCAGAAGCCTTCGCCGCGCAGGCGCGGCACGAGGCCGGCGCGCAGCAGCGATGTCTTGCCGAGGCCCGACTGGCCGAACAGCACCGTGAGGTTCTTGCGCTGGACGCGGCGGGCGAGCTCCGCGGCTTCCTCGTCGCGACCGTGGAAGTAGGCGCGGGTCTCCTCCGTGTAGGAAGACAGGCCGAGCCAGGGGTTCTCCGGGTCGATCGCAACCGACGCGGCGAGGTCGTCCGGCTTCTGAGTCATGCGCGACGCCCGCTGAAGAGATCCTTGAGCCGACGCAGGAATTCCGGGGTCGGCTCACCGTCCGGCATCCGCGTGATGTGCAGCGCCCGGAACTTGTCCGGCACTAGCGCCGCGGACTCCGGCGTGTCGTCGATGCACACGGGCAGGATGAACACGCCGCCTTCGGCGATGCTGAGCGAGCGATCCACGGCATAGCTCCACTCGCGGCGGAAATAGGCCTCGTGCCGTCGCTGGGTCGTGGCCGAGATCACCGGCACGAAGAAACTGCAGCGCGCGATGTTGGCGCGGATCTTGCGGTCGTAGTCGTCGCCGCCCTCGAGACGATCGAGGTCGAACCAGGTGGTGAGGCCCGCGGCGTCCATGGCCGCCTTGAGCCGCTGCACCGCGGGCAGGTCCTCACGCGCGTAGCTGATGAAGATCGCGTGCTCCGGCATTTCGCGGGACGGCGGCAGGAAGCGCTGCGGCACGGCGCCCGGGCCCGACGCACTGGCCGCGCCGCCCTGGCGCTTCATCCAGCGGGCGTGAAGCTCGGCCACGAAGGCTTCCGCTCCGCCATAAACGCGCGTGCGCACGCTGACCTGCTGCAGGAACGCAACGAGCCGTTCGTCCTTCATGGTGTGATCGTCGGCCAGGATCTCGCCCACGTCGCGCGGGTCTGAGAGGCGCTTGCGCTTGGCCATGCGCAGGAAGAGCCGCGCGAGCCAGTTGGAGAAGTCGCTGCCGATGAGCAGCAGGTGGTTGTGCTCGAGCTCGTGGAAGAGCTTCTCGGGCGTCAGGTGCTCGGACTGCAGCGCGCAGATGAACTCGAGCATGTCCTCGTCGGATACGACGTACGTGGGCGACGCCGAGAGCCGGCCGAGCAGGTGGTAGACGACCGCGCGTTGCAGCTGGCTGCGCTCCGTCGGCAGGTCCGCCACGCGGTTCGGCGCGTAGGCGATCACGTCGGCCGTGGACTGGCCGCCGTAGCGCTCCGCGTTCACGGCCTTCTCGAGCAGCGGGTCGAAGGTGGTCGTGATGAAGAGATCGAAATCCGTGATCTGCGCAAGCTGCCTGAGCGCGAGCGGCGGCTCGTATTCGACTTCGCGCATGATCGAGCGCAGTCGCGTGTAGACCTCTTCCCTGCGTCCGCGCTGGCCGAGATAGGCGCAGATGACGTCGTTCAGTGTGAGCGGTTGCGGCAGGACGCTCGGGTCCACCGAGAGCTTCGCGGCGAGTTTCTCGGCCAGCCACTCGTAGAGGGGGCGCAGGCCGCGATCCGTCTGCACGCGCAGCAGGTCGGGCCCGATGATCGGGATGACCCGCTTCTCCTCAATGTAATTGAGGAGGTCGTCCCAGGCATCGTCGTCGAAGAGTTCGTGGGCGCTCAACGCAGCCGTCATGCCGTGATCCTTCGCTACTGGTCGAGGTGACAACCGCGGGACGCGGGCGCCAAGGGTCGGAGATTGCCGACCGCGTTAATGCGGCCCGGCGAACAAAGGGCGCCCTCGCCCTCCCTGTCGGTCGGCTTGCCTGGCATGTTCTCCCCCGAGGCTGCGCTGAGTGTAGCGGGATTTCCGCCCCGCGCTATGTTTTGTGCGGTGCGAGAGGCCGAGGTTACGGATGGCCGGTGGCTGCGGTGCGGCGACGGCCGGCAGCGAGAAGAGCGGAAGTCCGCGGCGCAGTCGTGAGCCCTGGGGGCGGACGCCTCGCCCGCGCCGAGGCCTCCAAGCCCGTCCCTGCGATCCGGCCCGTGCCGCCGACCGTCCCTGGCCGTTCCACCGCGCCGCGGGCTCCCGCGCTCGCATTGAAGCGCGCGCGCGCGTCGCGCGTCGCCCGTCAATTTTCGCGCGATCGGGCCAAAATAGAATTGAGTGCCGCGGCGTCATTCCGCCGATCGAGCTGCCTGAGCGACACCGCCTCGGCGACGTGCGCGGCTTCCACCCGCTCGCAACCCGCGAGGTCCGCGATCGTGCGCGCGACCCTGAGCACGCGGTGGTAGCCGCGCGCCGACAGCGCGAACCCGTGCATCGCTCGCTCGAGCAGTGCCAGCGCCTCGGGCTCCGCCCGGGTCGCACCGGCCACGTCCGCCGATTCGAGGCGCGCGTTCGACCTGCGCTGCCTCGCGATCTGCCTGTCACGCGCGCCAGCGACGCGTGCCGCGACGGCGGCCGACCCCTCTGCCGGCTCAGCCATGGCGATCGCCGCCGCGCCCACGCGCGGCACCTCGACGTGCAGGTCGATGCGATCGAGCAACGGGCCCGAGATCCGCGCACGATAGGCCTCGACGCGCTCGGGCGCGCAGCGGCAGTTCGCCGCGGGGTCGCCAAGGTGCCCGCAGGGACAGGGATTCATCGCGGCGACGAGCTGGAATCGCGCGGGAAAGCTCGCCTGCCGCGCGGCGCGCGAGATCGAGACCTGCCCCGACTCGAGCGGCTCCCGCAGCACCTCCAGCACCTGGCGGTCGAATTCCGGGAGTTCGTCGAGGAACAGCACGCCGTTGTGGGCCAGCGAAATCTCGCCTGGGCGCGGACGCGAGCCGCCGCCGACCAATGCGATCGCGGAAGCCGTGTGGTGCGGGCTGCGGAACGGTCGTCGTCGCCAGTCCTGCAGCCGGAACGCCGAGGTCGCCAGCGAACGGACCGCGGCCGATTCCAGGGCCTCGTCCTCCGTCATCAGGGGCAGGATGCCCGGCAGGCGCTGCGCGAGCATGCTCTTGCCGGATCCGGGTGGTCCCATGAACAGGAGGCTGTGTTCACCGGCCGCGGCAATCTCGAGCGCGCGCCGCGCGCCGGCCTGCCCGCGCACATCCGCGAGATCCGGCCCACCACCGGGCCGCGGTGTCCATTCGGGCCGGGTCGCGAGCTTCAAGGGCTCGATGCCGCGCGCGTGTCGACAGACCTCGAGCAGGTGCGCGGCACCGAAGACACGTCCGCCCTGCACGAGGCCCGCCTCGGCGAGGTTTCCGGCCGGAAGAACCAGCGCGTGCCCCGCCCGCGTGCCCTGCAGCGCGGTCGGGAGCGCGCCGCGTATGGCGTGCAGATCGCCGCCGAGCGACAGCTCGCCGTAGAGCTCGCAGCCCGCGAACGGCGCGGCGGGGAGCTGCGCGGAGGCGACCAGTATCCCGATGGCGATCGGCAGGTCAAAGCGCCCGCCCTCCTTGGGAAGATCGGCGGGCGCGAGGTTCACGGTGATGTGGCCGGGGGGCAGCTCGAATCCGCAGTTCGCGAGCGCGGCGCGCACCCGGTCCTTGCTCTCCTTTACCGCGGTCTCCGGCAGGCCGACGATGGAAAAGGCCGGCAAGCCGGCCCCGACGTGCACTTCGACGCGCACCAGCGGCGCCTCGAGTCCCTGCTGGGTGCGGCTCAGGATGGTGGCGAGGCTCACGGCCGGTCTCCGGTGGGCGCGGGCCGCCAGCTTGCCGGCCGTGAGGCCATACGCGTCAATGCGCGAATCGGGCCGGAATCAACGTAAACGCTTTCGCTAGAATGCAGGCATGAAGCTGCACCAACTCAGATACCTGGCGGCGGTGGCACAGTCGGGCCTCAACATCACGGCCGCGGCCGGGAAGCTGCACACCTCGCAGCCCGGCGTGTCGAAGCAGATCAAGCTGCTCGAGGACGAGCTCGGGTTCCAGATCTTCGTTCGCGACGGCCGCAACCTCTCGCGCGTCACCTCCGCCGGCCAGCAGGTGATCGATCGCGCCGTGCGCATCCTGCGCGAAGTCCAGAACATCAAGCGCCTGTCGGACGACTTCAAGGACGAGTCACGCGGCACGCTCTCGATCGCCACCACGCACACCCAGGCCCGCTACGTGCTGCCGGGGATCATCAAGGCGTTCCGCGAGCAGTACCCCGAGGTACGTCTGCACCTGCACCAGGGCACCTCCGAGCAGATCAGCGAGATGGCGGCGCTCGACCGCATCGATTTCGCGATCGCCACCGGCTCGCAGGCGTTGTTCGAGGGTTACTCGCTGCTGCCCTGCTACCGCTGGCACCGCCACGTCGTCGTGCCGAAGAGCCATCCGCTCGCGAAGGTGAAGAAGCCGACCCTGAAGCAGCTCGCGGCCCACCCGATCATCACCTACGTCTTCAGCTTCACTGGGCCCTCCTCGCTGCACGACATCTTCGCCAAGGAAGGGCTCGTGCCGAACGTAGTGCTCACGGCGCACGATGCCGACGTGATCAAGACCTACGTGCGCCTCGGGCTCGGCGTCGGAATCGTCGCGAGCATGGCGATCGACCCGAAGGAGGACGCCGACCTGGTGCAGATCGACACCTCGCACCTCTTCCCTGCGCACGTGACCTGGATCGGCTTCCGGCGCGGCGGGCTGCTCCGGAAATACCAGCTCGACTTCATGCAACGATTCGCGCCGCATCTCACGCGCCGGCTGATCGAGCGCGCGGCGGGCGCTGCGACCCAGGCGGAAGTCGAGGAACTCATGGCGGGGCTCGAGCTGCCGCTCAGGTAAGGCTCGAGCGGCACGCGGGAGAGCCCGGCACTGCACTCTTCCGGTCGCTGGCGGAGTAGCGAGACCAACGACTCATGCACATGGACAAGTACCGAGCAGACGTCGACGGGCTCCGCGCCGTCGCGATCGTTCCCGTGCTGCTCTTCCACGCCAATTTCGCCGCGTTCGGCGGCGGATTCGTCGGCGTCGACATCTTCTTCGTCATCTCCGGGTTCCTGATCACCGGCCTGATCCTGCCGGAGGTCCTGCAGGGCACGTTCTCGGTCCGCAACTTCTACGAACGCCGGGTGCGCAGGATCTTTCCGGCGCTGTTCGCGGTGCTGCTCTTCTGCTCGGTGGTCGGCGCGATCCTGCTGCTGCCGACGGACCTCAAGTCCTTCGCGAAGAGCCTCTCGGCCACGACGCTCTTCATCTCCAACTTCTTCTTCAACTCCGAGGCGGGCTATTTCGACACGGATGCGCACGGCAAGCCGCTCCTGCACACGTGGTCGCTCGCGGTCGAGGAGCAGTACTACATCCTGTTCCCGTTGTGCCTGCTGGCCGTCCAGCGCTTCCTCGGCGGCCGGCACAAGCTGTTCACGTGGGTCGTGGTGCTCGTATCACTCGTCCTCAGCGTGACCCTCACGCCCGTGAAGCCCGACCAGTCCTTCTACCTCGCGCACACTCGGGCGTGGGAACTGGGCCTGGGCGCATTGCTGGCGCTGGGCGCGTTCCCCAGGGCGCACCGGCACGTGACGCGCAACGCCGCTGCACTCCTCGGTGCCGCACTGATCCTGGTGGCGGTCACGACCTACTCGGCATCGACTCCGTTCCCGGGCATTGCCGCCACTGCGCCGTGCGCGGGCGCCGCGCTGATCATCTGGGCCGGCACGGGTGGGCCGAACGTGGTTGGGCGTGTGCTGCAGACGAAGCCCTTCGTGGCCATCGGGCTCATCTCGTATTCGCTGTACCTCTGGCACTGGCCGCTCCTCGTGTTCGCGAAATACTGGACAATCCGCGACCTCACGCGGATGGAGGCCGTTGCAGCGCTCGCGGTCGCCGCCATCGCCGCGAGCCTGTCCTGGCGATACGTCGAGCGCCCCTTTCGCGGCAAGAGTGGCCTCTTCACCCGCAGGACGCTGTTCGCGATCGCGGGCTCGATCATGGCCGTCACCGCGGCGGCCGGGATCTTCACTGCATCACGCGGCGGCTTTCCCGGCCGCCTGGACCCGACGACGGCGGCATACACGGCGGGGACCGACGACCGACGCCCCAGGAACTGGAAGTGCGGAAACAAGAGCAGCGACGCCGTGAGGCATCGCAAGCTGTGCCGCGTCGGCGCGGCCGACGCAGTCGCCCCGAGCTTCGTGATCTGGGGAGACTCGCACGCCCGGTCCCTCGCCGACACCATCGGCGACGTCGCCGCCCGGGCCGGACGGGCGGGCTTCCTCGTGACGCGTCCCGGCTGCCCGCCGCTCGCAGGCGTCGCACGCGAGGGCGACACCAAGTCCCGGGGTTGCCCGGAATTCAGTGCCGAGGTCCTGAAGCTGGTCGAGGGCGATCCAGCCATCACGGACGTGATCCTGGTCGGGCGATGGGCGCTCTATGCCGAGGGGACCCGCTACAAGCACGAGCCCGGCAACCCGGCCTTCATCCGGGATGGCCAGACCGCGGAATTGTCCGAGGCCGAGAACGCGCGGGTCTTCGCCCGCTCGCTCAAGGAGACCGTCGACGCGCTGCGGGCGCGCGGCAAGGCGGTCTGGCTGGTGTCCTCAGTGCCCGAGGTCGGATGGAACGTGCCCTCGGTGCTGGCACGCATGCACCGGCAGCACAAGGACTTCAACATCGCCCCGACGCTCGCGGAATTCGA
>Ga0209253_10002023_pt1 | contig 17848 bp, 19 predicted proteins | sample FrelakmetBRP12BR_FD_187145 | JGI IMG/M metagenome (GOLD analysis project Ga0209253, IMG submission 187145) | Freshwater lake sediment microbial communities from the University of Notre Dame, USA, for methane emissions studies - BRP12 BR (SPAdes)... | ecosystem: Environmental > Aquatic >... | reverse complement strand
AAAGAGGACTTCACGCCGTTTGTGGCTTTCAGAAAGGGTTCTTCTATTATCTCTTGCACCGATTCTGTGTACATTTTGCCCGTTCCATTGCATTTTTGACATCCTTTTCCGTGACAAGTATGGCAATACCATTTGGACTGAGGGATATCGCGGACAAGTTTGCGGTATCTCCCTGCAACGAACATGGGATTGGCCTGAAGGCTTACAAGTTCATTGAAAGGATCTACAAGCACGACCATCTCTGGACGTTTGAACTCTACTGCCTTTTCTGTTCGCCGAGCAATCTCTTTTCCAACCAAACGTCCAAATTCATTGCGAATGTTTTCTCCATGTGTGACTCCAAACTCGGCTCTGAACTCGTCCTCGCGCTCAGCCACATTAGCGGGCAGCTCCGTCCCAACGAGAAAAGTGTTGTACTCGAAATCCTCAAGGAGTTGAACCGCTTTCACTGCCAACTCGTTTGTGGCATCAAATCTGCTTGTGCACAAATAACATTCTGTCTCAAGGCTTTTTGCTTCGACATTTTTTCCCATTTGACTTAACAGTTCTCTCGCGGGTTCAAAGAAGCCGTTTATGGCCAGCGCCCTAAGCTTCCTTACGCCACCGCTTTTCTTCGAAAGCACTGCAGCGTGGGCTTTTAGTGTCAAAACCAGCTTTATTGCTTTGCCTCGCTGATCATTCTCGACTGCATATCCAAGCAAAGCGAACTGTCTTCCCAAACAATGATCGCATAGAGAATGCTTGTCAAGCATTTCGGAAGCCATCTTCAGAATGCCCATGCCACATCCTTCACTGTAAACCTTTACTTCACATCAAGCGGCAGTCCTTTGCCAAAGAACGGAAACTTGCCCTTCCTTCTGCGCATCGACTTGAGCATTCGTCGCATCATCACGTACTGTTTCAGAAGTTCCTTCACTTCTTTTTCATTTGTCCCGGAGCCTCTGGCGACTCGTTTCATTCTTGACGCATTGAAGACCTTGGGGTCATCCCTCTCTCCAGGCGTCATGGACTGGATCATGACACGCCACTTTTCCAAGCGACCTTCAGCGGTGCTGAGCATGTCATCAGGAATATTGTAGGACATCCCGGGAATCATCTTCATAAGCTTCTTAAACGTGCCCATGCCCTTCATGGCTTCAAACTGCTCGTACATATCCGTCAACGTAAACTTGCCGGCGAGAATTGCCTTAGCCTTCTTTTCGGGAACGACAATCTCGGCTTCCCGCACCTTGTCTAACAGAGTCTCTAAGTCGCCCATGCCCAAGAGGCGACCTACAAAACGAGAAGGAACGAAAGCCTCAACATCTTCAATCTTCTCGCCTGTGCCGATGAATTTTATTGGAGCACCCGTCGCAGCGACAGCGGACAGAGCACCTCCTCCCCTGGCAGATCCGTCTAACTTCGTGACAAGAATGGAACCAATAGGCGTCGCCTCGTTGAAAGCTTTCGCCTGAGCCAACGCCTGCTGCCCGATTGTGCCGTCTATTACAAGCATCACTTCATCTGGCCGCACGCTCCTCTCCAGCATCTTCATCTCTTTGATCAATTCTTGCTCCTCTTTGTGGCGTCCAGAAGTGTCCACGATCACCACGTCTTTGTCGCTGAACTGTTTCAAACCGTCCGAAACCACTTTCACAGCGTCTTTGGCTTTGACATCGCCATATATAGGAACATTAATCCTGTCTGCAAGTTGCTGAAGCTGTGCGTAGGCGCCGGGACGAAAAGTGTCTCCGCAAACCAACGCCGGCTTCAGTCCCCTTTTCTGAAAATATCTTGCAAGCTTCGAAGCCGCCGTTGTTTTACCGGAGCCCTGAATGCCCACAAGCATTATTATCTTCCTTTTGCCAGGCTCCACCTTCAACGCAACAGGTTTATCGCCAAGAAAGCGCGTCAACTCTTCATAAACAACTTTTATGACATGCTCCCGCCTCGAAATGCCAGGAGGAACCTTCTCTTTTAGCGCCCTGTCTTCCATCCGTTTAGAAATGTCGAGCACAAGTTGCACGTTCACGTCAGCCTGAAGCAACGCCCGCTGAATATCGCGCACAAGTTCCTTGACAGTCGCTTCGTCCACGACAGAGGCCTTGAACACTTTCTTTAACGCATCATAGAGCGAGGAACCTAAACGTTCAATAGACATGGCTCAATCCAACTCTAGAGACTTTCAAGCCTTTAATAGCTATTCCGTTTCACAACGAGCCTTGCATAAGCTTTTTACAGTCCGCAAAACTCTAAGAAATGAAAGAGGGTCAGATTTGACCGAAGAAGTAAGAATCATCGAAAGAAGCAAGGTCCCACCAGGATCAACCTTGGTCTTCGGGTTCCCTGACGTCGGACTAGTCGGAGTAATAGCCGCTTCACATCTCATCGACGAACTTAAACCCCCAGAAGTCGCATACTTCGATTCAGAACTACTGCCTCCACTCACAGTGTTACACGAAGGCTTACCGCACTCTTCAATCAGAATCTTCGGCAGTGACAACATTCTCATAACAATCTCCGAAGCACCCATACCCGCAGACGCCATCTACCCAATCATGAACGCTCTTATTGATTGGGCAAAAAGCAACAACGTTAAAATGATGATCTCTCTCAGCGGAATCCCTATACAAGACAGACAGGATGCAAAAGAACTCAAAGCCTTCGTGGCAGCCTCAAACACTGAGGCACTCAAACTCGCTCAAGACAAAAACATAGAGGTCCTCACCGAAGGATACATGGTAGGTCCCCAAGCAGTAATGCTTCAACGTGCGGCAAATAATGGAACACTTGCTTTGGCACTGCTTGCACAATGTTTCTACAACTACCCAGATCCAGAAGCAGCTGCCGAGGTGCTCAAAGAATTGGCAAAGATAACAGGTGTCAAAGTAAACGTTTCAAAACTACTTGAGAAAGGCGAAGAAATCCGGTTAAGATCCAGAGACGTCATGAAAAGAACCCAAGAGGAAATGTCCAAAATGAAGAAGGGCCAAGAACTAGACACCCCCATGTACGTTTCCTAAGGAGGAAAAGAGGAAAATGGCAATAAGAAAAAGACGCTCATTCTCAGAAATAGTTGACGAATACTTCAGAGACCTGGAAGAATGGGCCGAAGAATTTGGAGAACCTTTCACCGGAAAACCAAGCTGGAACCTCCGAAATTCTTCATTAGAGCCCCTCCGCGAAACCACGGTGACGCCAACCGAAGTGCTCGTCACACTTGACCTGCCCTTCACAGACAAAGGCACAGTTAAGGTCAAACCTATCGGCACCAACGCCATAGAAATCGACGCAAAAATGAGGAGAAAAATAAGACTCCGCGAACTCGGAGTCACACACTGCAAAGGAGAATTCCATAGATACCACGCCCACATGCGCATACCAGTCCAAGTCAACATGAGCAAGATGAAAATAGACTACAAGAAAGGACTGCTAGAGATACACCTACCACGCAAACATTAACGCGCGCCGGCGAAACACTCACTGCAACAAATGAAGCCTCAGACACTGAACGACATCATCAATCAGACGGCTCTTCAATTCATCATCGGCTAACAAACACGTCTACAGAACAACGAATTAAGCGTTAACGGAAAATGTTTTATCCACAAAGCGGAGCTAAGCTCTAGAAACAGGAGAAATCGTTGCCAGGCGAACGAGCAATTCACTTCGCGATGTTCGTGCTCATTCTGATCGGTCTATGCAGCGTAAGCGCCTGGGCGAGCCATGCATATCTCAGTGGGACTTTGATATTGGAAATCGCAGGCATAGCGTTGAGCTGGGGAATCATACTCTTGGTTCTCTACGTGAGCTTCACCAAACTTGAATGGGACTGGTGGGTCGAGAGGAAAACGAAAGAAGACCAAAAAGAATAGTCCAAAACGCAGCTGTACAGTCTATTTTGTCCGCATTATCTTGGTTCTACCGAGTATCTTCCAATACTCGACTTCCGCACCAGCGATAAGCTTTGCTTTCAGCTCCTCCTCTTGCGGATATGGCGCATCAAAATACTCGTATGTTTCAAGGTCCATAATCTGCACACCTGTAGGATTTACTGCAAAGACCTGTCCCATTCTCTTATCAATGATTGGCACTTCTGCTCCAAGGTCAACAGGTTTAACAAACTGACGCTTGACACCATCAAACACGCCGATCGCGACTATTCTAAACTTGGCAGAACCATGTTTGCCAGGCTTCGATTTCGTAATGTCAACAATATGACATGGCTCCCCATCAATAATCATGTAACCGCCGACTCTCAGGCTTCCAACGTCAACAGGTTTGCTCATGCTTGCACCAACCGAACCAGATTCCCCACCCACTGCAATTTTAAACAACATCCATATATAGCTTAAGGTGTGGCTACTACGATTAAGGTGGAAACAATGTTCAAAAGCGTAGGCCTGGTCGCCCGTTATGACAGAAAGAAGGCCATCAGACTAGCTGAAGACCTTGCCACCTACTTGAGAGAACGGGGACTAGACGTCTGCGCCGAGGAAACCTTGGTAAAGAAAACCGGCATCAACGTAACATCGGTTCCACTTGAACACATAAAAACTGATTTTGTGATCACGATAGGAGGCGACGGAACAATCCTCAGAACTTGCATTTCACTAGCAAAGCCGGAACCACCTATACTCGCAGTCAACATGGGTGTCAGAGGCTTTCTCACAGAAGTAGAACCCAAAGACGCTCTCACTGCAGTTGACAAATGTCTCAGCGGCGACTTCAGATTAGAGAAGTGCATGAAACTCACTATCAGTGCAGACGGCCTGAAGTTCCCTGACGCTTTAAACGAGGTCGTGATCTCGCCTGACGAACCTGCGAAGCTGCTCTACACAAGAATATTCAGAAATGGAGAACCAATCGTGGTATGTCAAGCCGATTCACTGATGGTGGCCACACAGACAGGTTCCACGGGCTACTCCCTTTCTGCTGGGGGACCCGTCTTGGATCCAGCCGTCAACGCCTTCGTCCTCACACCTGTTTGCCCGCTCAGTATTTTTCAACCGATAGTCTTTCCTGCCAATACGAGACTCACGATCGAAGTCAAAAAGCCTAGAAAGACACAAGTACTGATTGACGGACACCATCGCCAACTTGTCACCTCCAGACTCCCGCATGTTGATGTCACGCGTTCAAAACACGAAACATCCTTCATAAGGTTCAAGGAGAATTACTATCAACGCCTGAGAAGCAGGCTCGTCTTCAAAGGATGAGGTGAAAACCTTACCCAGCTCATCAATCAACAGAGTCATGGTCTTGGACACATCTGCGTTCGTCGCCGGTTTCGATCCTTTTTCCATTAGTGAACAACAATACACCGTTCCCGCGGTTAGAAACGAGATACCCGAGGAAACCATCTTAGGTTTCAGGTTTAGGACCGCAGAAGAAAACGGTAAGGTGAAAGTGGAAAACCCAAAGGAAGTTTTCTTGGAGAAGATCAAGAACTCTGCTTCAGAAGTGGGGGATGCATTCTTCCTATCAGAGACGGACCTTCAGGTGTTGGCTCTTGCAATCGAGCTTAGAGAGCGAGGCTTTACACCTTTGATTGCAACAGACGACTACTCGATACAGAACGTGGCAAAACATGTTGGGATAGAATTTGCTCCCTTAGTCACATTTGGCATCCGACGCCGCTTGGAGTGGATGCGTTACTGTCCGGCATGTCACAAGATATATCCCTCAGACTACAAATCCTCAAAATGTGAAGTATGCGGAACTGAGCTGAAGAGAAAGCCGTTAAGAAAAGAAACGGCGAATGCCCCCCAGAAATTCTAAAAGTATAAAGCAAAGCCCCTTTAGTGAACTAATCACCGCGAAGGCGACAATCATGAGTTCAACTAGAAGAGCGGTCACCTATTTTGAACAAACAGGGAAAGCAAACACCAGTGCCCTCTTGAGAATCGTGAAGAGCTACGTAGAAAAGGAACGCGTTAAAGATGTCGTGGTCGCATCAACAACAGGCCAGACTGGAGCTCAAGCTTCCAAAATTCTCAAAGGGTGCAGCGTCGTTGTCGTTGGACATTCCTATGGTTTCAAAGAGCCTGGGAAGAACGAGATGGAAAAACAGTACGAAGAAAGAATCCTGGCCGACAAGGCCAAGATCTTCATCGGCACACATGCCCTCAGCAGCGCTGAAAGAGCAGTTCGCAAAGAATTCGGCACGATACAACCTCTGGAACTAATAGCAAACGTATTACGACGAATGGGCGAAGGGACAAAAGTCTGCGTCGAAGTGACTTTAATGGCGGCGGATGCAGGTTTGATTCCTGTTGACAGAGACATAATAGCTATCGGAGGAACAGGACGAGGAGCAGACACTGCACTCCGAATATATCCTGCAAATTCTGCGAAATTCTTTGATCTGAAAATAAGGGAGATAATTGCGAAGCCACGCGAATTTTGACGTGTAATCAGCATGGAAAATGAATTCGTCGGAACAACGAGCAAGACATTTGCCTGATTAAATCTCGTTGCTCTCGCGCTTGCTGAAGTAAAGAATCTCGCGATGTTCGACGTAGCCACATTTCTCAAAGAGACTTATCGACTCCTTGTTGTAATCCTCAATCAGAGCACAGAATAATTTCAAACCGCGTCTCTTAAGCGCCTTTTCACATTCGCTGATCAAAGCTTTTGCGATTCCTCGGTTTCTAAAATGTGGGAGTACGGCCAAGCGGTTGATCCATCCTTTTCGGCAGTCGCAACTTGCGATCGCCATTCCAGCAAGCTTTCCTTGTTCAAAGGCTCCGAGAAAGAAGTCGGGATTAGTCTTCATTTCAGCTGTTATTGCATCCTCGCTGTCTCGGCCTTTTGGTTTGAAAGGCAAATCTGACGCTGTCCACAACTTCACTATTTCATCATAGTCAGCTGCGGTTAGCCTTCGAATTTCCATTTCAACACGGACAGACGCTTACTTTTCTTTTTCAACTTCTTTTACGCAATCTTCAATTATGTCCAACGCCGCATCCACAAGCTCTTTTGTTATAACGAGAGGTGGAGCAACTCTGATCGTTGAAGCGCCACAGGTGATCACGTTGACGCCGCGTTTCCATGACCTCGTCATTATTTCGCTGACTTTTTGAGGCGCAGGTTTCTTGCTTTCTTTGTTTTCTACGATTTCCATGCCTATCATCAAACCTTTGCCCCGGACGTCTCCTACGATTTCACATTTGTCTTTCAGTTCAGTGAGCCTTTTCATGATATGGACGCCTTGTTTAGTCGCGTTCTCAAGCAGCCTCTCTTCTTTGATCACGTCGATGACCGCACCGGCTGCAACACATGACAGAGGGTTTCCGCCAAACGTGCTGGCATGCGATCCCGGAACCCAGTCCATAATCTTGGCCTTCGCTATGGTTGCTCCAAGTGGCAATCCTGAAGCCAATGCTTTTGAAGTCGAGATTATGTCCGGCTCGACACCCCAATGTTCAATTGCAAACCATTTTCCGGTCCTGCCCATTCCAGACTGCACTTCGTCGTCTATCAATAGGAAACCGTATTTGTCGGCAAGCTTTTTGATTCGTTGGAAGTACTCCGGCGGCGGAACGACATAGCCGCCCTCACCCTGTATCGGTTCTATGACCATTGCGGCAACATCTTCGGGCGGAACATATTTCTGAAGAACGTATTCATCGATGAAATCAACACACCAGTATCGGCATTCAGGGTAAGTCAACTTGTACGGACAACGGTAACAATATGCGTAAGGAACATGGGTTACTCCCGGCATCAGAGGAAAGAAGTAACGTCTCTGAGTTGGTTTGCTTGCCGTAAAAGAGAGTGCACCGATCGTCCGACCGTGGAAAGCACTTATGAAACCAAGGAATAGCTGTTTGCGTGTATGCCATTTTGCAAGTTTGACCGCAGCCTCTAGTGCTTCAGCCCCGCTGTTGCCAAAATACACCTTCTTCTCAGGGCTTCCTGGTGTGATATGCGCGAGTTTGTCTGCGAGTTCAATAACTTCCTTGTAAAAGAAGTCTGTGTTGGAGTAATGCAGAAAACGGTCGCATTGGTTCTTAATAGCCGCGACAACCTTGGGATGGTTGTGACCAACGTTCATGCAAACCAAGCCCGAGTTGAAGTCAATAAACTCGTTTCCGTCGACGTCCTTCACAATACAACCCTTGGCGGATTCAACTACAAGAGGATAGAACCGACCATAGGACGGCGAAATCACTTGCTCGTCTTTTTTGACCCATTCTCTTGCCTTCGGACCCGGAGGGGTAACAACAATTTTGGGATAACTGTTCATTTCAAATCACCGACTGGAGCTAAACGATTAGAAAAGACAGTTTTATATAATTATCTGTAAAACCCATCCTAACCTAACGTACAAATTTCACACACTTTTCTGAAGAACAGCAGACTATTTCTCCACGGGAAACTTGTCTTCTGATGTACCCATAAGTCAGGAACTATTGGTTGACGCCAATTTACCATATCGCTCCCAGTCTTCGTCAATCCATTTCTCAATTTCCTCAACATTTGCTTCTTTCAGATTACGAAAGCGACCCTGCTGGACAAAATAGTCTTTAACAGACTTCCTTTTTGCCCTATCCATTAATCTGTCGCTGGGAGAATTCAGCTTGAACTTCCCATTTTCAATCTCGTAAAGAGCCCACAAACCACTCAGCACTGCAAGTCTGCCCAGCTCAATCGTCTTGCTAGTGTCACATCGCCAACCGGTCGGGCATGGCGCCAACAGGTGAATGTACTTTGTGCCTTGGATGTCCTTGGCTTTTCTGAGCTTGTTTACGAAATCCAATGGGTAAGACGTGCAGGCGGTCGCTACATAGGGAATCCTATGAGCCGCCATGATAAGAGGCATGTCTTTTTTCCGCTCTCTTTTTCCTGTCGGAGTTGTCGTCGTCCAAGCACCGTACGGTGTAGATCCGCTTCGTTGCATTCCAGTGTTTCCGTAGGCTTCATTGTCATAGCATATGTAGATGAAGTTGGTGCCTCGTTCAGCTGCTCCAGATAAAGCTTGAATCCCAATATCTACTGTTCCGCCGTCCCCGGCCCATCCAACCACAGTGATACCTTGGGATTTTCTCGCTTTCAAAGCCGCCACGATTCCGGAAGCCGCCGCACCGGTAGATTCGAACAATATGTTCTGCAGCGGTACGGCTGAAGAAGTGAAAGGATAAGGACCTTGAATGACTGTCGTACAGCATGCAGGAACAACCATAATGATTTTGTTGCCTAGTGCTTTGAAGAGTAGCCGCAAGGAAACGGCTGGACCACAGCCAGCGCATGCTGCATGACCCTTGAGCAAATATTCTTCTTTTGGAAGCTCTTTTATGCTAACCATCTTGCTCACTCCTTGAGATCGACCCATTCGGTTCGTTTCTCGATTTTGCCGTTGCGCATCCACTTCAAGGATTTCTTAGCGATTTGCTCAATTGTTCCCGCGGTCACGTCTCTTCCTCCCAGACCGGCGATGAAGCCGGCAATGAGCGGCTTGTCTGTCTTGTCGAAAACCGCAGCCTTCGCCTCTGAAGCCAAGAACCCTTCCATTCCAAAAGATATGTGACGGTCAATCGTTGAGATCATTTGAACGTTCTCTGCAAGCTTCATTATCTCTTCTATTGGAAACGGCCGATAGACACGCACTCTTGCGGACCCAACCTTCAATCCTTCGTTGCGCATTTTATCAACGGCAAGTTTCGCGTCACTCGCCATGGTCCCCATAGTCAACATTACGAGGTCAGCATCGTCGCACTTGTATTTCTCCACGAGCCCACCATATTCTCTGCCAAAATGCTCGAAAAAGTCTTTGTCTACTTTTGGGATCAGCCGTTTGGCGTTTTCCATGGCTTCCTGGATCATATAACGAAATTCCATGTAATACTCCGGGGAAACCAAATTGGCATGAGAACAGGGACGATTAACATCCAATTCCCATCCGCACCGGTATTCGGGCAGGTAATCGTCGACTTCTTCTTGGTTTGGAACGTTCACGGGAGCGTAAGTGTGAGACAGAATGAACCCCTCAAGACAGACCATCGCGGGCAAAAACACTTTCTCATTCTCGCATAGTTTGTATGCCTGAATTATTGTGTCGAAGACTTCCTGATTGTCAGCACAGTAGAATTGCATCCAACCAGTGTCCCGCTGAGAAAGTGAATCACTGAAGTCGGGCCATATACTCCATGGAGCGCCCATAGCACGATTGACAACAGCCATTACAATAGGTAAACGTGAACCTGAAGCCCAATGCAGAGCTTCATGCATTAGAGCCAAACCGTGTGACGATGTCGCCGTGAAAGTCCTGACTCCTGCTGCGGCGGCGGCAATGCAAGCAACCATCGCGCTGTGCTCAGATTCCACTCGAATGTATTCGGCATCCATTTCCCCCATTTCCACGAAATCAGCAATTTTCTCAACGACAGTAGTCTGTGGAGTTATCGGATAGGCTGCCACAACCTTGACTCTTGCGGCTTTTGCAGCGTAGCCTGCAATGTGATTTGCTGTGTCGATTATCATCTGCGTCATCTATTCTTCCTCCCTTTTCATGACTATCGCTTTCGTCGGGCATTCATTTGCACATATTCCGCAGCCTTTGCAGTAATCATAGTCAATTTTCGGAGAATCATCATCTTGCCTAGTGATCGCCGCGTCTGGACAGTAAATCCAGCAGAGTGTGCAACGTGTACACTTGCCGTAGTTGACTTCGGGTCGAAACGTTCTCCATGATCCCGTTTTTCCCATGCTACCCTCGGTCGGCGACGACAATGGCGTGATAGGCATTTCCTTGCGACTTTTCGCGACGGCCATTAGACATCACCATCCCACCATTTTGTCATACGCTCATAGGCCAATTCCGTTGCCCTCGCATTTCTTTCGCCAGCAGCGCCTGACCAAGTCTCCTTTACGGCTTTCAGCACGCTTTCAAGTTTGACTTCGCCAGTTGCCTTGGCAAACGCGCCAAGAATTGATGTGTTAACTACAGGTAAACCAGCGACAACCAAATTGAGCCCAAGGGCAATCCCAGTTGCGTCAACCGTGGCAACCCGCCAGCCACTCAATCCAATTTCACTGGGCTTCTTCGTCGTGTTAATCACAATAATTCCGTTCTTCTTCAGACCCTCAGTCACGTCGACGACCTTGTAAATGTAAGGATCGAGCACTATGACATAATCAGGATCATAGATCTGGCTGTGGACAAGTATTGGTTCACTACTTATTCTGGCGAAAGCTTTTACAGGCGCACCACGCCGTTCGGCTCCAAAATATGGAAAAGCTTGAACGGATTTTCCTTCAAAGAAGCCAGCATGAGCGAGAACTTCCGCGGCAGTGACACTTCCCTGACCACCTCGGCCGTGAATCCTGACCTCTTTCAACAATAATTCCGCCTTCCACCGAGAAGTAAACCATGGAAAACTTCAACCTTATTAGTGTATTCTCAAAGAAACAACAAAAACGACATCAAGACTAAACCAGCTGTCAGGAAGACGGGGACAACAAGCCGTTTAGCCATCCTGAGACTTTTGTCGATCAAGAGACACAGGGTCTCAAGTTGCTTTGCCCCGAGGACCGTGACATCAGTGACCATCAAACGCTGGCATGAGACTCTCGAAGGCTCCAAATGTGAACTAGCCGCTGAAGCAGCTTGTTTTACGTAGTCAACCAATTTCTTCCTATCCATTACCTCTCCAACGGGATGATAACCCTGCTTACCCAGTATCAAGGCGCTGACCGCATGAGTGTCCGTTGTGAAAATCTCGCCCTCGCTTATGCCCACAGTGCTCAAAGATGTGAGTATTTCTTCACGCATGCCGGAAATCATGTTGTTTCCATCGATAACAATGTATGCCGCCTTTTGCTCACCGCTCTTCACAACGATAGCCGTGATACCCCCACTTCCCATTCCATCTTCCAGACTGAACTCCTTGGGCAGAATTGTTGCGGCGCCTACTTCAAAGGGCAACTGCTTTAACGAAACAGCCGTCTGCAGACATTTGCTGGCAACATCCTTCAAAGAGTCCAATGATTCCTGAAGTTCTGCATACCCATCAATGCTATTGTGTGCGTTCACCACGGCGCAGAAATTCAACCCATTTCTCTCTGCCTCCTCCTGCACGAACAACCCTACTTCTTGAGGCAAGTCTTCAATCGTCTTGGGTGCAAGAGTGAACGAGATTACACTATGCTTGCCAAAAACTTGACAGTATGCGGTCGCCAACCCATTTGTGACTTTCACGAACGAAGATGCTTTTGTTTCTGAAGCATCTAGATTCCGTGTTGCGATAAGAACATGATCTATGATTTTTTGATTCTGTTTTTGAGAAGCCAAGTCAAACTCGTGCCCAAGCAAACCGTGAGGTACGCATGCGATGCAGTTGAGCTTCTTTTCCAGAGTCGCCTTGAGCAAGGAAGGCAAAAGACTACTTCCAATGTTCTTGAACGGCCCAGGGTGGACAGATGGTACCACCATCACCGACTCTGATGTGGAAGAGGAGAATTTCAAGATAGAGGTCTCGACGCTTCTTTTCTCGCCAAGTTCTTCAAGCAACTGTTCGAACGGTTCATTCAAATTCAAAACCCAATTCGCTACAAACGCTCTGAAAAGTGAAAGCGAATGCATCCCCAATGTTCGCTCGCCGATTCGGTCTATGGGATAAAGAAAAGCATAGGTCGAAGCGATCCCCACAATCACAGCAAGAACTACAAAAAACAGCATATACACCGTCATCGAGTTTCCCATCATGGACCACAGCGCGAAGAAGGGCGTCACACTGAAGAACGGCTCCATAAAAGATGCAGCAAGAACCCTTGCTTTTCCCATCTTTGAAGTGGAAGAAAAAACCACCAGACGCAAGATTAGCACAGCAGAGAAACCGAGGAGACAAAACCGAAACCACCAATTCTGAAAACCAGACAATAAAGTCAAGGCCAAGCCCAAAAGGATGAAAGCGAGCCAGAGACCCCAAGAGAATAGTGACAGTGCCATCGTCCGCCTCAGATTAAAGATAGTGTCCCTGCGCAACATGAAAAAGTTCGTGATGTAGTCGGCAGCCAAACCTGCGAGGAAAACTGAAAAACCGACCAAAAACCCTTCCATCAGCCCTAAGCCAGAGAGGCGAACAGCAACCGTAGGCAGAAAACCTCCGAAGATTGAGACCAATGCCAACAGCAGAATTACTTTGCGATCCGAGGGCAGTCTGAACAGTGAGGAATACCGTTTCTTCGCCTTCTCTATTGATTGTCTTAGTGAATCTTCGGTGGGCACGGGCTCTCCCCAAATTTGAGTCTGCTTAGAGAGAAAAACACACATATTAAACTGTCGCGAAGCCAAGGAGCAAAGTCAACGGTACGTTGATAAGAACTTGTCAATCTTCAAGTGAATAGAAGGGCATCTTTTGACGTAGAGCTGCCCAAAACAAGCACCATAAGCCCTGCCGATCTGCTCTGCGAACATCAGTACAGTATATATCTAGGTAACGCGAGTATGATCGTAGGTAGCTAATAACCGCGAGGTTTTGAGGTTCCTATGCCGGAGCACAGTCTCCCACCGACAATATTCCACATGCTTGAGAAAAATGTTGGAAACCAGATACGGGTGATATTGGATCCGGCTTATGGATTCGAGGGAACACTCATGGCGGTCACCAGTGAACCTGCGGGCATATGGCTTTCAGATGCCGAGGCAATCATATTGCGGGCCACCATTGCCCAGCCTATTCCACAGGTTGCCAGTAGAGAAGAGAGAAGCGAAATATTCGTGCACCTCAATTCTGTTCAACGAATAGAAGTCTTGCACGCACCTTCCCGCCGGTAAAGGAATGGCGATCATTCAAAAGAATATGTTAGCCAACGCACAGACGATGATCAGTGCCACAGCGAAACCAACAAGGATTTCCGGTCGCACTTTGATGCCTTCAGTCTCCTCCTCAAAAAACCTTAGCAGCCCTGCACTCGCGGCAGGCATTGGAGATTTGTCTTTCTTCTTTTTACTCATCTTGAGACACTACTTTGGCAACGACCAGTAACGTCTACCATTCTCTGCATTATTAACGTTATGTTCACTTCAAAGACTTTTTATTTCTGATCGAACGATAGTCAGATCAAAGAGGCGACTCAAAGTGACCGAACCGAGACAAGACTACGATCACGTGTTTAACCTACTCCAAGAACACCACAAATGGTTCCAACAAAGCATCCCGTTGATAGCCAGCGAAAACGTGCCCAGCCCAGCCGTTCGAGAAGCCATCACAACTGACTTTGGCAACCGCTATGCCGAAGGATGGCCTGGAGAACGCGTTTACGCAGGATGCAGATTCATAGACCAAGTTGAATTCAAATGCATCGAGCTTATGAAACGACTCTACGGTGCAGAATTCGTCGATGTGAGACCCATTTCAGGTGTTGTGGCCAATCTTGCGGTCTATACGGCCTTCACCGAGCCGGGCGACACTCTTCTGGCACTGTCGATTCCAAGTGGAGGACACATCACATCAGGGAAGAAGGAACTCGGGGGAACAGCGGGAGCTGTCAAAGGACTAAACGTTGAGTATCTGCCCCTTGATTACGCTGAGCTGAATATCGATGTGGACAAGGCGAAAAACAAGATTCAAGACCTCGCCGCGAAAGGCAAGCCCCCCAAATTTGTCATGTTTGGTGCCAGCGTCTTCCCATTTCCGCATCCTGTTAAGGAATTAGCGGAAACTGTCCGCTCAGTCGGCGCAACGGTTGGTTATGACGCAGCCCACGTCGCCGGACTCATTGCTGGAGGAACATTCCAAGACCCTCTTAAAGAAGGCGCGGATGTTGTGAGTCTGAGCACGCATAAAACGTTCTTTGGCCCACAGCACGGCGGAATTCTTTCTTGGGACAAATACGCCGACAAGATAAAGAAGGCAACTTTCCCTGGAATGGTAAGCAATCATCACCTACACTCGGTTGCGGGCCTAGCAATTGCATGTGCTGAAATGCTTGAGTATGGCAGGGAGTATGCAAGTCAAGTTGTCAAGAACGCAAAGGCTCTCGGCCAGGCCCTTTATGAAAGAGGCCTCAACGTGTTGGCTCAACATAAGGGCTTCACGCAGTCACATGTCATCTTGATCGACATAACCAAGCATGGAGATGGCGGCACAATCGAGGAGACTCTGGAAAAGGCCAACATTATCATAAACAGAAATCTGCTTCCGTGGGACATAAAGGAAGGAAGACACTTCATGCATCCCGGGGGAATAAGAATGGGCGTCTCCGAAGTCACCAGACTAGGCATGAAAGAGACAGAAATGACCGAAATAGCGGAATTCGTTAAGCGAGTGATAATAGACAAACAGCCTGAGGAAAAAGTGAGAGCAGACGTTGCAGAATTCAGAACAAGCTATCAGAAAGTGCATTTCTGCTTCGAAAACACAACCGAAGCCTACAGTTACATCAAAATCCGCTGATTTTCCCAGTTTCAAACCTGCATCACTGAATTTTCCTTTGAGTTGTGAGTGTGAGATTAGGAATGGAGATCCACGAGTTTCAACAGTTAATGCGTCGGCTGTATTTTCACCGAGATCACGACCGAGGTCCAACTGGAACATTCAAATGGCTCACTGACGAAGTGGAGGAATTGGGTGACGCTCTAAAATCAGGTGACATAGGAGGATTGCAGGAAGAGTTCGCCGACGTAATTGCTTGGTTGGCCTCGCTTGCAAACATCACTGGAATAGACCTCGAGAAGGCAGCTCTCAAAAAATACGATAACAAGTGTCCAAAGTGCGGACACTCACCGTGTGAATGCACTTTCTAATGCAAGTTCACTAGGCGTTTTTGTCCAAAACCAGTCATTGCCCAAATCCCAGGTCTATTGTCTTTCCGATTCACTATTCCCTCTTTTCCGAGCAACTTCAAATGATGCATTGCCACCCCATATGGCAGTTCGGCTTCTCTTCCGATTGTCCTGGCGTCTCCATGCGTTTTCTCCAACGTGTTCAAAATCTTTGTTCTCGCTACCAGACCGCGTTTCACGTTTTTTATATTCGACAAGTAGGCGTTGGGATGATAAATCGCCTTAACCATGCTAATTCAGAAACATCTTTGTCGTTCTTCGTAGAAAAGTCTTGTTAAGCGAAATCCATCAAACTGATCTGCTTTGGCTTCTTGGCATCGAACAACGCCTTAATCTCTTCCTTCACAAGCGCGATTCTCTGAGAGTAGTACTTCGGCAACCCATATTTATCGATCAAGTTTTGAGCTGCTTCCAAATACTTCTCGATGCCCCCACGATAGACGGTTAGAGTTAGTTCTCCGTCGCATGACGGGCATTTGCCGTACAATGGCAACCGCCGGAAGTGTCGATTACACGACCTGCATCTGAAAACCTGCGTCGAGAACGCACGCAAATTCCCGGCGATGTCTCTCATGAAGTGGGTCTTCAGAACCTTCAAAGCCACTTTGGCTGGGTCCACAGCCTGAATCTTTTCCGCCAGTTCAAGCTGGCCCTGCAGTTTGTCTACCATCGCCCTGTACCGTTTGTAGGCGCTTTCATGGTTGCATCGATTAATATTGGAAACAGGAGTTGTGAAACCGAATCCTTCAAACTGAGCCTCTGTGCCAAGCCGATGACTCACAAGGTCAACAAGGGGACTCATTTGTCTTGCGTCAATATTCTGCCATGTTTTCTCATAAAATTCGAGCGGGTATGATCGTGCCACATCGAAGTCGTGTGCCTGTCTTTGCACTTCGCTTGTGTTCACTACAGGAGTGAGGAGAAGAGGCGCATCCATTATTCCACCTATTTGGGCAGGCAAATACTCTCGAGAAAAATTGAGCAACGTGTCCAATGCGAGCATCAATGCGTCTTCATCGCCGTCACAGTCTCTTCGTTTTGCTGAGTGCCAAATGGGATGTGCATAGCATAGATCAAGAGGCGTGAACCCAATAACACGACCCAACACACCAACACAGGTGTGTGGAGCCAAACCGAACACAAGGTGTCCAACTAAGTCTTCCGCTCTTTTAACGTTATAGTAAGGCGGTAGTCCATAGATTTTTGACAAGAGTTCGTCGATGAAACTTGCCAACCTAATGAAGTATTCTCCAGCTTTAATCGGAATGACCACGTCTTGAAGCTTCAGCTCGCAGATTTGATCTGAATTCAACAACGGGGCGCCCACGACATCATATCTATAACCGAGCCGTCTGAGCGTGTCGACTGACACGTCAACCTCGGAAGGCTTGAAGTGCGTTAGAGGCGCGTTAGTGGCATCAAACCTGATCGTTCCATCCTTATACACCGAAAGATCATGTTTGGCCCGCAAGACCCCTTTCTCAAGCATCTCAGGGGTCTTCGTTTCATTTGTCAAACCTTTGACTCCTTTCAGAACCTTTGGCATCGACATGCCCAGACCACTGCAAGTATTGTCAAGAGCTTCTTTGAAATTGATGACCTGCCTCTGAAACTGAATGGCTGGGATTCCACATTTAGGACATTCATCTCCTTTCACGCTCTTCTTGCACCGTGGGCAGATTTTCTCAGGAATGGTTTCTGAGCCACAGGCTGGACACTTGATTCTTGCAGAGTAGGTTTTGCAGCCTGAACACTTCCGTTTTATGATTTCAACAAAAGTGGGTCCATGCCTTGCCGCTTCCACGAGATCCCGTTTAGCACCTCCAGCTAATCCGACAGGGAAAAGAGCATGGACACGAGGCTTCATCTCACGCCGCTTTGCTTTTTCAGGCCTTCCCATCCGAGCTCCGACGGGGGTTGGTGCTTTGTCCTTGACAACGACACCTGATAGGGTGCTAACATACTCCAAAACAGTCTTTGCTGCAGAAAACGTACATGATGCTCCATACCCAAGGCACAAGGCGAAAACGCCTGCATCTTCGTCTTCTATGATTATCTTGGTCTCTGCCATTCTGTGCG
>Ga0209253_10002022_pt1 | contig 17851 bp, 15 predicted proteins | sample FrelakmetBRP12BR_FD_187145 | JGI IMG/M metagenome (GOLD analysis project Ga0209253, IMG submission 187145) | Freshwater lake sediment microbial communities from the University of Notre Dame, USA, for methane emissions studies - BRP12 BR (SPAdes)... | ecosystem: Environmental > Aquatic >... | reverse complement strand
GGCCGGTCCGCCTCGTCCGGCTTCCGGATCGGCCGGTCGCCGATCGCGGCGATCACGGCGTCGACGATCGCGCCGAGGTCGGCGAGGCGGCCGGGCCCCACCTGCCCCGAGGCGAGCGGCCCGCTCTCCGGCTCGACGATCGCGTACGCAAAGCGGTCGCGGAGGATGGCGACGTTGGCCTGCGTGGCCGGGTGGGCGTACATGTCGCCGTCCATCGCGGGAGCCACCACGACCGGCGCCGCGGTCGCCAGGCAGGTCGCCGTCACCACGTCGGCGGCGAGGCCGTGCGCCATCGCGCCGAGCCAGTGCGCCGTCGCCGGCGCGACGAGGATGGCGTCGGCGGCGTCGGCAGTCAGGACGTGGCCGATGCGGCCGTCGGGGAGGAGGTCGAGCACCTCCGCGTCGACGTGCCGCCGGGAGAGGGCCGCCAGGGTCAGGGGCGCCACGAAGCGGGTGGCCGACGGCGTCATGAGGACCTGGACCTCGGCTCCCTCGGCCCGCAGGAGGCGCAGCAGGTCGACGGCCTTGAAGGCCGCGATCGAGCCGGTGATCCCCAGGCCGATGAACCGGCCGGCCAGCCGTCCCGTCACGCCTCAGCCCTCGTCGGAGCCGGTGACGGCCCGCCCGAAGAGGACGAGGCCGTGGAGGGTCAGGTCGGGGTCGATCGCGTCGACGCCCTCGACCGTCCTGGCCCAGGGCAGGCTCGCCAGGCCACCGGTCAGCACGACGCGCACGTCGTGGGGGGAGGAGCCTGCCCCCGCCGCGAGCTCGCGGCGCATCCGCGCCAGGAGCCCCTCGATCATGGCCCGGTGGCCGAGCACGGACCCGGCGCGGATCGCGCTCGCCGTGTCGCGCCCGATCGGGCCGTCGGGGAGGCGGGGCTCGACCCGCGGCAGGCGCGCCGTCCGGGCGGCCAGCGCCTCGAGGCCGAGGACCAGCCCGGGCGCGATCGCCCCGCCGACGAAGACCCCCGCGTGGTCGACCGCGTCGAGCGTCGTGGCCGTGCCGCAGTCGACGACCACGGCCGGCGTGCCGTAGAGGTGGGCAGCCGCGTAGGCGTTGACGAGGCGGTCCGGCCCGAGGTCGCCGGGTCGCTCCACGCGGACGGGCATGGGCACCGTCCCCGCCGACGCGACCAGGCAGGGGATCGTGTGCCGGGCGGCGACCTCCTCCACCGCGCCCACGATCGCCGGCACGGTGGACGCAAGCGCGATCGCCCTCGCGTCGGCGAGGCGCTGCCCGTCGAGGCCGAGGAGCCCCTCGAGCAGGAGCTCCAGCTCGTCGGGGGTGACGCCGGCGACGGTCGCGGCGCGCCGCGTGGCGCCGAGCGCTCCGTCCCGCGCCGTCCCCAGGCGGGTGTTCGTGTTGCCGACGTCGATGACGAGGAGCATGTGGCGATGATAGGCCGCCTCCTGACGGCCGGGGTGCCGTCCGGGCCTCCGGCCGTCCCCTTTCGCAACCCGGGACCGCCTGCCCGGGCCCTCTGCCGTGCGCTACGATCCGCGTGTCGCGCCTGGCGGTGCGGTCCCCGGCGGCCCCGGTTCGATCGCACCGTCTCCCGAGCCGACCCGCGCAGGAGGTTCCCCGATGGCGCGCCCGACCCCGGTGAAGTTCTTCGTGAACAGCGGCATCGTGTCGTCCCGGGCGGACATCTTCAACCTGCTGCGGCCCCTCCTCAAGCAGACCGTGTCGTACCGCTATTACCGGGGCCGCGAGCTCGTGGCGGCGGGGACCGGCTGGGTCGAGCGCGTCGTCGTCGACGAGCCCGAGACGTCGTCGTACTTCACGCCGGTCTCGGTCTGCCTCAACGTCGACTCGTTCGAGCACCTCGAGTTCGAGACCCGGCCCGACCAGCTCATCGTCTACGCCCTGGTGGAGGGCGACGAGCGCGTCGTGCTGGAGTTCGCCCCTCTCGCCGAGGGAGCGTTGCGGGAGCCGGAGCAGCTCGCCTTCGACACGAGCGGCTTCGTCCAGATGGAGCTGCTGGGACCCGAGGTCGACGAGGGCGCCTGACCGGCCGCCGACGAGCTCGCGTGACCAGCCGGCGTGCCGCCGTAGCGCGTCCTTGTTCCCTGCCGACGCCCTATGCCCCTCGCTCGCCGCGCACGTACGGGATGCCCAGCGCGGCCGGCGCCCCGACTCGCTTGCGGAGGGCCTCGCCCGAGACGGCGATGAGGACGACGATGACCAGGACGTAGGGGAGCATCTGCAGGAAGAACGTGAGGGTATGGTCCTCGAAGAACGGGTTCGGGAAGCCGAACAGCGTCTCGGGACCCTGGAGGTCGATGATCATCCGCCGGATCGCGCCGAAGGCATAGGCCCCCACGGCCGCCCAGACCGGGTTCCAGCGGGCGAAGATCACGATCGCGATCGCGATCCAGCCGGCGCCGCCCGTCGTGAGGTCGCTGAACCAGCCGGGCGAGATGGCGAGGGTGATCGTCGCCCCGCCGAGGCCGGCGAAGAGGCCGCCGACGAACACGTACGCGTAGCGGAGCCGGTAGACGTCGACGCCGAGCGTGTCGGCGGCCGTCGGGCTCTCGCCGACCGCGCGGAGGTGGAGGCCCGGGCGCGTCCGGTTGATCCAGTACCACGCGGCAGGTACGAGGAGGAAGCCCACGTAGACGAGGATGCTCTGGTTCGTGAAGAAGATGGGGCCGATCACCGGCACCGCGGACAGCCCGGGGATCGAGGCGGTCGGGATCAGGGCGATCGCGCCGGCCTTGCTCAGCTCCTCCCCGAGGACGCGGGCGAGACCGCTGCCGAGGAACGTGAGGGCGAGGCCGGAGACCACCTGCTCGGCCTGGAAGCTGATCGTGATCACGGCGTGGAGCAACGAGAGGAAGCCCCCGGCCAGCATCCCCAGGACGAGCCCCAGCCAGGGGTTGCCGGTGCCGACGGCGGTGGCGAAGGCGACGACCGCGCCCATGAGCATCATCCCCTCGACGCCGAGGTTGAGGACGCCGGCCCGCTCGGCGAAGATCTCGCCGAGCGCGGCGAAGAGCAGGACGGTCCCCGTGGCGACGCCCGCGTTGAGGATGATCGTGGGGTCCATCAGGCGGCCCGCCGCTCGATCCGGAAGCGGTAGCGGAGGAAGACCTCGCTGGCGATGAGGCAGAAGAGGATGATCCCCTGGATCATCGCCGGGATCCCGGACGGCTGGATCTCGCGGCCGGCGAGGATGAGGGCCCCGAAGGCGATCGCCGCCACGACGACGCCGTAGGGGTTGAGCTTCGCGATGTAGGCCACGATGACGGCGGTGAAGCCGTAGCCGGGCGAGATGGCGAGCTGGAGGCGATGCACGACGCCCGACACCTCGCTCATCCCGGCCAGGCCGGCGAGGGCTCCCGAGATCGCGAACACGATGATCGTGTTGCGGACGACGTTGACACCGGCGTAGCGCGCGGCGCGCGGGCTGTCGCCGATGAGCCGGATCTCGTAGCCCAGCCGGCTCCGGTAGAGCAGGAAGTGGACGAGGACGGCGGCGATCAGGCCGAAGACGAGGCCGAGGTGGACGGTCAGCCCCGAGAAGGCCGGGACCTGCTCCGCGAAGTCCGAGAGCCGCGGCAGCCAGGCCTCGCGCGGGAACTGCGGCGTGAGCTGGAAGCCGCCCTCGCTCCACGGCCCGAAGACCCAGTACGAGATCCAGAGCAGGGCGATGTAGTTGAGCATCAGGGTGACGATGATCTCGTTCACCCCGCGCACCGCCTTCAGGATCCCCGGGATCGCCCCGTAGGCGCCGCCGGCGAGCATCGCCGCGACCATCATGAGCGGGATCGTGACGATCGACGGCGTGCCGGCCGGAACGACGGGGATGAGCACGATCGCGGAGGCAGCCCAGGCGCCCATGAGCAACTGGCCCTCCGCCCCGATGTTCCACAGGCGCATCCGGAACGCAAGGGCGCAGGCGAGGCCGGTGAGGATGAGCGGGGTCGCCTTCACCAGCGTGTCGGAGAGGACGCCGAGGCTGCCGAAGGACGAGCGGAGGATGTGCGCGTAGATCGCGAGCGGGTCACCGCCGGCGAAGGCCAGGATCACGCCGCCGATCAGGAGGGCGACGGCGACGGCGCCGACCGTCGTAGCGACGGGGAGCCAGCGCGGGACCTCGAGCCGCCGCTCGGCGCGGACCGCCCAGGGGAGGGCGACCCGGGAGCGTCCCGGCCGCCGGACGGGCGCCTGGGCGGTCACGGGACGAGCCTCGTCGGGTCGGCCGGCTCGGTGGCCCGCGACGACCGGCCGCCGGTCATCAGGAGCCCGATCTCGGCCACGTCGGCCTCGTCGGCGTCGAAGAGGCCGACGATCCGCCCCTCGTAGATGACGGCGATCCGGTCCGAGAGCGCCAGCACCTCGTCGAGATCCTCGCTGAGGAGGATCGTCGCCGAGCCCGCCTCTCGCTGCTCGAGGATGAGCCGGTGGACGGTGGTGATCGCTCCCACGTCGAGGCCGCGCGTCGGCTGGACGGCCACGAGGAGTCGCGGCTCCGACGCGATCTCGCGGGCCAGGATGAGCCGCTGGAGGTTGCCGCCGGAGAGGAGGCGCGCCTCGGTCTCCACCGACGGCGCGGCGATCGCGTACGCGTCGCGGAGGCGGTTCGCGAACCGCTTGACGGCGCCCGCGTCGATCGAGAACCGCCGCGCGATCGGAGCGTCCCGGTAGGTCTTCATGATGAGGTTGTCGGCGATCGAGAGGTCGGGTGCGGTCCCGACCCCCGTCCGGTCCTCGGGCACGTGGGCGATGTGCTGGCTGATGGCCTCGCGCGGGTCGCGGTTGGTCACGTCGACGCCGTTGACGGTGATCGACCCGGCGCTGCAGCGGCGCAGGCCGGTCAGCGCCTGGGCCAGCTCCGACTGGCCGTTGCCGGCGACGCCCGCGACGCCGAGGATCTCACCGGCCCGGACATCGAGGGAGACGCCGCGGAGCGCGGGCAGCCCGCGGTCGCTGAGCGCGTCGACGGCCCGGACGCTGAGGACGACCGGCCCTGGCGAGAACGGGCTGCGCTCGATCGTCTCCACGACGTCGCGGCCCACCATGCGCTCGGCGAGGTCGGCCGGCGTCGTGCCGGCCGCGGGGATGCCGGCCGCCGTCACCTTCCCGCGGCGCATCACGGTGATGCGATCGGCGATCTGGGCCACCTCGGCGAGCTTGTGGCTGATGAAGACGACCGAGGTGCCCTCGGCGACCATCGAGCGCAGCGTCCGGAAGAGGTCCTGCGCCTCCTGCGGGGCCAAGACGGCGGTGGGCTCGTCGAGGATGAGGATGCGGGCCCCTCGGTACAGCATCTTGAGGATCTCGACGCGCTGCTGCTCGCCGACCGAGAGCTGCCAGATGCGCGCCTGCGGGTCCACGGTCAGGCCGTGGCGGGCGGCGAGCTCGGCGATGCGGCCGTCGTAGCGGCCGATGTCCATCCGGAACCGCGGCTCGTCGAGCCCCAGGAGCACGTTCTCGGTGACGGTCTGGGTCGGCACGAGGGCGAAGTGCTGGTGGACCATGCCGATGCCGGCGGCGATGGCGTCGCGCGGGGAGCGCAGGTCGACCCGCTCCCCGAAGACCCGGATCTCGCCGGCCTCGGGGCGATAGAGGCCGTCGAGCACGTTCATGAGCGTGCTCTTGCCGGCCCCGTTCTCGCCGAGCAGGGCGTGCACCTCCCCGACCCGCACGTCGAAGTCGACGCCGTCGTTGGCGACGACGCCGGGGAAGCGCTTGACGATGCCGCGCATCTCGACGGCGAGCATCGACGACGGCGCGGGTCGGGGCTCGGGAACGGCGGTGGCGTCCGGGACGGCGGTCATGCGACGGGCGCTCCGGGGAAGAGGAGGACCCGCGACGATCGAGTCGTCGCGGGTCCAAACCTCATGTGGGCTGCTGGCCTACAGGTCGGGGAGCTTCGCGACGATCCCCTCGTTCCACCAGTACATGCAGGTCTTGCACTCGTTGCCGGGGGCGCCGGGCGGGAACTGGTCGAGATCGGACTGCACGAGCTTCTCGCCCTCGGGGAGCAGGGTCTTGCCGGCGTTGTCGACGATCGGGCCGGCGAAGACGATGTCGAACCGGCCGGTGCTGCTCTTGAGCATCTTGGCCAGGGTGTCCTTGACGAGCTGGACGTCGGCCTCGGGCAGGTCCTCGACGCCCATCCGCGGGGTCTCGCCCTCCATGAAGCCGAGGAGGCCCATCGCGCCGGCATCGGCGTCGAAGTACTCGTAGCCGGCCTCGTACTCGCCGGCCTTCACGAGCTCGGCGATCCGGGTGTACTCGGGGCCCCAGATCCAGTACGGGGCGGTGAGGCAGCGCTCGGCCTTGCAGGAGTCGGGGTGGTCGTAGGTGACGCCCCACTTGCCCTTCTCCTGGGCGACGTCGGCAACGGCCCCCGTGTCGGCGCCGGTGAAGACGACCTGGGCGCCGGCGTCGAAGAGCGAGGCGGCACCCTCCTTCTCGAGGACCGGGTCGTGCCAGGTGTTGATGAAGCGGATGTCCATCGTGCACTCGGGGCAGGTCACCTTGACGCCGCGCATGATCGCGTTGCCGAGGCGGAGCTCCTCCGGGATCGGGAACGTGGCCATGTAGCCGATCTTCGGGTTGCCGTCGAGCTTCGCGCGCGATCCGGCCAGCATGCCGGCGAGGTACTTGAAGTTCTCCATCGCGCCGAAGAAGTTGCCGAAGTTCGTCCCGTTCGACTTGTACCCCGTCAGGTGCAAGAACGTGATGTCGGGGAACGCCGTGGCGACCGTCTCCATCGGGTCCATGTAGCCGAAGGAGGTCCCGATGATGAAGTCGAAGCCCTTGCGGGACAGGCTCGTGAAGACCTGCTCCGAATCGGCTCCCTCGGGGACGTTCTCGATGTAGGCGACGTGCGAGTCGGGCATGTTCTCGCAGAGGTAGATCAGCCCCTCGTAGTGGGCCTGGCTCCAGCCGCCGTCGTTGTGGGGCCCGATCAGGACCATCGCGACGTTGAACTTGCCTTCGACGATCTCGGGGATCTGCGTGCCGGACGCGGCGCCGGCCTCGCACTTCACGCCGGCCGCCGGGGTGGGGCTCGAGCCGCCTCCGCAGGCGCTCACCAACAGCGCCCCCGCAGCCAGCAGGACGAGGGGCGTCCGGAGTCGGGTGGCCATCGTGTGCTCTCCTCCATGCGATCACCATGGGGCCGGCAGGCACGCTGGGGACGCTCGGCGCTGCCTGCTGCCCGGCGAACGGGGCCCGAGTCGGGCCGGATCACGCGACCCAAGGATAGTCCGCCGGTGGCGACGTCGAAGGGCCGTTGGGCCCCCTTCGCCGGGCGGGACGGTCCCCCGGCAGTCCTGATTCGGCGACGGCCCCGGGGGGTTTCGCGCGGATGCCGCGGCGCCAGGCGCCGACATCCGGCAACGCGCCGGGCGGGCTCGCCCCGCCCGCTCGCGCCATTTCCGATACCCTCCGCCCGATGTTCGAACGAACGGCGCTGCCCGACGGGCCGCGCGTCATCTCCGCTCGGCTCCCGGGCTCCCGGTCGGTCACGATCGAGGCGCACGTGCTCGCCGGCAGCCGCCACGAGGGGATCGACCAGGCCGGCTGCGCCCACTTCATGGAGCACCTCACGTTCAAGGGGACGCGGGCCTACCCCTCGACGCGGGCCCTGTCCGAGGCGGTGGAAGGGATCGGCGGCTCCTTCAACGCCTCCACCGACCGGGAGTCCACCGTCTACTACGTCCGCGTCCCCGTCCGCCACGCGGCGCTGGCGATGGCCGTCCTCGGCGAGCTCGTCGTCCGGCCGCTCCTCGACGAGCGGGAGATCGAGCACGAGCGCGACGTCATCGTCGAGGAGATCCGGTCCTATCTCGACGACCCGGCCGAGCACGTCAACGTCCTCTTCGATCTGGCCGTCTTCGACGACACGCCGCTGGGACGGGAGATCGCCGGCACCGAGGAGAGCGTCCGGGCGCTGCCCGCCGACGCAATCCACCGCTTCTGGGGCACCTTCTACCGGCCGGCCAACGTCGTCGTGGCCGCGTCCGGCGACATCGCCCACGAGGAGGTCGTCCGCCTGGCGGCCGACACGTTCGGCACCGGAAACGGCACGATCCCGGGCTACGCGCCGGCACCGGCGATCCCGGCCGGCGAGCGTTTCGTGCGCGCCACCCGCGCCACGACCCAGGCCCAGCTCGTCATCGGCGTCCCCGGCCTCCGGCGCGACCACCCCGACCAGTGGGCGCTCTCCGTCCTCAACGCCGTCCTCGGCGACGGGATGTCGAGCCGCCTCTTCCTCGAGGTCCGCGAGGAGCGCGGGCTCGCCTACGACGTCGGCAGCTCCATCGTCAGCTACGCCGACGCCGGCGTCGTCTCCGTCTACGCCGGCGTCGACCCCGCGAAGATCCGGCCGACGATCGCGGCCGTGCTCGAGGAGCTCGCCCGCCTGCGCGACGAGACCTGTGGCGCCCCCGAGGTTGCCAAGGTCAAGGCGTACCTCGCCGGGCGCCTCGAGATGCGCCTCGACGAGACCCGCTACCTGGCCTCGTGGATCGGGACCCAGGAGGCGCTCCACGACCGGGTCATGACCCCCGACGAGGCGCTTGCCGCGATCGACGCGGTGACCGCCGGCGAGGTGCGCGACCTCGCCGGCCGGCTCTTCCACGAGGAGGGGCTGCGGCTCGCCGTGGTCGCCCCGGCGGGCAAGGGGCGCTCCCTCGAGCGGACCCTCCGGATCCCGGGCCGGCCGTGAGCGGGGCGGTGCCGCGCGGCGACGACCTGCGGCTGGCCCGCCTGCACCTGCGAGGGGGCGCCTACGCCCTCGCCCGCGTCGAGCTCGAGACGCTGGCCGGCGCCGACGGCCTGGACCGCGCCGGGATCCTCGACCTCGCCGAGGTCCGCTGGCGGACCGGCGACCTCGGCGGGGCGGATGCAGCGGCCGCGGCGTGGCTGGAGGACGGCGACGAGCCGGGGATCGACGGGGCGCTGGCCCACGCCATCAGCGCCGAGGCGGCGGCCGATCGGGGGTCTCCTGCGGAAGCCGCCACCCACGTGGAGATGGCGGCCGGCGGGCTCGGCGACCGTGGCGCGTGGATGGCCCTCCTGGCGGGCATCCTGCCCCGCGCGGCGTGGCCGTGGAGCGCCGAGGAGCCGGAGCCGTCGGCGGAGGCGGCATCCCGCGAGGTGGCGTCGGTGTCGGCCGCCCCGGGACCGGGCCCCGCGGCCGAGGGCGCGCCGGGCTCCGTGGTCGGGGCCGATCAGGCGCCCGCGGCCACCCCGGCGCCCGACGCCGTGCCCGGGCCCCTGTCCGCGGGCGTCCCGATCTCGCGGTCGGCCGCTGAGCTCGTCCGCGCCGGGGCGCCGCTCGTGGCGGTCGCTCCCGATCGTGCCGCGATCCTCCTTGCCCTCGCCCTGCGCGCCGACCGGGCGGCCGCCGAGGCGGTCCTGGCCGCGCTCGACGCCGCGGCCACCCCGCCTGCGTCCGCCGGGGACGCCGGGGACACGCCAGCGCCGCAGGCGTGCGCCACCCTGGCCTTCGTGCGCGCCGAGGCGCTGAGGGCCGCCGGCCGGCACGAGGAGTCGCGGATCGCCTACGCTTCCGCCGAACGCCTCGCCCTCGAGCCGGGCGAGGCCGGCACCGCCGGGAGTCCCCAGTGACCGAACGCAGCCTCGTCCTGATCAAGCCCGACGGCGTGCAGCGCCTCCTCGTCGGCCGGGTGATCGCCCGCCTCGAGGACAAGGGCCTCAAGCTCGTCGGCCTCAAGCTCGTCGCCGTCAGCCGCGAGCTGGCCGAGCAGCACTACGCGATCCACCGCGAGCGCCCCTTCTTCGCCGGCCTCGTCGCCTTCATCACCTCGAGCCCGCTCGTCGCGCTGGCCGTCGAAGGCCCCAACGCGATCGGCGTCGTCCGCGCCATGGTCGGCACCACGCGGCCGTGGGAGGCCGCCCCGGGGACGATCCGCGGCGACTTCGCCCTCGAGGTCGCGCAGAACCTGATCCACGCCTCGGACGGGCCGGAGACCGCCGTCACGGAGCTGGCGCTGTGGTTCCCGGAGGGCCTCGTCGAGTATCCGCGCGACCTCGACCGCTGGGTTCTCGGCCCGGGGGCCTGAGGCCCGCCTGTCAGGGCGCCGGCGACCCCGAGGCCGGGGGATCGGCGCCGGGCGAACCCGGCCCCTCCGTCGCGACGAGCCCCGCCCGTCCCTCTGTCGCCGCCGGCCCGCCGGCCGGGTCGGGCGCGGGCGCGGCCTGTTCGGGAGGCGCCAGGTCGGGCGCGGCGGCCGCCTCCGGGATCCCGAATGCCCCCGCGGCGGTCATCAGGGCGAGGCCGGCGAGCAGCACGACGAGGAAGGCTCGCAGCGGCGTGCGGTTGAGCTCGAGGAGGGGCCGCAGCTCGCGGGATGCCAGTCGGAGCGTCGCGAGGCGGCGACCCGCCGGGCTGCGCGCGGCTCGCGCGGCGGCGCGCAGGCCCGCCGGGACCCGCGCGAGCTCACCGGTCGCCGCGACGACGCGCGCCTCCGGCCGCCCGAATCCAGCGCCGAGGACCCGGGCCAGGGCGACCGCGGTCCCCAGCCCGGCGATGGAGGCCAGGAGGAGCGCCGGGCCGTCCGTCGCCGCCCCGAAGGCCGCGAGCCGCGCATCCCAGACCATGACGCCGGGCCAGCCGACGGCGGCGGCCGCGATCCCCGCCAGCGCCGCGCCGAGCGCCGGAGCTCGCCGCAGCCAGCCCCGCGCCTCCGAGAGGCGGGTTGTCCCGAAGGCCGCCCGGAAGGCGATGGTCCAGCCGACGAGCGCGGTCCGGGTGGCGAGGAACGGCAGGAGCCAGGCGCGGACGGCGTCGCGCCCGGCGGGATCGAGAGCAGCGAAGCCCAGGATCACGACGCCCGCGTCGAGGACGATGGTGTAGGCGACGACACGGCCGAGGTCGTCCTGGATGAGGGCCGCGAACGCGCCCAGGAGCATCGTCGCGATGCCGAGCGCCACGAGGAGCGCCCCGTCCCACCCGAGCAGGTGCTCGACGGGACCCAGCGTGTCCGGGGCCCACCCGAGGAGGATGACGGCCCAGGCGGCCGGCAGCAGGACCAGGAGCGCGGGGAGCGTCGACGGCGGGGCGGCGTCGGTCAGGCGGGCGACCCGGGCGTGGAGCGGGATGGCCCCGAACCGATGGCCGAGCGCGATCCCGGCGGCGACCGTCGCGAGGCCGGCGACCTGGGGCTGGACCGCCAGGCCGCCGATCTCCTCCGGCACGAGGCTGACCGCCACGATCCCGACGGTCATCGCCACGACGGCGCCGCGCGCCTCGCGGGCGAGGGCCCGGACCCGCTCGGGCGTCGCCGGCTGGGCGAGCGCGGCCGCGGCGGTGATCGTGGCCGCGGCTCCCACCGCGAGCAGTGCCGGCAGGGCGCCGGCGATCCCGAGCGCGAGGCCCGCGCCGGCGACGGCGAGGAGCAGGACGCCCGGCCCCACCTGCTCCCACGCCGCCAGGCGCCCGACGACGAGGACGCCGAGGCCGCCCGCCAGGGCGACGCCCAGCAGGATGCGGGCGTAGGCGGTGAGGGCAACGGCGCCGCCGCCCACGGCGACCTCCGTGTCCGGCGTCGAGATCATGAGGGCCAGCAGGGCGAGCGCGACGGCCCCGAGCCCGACCAACGTCCCGGCCCGACGCCGCCCGCGAAGCGCCAGCGAGGCCAGCGCGCCCAGCGAGGCGATCACCAGGAACAGGACGAGGCTCACGGGTCTCCGTTGCTCAGGCCGGCGGGCGTCGAGGTTCGGCGGCGCCGCGAGGCATCGCCGGGCCGCCCGAGGCGGTGGCGGCCGACCCCGCCAGGACGGTCGCGGCCGCGGCCACGGCGACAAGCATGCCCCCGGCCACGACCGCCTCGAGAGCCGGGGCCGTGCCGACGAGGGCGCCGCGAACGAGGAGGCCTGCGTTCGCCAGCACGAGGAGGGCGGTCCCCAGGCGGAACGCGTCGCGGGTCAGCGCGACGGGGGCGAGCGCGACGGCGAGACAGGCAAGGCCGGCCGCGAGGGCCTCGTCCGCGCCGAACGACGGGAGACCGATGGCCGTCGCCCCGAGGCCGGCCGCGAATGCGGCCAGCGCGGTCGCGACCGCCGCCGGCAGCCCCAGCGGCGAGCCGCTCCCGCCGCCGGCGCGCCGGCCTGCGACGACCAGGAGGAAGGCGGCGAGCGTGCCCGCCACGATGCGGAACGCGAGCACCGGCGACGGGGGGAGGGGATCGGCCACGAACGGCGTGAAGACCAGCGCGACGAGCGCTCCGAGCCCCGCGGTCCGCGTCGCGCGCGCCCCGATCGCGACCGCCGCCCCGAGGGCGACCAGCGCGCCGGCCGCGACGAGGAGCCAGCTCACGGGACGGCCGGGCTCGGCCTCGCGTCGCCGTTCCCCGGGGGGGTCTCGTACACCGGCGTGGGGAGGACCCCCAGGGTGCTGATCGGCCAGTAGCGGAGCCAGGCGCGGCCGATGACCGTGCTCCGCTCGATGGGCCCGAATGCCCGCGAGTCGGCGGACGCCCCGCGATGGTCGCCCATCACGAAGAGCTCGCCCTCGGGGATCAGCCAGCTCGCGGGCTCCTCGGAGGCGGTCGTGGGCTGGAGGTCGTAGACGTACTGCTCGTCGAGTCGGGCACCGTCGATCCAGACCGCGCCGTCCCTGATCTCCACGGACTCGCCCGGGAGGCCGATCACCCGCTTGATGAACGGCGTCCTGGGGCCGCCCTGGACCCACACCTCGGGGGGCTCGAAGACGACGATGTCGCCCCTGGAGTAGTCGTCGAAGCGGGGCGTCAGCTTGTCCACGAGGACGTACTGGTCGGGCTCCAGCGTTCGCACCATCGACTGCTGCTCCACCCGGTACGGCTGGGCCACGAAGGTCTGGATCACGAAGAAGATGATGAGCGTGAGAACGAGCGTCTCGACGATCTCGAAGAGGCACCCGAGGGGGCGTCGTGTCACAAGTCCGGCAGTATAGGGGCACGGCATGGCCGCCGCCCCCTCAGGGTCCGGCGCGGGTGCGCGCGTGCGCAGCGATGCATAAACGGGGCGATATTCGCGTTTGACCCGCGCTTCCGGCAGTTGATACACTCGCCCGCGGCCTGAGCCGCCCCGTCGTCCCGCCCCGAAGCTGGGCCGGCGGTCCCCAGGCGCGCCAACGATCCCTCGTCCCCGGCGCGGTGGTCGCGCCAGCGCGGACGGCTGTGCGTGACAGGGAGGTCGCAGAACCAGCCCATGAGCCCCGAACAGCTCCAGCTCATCATCCTGCCGGCGGGGCTGATCGCCATCGCCTTCGCCATCTACCTTGCCCGCGACGTGCTCCGGCGCGACACCGGCACCAAGGAGATGGAGGCCGTCGCGGCGACGATCTACGAGGGCGCGGTCGCCTTCATCCGCCGCCAGTACGTGACGATCGCCGTCCTCGCCATCCTCGGCGCGGTCGCGATCGGACTCGTCATCTCGTACTTCGAGACCGAGGAGGTCGCCGATACGGCGGTCTTCGGGCCGGAGCTCGGCGTCCGGACGGCGATCGCGTTCCTGGTGGGGGCGGCCTGTTCGATGGCCTCGGGGATCATCGGGATGTTCGTCGCCGTGAAGGCGAACGTCCGGACGGCCGCCGCGGCCCGCCGCAGCCTCGTCGAGGCCGTTCAGGTCGCGATGCGCGGCGGGGCAGTCTCCGGCTTCCTTGTCGTCTCGCTGTCGCTCCTGGGCGTCTACCTGATGTTCGCGGCGTTCGGCGGCCTGAACTCGGAGACCGTGGCCCAGGCGCCGTTCCTCATCGTCGGCTTCGGCTTCGGTGCCAGCTTCGTGGCCCTCTTCGCCCAGCTGGGCGGCGGCATCTACACGAAGGCCGCCGACGTTGGCGCCGACCTCGTCGGCAAGGTCGAGGCGGGGATCCCCGAGGACGACCCGCGCAATGCGGGCGTCATCGCCGACCTGGTGGGCGACAACGTCGGCGACTGCGCCGGCCGCGGCGCCGACCTCTTCGAGTCGACCGCCGCCGAGAACATCGGGGCCATGATCCTCGGCGTCGGCGTCTACGCCGTCGCCTCGCAGGCCGGCTGGGACAACCCCGAGGCGTGGATCTTCTTCCCCCTCGTCGTCCGCGCCTTCGGCCTGCTGGCCACCATCGTGGCCCTGTTCTTCGTCCGCGGCCGCGAGGACGAGAACCCGATGAACATGCTGAACCGCGGCTACTGGGTCACGACGGCCCTGTCCGTGGTCGGCCTCGCGTTCGTCACGAACGTGATGATGCAGACGGGCACGCAGACGGGCGCCTACGACATCCCGACCTGGGTCTGGTTCTTCGGCGCTGGCGTCGTCGGCCTGGCGACGAGCATCGCCTTCGTCTACATCACCCAGTACTACACGGCCGGCACGTTCCGCCCGGTCAAGGAGATCGCCGAGGCCAGCAAGACCGGCCCGGCCACGAACATCATCAGTGGCGTCGCGGTCGGCTACGAGACGACGTTCGTCACCGCGATCACGATCGGCATCGCCCTCCTGGCCAGCCACTGGCTGGGTGAGCAGGCCGGCCTCCTGAGCGAGGACGGCAGGAACGTCGGCGGCATCTTCGGCACGGCCGTCGCGACGATGGGCATGCTCATGACCACCGCCTACATCCTCGCGATGGACACCTTCGGGCCCATCACCGACAACGCGGGTGGCATCGCCGAGTTCAGCCGCGCCGAGGCCCACGCCCGCGAGATCACCGACCGCCTGGACGCCGTCGGCAACACCACGAAGGCGCTCACCAAGGGCTACGCGATCGCGTCGGCCTCCCTGGCGGCCTTCCTCCTCTTCAGCGCCTACATCGACAAGGTGAACCTCATCCTCGGGCGCCAGATCGCGGCCGGCAAGGAGGGCGTCGAGCTCATGACGTCGGTGAACCTCGCCGACGTCAGCGTCTTCGTGGCCGCGCTCATCGCGTCGATGCTGGTCTACTTCTTCAGCTCGCTGGCCATCCGCGCCGTCGGCACGACCGCCCAGTCGATCATCGTCGAGGTCCGGCGCCAGTTCCGCGAGATCCCCGGGATCATGGACTACACGGCCAAGCCGGACTACGCCCGCGTGGTCGACATCACCACCAAGGCGGCCCTCAAGCAGATGATCGCCCCCGGCCTGGTGGCGGTCGCCACGCCGATCCTGGTCGGTGTCCTCCTGGGCTACGAGGCGGTGGCCGGCCTCCTCATGGTCGGCACGATCGCCGGGGTCCTCCTCGCCACCACCCTCAACAACGGCGGCGGCGCCTGGGACAACGCGAAGAAGTACATCGAGTCGGGGCACCTCACGGACGCGGCCGGGAACGTCCTCGGCAAGAAGAGCGACGCGCATGCCGCGGCGGTCGTCGGCGACACGGTGGGCGACCCGTTCAAGGACACGGCAGGCCCCTCGCTGCACGTCCTCGTGAAGCTGCTGGCGACGATCACCCTCGTCCTCGCCCCGCTCTTCATCCTCTAGGGAGCATCACGACGGCGGGCCGCGCCCCACCGAGGGCGCGGCCTGCCCTCAGATTCGATGGACACGCTCCTCCAGGCCATCGTCATGGGGATCATCCAGGGTCTCACCGAGTTCCTGCCGATCTCCTCGTCCGGCCACCTGCTCGTCGTCCCGCACATCGCCGGCTGGGACGATCCTTTCATCACGTCCCTGGCGTTCACCGTGATGCTCCACGTCGGGACGCTCGTCGCCCTGTTCGCCTACTTCTGGCGTGACTGGGCTCGCCTCGTCCCGGCGGGCCTTGCGACCCTTCGCGACCGGTCGTTCCGGGGCGACCCCGATCGCAAGCTGGCGTGGCTGATCGCGGCGACCCTCCCGCCCGCCGTGGTCGTGGGCGTCGCGCTCAACGACTTCTTCGAGGAGCAGGTCCGGCAGGAGCTCCTCGTGGCCCTGACGCTCGTGATCGGTGCCGGCATCCTCTGGACGGCCGACCGGCTCGGCCGCCAGACGAAGCAGCTCGACGGCCTCGGCTTCGGCGCGGCGTTCGGGATCGGATGCGCCCAGGCGATCGCGCTCGTGCCGGGCATCAGCCGGTCCGGCATCAGCATCAGCGCCGGCCTCTTCGCCGGCCTGACGCGGGAGGGAGCGGCCCGCTTCAGCTTCCTGATGGCGACGCCGATCACCCTCGGCGCAGTGATCTGGGAGTTCCGCAAGCTCCTCGCCGGCGACTCGGGCGTGCCGGTCGACGCGGGGATCCTCGTCGCCGGGATGCTGGCGGCCGCCGCGGCGGGGTTCGTGGCGATCGCGGTTCTCCTGCGCTACCTGCGCAACCACCCGATGACGATCTTCGTCGTCTATCGCCTGGTGCTGGCGGGCGTCGTCGTCGTCCACTTCCTCTCCGCGTAGGGCCGGGACCGCCGCCGTGGAAGTGATGAAGCAGCTCCGCCAGCGGGCGATCCGCGACCTCGTGGAGCAGCGTCCCATCCGGACCCAGCTGGAGCTGGCGGCCGCGCTCCGCGACCGCGGCTTTCGGACGACGCAGGCGACGATCAGCCGGGACATCGCCGAGCTCCAGCTGACCAAGGCACACCGCGACGGGGTCGCCGTCTACGCTCTTCCCTCGCGCCTTGCCGATGCCGACCCGACGGGTGAGGAGCGGCTGCGTCGCCTCTTCCGCGACCTGCCGGTGGAGATCCGGGAGGCGGGCGTGCTGCTCGTCCTGGTGACCCTGCCGGGGTCGGCCCACGCGATCGCGGCCTCGCTGGACCGGGCGCGCTGGCCCGACGTCGCCGGCTCGGTCGCCGGCGACGACACGGTCTTCGTGGCCTGCCAGGACCGCCGTGCGCTGCGCCGGGTCCGCGCGCGCTTCGAGCGTCTCGCGGCGGGGTAGCGGAGGAGCCGCGATCCTCAGCCGAGGGGGTCCAGGGTGATCCCCGCGAGGACCCGTGCTGCGTCCGCCGGATCGAGCTCGCCCTGGCCGGGGACGAGGGCGTTGGCACAGGCCGCCGCCGCACCCCGGCGGGCGGCCTCGGGGAGCGAATGGCCCGCGGCGAGGGCGGCGACGAGGCCGGCCAGCAGCGCGTCGCCACTGCCGACGACGTACGGGCCGAGCTCCGGCGGCGGCCCGATACGCCAGGGCGCGCCGTCCTCGGCGACGAGCACGGCGCCGTCCACCCCCCGCGTCACGAGTGCGACGGAGGCACCGCCGGCCTGCAGCGCCCGTGCGGCCGCGAGGGCCCCGGGCTCGTCGGGTGCCGGGATGCCCGTCGCCTCGGCCGCCTCGCGGGCGTTGACCTTGACCAGCCACGGGCGGGCCGCGAGAGCGGCCGCGAGGTGTGCCCCGCCGGCGTCCACGACCGCCCGGGCCCCGGCGCCGTCCGCGAGTGCCGCCAGGCGTCCGTACCCATCGACCGGCGCGCCGGGAGGCAGGCTCCCGGCGATCACGACCAGCACGCGGGCCTGGTCCTCCGCGAGCTCGGCAAGGAGTGCCCGCTCCACCGCCGTCCAGCCGTCCGCGTCGAGGGTCAGGCCGGCCTCGTAGAACTCCGTGAGCGCGCCGGTCCCGCGGTCGACCACCGACAGGCAGGTCCGCGTCTCGCCGGCCACGCGCACGGCGCGGGTGCGGATGCCGCGGCGGGCCAGGGCATCCTCCATCCAGTCGCCGGCGTGCCCGCCGAGGACGGCCACGACGGACGCCACGAGGCCGAGCGTCCGTGCGGCCCGCGCCACGTTGAGGGCCTTCCCGCCGGGCAGGACCGAGAGCAGCTCCGGCCGGTGGATCTCGCCCGGGACGAGGCGGTCCACGGCGGCGGTCTTGTCGATGGCCGCGTTGACCGAGACGCAGACGAGGCGCCACGCGAGCGCCGGCCGGCCGGCACCTGGGCCCCGGGACCCGCCTGCATCCCCTGACTCGCCCGCACGGGCGCCCCGAGCGTCGCTCACGGAAGGAGCCCGGCAGCGCGGGCGG
>Ga0209253_10002021_pt1 | contig 17854 bp, 13 predicted proteins | sample FrelakmetBRP12BR_FD_187145 | JGI IMG/M metagenome (GOLD analysis project Ga0209253, IMG submission 187145) | Freshwater lake sediment microbial communities from the University of Notre Dame, USA, for methane emissions studies - BRP12 BR (SPAdes)... | ecosystem: Environmental > Aquatic >... | reverse complement strand
ACGAAGGCCAGCGTCAGCGTGCGCTGGATCGCGTCGACGCTCTTGAAGCGCGAGAAGATGTCGCCGATGTGGCGCTTCTCGAACCAGGCCAGCGGCAGCCGCAGCAGCTGGCCGAAGAGGGTGTCGAGCAGGCGCAGGTTCAGGTGCGTGGACAGGTACACGCCCAGCCAGGCGCGCACCGCGGTGGTGGCGACCTGCATCAGCACGAGCAGCGAGAAACCGAGGCCAAGGAGAGTGAGCAGGTCGCGGTCGCGGCCGACGATCACGCGGTCGATCACCAGTTGCACGAAGAACGGCGCGGCAACCGCGAACACCTCGATGGCCAGCGACAGCACCATCACCTGCGCGATGGTGCCGCCCATGCCGGAGGCCGCGGTCAGCAGCTGCCAGGCGGTGATGCGCTCGCGCTCGTCCTGCCGGGCAAAGCCCTCGGCCGGCGTGAACTCCATCGCCACGCCGGTGTAGTGGCGCGAGGCTTCCGTCAGCGGCAGCACCTGCTTGCCGCGCGCCGGGTCGAGCACCGTGATCCTGTGCCCGTCGGCGCGGGTCAGCACGACGAAGTGGTTCATGTCCCAGTGCAGGATCGCCGGCAGCCGCAGCTTGCCGAGCGCCGCGAGCGGCGCCTGCACCCCGCGCGGCGACAGCTTCATCGTCTGCGCGATCGCCGCAATGTGCTGCAGCGTCACGCCCTTCATCGACGGCGCCAGGCGCATGCGCATCGCCGCCAGGTCGGTGCGGTGGCCGTGGTAGCCGGCGATCATCGCCACGCAGGCGATGCCGCACTCGGGGGCCTCCGACTGCAGGATCAGCGGAACGCGTCTACCGAACAAGGGTGCCGCCTCGCCATGCCTGCCGCGGCACGGCCCGAAGGGCCGATGGCCGGCGGATGTTGATCATGCGATCCCGCGGCGGAGAATCGATCACTGAAACCGTCCGCGCAGTTCGAGCACCGGTTCGAACACCCACTCGAACACGGTGCGCTTCTCGAGCAGGATGTCGGCGTTGACCAGCATGCCCGGGCGCAGCGCCACTTCATGCCCGCCGGCGGCCACGGTCTGTCGTTCGAGTTCCACGTCGATCCGGTAGACGGGCTCGCGCGCGGTCATCGATCCGACCTTCTCGCCCGGCGACCACACCGTGCCGCTGACGTTGTGCACCGTGCCGCGGTACTGGCCGAAGCGCTGGAACGGAAAGGCTTCGTAGCGCAGCACGACCGAGTTGCCCGGCTGCACGAAGCCGACGGCACGCGTCGGCACCAGCAGCTGCGCCTGCAAGCCGCTGCCCGCCGGCAGCACGGTGGCCAGCGGCGCGTCAGCGGCCAGCGACGCGCCGCGCGCAACGGCGATGTTGGTGACGATGCCGGCGATCGGCGCACGGATCATGGTCTCGCGGCGCGTCTCCTCCTGCACCAGGCTCTGCTGCAGCTGGCCCTTCTCGCGCAGCAACTGGTCGATCTGCTGGCGGGCGCGCAGGTCGACCGAGGGCAGGTCGCTCTGCGCGCTGCGCAGGTCGCGCTCGGTCGCCGCCCGGCTGCGGCGCAGCGCCTCGAGCTTGACCTGCTGGTCGAGCTGCTCGTTGCGCTTGGCGCTCATGGCGGTGTCGGAGACGAAGCCGTCCTTGACCAGCTGCTGCGTGCGCTGCAGGTCCTCGCGCGCCGAAGCCACGCGCGTGGTCTGCAGGCGGATCTCGGCGTCGGCCTGCGCCAGCTCCTTCTTCAGGTCCTCGACGCGGCGGTGCAGCTGCTCCTTCTGCTGCTCGGCGAGCAGGCGCACGTTTTCCTTTTCCGCTTCGAGGTTGGCAACGCGCAGCGACAGCTCACGCTGCATCAGATCGGTCGAAGTCGCGCCCGAGGCGGTGCCGCGCTCCAGCGACAGCCGCGCGATCGGACTGCCGGCGGCGACCTCGTCGCCTTCCCTGACCATCAGTTCGACCAGGATGCCGGCCTCCGGTGCGAGGATCGGCGCCGCCCCGGCGTCCAGTGCGAGGAAGCCCTCGACGCGCTCGCGCCGCGTGTACTCGCCCCAGAACATGAAGCCGATGATCAGCGCCGCGAACGCCAGGGCCAGCGTCGTGAAGACCCAGGTCGGGACCGGCCGCGCGATCGACACCTCGCCCAGCAGCTTTTCGCGCTGGGCATCGATCGCTTCCTGCCGGAACAGCTTGCGCATCTAGGTTTTATCGCGCGGGACCTGGGGCGCCGCGATTATGCGCGATCGGGCGCCGAGGAGCGACTGCGCATCCTTCTCTGAGGGGCCGCGTCAACAGTCAGGGCCGCACGACGACGCGCGGTTCGCCCGCCTTCAGTTCGCCGATCACGCACGCCTCCCCGAAGCCTTCGTCATGGAACACCTGCAGCACGGCGCCGGCATTGTCGGCGGCGCAGGCCACCAGAAGGCCGCCGCTGGTCTGCGGGTCGGTGAGCAGCGCCTTGTCGATGAGACCGGCGGCGCCGAGGTCGACCTCGTGCCCATAGCCGGCCCAGTTGCGGCCCGACGCACCGGTGACGAAACCCTGTTCGGCCAGCGCGCGCGCCTGCCCGAGCAGCGGCACGTCACCCATTCGTATCTGCGCCGCCAGGCCAGCGCCGCGGCACAGTTCCAGAAGATGGCCGAGCAGGCCGAAGCCGGTCACGTCGGTCAATGCGTGCACGCCGGCGAGTCCGGCCAGGCGCGGCCCGGGGGTGTTCAGCCGCGTGGTGGCGTCGATCATCTGCGCGTAGCCGTCGGCGTCGAGCTGGCCCTTCTTCAGCGCCGCCGAATACACGCCGACGCCGAGCGGCTTGCCGAGCACGAGCACGTCGCCGGCGTGGGCCGCGCTGTTGCGCTTGATGCGGTCCGGATGCACCAGCCCGAGCGCGACCAGCCCGTAGATCGGCTCGACAGAATCGATGGTGTGCCCGCCGGCGATCGGAATGCCGGCCGCGGCGCAGACCGATTCGCCGCCTTCGATGATGCGGCGGATGACCTCGAGCGGAAGCTTGTCGATCGGCATCGCCACCAGAGCGAGCGCCAGGATCGGCGTGCCGCCCATCGCGTAGACGTCGGAGATGGCGTTGGTCGCGGCGATCCGGCCGAAGTCGTACGGGTCGTCGACGATCGGCATGAAGAAGTCGGTGGTGGCGATCAGTGCCTGCTGGTCGTTGAGCCGGTACACCGCCGCGTCGTCCGAGGTCTCGATCCCGACCAGCAGCGCCGGCGGGATGACGCCGCCGGCGCCCTTGAGGATCTCGCTGAGGACGCCGGGAGCGATCTTGCAGCCGCAGCCGCCGCCGTGCGAAAACGAAGTCAGCCGCAGGGCCTGGGCTTCAGGGGCATTCATCGCGGTTTCCGGTTTGTAGAGAGCAGGCAATTATCGACAAGGCGCAGCAGGCTCGCTCGTTCGCGCCCGGGCGCGAACAGCGCTGCGCGCCTCTGGCACCGTCTGCCCAGTCGCTGCAGGAAGTGCGGCTCGCGCGCGGCGCGCAGGACGAGGGCGCACGCGGCATCGACGTCGTTCTCGGTGAACAGCCCCGGGTAGTCCTCGCCGAGCAGTCCGGCGTTGCCGTCGATGCCGCTGGCGATCACCGGCGTGTGCGCGGTCACCGCCTCGATCACCGCCTGCGCGCCGCCTTCCATGTTCGACGGCTGCAGCAGCAGGTGGCTGGTGCGGATCACCTGCCGTGCCCGCACGCGCGACAGGCCGCCCAGCCAGCGGTAGCGCGTGTCGCTCCTTGCCGCGAGTTCCGCCTGCCGCCCAAGTTCCGGATCGAGTGCCGCGCCGACATGGCGGATGCGCACTGCAAGCTCGGCGGGAATCTTGCGCAGCAGCGCCCAGATGAGTTGCGGGTTCTTCTCGTCGCGCAGGTGTCCGACCACGGCGATGGCCAGGTGCCCCTCGGGCTTGCGCGCCGCCGGCAGCGGACGCGCCGACTGCAGGATCACCGCGGTCTTGTCGCGGACCTCGGGCGGCAGCCGCCGCGGACCGAGTTCGTTGAGCACCACCAGTTTCGTGGCCAGTTCCAGCGAGCGGCGCGCCTCCTCGCTCTGGGCGAGGTCGCGGTACAGGTCGGTGCCGGTGAGCACCACCACCAGGGGCCGGTGAGGATGGGTGGCGGCGAAGGACTGGATCGACGCCGCCGAGCGCCCCGCATGCAGCGCAATCAGCAGGTCACAGGGGGCACCGCGCCACGATTGCTCGACCGTGACGCGGTGCGTGTCGGTGAGAAACCCCGCCCAGCGCGCGGCCGTGTGCCAGTTGCCATTGTTCGCCGCCACGGTGTAGGGCGTGACGATCGTCACCTGTGGCCGGCCGGCGTGCGTCATCTGTTCTGGCCGTCGTCCGCGTACTGTGCCTTGCAGGCCGTGCCACAGGGTCGTGGCTCGATCATCCGTGCTCAGGCGGTTTCCCGTCGAAGTGCCCGGTGCTCCTAGCCTGCACTTGCCGACTCGACGCCGACTGCGGCCAGGCCGAAGGCCACCGAGCGGAATCCGCAGTCGACATGGATGATCTCGCCGGTCATGCCCGAGGCGAGGTCGGAAAGCAGGAAGGCGGAGACATTGCCGACTTCCTCGATCGTCACGTTCCGCCGCAGCGGCGCGTTGGCTTCGTTGAAGGCCAGCATGCGCGTGAAGCCCTTGATGCCGCTGGCGGCCAGCGTCCTGATCGGGCCGGCCGAGATGCCGTTGACGCGGATGCCGCGCGGCCCGAGGTCGTTGGCGAGATAGCGGACCGACGCTTCCAGCGAGGCCTTGGCCAGGCCCATCGTGTTGTAGTGGGGCACGACGCGTTCGGCACCGAGGTAGGTCAGCGTCAGCAGCGAGGCCGGGCGACCCTGGAGCAGCGGCAGCGCCGCCTTGGCCAGCGCCGGGAAACTGTAGGCCGAGATCTCGTGCGCGATGCGGAAGTTCTCGCGGGTCAGGCCGTCGATGAACTCGCCGGCGATCGCCTCGCGCGGGGCGAAGCCGATCGAATGCACCAGGCCGTCGAGCCCGTCCCAGCGCTCGCGCAGGCCGGCGACCGCGGCCTCGATCTGCGCATCTTCGCCAACGTCGCACGGCAGCGTGATGTCCGAGCCGAATTCGTCGGCGAACTCGCGGATGCGCTCACGGAATCGGTCGCCCACATAAGTGAACGCCAGTTGCGCACCTTCGCGATAGCAGGCCTGCGCGATGCCGTAGGCGATCGAGCGATTGGAAAGCAGGCCGGTGATCAGGATGCGCTTGCCGGAAAGAAAGGCCATTTTTTCGAACCGAGACGTGAACCGGCCCGCATGGTACCGGCAGCAGGGATCAGCGCTGGCGCGCTGCGGTCTTCTGTGCGCTGGCCGTGGCGGTCCGTGCCGACTTCGGTGCCGAGGAAGGCGCAATCGCCACGTTCAGGCGCTGGCCGGCGAAAAGGTTCCTGCTGCGCAGCCTGTTCAGTTCGACGATCTCGTCGGCGGCCACGCCGTAGCGGCGGGCGACGCTCGCCAGCGTGTCGCCGCCGCGCACGCGGTAGGTGATGACGCGCTGCGCGCTGCGCTCCGGCAGCAGCGACAGCGCGGCCGTGAGCTGCCCGGGCGCGATGTCCTCGACCATCGTCTCGTCGCGCGGGATCAGGATCGTCGAGCCGGCGGCCAGCCGGTTCTTGCGCGGGATGCGGTTGGCTTCGCGCAGGTGCTCGGCGCTGACGCCGACGCGCGCGGCGATGTTCTCCACGGTGTCGGTGCTGCCCACCGTGTACGTGGTCCAGCTCGCCAGCGGCTGGCCCGTGGACTCGAAGGCCGCCAGGTTGGCCAGGAAGGTCTCGGCGCGGTCGGCCGGCAGCAGCAGGTTCGCCTGCCCGGCGCCGGTCCCCGCGAAGGCGGGGATCAGCGGCCGGTTGAACGACGGGTTGAGCGCACGGAAATCCTCCACCGGCATCTCGGCCAGGCGGGCTGCCGTGATGATGTCGATGTCGCGCGTCTTGCGCAGCACCGCGAAGTAGGGCTCGTTGCGGATCGCCGGCAGCTCGGCGCCATGCGCCGCCGGGTCGCGCACGATGTTCTTGATCGCCTGCAGCTTTGGTACGTAGCCCTGCGTTTCGCGCGGCAGCGGCAGGCTCGAATAATCGGTCGGCCGCTTGCGCGCGCGAGCCTTCTCGACGGCACGGCCAACGCAGCCCTCGCCGCAGTTGTAGGCGGCCAGCGCCAGGTGCCAGTCGCCGAACTCGTCGTAGAGCTTCTGCAGGTAGTCGAGCGCCGCGCGGGTCGACTCGATCACGTCGCGCCGCTCGTCGCGCCACAGCGACTGGTCCAGCTGGTACAGCTTGCCGGTGGACGGGATGAACTGCCACAGCCCCGCCGCCTTGGCGGTCGACTCGGCCTCCGGCTGCATTGCGCTTTCGACGAAGGGCAGCAGGGCCAGTTCGGTGGGCATGCCGCGGCGTTCGATTTCCTCGACGATGTGGAACAGGTACAGGTTGGCGCGGCCCGCCATGCGGCCCATGTAGTCCGGCTTCGCCGCGTACCAGCGCGTGCTGTTGGCCGCGGCGCGCGTTTCCAGATCCGGCATCGCGAAACCGCGGCGGATGCGCTGCCACAGGTCGATGCTGGCGTCCGATGCCGGCAGCGGCTGCAGCCGCGCGGAGTCGGCCGGGTGCTCGGAGGAGAGCTTCCTCAGCAGCGTGCCGAGTGGGTCGGCCGGGAGGGTCGCCGCGCTGCTCGAGGCTGCTGCGCCGGCCATCGTGCCGGCAATGGATTCGGACCCCGGCGCGGTACGCGCGTCAGCTGCAGCGGCCAGAGGCACGGCAACCGCAAGCAGCAGCGCCATGCCGATGCGGCCGATGAAATTCGACTTCGGCATCAGGAGTCTGTTTCGGAGGACCGCGCGAGTATATGCGCGGATGGGGCCCGCGGCCACTCAGAAAGTGTTCTTCCACTGCCTCAGTACGGCGAACACTTCCGCGGTCGTCGCCAAGGGTGCCCCGGCGCGCTCCTGGGCGAGGCGGCGCACCGCGGGCATGTCACAGCGAAGGAACGGGTTGGTGGCACGCTCCTCGCCGATTGTCGAGGGCACCGTCGGCTCGTCGCGTTCGCGCCGGGCGATGCACGCCTGCTGCCGGGCGCGCAGCGCGCTGTTGTCCGGCTCCACGGCGAGTGCGAAGCGCAGGTTCGACAGCGTGTACTCGTGCGCGCAGTACACGCGTGTCTCGGCCGGCAGGCACGCCAGCCGGGCGAGCGATTCCGTCATCTGTCCGGCCGTGCCCTCGAACAGGCGGCCGCAGCCGCCGGCGAACAGCGTGTCGCCGCAGAAGAGCCAGCGCTGCGCCGGCGCGTGATAGGCAATGTGGCCGCGTGTGTGCCCCGGCACGTCGAGCACTTCGAACGTGGTGCCAAGCACCTCGAGTCGATCGCCTCCGGCCAGTGGCACGTCGCACGCCGGGATCGGCTCTGCGCGTGGTCCATAGACGCGCGCGCCGCTGGTCTGTGCCAGTTCTTCGACGCCGCCGACGTGGTCGCCGTGATGATGGGTGACTAGAATGGCCGTGAGGTTCAATCCTCGCTGCCGCAGTCGCTGCAGCACGGGGTCGGCATCGCCGGGATCGACCACCGCGGCCTCCGACCCGCGCACGAGCAGCCAGATGTAGTTGTCGTTGAAGGCCGGGATCGGCTCGACGATGAGATCGAAGTCAGGGTGCATTTTTTCGGGAAGCCAGGCGCGGATGAGCAACGGACCGATTGTCGGCGATGCCTGCACGGCGTTCCAGCGGTCATGGGCGGCGACGTGATCGCCGCGGAGTCGGCGCGTGATGCATTGTCGGCGTTCCTGGGCTCGCCGCCGGGCCGCTATGCGCTCGCCTGGGAGCGGCAGCACCTGAGCACGGCCGTGGCCGACATCTTCGGCTACCACGCCATGCAGCTTGGCCTGCCGGAAATCGACGCGCTGCGCGAGAACCGCATGCCGCTGCGTTTCTGCGCCTCGGACCGCCTGCTCGACGCCGGCCTGTACAACGGCGACGGCGAGCACACCCGGGTGGCGGTGATCAACCGCTACGAGGAACTGCCCTTTGCCAGCGCCTCGATCGACCTCGTGGTGATGCCGCACATCCTCGAGTTCGCACACGAGCCGCACCAGGTGCTGCGCGAGGTCGACCGCGTGCTGGTGCCCGAAGGGCATGTGGTCATCACCGGCTTCAACCCGGGCAGCCTGTGGGGACTGCGGCAGATGCTGGCGCGCGTGGGCATGTCGGCGTTCCTGCCGCGTACGGGACAGTTCATTGCGCTGCCGCGCCTGAAGGACTGGCTGAAGCTGCTGTCCTTCGAGGTCAACCGCGGCCGCTTTGGCTGCTACGTTCCGTGGGCGCGCAGCGAGAAATGGCTGGCGCGCTGGGGTTTCATGGAGCAGGCCGGCGACCGCTGGTGGCCGGTGCTCGGCTCGGTCTACATGCTGACTGCGGTCAAGCGCGTGCGCGGCATGCGCCTGATCGGGCCGGCGTGGAAGCGCAAGGAGGAACGCACACGGGCCCTGGTTCCGGTGGCCAACCGTTCGCTGTTCATCACCCACGAGGCCTTCAGCGTGCGCGTCGACGACGAGCAGGACGCGGCGGCCAATGACAGCGCGGCGCGCAGGCAGCGGCGATGAGGCACGAGCGCAGCGTGAAGCTCGTCGACGGTCCCGCCGCGCCGGAACTGATACCGCCCGCCGGCGCGCAGCCGTCGGTCGAGATCTGGAGCGACGGCGCCTGCAAGGGCAACCCGGGTCCTGGCGGCTGGGGTGCGCTGCTGCGTGCCGGCGTGCACGAGAAGGAGCTCTTTGGCGGCGATCCGGCCACGACCAACAACCGCATGGAGCTCGCCGCAGTGATCGAGGCGCTCGCCTCGCTGAAGCGGCGCTGCCACGTCGTCGTCCACACGGACTCGCAGTACGTGAAGCTCGGCGTGACCGAATGGCTGCCGATGTGGATACGCCGCGGCTGGAAGACGGCCGGCAACAAGGCGGTGAAGAACGCCGACCTTTGGCGGCGTCTCGCCCACCTGGCCACGCAGCACGATGTCGACTGGCGCTGGGTCAGGGGCCATGCCGGCAATGCCGGCAACGAGCGCGCCGACGCGCTGGCCAACCGCGGCGTCGACAGTCTGCGCGCTCCCGCCGCCGAGGCGCGCGAGGGCTGAACGCCGAGAACTTGGCGCGCGCGCGTCGGTCTCATCGATGCTAAATTGGCCCGCTTGCGCCGGCTCCGGCGGCAGGCTCTCCATTCCGCTTTTCAATGAAAAGACATCTGGTTGCGGTTCTTGCCGCGGGTGCGCTGGTCCTGGTCGCGGTGGTGGCCTATTTTGGCCATCAGTGGATTTCACCGACACCGACAGCAGTTGGCGGCGCCGCTGGGGCCGACAAGGGCGATAAGGCCGGCGCCACCGAGGCGAAAGGGCCAGGCAAGTCTTCGCCGGGCGGCGGCGCGGCGCCGGTGGAAACCGTCGTCGTCAAACCCGGCGTGGTGCAGGAGGATCTGCAGGCCGTCGGCTCGCTGCGTTCGAACGAGAGCGTGATCCTGCGGCCCGAAGTGTCCGGGCGGATCGCGACCATCGCCTTTCGCGACGGCCAGTCGGTCAGGCGCGGGCAGATGATGGTCCTGCTGGACTCGTCGCTGAACCAGGCCGAGGTGGCGCAGGCGCGCGCGGAATTCGATCTGGCGATGTCGAACCTCAAGCGCACCGAGGATCTGGCGCGCAGGAACTTCGTCAGCTCGAGCGCGCAGGAGCAGGCGGCCTCGAGCGTCCAGGTGCTCGAGGCCAAGCTGAAGCTCGCCGAAACGCGGCTGGCCAAGTATTCGATCGCGGCGCCGTTTGACGGTGTGGCCGGCATTCGCAATGTCAGCATTGGCGACTACGTGAAGGACGGCACCGACCTCGTCAATATCGAGGACGTCCGCACGCTGAAGGCCGACTTCCGCCTGCCGGAGCGGTTCCTCACGCAGCTCAAGGCTGGCCTGGCGGTCGAGGTCGTGGCCGATGCGCTGCCCAACGAGCGCTTTGCCGGTGTCATCGACGCAATCAATCCGCGCATCGACTCCGGCGGGCGCGCGCTCGAACTTCGTGCGCGGCTCGACAACCAGCGTGAGCGCCTGCGGCCGGGAATGTTCGTACGCGTGCGGGTGATCATCGGCGAGCGCAGCGACGCGCTCCTGGTGCCCGAGGAGGCGATCGTTCCGGCCGGCGACGACTTCTTCGTCTTCAAGGTTGCCGACGGCAAGGCGATGCGCGTGAAGGTGCGGCCGGGTGTGCGGCGCGACGGCCGGGTGGAGATCGTCGAGGGGCTTTCCGCCGGTGACCAGGTCGTGACCGCGGGCCAGCAGCGGCTGGTTCGCGATGGCGTGCCGGTGCGCGTCGTCCCCCCCGGCCAGGCGCGCGGCGAAGGCGGGGCTGCGCCGGCGGGCAGTCCGGCGCCGGGAGCGCCTGCGCCGGCTGGCGAGACGAAGAAGCAGGGCTGAGCGCAGCGGCGGCGCGGGGAGGTTGCAATGAACCTGTTCGAACTGTGCGTGCGCAGGCCGGTCCTGGCGACCGTGCTGTCGCTGGGCATCTTGCTGATCGGCCTGATCTCGTACACGCGGCTGTCGGTACGCGAGTACCCGCGGATCGACGAACCGATCGTCAGCGTGACCACCATCTACCGCGGCGCCTCCGCCGAGGTGGTGGAGTCGCAGGTGACCAAGCCGCTCGAAGACTCGCTGGCGGGCATCGAGGGCGTCGAACTGATGACCTCGCAGAGCCGCTCCGAGCGCAGCCAGATCAACGTCCGTTTCACGCTCAAGCGCGACCCCGATTCGGCGGCGGCCGACGTGCGCGACAAGGTTGCGCGCGCCCGCGGCAAGCTGCCCGACACCATCGACGAGCCGATCATCGCCAAGGTCGAGGCCGATTCGCAGCCGATCATCTACATCGCCGTGCAGGCAGGCACGCTGTCGTCGCTGGAGGCCTCCGACTACGTCAAGCGCTACGTGCAGCCGCGACTGTCGGTGCTGCCCGGCGCCGCTGACGTGCGCATCTTCGGCGACCGCCAGGTGTCGATGCGCATCAACATCGACCGCACGCGGCTCGCCGGTTACCGGCTGACGGTGCAGGAGGTCGAGGACGCGATCCGCCGCCAGAACGCCGAGATTCCGGCCGGCCGCATCGAATCGCAGGCGCGCGAGTTCACGGTGGTCGCCGAGACCGACGTGCGCACCGCGGAGCAGTTCAACAACATCATCGTGGCCAACGTCGGCGGCTACCCGGTGCGCATCCGCGATCTTGGCTCGGCACAGATCGGCGCGGTCGACGAGCGCACGATCTCGCGCTTCAACGGCAGCCCGTCGCTGAATGTCGGCGTGATCAAGCAGGCAGTGGCCAATCCGCTCGAACTGTCGCAGGCGGTGCGCGCCGAGGTGGACAAGATCAACGAGGGCGCGCCGGCGGGCATGCGTTTCGTGGTCGCCTACGACACCTCGGTGTTCATCGACCGCTCGATCAAGTCGGTCTTCACCACCATCGGCGAGGCGATCCTGCTGGTCGTACTGGTGATCTTCTTCTTCCTGCGCAGCCTGCGCGCCACCCTGATTCCGCTGGTCACGATCCCGGTGGCGCTGGTGGGCGCCTTCGCGCTGATGTACGCATTCGGTTTCACCATCAACACGCTGACGCTGCTGGCCATGGTGCTGGCGATCGGTCTGGTCGTGGACGATGCGATCGTCGTGCTCGAGAACATCTTCCGCCATGTCGAGGACGGTATGCCGCGCAAGGAGGCGGCGCTCAAGGGCATCAAGGAAATCGGTTTCGCGGTGATCGCGATGACGCTGACGCTGGCGGCGGTGTTCGCGCCACTGGCGTTCGCCACCGGCCGTACCGGCCGGCTGTTCATCGAGTTTGCCCTGACGCTGGCCGGTGCGGTGCTCGTCTCGGGTTTCGTCGCGCTGACGCTGACGCCGATGATGTGCTCGCTGCTGCTGCGCCACGAGGAGAAGCACTCGCGGATCTACAACCTGGTCGAGGGCTGGCTCGAGGCGCTTACCGCAGGCTACCGCCGGCTGCTGCAGGCCGCGTTGCGCCGGCGCTGGGTCATCGTGACCGGGTGGTTTGCCGTGTTTGCGCTCGGCGCCGGACTGTTCACGGCGCTGAAGTCGGAACTGGCGCCGCTGGAGGACCGGGGCGTGGTGTTCGGCATTGTCTCGGCGCCGCAGGGCTCGACGCCGCAGTACACGGCCGACCAGCTCAGACCGATCGAGGCCATGTACGCGCAGATCCCCGAGGCGGGGGCCTACACGGCATTCGCGGGCTTCCCGACCGTGGTCGACGGCAATGCCATCCTGCGGCTGAAGCCATGGGAGGAGCGCACCAAGAAGCAGCAGCAGATCGCCGACGAACTGCGCCCGAAGTTCATGTCGCTCGCCGGTGCGCTGGCCTTTCCGATCAATCCGCCGTCGCTCGGCCAGTCGTTCCGCTCCACACCGGTGGAGTACGTGATCATGTCGCAGGTCCCGTACCCGGAACTGCAGCGGATCGTCGATCGGTTCCTCGAGGAGGCGCGCAAGTTTCCTGGCGTGCAGAACCTGCAGACCGACCTGCGCCTGAATACGCCGGAGGTGCGTGTCACGATCAACCGCGACAAGCTCTCCGACGTCGGCGTGCCGGTGGACACAGTGGGGCGCACGCTGGAGACGATGCTCGGCGGCCGCCAGGTGACACGCTTCAAGCGCGAGGGCGAGCAGTACGACGTCATCGTGCAGGTGGCGCCGTTTGACCGCTCCACGCCGGCCGACATCCGCGACATCTACGTCCGTGCTCGCGACGGTGGCATGGTGCAGCTGTCCAACGTGGTCGACGTGCGCGAGGGCGTGGCGCCGCAGTCGCTGAACCACTTCAACCGCCTGCGCGCGGTGAAGGTGACCGGCACGCTCGCACCCGGCTACACGATCGACGAGGCCCTGAAGGCGATGAACGATGCGGCCAGGCGTTCCCTGCCGCCCACCGCGCAGACCGACCTCGACGGCCAGTCGCGCGAGTTCCGCTCCGCCAGCGGCAGCATCTACCTCACCTTCGTCCTGGCGCTGGTCTTCATCTACCTGGTGCTGTCGGCGCAGTTCGAGAGCTTCGCCGATCCGTTCGTGATCATGCTCTCGGTGCCGCTGTCGATGACTGGAGCGCTGCTCGCGCTGTGGGCCACCGGCGGCACGCTGAACATCTACAGTCAGATCGGCCTGATCACGCTGGTCGGCCTCATCACGAAGCACGGCATCCTGATCGTCGAGTTCTCCAACCAGTTGCGCGAGCAGGGCAAGGCGCTGCTCGATGCCGTCGTCGAGGCCTCGGTGATGCGGCTGCGGCCGATCCTGATGACCACCGGCGCGATGGTTCTCGGTGCGCTGCCGCTGGCGCTGGCGCATGGCGCCGGCGCCGAGAGCCGGATCCAGATCGGTTGGGTGATCGTCGGCGGGATGTCATTTGGCACCGTGCTGACGCTGTTCGTTGTGCCGACGATGTACGTGCTGGTGCGCCGCCGGCTGGACCGCAAGCGCCCGGAGGTTGCGGCCCACGGTGCGGCGGTCGCGCACGGCCCGGCGGCGGAGTAATGGCGCCTTCGGTGCACGGCGCCCGCTCTGCGCTTGTCCCTCCGCTGCGCGGGGGGAGGGGAATTGCGCGGCGCGGAGGTCGTGAGTGAGGCAGATCGTCCTTGACACCGAGACCACCGGCCTGGCGGCGCGCGAAGGGCACCGGATCATCGAGGTCGGCGCGATCGAGATCGTCGGCCGCCGTATCACCGACCGGCGGCTGCACCATTACGTCAACCCGGAGCGCGACAGCGATGAAGGCGCGCTCGCCGTGCACGGCCTGACGAAGCACTTCCTCTCCGACAAGCCTAAGTTCGGCGAGGTCGCCGACGAACTGCTCGCCTTCGTCAGCGGTGCCGAGGTGATCATCCACAACGCCAGCTTCGACCTCGAGTTCCTCGACGAGGAGCTGAAGAAGCTGGCGCGGCCGGCTTTCGCCGAGCACTGCGCGAAGGTGACCGATTCGCTGACGCTGGCGCGCGAACTGCATCCGGGAAAGCGCAATTCGCTGGATGCGCTGTGCGAGCGCTACGGTGTGTCCAACCGCCATCGGACCCTGCACGGCGCGCTGCTCGATGCCGGCCTGCTTGCCGAGGTCTATCTGGCGATGACGCGCGGCCAGGACAGCCTGGTGATCGAACTGGAGGCCGGCGGCGCGGCGATCGACTCAGCGCCGCTCGACCTGACGCGGCTGCGCGTGTTCGCCGCCAGTGAAGCGGAAACGGCCGCGCACGAGGCGGTTCTCGACGGCCTCGACAAGCAATGCAAGGGTGGCACCGTCTGGCGCCGGGGGCTCAGCGCGGCGGGCTGAGACTGTCGAGCTGCTCGCGCAGCTCACGCTTGAGCACCTTGCCGGTGGCGTTCTTCGGCAACTCGGCGACGAAAACGTAGCGCTTCGGCCGCTTGAAGCGGGCGATGTGATGCAGGCAGAGCGCATCGAGCTCGGCCTCGCCCGGCGGCGCACCCGGCTGCGTCGCCACAACGGCGACCGCGACCTCGCCCCAGTCGGCATCGTGCACGCCGATCACCGCCACCTCACGCACCTGCGGATGGCGCAGCAGCACCTCCTCGACTTCGCGCGGATAGATGTTCGAGCCGCCGGAGATGATCAGGTCCTTGCTGCGATCGACCAGCGTCAGGTAGCCCTGCCCATCGAGGTGGCCGAGGTCGCCGGTATGCAGCCAGCCGCTGGCCAGCGTCTTTGCCGTCGCCTCGGCATTGTTCAGGTAGCCGCGCATCACCATCTCGCCGCGCACCGCGACTTCGCCGATCTCTCCTTCGGCCAGTGGCCGGTCGTCAGCGCCGAGCACCGCCAGGTCGACGCCGGTCTGGGCGCGGCCGGCCGAGGCGAGCCGCTGCATCCGGCGGCCGTCGTGATCGTCGACGTGCTCGCCCGCGGGCAGCACGCTGATCGTCATCGGCGCCTCGCCCTGGCCGTAGATCTGCGTCAGGCGCGGGCCGAAGCGGTCGAGCGCGCGCAGGCAGTCGGCCACGTACATCGGTCCGCCGCCGTAGATGATGCCCTTCAGGCACTCCGCGTCGCCCTTCATGCCATCGACCAGGCGCATGACCATCGTCGGCGCGGCGAAGAGCTTGACCTTGGGCGCCAGCGCCATGATCTCGTCGATCTCGGGCACGTCGAAGCCGCGCGAGGCGGGGATCAATTGCGTGGCCGCGGCCGCCACATTGGGCAGGGTGTACAGACCCGAGCCGTGCGACATCGGCGCCGCGTGCAGCAGGTGGTCGCCGGCTGCCGCTGCATCGACGTCGGCCAGGTAGTTCAGCGTCATCGCCAGCAGGTTGCGGTGCGTGAGCATCACCCCCTTCGGCCGGCCGGTGGTGCCGCTGGTGTAGAAGAGCCACGCCGTGTCATCCGGCGCCACTTCGGCAACGGCGGCTGGCGCTTCGTGCGCAAGCGCGCGGTACTCGCGCGAATCGACGTCGATGAACGTGGTGCCGCCGGCCGGGCGCGCGGCGTCGATCGCGGCGCTGTCGACCTCGTCGGTCACGAAGCACACGCGCGCCCCGGCGTCGTCGAGGATGAAGGCGATCTCCTTCGGGTGCAGCTTGACGTTGATCGGGATCGCGGTGGCGCCCGCTGCCCAGCACGCGTACAGCAACTCGACGTAGGCGGCGTTGTTGCCCATGGCGAGCGCGACACGGTCGCCCGCCGCCACCCCGAGGCGCGCGTGCAGTGCGCCGGCCAGAGCCAGGGTGCGCCGGGCCAGGGTGCCGTAGGTGTGCTCGACGCGGTCGCGCTCGATCACCGCCGGCTGTCCGGGCAGCCGCCGGGCGCTGCGGAAAAGGTGCTTGGCGAGGTTCATGATGCTGCCGATTCTATGCGCGCTGCCCTCATGTAAACTGCGCGCCGCGCGACCGGCCGGGTGGTTAGCTCAGCGGTAGAGCACTGCCTTCACACGGCAGGGGTCACAGGTTCGAACCCTGTACCACCCACCAGCTTCCGGCCGGCCGGAGTTTGTTTCCTGGCGCCGGACGCACGGCAGTGCCAGCAGGCGGCAGGCACCGAAGCGCTGCCGAGGAAATTTTGTCCTGACTAGAAAAAACTCGCGAGTTTTTTCTAGCGTGGCTAAAATCTCCCGGAGACGGATTCTGGCGAGCGCCTCCCTCATGCCCACTGCAATGCTGCCGCGCTACCTGCAGGCGCAAGTCGACGCCGACCTGTCGCGCAAGATGGTTTTTCTCGGCGGGCCGCGCCAGGTCGGCAAGACCAGTCTCGGCCGCGCGCTGATCGCCGATGAGCGCGCCTACCTCAATTACGACATCGCCGCGCATCGCGAGCTGATCCTGCGCGGCATGCTGCCGCCGACGGAGGCGTGGTTCTTCGATGAAATCCACAAGTACCGCGGCTGGCGTAACTTCCTCAAGGGCCTCTATGACGCCCAGGCGGTTGCGGTCGGTCCGCGCCGGCGGATTCTCGTCAGTGGCAGCGCACGCCTGGATTTCTATCGTTTCGGTGGCGATTCCCTGCAGGGCAGGTACCACTTTCTGCGACTGCATCCGCTGTCGGTTGCCGAACTGGCGGCACGCACGCCGGGCGACCTGCAGGCATTGCTCGAATTGTCGGGTTTCCCGGAGCCATTTCTTGGCGGCAACTCCACCGAGGCTCGGCGGTGGTCCTTGGCCTACCGGGACCGGCTGATCCGCGAGGAGGTCGTCAGCGTGGAGACGATCAGCGATCTGGGCAAACTGGAACAACTCGCCATCGCGCTCCCCGATCGTGTCGGCAGCCCCCTCTCGGTAAATTCCCTGCGCGAGGACCTGCAGGTCGCACACGCAACGCTGTCGCGCTGGCTCGACGTGCTGGAGCGACTGTATGCCATCTTCCGCTTGCCGCCCTTTGGCGCGCCGCTGCTGCGCGCGGTCAAGAAGGAGCGCAAGCACTATCACTTCGACTGGACGGCGGTGTCGGCGGCACCCGCGCGCTTTGAGAATCTGGTGGCGGCGCACCTGCTGAAGTGGGTCGAATACCAGATTGACACGCAAGGGCGTGCTATCGAATTGCGCTACTTTCGCGACATCGACGGGCGCGAGGTGGACTTCGTGATCACCGAGCGCGGCGGGCGGCCGCTGGCGTTCGTCGAGTGCAAGTGGGATGACGCCCCCATCTCCGCTGGGCTGCGCTACCTGCAGGCGCGTTTCCCCGGCGTGCCGGCATGGCAGATCAGCGCCGTCGGAACGCGCGATTACGTCACGCCGGAGGGCATTCGCGCTGCGCCGGCGATCACTCTGCTCAGGGATCTGGTCTGAGCCGAGGGACGGTGGCGTAGCAGGCGGTCAACCCACCGTCACCGTGACGCTGCTGATCTTCGGGCCCGACGGGCCGTTGCAGGCCAGCCGGTAGGTGTAGATGCCGGGCCGCAGCGGCGTGACGTCGAGGCGTCCGGCCGGCGCCCTCGGTCCGGACCAGGCCCCGCTGGCCTGGCAGCTGGTCAGGTTGGCCGAACTCCAGGTCACGCTGTAGCGCTGGCCGACCCAGGTGTTGATCGGTTTCGAGCAGGTGTTGAACTCGTTGTAGCAGGTCTTTTTCATGCCCAGCGTCGCCCGCTGTGGCAGCAGCGCATTGAACTGGAAAACCGAGCCGGAGGCGCCGGGCGCGCCGCCGTACTGGGTCGTGCTCCCGTATAGGAGTCCGTCGAGGCCGAAGATCGGCCCGGTCGCGGGATTCGTGCCGTCGGCGGGGGTCAGCAGGTGCAGCGTCATGAACTCGCCCTGCGGCGTGATGCGGAAGATCGTGCCGCGCCCGTCGAGGCCGCCGCCGAAAGTCAGGCCGTAGAGATTGTTGTCCGGGCCGAGCGCCAGTGCCCCGACCGGGCTG
>Ga0209253_10002020_pt1 | contig 17856 bp, 16 predicted proteins | sample FrelakmetBRP12BR_FD_187145 | JGI IMG/M metagenome (GOLD analysis project Ga0209253, IMG submission 187145) | Freshwater lake sediment microbial communities from the University of Notre Dame, USA, for methane emissions studies - BRP12 BR (SPAdes)... | ecosystem: Environmental > Aquatic >... | reverse complement strand
AAACGTATCGCACGCGAAACACTGGAAATTTATGCACCGATAGCTAATAGGTTAGGCCTTAATATTATCTATCAGGAATTAGAGGACTTAAGCTTTAAATATTTGTATCCCATGCGTTACCGTGTGATTTCCAAAGCGATTATGGCTGCCCGCGGTAACCGTAAAGAAGTAATTAGCAAGATTCTGGATGAGATTAAACAGCGTTTGACTGACGCTCATATTGAAGCTGATGTAAAAGGTCGCGAGAAGCATCTCTATAGTATTTATCGTAAAATGATGAACAAGGCCACGGCACTAGCTCAAGTTCATGATATTTACGGTTTTAGGGTGGTGGTAAAAGATAACGCCAGTTGTTATTTGGCGCTTGGTTGCCTGCATGCATTGTACAAGCCGATACCAGGGAAGTTTAAAGATTACATTGCGATTCCGAAAGCTAATGGCTATCAGTCATTGCATACCACTTTATTTGGACCATTTGGCACACCGATTGAAGTGCAGATTCGTAGCGAAGAAATGCATAAAATTGCCAATGCAGGCGTAGCAGCGCACTGGATGTATAAAACAACCGATGCCAACCTCACAGCATTACAGCAACAAACACATCAATGGTTGCAGCGCTTGCTGGAAATTCAAACTGAAAGTGACGATTCCTACGAATTTTTAGAAAATTTTAAAGTAGACCTATTTCCGGATGAAGTGTATGTATTTACGCCCAAAGGCAATATATTAGCGCTTCCCAGAGGTTCTACGGCAGTAGATTTTGCTTATGCCGTACATACCGATGTAGGCAATAGCTGCGTTGCAGTTAAAATCAATAATGAGCTCGCGCCTTTGCGTACCGAGATGCACAATGGTGACAATGTAGAAATTATTACTGCTGCTTTGGCAAAGCCCAACCCTGCCTGGCTTAATTATGTTGTGACGGGCAAGGCGCGCTCACATATACGACATTATTTAAAAACGTTACGTGCCACAGAATCCGCGCATCTGGGCGAGCGCATGCTCAATATGGCGTTAAGGGCTTTGCATGTTGATCCGAGCGCGGTTCAGGATAAACAGTGGCAGAAAGTGATGCGCGATTATGGTGCTAAGCATAAATCGGAGATTTTGACTGATATTGGCTTAGGCAAACGCGTGAGTCTGATGGTGGCGCATCAATTAACTGCAGGCAATCCAGACTTGCATGGGGTTGAAAATACGAAATCAAATGCCCACAAAAAATTTGATAGCATCACCATTACTGGCTCTGAGGGAATGGCCGTACAGTTTGCACAATGCTGCCGGCCAATTCCTGGAGACCCAATTCTGGGCTTTATTAACAAAGATAAAGGCCTCATCATTCATACGCATGATTGTCCGAACATACGAAAATTTAAGCTGGATCCTGATAAATGGCTGGATGTGGAATGGGATGCGGACAATAAAAAATTGTTTAAAGTGAACGTACGTATGGTAGTGGCTAACGAGCGCGGTATGCTGGCTAAAATCGCTGCTGGCATCTCGGATGTAGGATCAAATATTGATAATGTGAGCGTAGAAGAGCCGGACGGCGGTAAATATTCGAATGTGAACTTTACAGTGCAAGTGCGCAACCGCATACACTTAGCTGATTTAATGCGCAATTTACGCAAAATACCTGATGTGGTTCGTATTAATCGCGTTAAAGGTATCCAAAATGAAGAAAAAATCCAATAGCGATCTTTTGCATTATTTTTTAATAGAGCTTAATAAAGGTACCTTCTGAGTAAACTTGCCGAATTTAAAGTTTTTAGCAAGCCATTAATTGCGAATCTTAATAAGCTTGGTCTTTCGTCTATTCAGGACTTATTGTTGCATTTACCTCTGCGTTACATTGATGAAACGCGTATCTCTGTGATTCGTGATTTGCGGCTGGGCGATTCAGCGCAAGTAGAGGGTGAAATTGTGCATGCAGAAGTTACTTATAAGCCGCGCAAAACTTTAATTGCAAGGTTAGAAGATGCCAGCGGGCAGCTAACATTACGCTTTCTACATTTTTATCCAAGTCAAATTGCGGCGCTAAAGGTAGGTACAAAATTGCGCATATACGGGGAGGTGCGGCACGGTTATTTTGGTTACGAAATGGTGCACCCGCAATGCAAACACGTGGGTAGCCAGACGGCTGTTGCAGAAACGCTGACACCGGTATATCCCACCACAGCCGGCCTTACGCAACCCAATATCCGCAAGGCGATCCAGTTTGCCATGCAGCAAAACTTATTGGATGAAACCATGCCTGCGGGTGTGTATAAAAGCTTAAACCTGCCAAGCTTTGCAACAAGTCTCAATACCTTGCACAATCCGCCGCCAGAGGCCAATTTAAACGCACTGGAAAATCGTAGCACACCAGAATGGCGCAGGTTGGCGTTTGACGAGTTGCTTGCCCAACAACTTTCCATGCGTAAGCACTATGCCCACAGACGCAGTATTGATGCGCCTTCTATGGCCGTATCTAAAATATTAGTGGCCAAATTACTGCAGAACTTACCTTTTATTTTAACGCATGCCCAGCAAAAAGTAGTAGCCGAAATCAGTCAAGATTTAACGCAGCCACATCCTATGCAACGCTTATTGCAGGGTGATGTAGGCAGCGGTAAGACCATTGTGGCTTGTATGGCAGCGTTACAAGCTATTGAGCACGGCTGGCAGGTGGTGTTGATGGCACCTACTGAAATTTTAGCCGAGCAGCATTATCGAAAATTTGAAACATGGCTTGCTCCGCTGGAGTTGAATATTGCGTGGCTTACCGGCAGCCAAAGCAAAAAAGAGCGTGAAGCCGCTTTGGTAAATATTGCCAGCGGTCATGCGCAACTTGCCGTAGGTACACATGCCCTGTTTCAAGAGGCCGTTCAATTCCATAAACTTGGACTTGCAATCATTGATGAGCAGCATCGTTTTGGTGTGCAGCAACGTTTGGCTTTACGTAAGAAAGGCGAGCCTGAACCGCATCAGCTCATGATGTCTGCTACACCCATTCCGCGCACGCTTTCCATGAGCTATTTTGCAGATTTGGATGTTTCGGTGATTGATGAATTGCCCCCTGGCCGCACGCCGATTGTGACCAAGCTGGTTTCAGATGAGCGGCGCAAAGAGGTTTTACAACGCGTGCGCGAGGCATGCATAGCTGGCAGTCAGGCTTATTGGGTGTGTCCGCTGATTGAAGAAAGCGAGGCGCTGCAATTGCAAACTGCAAATGATACTTTTTCACACATGCAGGCGACTTTCCCCGAGCTCAAGATCGGTCTAGTGCACGGCCGCATGAAGCCTGCCGAAAAACAAGAAGTCATGGCACAATTTAGTGCAGGCAACGTTCAATTGCTAGTTGCTACTACGGTAATCGAGGTGGGTGTGGATGTGCCCAATGCCAGTTTGATGGTGATAGAGCATGCCGAGCGCTCAGGTCTAAGCCAATTGCATCAGCTGCGCGGACGAGTGGGACGTGGTGCGGCTAAAAGCACCTGTATCCTGCTATACCAAAACAAGCTTTCGGAAACTGCGCGGGCGCGCCTTAAGGTAATCTATGAAAGTAACGATGGTTTTGCCATTGCGCAGGCTGATTTGCATTTACGCGGGCCGGGTGAGTTTTTAGGCACGCGCCAAAGCGGCGTACCGATGCTGAAAATCGCAGATTTGGAGCGCGACGCAGATTTGCTGGAAGCAGCGAAAAATATGGCTGATAAGCTCATAAAAGAATATCCGCAAGCAGTAGAAAAACATTTGGAACGATGGATGGGTTGCGCTGGCGACTTGGTGAAAGTTTAATCAATGCAAATTCGCGTACATCATCATAACAAAAAGTCAGGATGGCTTACCAAACCGTCACGAAGTGGCAGTTTGCGGTCTTGGTTAATAGATGACAGCTCCCTGACAGCTTGCTTGAAAGCACGCTACCGCGATTTTGCAGTACAGCCGGTGCTATTAAAAAATGCCAAAGCGCTGACGGATGAAGCTGCGCTACTAGGATTGAAGGTCAGCCAGCATGCGCTGATTCGCGAAGTACTGCTCATGGGTAACAATCAACCTGTGGTGTTTGCGCATAGTGTGTTGCCGAGAGCAAGTCTGAGAGGCGCATGGAATGGGCTTGGCAGGCTAGGCAATAAACCACTCGGCGCGACTTTGTTCGCTAATCCAAAAGTAAAGCGCACACCCTTGGAATATAAAAAACTGCCACGCCACCATCCAATATCCATGCGGGTCGCAGAGCATATGCCAGTAGTACCAAAAGTGTTGTGGGCGCGGCGCTCGGTGTTTCAATTAAATTGCGCTAGAATTCTTGTCACAGAAATATTTCTGCCTGAATTGTTGAAATGAATTTAGAAAATATAGCTAAAAAATTAGATGTCTATGAACGCTTGATGCGTCTAGATAAACCCATCGGCATTCTGCTGCTGCTGTGGCCCACGCTTTGGGCGCTATGGCTGGCTTCGCGCGGCATTCCAGATTGGATTACCTTGCTGATTTTTGTGACAGGCGCCGTGCTCATGCGCAGTGCCGGCTGCGTGATGAATGATATTGCGGACAGCAAGTTTGATGGTTTTGTTGAGCGTACCAAGAATCGTCCGCTAGCCACAAAAGAAGTGAGCTTGAAAGAGGCATATTTACTGGCTGCCAGCTTATGCCTGGTGGCATTCGCGCTGGTGCTGCTGTTTAATAAAACCACGATTTTGCTATCTTTCGCTGCGTTATTTTTGGCCGCAACCTATCCGTTTACCAAACGTTTCTTGGCCATTCCGCAAGCTTATTTAGGTGTGGCATTTGGCTTCGGCATCCCGATGGCATTTGCCGCTGTGAATGATTATATTCCGCCTGTGGCTTGGGTGTTGCTGGCTGCCAACGTGTTTTGGGCAATGGCTTATGATACGGAATATGCGATGGTGGATCGGGACGATGATTTAAAAATCGGCATTAAGTCTTCTGCTATATTTTTTGGTAAATATGACGTAATCGCCGTGATGATTTGTTATGCCATCATGCTGGGTTTGCTTGTGTATGTAGGTAAATTCATGGGTTATGGAAAGTATTATTTCATAGGCTTGGGATCTGCTCTGGTATTGGTCTGTAGGCAATACGTTTTAATAAAAGACTGTAATAAAACCTATTGTTTTAAGGCGTTCTTACACAATAACTGGATTGGCCTTGTAATATTTATCGGCCTTGCAATAGAGTATTACATCATCCGTTAAATCCGGCTTATTTATACTCGACTAAATTAAATTCAAATCTTTCTAAAGGTGTTACCTTTTCTTCCAGCGCCAGCTTTTCGGCCTCTTTAATCGCAATTTCATCTATTTGTTTTAGTTTGGCTTCCTTTTTTGCTGTAAGCTGTGCTTCTTTAAGCTCTTTCAGCGCCAGTTTCTTTTCATCCATTTGAATGACTTCGGCCGTTTTTAATTCTTCCTGAGCCACGCTTCTTAATAAAAGGAGTTCTTCGATTACGTTTTTATGGAAGCCTACGCGAATTTCCAGGCGGCTGTTGTAAATTAAATCATCCAGGTAAGTCAGCGCGGCCGGCGTACCCCAAACCTGCTGCAGGCCTGCAGTGATGCGAGAGTAGGATTCTAAAGTGCTATTCAGGTCATTTTCACTTCTGGAAAATTCTGCAATCTTGATATTAAAATGTTCTTTGCACTCAAGCGCGGTTTGTTCATAAACGGCTTTTAGATTCTCTTTGGCAAGCAAATCGAGCAGATACATCCAGATAGTGACCGATTGTTTCGGGAAATCCAGTAGATGGTTTTGCAATAGCTGAATCGCCAGACTGGTTCGACCGTAAGATAGGAACACATCCGCATGATCCAGAACATTATGATCGGCATTAAAATCTTCGACGGTAAAAGTGGTTTCTGCGCTCTTTGTACTCTCGGGAACAACGGCAATTTCGGTTGGTTTTTCAGTGGCACCGTTTAATTCCTGATGTGTGTCTTGCTCAAAGAAATCATCATTTGTATCAAATTCTTCTAAACCGTCGAAGTTGGATGCCGATTGGCTGTTGCTAATCCAAGACAATTCTGCATTTTCAAGTTTCTGCATTTGACGGCGCCGGCGCCATTTGTCTGTAATATTGACGCCAGCGATCATCAGCCCGCCGCCTAATATGTATCCGATAAAATCTAACTTATTATTTAATGAGTTAGCTTCATTAAGCTGTTGTGCTTTAAGCTGGTTCTCATTTTTAAGCTTTAAGTTGGCTTGTGCCAAAGTGTCGATTTGCTGTTTAAGATGTGCCAGACGATTATTCATCACTGTGATTTCGTCCTGTATTTCAATATCAGCTGCAAGTGCTTGTGGTGCGGATTCCGGCGTGAAATGCAACTCTTTATCCAGACGCAGCTGGGTGCTGTTCAAATTAATCATGGAAGCATCGCCGCCAGAAATGCTTAAGCGCGGTTTGTGCTCTTCCGGCGCACGGTTTTCACTGCTGATAGAGGTTGTTTTCGAAGGATTTTCAACATGATAGCCGGCGGTTAATACGATGCTTTTATTGGATATTTTTTTATTTTTCTGTTTTTTGCCAGAGGATTTAATAGGAGAGGCTACAGGTGTACTTATGGTTTGCTTGTGTGTGGAGGTTTCAGCAGTGCTATTTGTGTTGATACCGGATTTGACGTCAGTATTCCTTTGCGATTCAGCAGGTGAGTCTTCAGCTTCTGCAGTTAAAAGCGGATCCAGCAGCAACACATAATCGCGACGCATGGTAGCATCACATTCTGCAATAATAGATAAATTAACAATTGGCTCGCTGATGGCTTGGTTGGTGGTAAGTGTCAAAATCGCAACATCATCGACAGCTTTAGATAACTTTAAATAAACATTCGTCAGCTGATTTTCTGCGCTGTAATCATTAATAACCCTAAAGCAAGCCTCATTTTTTAATTCGCTGGCCCCATGAATTTTGATGTTTGCGCGTAAAGGTTGTCCGAGGTGTGATTTAACCTCAATATTACCTAAACCCAGCGCCAGTGCTTGATTCTGCATGCTGATGGCTAGCATGGTCAATGCAGTAATAACCGCTTGTTTAAGTGTATAATTGCTCCGCATATTGCTTACCTGTTAATTTATTTTAAGTACAGCTTAGATGTTTTATTTATTGCATTGGTACTAAGCAATCGGTGTGCCAACTAAATAATATATCGGCCTGCCTAGTAAAATCTTAAAAAATTTAACGTTTAAAATTTAATTACATTAAAAATCAACAAATAATCCATGCTGGGCAATTGACAAGCCTTTGTTCAAAAGCATATAATCCGCCCTCTTGATTTTATAAGCTATACATTGGGTGTAGTAACAGGGTAGTTCTGAATATGAAAACTTTTTCTGCTAAAACGCATGAAGTAAAACGTGATTGGTTTGTGATTGACGCAACCGATTTGGTATTGGGTCGATTAGCAAGTGCTTGTGCGCACCGTTTACGTGGTAAACATAAGACCATTTACACACCGCACGTGGATACTGGCGATTATATTGTGGTAATTAACGCCGACAAGATTAAAGTAACCGGTGCTAAATCGACTGATAAGGAATATCACCGTCACTCTGGTTACCCAGGCGGTATCAGCACAACGACATTCTCGAAGATGCAAGACCGTTTTCCAGGCCGTGCTTTAGAAAAAGCAGTAAAAGGCATGCTTCCAAAAGGCCCACTGGGTTACGCAATGATTAAAAAAATGAAAGTTTATGCTGGCGACAAGCATGAACATGCTGCACAACAACCGCAAGCATTGACTATCTAAGGTAAATTAAGATGATTGGTAAATACAATTATGGTACAGGCCGCCGCAAAAGCTCAGTGGCGCGTGTGTTTTTAAAATCTGGCAAAGGTAATATCGTTGTGAATGATAAGCCTGCTGACGAATATTTCTCACGTGTGACCTCACGTATGATTTTGCGTCAGCCATTGGAGCTTACTAATAACACAGCCAGTTTCGACATCATGGTAAACGTTGTTGGTGGTGGTGAGTCTGGTCAAGCCGGCGCAGTGCGTCACGGCATTACGCGCGCTTTGATCGATTACGATGCTGCTTTGAAAAGTGCATTGTCACACGCTGGTTTCGTAACGCGTGATGCGCGTGAAGTAGAGCGTAAAAAAGTGGGCTTACGCAAAGCACGTCGCCGTAAACAATTCTCTAAACGCTAATTTAAAGCGTCTAGCAATAAAAAAGGTCGCGATTGCGGCCTTTTTTATTTAATGTATTAACTTTGTTATGATTAGGCTTATGACAAATAAAAAAATAAAAGTTGGTATTGTTGGCGGCACTGGGTATACAGGTGTCGAGCTGTTGCGTCTGTTGGCTATACATCCGCATGTAGAGCTTACTTCGATTACTTCACGTGGCGAGGCCGGTATGCCGGTGGCGGACATGTTTCCAAACTTGCGTGGTTATGTTGATTTAGTTTTCACTGATCCTGCAAGCGCTAATTTAGATGCCTGTGATGTGGTGTTCTTTGCAACACCGCATGGTGTGGCGATGAGTCAGGCAGAGGCTTTGCTAAAGGCCGATGTGAAGCTTATCGATTTGGCTGCAGATTTTCGGCTGCAGGATACGGCTGTGTTTGAAAAATGGTACAAAATGCCACACGGCTGTCCCGATATTCTCAAGAATGCGGTGTATGGCATTCCGGAACTGTATCGGCAAAAAATCAAAACAGCCCAAGTTATCGGCAATCCAGGCTGTTATCCCACCACGGTTATTCTTGGCCTCGCCCCATTGTTAGAGCAAGGCTTGATTGATTTCTCCGCGCCGATTATGGCAGATAGTAAATCTGGTGTATCCGGAGCGGGCAGAAAAGCCGAAGTTGGTACTTTATTTGCCGAAGCGAGTGATAATATGAAAGCTTATGGCGTGGCGGGTCACAGGCACCATCCGGAAATTCACGCACAGCTCACACAGTTGGCAGGCGGCAAGCTCGACTTGATTTTTGTGCCGCATCTAATCCCTATGATACGGGGCATGCTTTCAACCATTTATGTGAAACTGACCGCAAAAGGTAATAGTACGGATTTGCAGGCGCTATATGAAGAAAGATATGAACAAGAGCGCTTTGTTGATGTCTTACCGCCTGGCAGCCTGCCGGATACGCGCTCGGTGCGTGGTTCCAATAATCTGCGGATTGCCCTGCATAAACAAGCAGATACCGGCTATTTGACACTGTTGGTAGTGCAGGATAATTTAGTGAAAGGTGCAGCTGGGCAGGCGGTGCAAAATATGAATATTATGTTTGGCTTTGATGAAACCACGGGTTTGGAAGTTGTTCCATTGCTTCCATAAATTGAGCTTGTTTAAATGAAGCCAGTTCGCCGCAATATTCGCCGCCATTTTGGGCTCACCGCAAAGCAGGTAGCTGTGCGCTCACAGCGCCCTTGGTATTTTCAGCTCATTTTAGCTATTTTGTTTGTAGTGCTGGGTTTTGCAATAGCTTATTGGATGTTGCGCGACGACGAAAACATTCGTGAGAAATTGCAGCAAACAACACTTGAAAATAAAGATTTACAAGCCAAATTAGTAGGAGCACAGCGCGAGCTGCAAGTAGAGCTTGCAACGAATAATACCCTTGCCAAAGAGCTTGCAAGCGTTCAAGATGAGAACATTAAGATTAAAGAAGACTTGTTCTTCTATAAAAATATGGTGAGCGGTAAAAGAGCCAAATAATATGTTTAGCTAATTATTTTGGTTAAAACCAGGTTAGGAAAGTAGATGTTTTTTAAAAAAGCAAACAGAATAGACAACCGCATCGATACCCTAGTGGGTGCAGATACACGTATCGAGGGCGATTTGCATTTTAGTGGCGGTTTGCGTGTCGATGGCGCGATTCGCGGTAATGTAACAGAGCAGAACGGCACACCCAGCACCTTGATTATCAGTGAGCATGGCAGTGTGGAAGGCGCAGTAACAGCGGCAAAAATCGTGCTCAATGGCAAGGTGATTGGTACGGTAAGGTCAAGCCATTTTATCGAGCTGCAAACCAAGGCGCGCATCACGGGTGATTTATATTACAAATCGCTCGAAATGCACACCGGCGCGGTGATTGAAGGAAAGCTTGTTTACATGGGCGATAATGTGCCTGAAGAGACAGAATAAATTTTTAGATTGAACAATTGGCCAAATGAATGGTCTTTCGATAAAGGTTTAAAGGAGCAAAAATGAATACAGTAGCGGATGTAGCAGAAGTAGAAATGCCAAGCCCTTTGGTGTTTACTGAAAATGCAGCAAAAAAAGTGAAAGAACTGATTGAAGAGGAAGGTACACCAGACCTTAAACTGCGCGTGTTTGTCAGCGGCGGCGGCTGTTCTGGTTTTCAGTACGGCTTTACGTTTGAAGAAGAAGTGAACGAAGACGACACACAAGTAATGAAAGATACCGTGACCTTGCTGATTGACCCGATGAGCCTGCAATATTTGATGGGCGCAGAGATTGATTACACAGATAGCCTGCAAGGCTCGCAATTTGTGATTCGCAACCCGAATGCGCAATCTACATGCGGTTGCGGTAGCTCTTTCTCTGTTTAGGATTCTCAGCTTAACTTGCTGAGTAATTTAAAAAGCCAAGCATCCGCTTGGCTTTTTGTTTGGTTTTTAATAAGGTTCAGGTAATGAAAAAACTTGTCTATTTGCTGTTTGTTCTAATACTGGCTGGCTGCAGCCAGGGCGAAAAATATCCGCCAATCCCTAAAGGCGCCACGGTAGTTATTCTGGGCGATAGTTTAAGCTATGGGACCGGAGCAAATAATGGCGCAAATACAGGCGAAGATTACCCAACCTTGCTTGCTAAAGGCACGGGCTGGAACATTATTAACGCAGGCATTCCGGGCGATACCACTGCGGGCGGCTTAGAGCGGCTGCCGAGTTTGCTGGAGCAGCACCAGCCGAAATTGCTTATTGTGGAGCTCGGCGGCAACGATTTTCTGCATCAGGCGCCGCAAAGCGAGGTTGTGGGTAACCTTAAAAACATTTTGTCGCTCGCCAAGGCGCAAGGCGTTAAGACCATTCTGGTGGCAATTCCAGAAATAAGTGCATTAAGGGCTGCGGTGGGCAATCTGTCCGATCATCCGCTGTATGAAAAACTTGCCAAAGAAACTGCAACACCGCTGATAGCCGATGTGTTTTCAGACGTGCTTTCGGAGCGAAATTTAAAAGCAGACCAGATACACCCGAATGCGCAAGGCTATGCCGAAGTGGGCAAAAAAATGATCGAATCTTTAAAACAATTGGGCTTTGCAGGCTAAATATAGATGCTCTGAGAGGCAATATCCATGCGGGTTGTAGGGTATTATTTTTCTGTCGCGAGCTACTAACATGGAATATTACAATATATTGCTTTTGCCGATGTTACAGTGAGAACACAACGTTTTGAGATTTTCAAACACGGTTTCTCCTCCCTTACTCCAAGGCTTAATGTGGTCAATGTGAAGCACTATTCCAGATGATGTCGCAGGGCTTCTGCCACAACCAGTGCACGTGAACCTATCACGAAGTAAAACCTTAAATCGAAGTCTAAGTGATGGGTCACGTGAAGTGCGGCGCCTAGCATCGCTAGGTGCAGTTGTTGGCTGAGCAGTGGATGTTTCAGTAGTGTTTGCCCATTCGACGAAAGCCTCTAGCGCTTTTGTCCAAGACCCAAACCTTCGATTATATGGCGATTGAGAAATTTCTGAGGGTGAGAATGCTAACTCAGCGCGCCGAGGTTGGCGTCCTAGATATTGCCATATAATAAGAATGTTAGTGAATAGATGTTCGTCCGTGTACTCGTTTTGATATGGTAAGGAGGCAAGGTCTGCAGCCATGAGTGCCGAGTTCCAACCCCCAAAGCGACGCGACAAGTTTCTCATATCATAACTGCCGTGTAACGTGTACTGTGGCTGACTGACAGTGTCACGGCCCATTAGTGAGGCAACCCGCTTAAGATATTCAATAAGTTGTGCATCGGTCACAGGGGTGCCACGAACGCGGGTTAGCTTGAATTGTCCAGAGTGCATTTTTATAACACCTAAGCTAAAGTAATCTAAAAATATTTACTTCCGCTTCCCAATCGGCACAAACTCGCGTCTGGTTTCACCAGTATAGAGCTGTCTTGGGCGGCCGATTTTGTGTTCAGTGTCGGCGTTCATCTCGCTCCATTGCGCTATCCAGCCTGCGGTGCGGGCAAGCGCGAAGATGGCGGTGAACATTGAATTTGGAATGCCCATGGCGCGCATGACGATGCCGCTGTAAAAGTCGACATTCGGGTACAGTTTACGGCTGACAAAATATTCGTCTTCCAGTGCGATTTTTTCCAGTTCCATTGCCAGCTTAAACATAGGGTCATCCTGCAGGCCAAGCTCGTTCAGTACTTCATGGCAGGTTTTACGCATAATGGCGGCGCGCGGGTCCATGTTTCTGTAAACACGATGCCCAAAGCCCATCAGGCGGAAACTGTCGGTTTTATCTTTCGCGCGTTTAATAAATTCGCCAATGCGAGAAACATCGCCGATTTCTTCCAGCATCTGGAGCGTGGCTTCATTGGCGCCACCGTGTGCCGGGCCCCAAAGCGATGCGATGCCCGCCGCTACGCTGGCGAATGGGTTGGCCCCGCTGGAGCCGACCAGGCGCACGGTACTGGTTGAGGCATTCTGCTCATGGTCTGCGTGCAGAATGAGGATTTTCTCGAACGCTTTGGCCAGCACCGGGTTTGGCGTGTATTCCTCGCACGGCGTGGCAAACATCATGTGCATGAAGTTTTCAGCATAATTCAGGTTGTTTTTGGGGTACATGAACGGCTGACCAGAATTGTACTTATAGCTCCAAGCCGCTATGGTGGGCACTTTTGCCAGCAAGCGATAAGCCGAAATTAAGCGGTGCTGCGGGTTGTACACATCCATCGCATCGAAATAGAAAGCGGACATGGAGCCCACAACGCCAATCATGACAGCCATGGGGTGCGCGTCGCGCCTGAAACCGCGGAAAATATTATTGAGCTGATCGTGCAGCATGGTATGGCTGCTGATGGTTTTGGTGAACCCATCTTTTTGCGTGGCGGTTGGTAGTTCGCCATGCATTAACAAATAAGAGACTTCTAAAAAATCACAGTGCTCAGCAAGTTGCTCGATAGGATAACCGCGGTAATAAAGCAGGCCTTTTTCACCATCAATAAAGGTAATATGCGAGCTGCACGAGGCGGTGGACATAAAGCCGGGATCGTAAGTAAATACGTCATGCTTGCCTAGCGTGCGGATATCGATGACGTCATTGCCCAATGTGCCTGAAAGTACCGGCAACTCGATAGGTTGTGCGCCATTGTCAAAAGTAATAGTAGCTTTGGTAGGTTTTGTTGACATAACTAATTCTTTATTAACGTTTATAGAGAGATTATACGCAATGAATTAGTGAAATGTTATGTAACCCAATGCAAAGATATAAGACTTTAAAATTTAGTTAATTTTTATTGCACAAAACGAGTGCGCACCTTGGTGCATGGGTTCAAGAAAGAGCATTTAAGCTGGATAAATTGCGCCTAAAACGCGCGACCCTTTTGCCCCAGTGACTTCTGGCAGATTGCCGGGTTTATTTTCCAGCGTTTGTTTTGCCAGCCAGGCAAAAGCCACCGCTTCTACCCAGTCAACACCCACACCCAAGTCATCGGTTAATAATACTTTTGTTTCACCCAATAATGTCTGCAAGCTGTTTTTCAGTAGTGCGTTATGTGCACCGCCGCCGCATAAATAGACTTCGTCAACATCACCACATTTTTTAATTGCATCATGTATGCTGCGCGCGGTCAATTCTACTAGCGTGCGTGCGACATCCTGCGGGCGTAAATGCGGATAGAGCAAATGCTGCTTTAGCCAATCATCGTTAAATAAATCGCGGCCGGTACTTTTGGGTGGTGGCAAGGCAAAATAAGGCTCTGCAAGCATATTAAATAACAAGCTATCTAGAACTACACCGGTAGAAGCCCATGCGCCATTTTCATCATACGCTTTACCCAAACGCAGCTTTGCCCAAGCATCTAAAAGCATATTGCCTGGCCCGGAATCAAAGCCCAGAACATCGCCATTTTTAGCTAAGTAAGTAATATTAGCAATGCCACCGATGTTGATTAAAGCGCGATTCATTTGGTTGCTACCAAATATAGCTTTATGAAATGCAGGCACGAGTGGTGCGCCTTGGCCGCCTGCAGCAATATCGCGGCTTCTGAAATCTGAAATCACCGTGATATTGGTGAGTTCAGCCAATAATGCGGCGTTACCGATTTGCAGCGTAAACCCAAGTTCAGGTCTGTGCCGGATGGTTTGGCCATGACAGCCGATGGCTGTAATTTCATGTGCATCTTTATCAGCAGTAGCCAGTAGCGCATTGACAGCTTTTGCATACATCTCAGCTAGTTTGTTGCCCATAACTATTGCGGTTTCCAGCTCATTATTACTGGGTTTGTGCAGGGTCAATAATTCCAGCTTAAGCGCCTCCGGATAGGGTATGAAATGCTTAGCGATCACCTGACAGCCGATAGGTTCAAGCGCGCATAAAGCAACATCAACCCCATCCAGGCTGGTGCCAGACATAATGCCAATGAATAATTGCATGATTTAAGTGTTTTTCTTAAAGAGGATATTTTTGCGCCACAACCTGACTGAGGTTTTGCGTTAAAATAGAAAACTTAGGCTTTTTATCTCGTTTGTGTACAAGTTGCAGCATAAAAATGACCAAAATCGTCCACATGCTTGAATATAAAAGCATGTTAACAGAAAAGTTAACGTAACAAAAAGTAACTGAATTATAAAATCATAAGACTAATTTTATTGGAAGAGACTGTGAAAACAGACATTAATCAGGCATTGGCGATTATTAAACGTGGCGCCGAGGAATTGCTAATCGAGCAAGAGCTTATCGAGAAATTAAAAAAAGAAACACCTTTGCGCGTCAAGGCAGGCTTTGACCCTACCGCGCCGGATCTGCATCTTGGGCATACTGTATTAATCAATAAATTACGTCACTTTCAGGATTTAGGTCATCACGTTTTATTTTTGATTGGTGATTTTACCGGCATGATTGGCGACCCGACTGGAAAAAGCGTGACACGCCCGCCATTAACCAAAGAACAAGTAGCCGAAAACGCAAAATCTTATGCAAGCCAGGTGTTTAAAATCTTGGATAAGAATAAAACGGAAATTGTATTCAATTCAACCTGGCTTAACGATTTAGGTGCCGCCGGCATGCTTAAGCTTGCTGCAAGTTATACAGTGGCGCGCATGCTAGAGCGCGATGATTTTACTAAACGCTTCAAGAGCAATCAGCCTATTGCGATACACGAGTTTATGTATCCTTTATTACAGGGTTACGATTCCGTTGTGCTGAAAGCCGATGTCGAGTTGGGAGGTACTGACCAGAAGTTCAATTTGCTGATGGGCCGGGAGCTGCAAAAACAAGCTGGCCAGTCTCAGCAATGTGTGCTTACCATGCCATTGTTAGAGGGTTTGGATGGTGTCAATAAGATGTCGAAATCGCTCAACAACTATATTGGAATTAACGAATCGCCCGAAATTATTTTCGCAAAAATTATGTCAATTTCTGATGATTTAATGTGGCGATATATCGAGTTACTATCGTTTGAATCAATGGAAACTATCGCCAAATGGAAAGCTGATGTAGTCGCAGGAGAAAATCCGCGTAATATCAAAGTGCGTTTTGCGCAAGAGATAGTTGCGCGTTTTCACAGCCAGCAAGATGCCGAAAAAGCCTTGAATGATTTCCAAACACGCGCTAAAGGAGGCATCCCGGATGAAGTGCCTGAAGTTAATGTAACTATTGATAGCAAAGCTATCGGCATCGCTCAGTTACTCAAACTTGCCGGCTTGGTAGAAAGCACTTCAGAAGCATATCGAGCAATAGAGCAAGGTGGCGTTAAGCTTGATAGTGAAAAAGTAAGTGATAAGAACTTGCAACTGAATAAAGATGTGACAGTGGTTGCGCAGGTAGGCAAGCGTAAGTTTGCAAAAATCACCATTCTTTAAAAGTCAGCTTATGTAACAAACAATCAAGTTTTTTACATTGCTCTTTTATTTGGCAGGTACAGGATAGGTGAAGTTTTTACCAAATTAACTTGATAAGGATGGGTTGTATTGTTGTAAAGGCTTGCAATTTTCTTTACGTACAATTGCGTTTCTGCGTATGGTGGTATCCCTTTATATTTCTCAACTGCACGTTCGCCAGCGTTATAGGCGGCCGCCACTAGCTGTACGTCGCCTTTAAAATAAGCCAACAACCACCGCAGGTAGGCCAGCCCTCCCTTGATGTTATCCTCTGCTTTATAAGCGTCTTTTACACCAAAACGTTTGGCCGTTTCTGGAATGAGTTGCATCAAACCTTGTGCATTTTTTGGTGAAGTTGCTTGCACATTGAACCCTGACTCCACGGCGATGAATGCCATCGCCAGATTGGCATCTATTTCGTAGCGTGGTGCAAGTTTGTTTACTAGTTTAAGAATGCGATCTTGTGAATAGAACAGCGCTGCTGTTTTGTCTGAAATGGCTTTTCGTTCACTTTGAGCTGTCTCTATGGCAGACCCGCTCACGACAGATGCGGGTGGGTCTGGTATAAGGCATGCGAGCAAGGGGGGCTGTGAAGGGACATTAGAAATCTTAGCAAGTGATTCTTGCGCAAGGGTATGTCCTTGTTCTGCAGCCATGGTAAATAGCTGTGCAGCGATTTTTTCGTCTACAGGAACGCCCCGCCCATTTGCGTACATCCAGCCTAGTGCATATTGAGCATCAGCATCGCCAAGTTTTGCTGCACGACAATAATTTGCTGCCACCTCTGCATAATCGCGAGGAGTGCCCTCGGTATTTTTGAACTTGAACGCCATTGCCACCAGTAAGGCATTAGGATTTTTGAGTGACCCTTTTATATCTTGCCTGGCGACAGCAGATCCAGTGGGTAACGAACCAGAATTTTCGATATCTTCCTGAGTGTTCACCGAGATTTCATTATCATTCGCCATGGTGCTAGTGCAAGCAACTAAGCTGGCTAGCAACAGTAATGATTTTATATAGAATAAGTCAAAATCTAGCTTCATTTATTTTTTTAGCAACTTTATGACAAGTAAAAATAACTTTTTAAGCACTAACATTGTATAGATTATGGCTCGAGAATCTATGGCCCTTTCGGGCTATGTGCTTGTAAGTAGTTAGGTAATCATTAGTAGTATTCAGGATATGTACTTGACTATGCATTAGCACCAGTAAAGATTGATCCGGTTCAGCGAACCTACGAAATGGATTACTTTGGCACGGTTTTAATGTTTGCATATGTAACAATTTTGTAAATTCTCAAATTTCGGCTTGACCAATTGCATAACCTCTGTAAAATGCGCGCCTTCGCTTGAAATTCAGGCGAAAAGCGTTAAGCCAATTACGGTTTAAGAATTAAATTAAAAATGTTTCAAATTTAATCTTGACCAGCCTAAAAAGCTCTGTATAATGCGCGCTTCGCCAAAATTATTAGTAATTATTTGGTACTGCTCTTTAACAAAATGAACGACTGATAAGTGTGGGTGTTTGTGGTTGAGACACATTACTTAGACGCGACAAATGCTGGCTTTCGTTAAGAAAGCGAGAATGTTTTGTTGTTTGGTTTAAGTAAGACTCGAGATAACAAATGCTTACACTTAGATTTATGACAAGTATGTAAATAGGTCGCTTTGGTTAACCAAAGCGATTGACAAGACACACCTTGAAATGAATTTGAGTACTTCATCTAATTATCATTAGGTGAATAAAGCAAAGCGAAATACCACCTCGCAAGAGGAAAAAGTAATAGTCATATTAAACTGAAGAGTTTGATCATGGCTCAGATTGAACGCTGGCGGAATG
>Ga0209253_10002019_pt1 | contig 17857 bp, 15 predicted proteins | sample FrelakmetBRP12BR_FD_187145 | JGI IMG/M metagenome (GOLD analysis project Ga0209253, IMG submission 187145) | Freshwater lake sediment microbial communities from the University of Notre Dame, USA, for methane emissions studies - BRP12 BR (SPAdes)... | ecosystem: Environmental > Aquatic >... | reverse complement strand
CCTCGGCCAGGGACTCGTCGATCTGGAGCGCCTGCAATGAGCTATTCAAGGCCTTTGTGTAGCAGTCTTTTGACGGCAGAAGGCCGTTGTTGGCCAGGACAAAGTACGAGTCGGCAATCCCCGTATAGGCCAAGGCATAGCCTGAATCCTCTCGGATGGCCGATTCAAAAAGCTCGATCGCCTTTAACAAATTGTCTTTGCCCCTCTTGCCCCACAACAGCCGACCCTGGAGGTATAGCGTGTAGGCTTTCAGGTTGTCCGTCGGCCTTTTGGCCAGTTCTTTTTTTTCTTCCCCCAAAAGCTTGATCTTCATCGCCCTGAGGATCTTTTGAGCGATGTCATCCTGGATGGCGAAGATATCTTCCATACTGCGGTCGTACTGGTCGGACCAGATTTGGGAGCCGTCCTCGATTCTGGTGAGCCTGGCCGTAATTCGCAGCTTATCTTGAAGCACCTGGACGGTCGCCTCGAGGATGTGTTCCACGCCGAGCTCGCGGCCGATCTCCCGGACGCCCATTTTTTTTTCTTCGAAGAAGAAAGACGACGTCCTCGACGGGACCCAGAGTCCTTTGATATTGGACAATGCGTTGATGATCGAATCCGGGATCCCTTTGCACAGATATTCATGATCTTTGGTCGGGCTCAAGTCCTCAAAAGGAAGCACGGCGATGGAGGGCTTTTCGGGCTTGGCCGGAGCCGCTCCTTTCCGGGAAATCACGAGCTGGATGACGAGCGCTGCCAAGATGACCACGGCCACAACGATCAGGCCGGGGACGAGGATTTTCTTCGGGTCGAATTTGACTTTGATCTCTTTTGCCGGACGGAGCATCTTGTCCACCACGACCCGCTCTGTCGTCGGCAGGATTTTTTCTACTTTTTCCAGATCTTCTCGAATTTCAACGGCGTTTTGGTACCGTCTGGCCTTGTCCTTTTCCAGGCATTTGAGGATGACGTCGCTCAAGGCATCGGGGACGTCGGGGTTGAACTTTTTCGGGTTCTTGGGGATCGCCTCTCTATGCTTCATGGCGATGCCAAAAGCCGTCTCTCCTTCAAACGGCACACGGCCCGTGGCCATCTCGTAGAGGACGACCCCCAGCGAATAGATATCGGAAAGATGATCAACGTCTTTCCCTTCCGCCTGTTCCGGGGAGACATACTCCGGCGTCCCGATCCAGGCGTGGGGGCCGGTGATGCCTTTCTCTAAGACCGATCTGGCGATCCCGAAATCCATGAGCTTGGCATTCCCACCCTTTTCGATCATGATGTTCTGCGGCTTCAGGTCCCGGTGAACGATCCCCAAGCTGTGGGCTTCGGCCAGGCCGTCACAGACCTGTTTGCCGACGCTCAGGACCGTCGAGATACTCAGCGTCCCCATCATTTGGATCATCGTCTTGAGATTTTCGCCGGAGACGTATTCCATGGTGATAAAGTGGGTGCCCCCGGCCTCGCCCAGGTCGAAGACCGCACAGACGTTTTTATGCCTGACCTTGCGGGCCAGACGGAGCTCGTTGCCGAATCTCTCGATGGCCTCGGGGCCGGATACGGATTCCGGTTTTATCAGCTTCAGGGCGATATTCTCGTTGACCTTGTAGTCCAAGACCTTGTAGATCCGACCCATGCCGCCGCGGCCGATCTGTTCGATGACCTGGTAGCGGTTGGCAAAGACCGAGCCGGTGGTCAGCTCTTCGGTAACGGTTATGACGGTTTCTGTCTGGCCGGCGGGGACTTCTTTTGCCGGACGCAGGGGCGTATCGCAGTTTTCGCAAATGCGAGCCCCTTCTTGATTCTCAAAACGACAGAGGGGACATTGCATGGCCTTCACTCTCCCTTGCTTAGCTATGCATAGAATAATTATTTTGGGGGAAAGAGTCAAATTCGAAAAATATTATTCGGAGCCTCTATCGGCGCGCCTCCAGTTGTGATATGATCTCCGAAAAGACAAACGGAGGAATTTTGCGGAAAAGCAACAAAGCGTATAAGGGCGCGAAGAGAAGCCGAGAGCTTCTCCGGCAGCAAAGAAAAGAAGAAAAGAGGCGCAGGCGCTTAGCCAAGGATAAGACACCGGAGGAAGGCGGCGCGCTCCCCCCCAGCGAAGAAACCCCGGAATCTCAACCCCTATAGATCTGCGGAAGGCTATTCTTTCGGACTGCCGGCGCCTGCGGCGATCGAAAATCGGTCCCGTAGACCTATCCCGCCCGGCCGGCATAGAGATATTGCTATTTTCAAGCATTCAGGATCTGTAGTATAATGATAAGTAGGTGGCTAATTCTATTCTCGGCGGCGAGCCTGGATAAGCTCGCGGCAAGGAGGATACGATGAATGCAAAATCATCCTGTGCTTTGATCGTGGGGCTCTTGTTCCTGCCCCTCTTGCTCCTTTCTCAAAATACGCCCCAAGCTGCGACGGAAGATACGTCCGCTTTTATCAGCCATGTCGAAGGGATCGTTTCCTTCCAGAGCTTTGAAAAAGCCGAGCTCCATATGATCGTGAAGCCGGGAGACGAGCTCATCACGGCAAAAGGCATGGTCGAAATCGAACTGGCCGACGGAAATTGGATTCGCTTGGGTCCGCAGACCAGGGTGGTGTTCACGGATCTTCAAAAAAAATCTGCCATCCTGAGCATCTGGCAGGGGAGTATTTATCTTCAATTGACGGACCAGACAGTCAAAGTCCGGAGTCCCCAGCGGGAGCATTCTTTTCGGGGAGAGAGACTCTATAGAGTCGATGTGGAAAAGAACAAGACGGCCGTGTACGAAGATCCGAGAGTCGTGGACAAATTCGACAGCTGGAGCCGGAATCTCGCCGAGGAGACGATTTATCGAGAATACGAGCCGGATCAATGGAGAGCCTACCCCGATAGCGGATCGATGGGATGGTCATTCTCCCCCTGGTGGCCCTGGTCAAGGCTTGACTGGGTCATGGGTTGGTACCCGACCTGGTATCACTACAATCCCTATTTTTGGTCCCCTTATGCCTGGCCGACGTGGTATTTTGGCTGGAATCCCTATTGGTCCTGGAACAGCCGGTATTTCGGCTATTATCCTTATTACTATGGGTATGGGTATGGGTATGGGTACGGGTATTACGGCAATTATTATCCCGGCTTCTATGGTCGGTCCGGCCGGTCCGTGATCCGGAAAGATCAGCTTCAAGAGCCGCGGGGAATCATCAGGAGGGCCAATCCCGTTTTGCGATCGAGTCCATCATCGCTGAGTCCGCGCGGAAAAATTTATCCTTCGAGAATCGCTCCGTCGAACAGAACGTCTTCGTCTCTCTCGAGCTCCCGGATCTATTCCCGACCTTCACGTTCCTATTCTCCGAGGCTGACCGCTCCGCGTTCATTCTCCAGCCCGTCTTACAGGTCGTTCTCAGGGCCGTCCATTTCCAGGTCTTTCAGCCCGCCCTCGTCGGGCCGCTCATCCGGAGGAACGAGAAGAAGATAGGCCGGACGATCGCGCCGGCTGTTTCGCCAGAATCGCAGAGCGCGCGGGCTATTTAATTTCGTAGTGGGTGATGACGGTGATGTCGCTCACCTTGGGATTGTCTTCTCCAGCCTCATCCAGGGGGACCTAAGGCCGCTGAATCCCTGATCCAGCGTTTGGAAATCTCGATGTCCCCCGCCCCGTCAAAAATAAAAATGGCGCTCCTGCCGGATAAATAAAATCTTTTATTCAAGCGGCAAGTTGTATAGAATGGAGGAAGCATGGAATTAGCATTTTGCCTGGAGGGGTAGCATGGACATCTCCTATTTCGGGCCTTTCGGCCGCGCCTGGAACCGGATGAAGATCGCGCTTTTCAAGCCGTTCGACCTGAACAAATGGTTCCTCTTGGGATTCACGGCCTTCCTCGCCGGATTGGCGGACTGGCACAATGGAACGGTGGGTTCAAGATGGAGCGATCGTGGGAGCTTCCGCGAGTTCTTCGACTTTCCCAACCGGGCCTGGCAGTGGCTGAACAGTCACCCCTTATTGTTCATGGCCATTGTTTTTGGCGCAATGATTATCATGGCCGTCCTGGTTATCATCTTGTGGCTGAGCTCTCGAGGGAGCTTCCTGTTTCTGGACAATGTGGTCCGCGACAAGGCCGAAATCTCCGTCCCCTGGAAGCGTTTCAAGACGCTGGGCAACTCGCTGTTCGTATGGCGCCTGGTTTTTGGCCTGATCGGGCTGTCGCTGTCCATCCTGTTCTCTGTCATTTTCTTTATCACGGCCGCTCATTACTTTGAGGACCGCGGCGATTTTCCGCTTCCGATCATCCTGGCGGTAGGGATGGCACTGTTTTTCCTTTTGATCGTGATCATCATTGCCTACATCTTTTTGTTCCTGAGGGATTTCGTCGTTCCAATCATGTACAAGAACAACATCAAGACGGCTCCGGCCTGGCATATGTTCTTATCTGTTTTCGGGCAGCATCCGTTTCACTTCATCCTGTATGGACTGCTGGTGTTTGTCCTGATCATAGCCTTCGTCATTGCCGTCGTTTTCGCCGGTCTCATCACGTGCTGTATAGGCTGGTTTCTGTTGGTGATCCCTTATATCGGAACCGTCATCACTTTGCCCGTATGGTACTTTTTCAGGGCCTTCAGCCTGGAGTTTTTGGCTCAGTTCGGACCTGAATATGAATTGTTCGCTCGGCCGGAGAGTCCGTCCGGAAGCACTCCCGCCTAGCAGGCGGTCCGGGGTCAAAGCTACTTTCTACGCATCTTCCCCGAGAGAAGTTTGCGTAAAAAGTAGCTTTGACCCCAACTTTTGACCCCAATGTCTTTGAAAATCACCCCCGGAATCACCTGCAAAGGGCATTGTTTTTTGTCCGGATCGGATCCAAAAATTATACATCATGGAATTGTCATCAGTCTGCTTTATAAAGGATGCCTATTAAGGAGCGAGCAAACCATGAAAAAAATAAAAGGCTTCGGAGCGATCCTCATGGCTGCCTGTCTGATCGGCCTGGGACTCTCCTGCAAGAATCCAAGCGCCGCGCTCAAAAAAGAGAATGAACAACTAAACCGGAGACTGGTCGAACTGGACACGAAAAACCAAGTATTGAACGCCAAGATCGCTGACCTGGAGAAAGAGATCTCGCAATTCACGGAAACCCCCGAATCGATGCTGGAGAAAGCCATCAAAGAAAAACAGTCCGCGAACTATGACGAGGCGCTCAAACTCCTGGAGCTTTTGATGGCAAGAGCTGCCGGAAAGCCGATCGTAAAAACAGCCAGAGATGAAGCGGCCGCCATTGCCAAGCTGAAACAGGAAAAGCTGCAGGCGGATGACCGGGCCCGGCGTGTGACATTCCAGGATATCGGCGGCGGATTTGCGGCCAGAAAAATCACCTTTCGCGATTCGCATGGAATCACGGAGGTCGTCGGAGAAATCAAAAACAGCGCCGGAAAAGACTTTATCATCGCCAAATTTGTCATCGCCCTTTATGATGCCGAAGGGTCCCTGCTCAGCAACTCGTTTATAGATTTTACGAGTTTTCCCAATGGCTCGATCAAGACTTTTTCGGCGTATTCCGATATTCCGCCAAAAAAGATATCCACGTGCAAAGTCCAATTGGACAAAGTCATCTAACCAACAAAATCTCCATGCCTGGCCTTTAAAAAGCCGGCGCCGGTCGAGCGCTCAGACTTCTTGACAAGTCAAAGCCCCAATACTAGACTAGGATCATCATGCAATTTCCGGGCCTGGATTTTCCTGGGCGCGGTCGCGGTGGCCGCCGCGGGGATGGAGACCCTTGGCAAAGCTCGATGAAAAAGCAGAGCCCGGAACAACTGCCTCAACAGGATGCTGAGCATCTATCGAGAATTCGTCGATAATCGCAGGGCGAGAGCAGGGGCAACGGCCCGGGAAGTGAATGTTTTCGAGGCGACCGAATGGCCGTCAGGATACGTGAGATCAACCATATTGTCGTCTTCGACGTCGAAGGTAATATCCGGCGTTCCGAAGCCGATGCGATCGTTCTTCATCAGTGCGTCAAAGACCAGCTTGAATTAGGCAAAAAGCAGTTCCTTTTCAATCTTGAAAAGGTCGATTTTGTCGACAGCTTCGGGGTGGGTGAGTTCATCGCCAGCTTCACCTCCGCCCACAACTTGGGAGGCACGCTCAAGCTTATGAAAATCCCGAAAAGGCTCCTCATCATCTTTCAAGTGACGGGGCTGATTAGGATTTTCGGAACAATCTATGAGGATGAGGAGACCGCCCTCAAGAGCTTTATCTGAAACGGCGCTCGGGCCCGCCCCCGGCTGATATCATCTTGCTCAATCCTCGAAAGAAAAAATCTTTTGGATATCGGGGTTGCCGTAGACGGCTTGAGCCGTGTAAACCACGAGGTTGCTGAGGACTTGAGCGACGCCTCCGCTATGGGTATGGCCGCACAGCACGGTAAGCTGTCTGTCCGGGTGTTTTTCCATGATCCGGACGAGCGTTTCGCCCACAACCTTGGCCGAAAAATGAGGCAGGCTGTTGTCGTCAGAAATTCTGCCTTGATGCCAGCAGGCCTCTTTAAACGGGGGAACGTGGGTTAGAAAATAGACATGCTTGTACTTTTGGAGCGCGGCAGGAAGGCGCCTCTCGATATATTCAACCGCCTCATCCGCCAAAGCCTGCATGATCAAAAGTCGATTCTGCTTTGTTTGTTTTCCGCAAATAAGATCCATGAGATCATTGGGGCCTAGCGGAGAGGAAGGACCGACCGTTTCCGACATTTGGAGGAACGGATTGAAATCCCGGATCAAGATGTAATCGTTTAAAAGCAGGTCGGATGCTTCATATTCTCCAAGCCGGCCGTCCGCCCAGGAATCGTGTCCGAGCAGCCCGACGTCGGGGGATATTTCTTTGACATCGGAATCAGAAAGCCAGCAAAGCCTTCTGGAATTGTCGAAAGCTTTTTGGACCCTGGATCTCACGTTGTTTATGGAGCTCAGATAGTAATCATGGTTCCCCAGGACAAAATAGATGGGTAGCTCCAGGGTCGACTCCATCTGCGCGAGAAACTCGACAATGGTATCGGCTTGACCGATGTCCCCGCTGATCCAAATCGCGGTGCCGGATAATTTCTTGATGGATTCCAGAAAGAGAGCAGACTCCGGCGGAGGGAGGTGATCCAGATGAATGTCACTCAGCCAAATGGCGCGCTTCATCATCCACCCTGCCAGTTTGTCATGGGGACGCTCAATGGCCCTTTCTCCCTTTACGGCTGCCCATGCAAAGAATAGCACCAACAGCGGCGGGCGTCAATCCGACCAACAATACGCGGAGAGGCGGCCTCATGAACCTGACCTGGTCTCCCAACTTTTCTCTTGCGCTCGAGCGAGTTCTGTGATTTGTTATGGGAAATGAAGGCCATCATTCTCGCCGCCGGCGTCGGGAAGAGGCTCCAGCCCTTCACGAATAAAATTCCAAAAGCCCTGGTGAAAGTCAACGGCATCCCCATCATCGAGAGGCAGATCGAATATTTCCTGGAGATCGGCGTCTCAGAGATCGTCATCGTCACGGGATATCTCTCCGAGCAGTTGGATTATCTCGCTTCGAAATACGATCGACTCCGGCTCATCCATAACGAGAAATACGAAGAATACAACAATATTTATTCGGTCTATCTGGTCAAAGACCGGATGGGCGATAGCTACGTATCGGAAGCCGACGTGTTCATGCACCGGAACTATCTGATCCCCCAGCCGACGCGCTCCTGTTACTTCGGCGGCTTCCGGCGAGGCTTCGCCCATGAATGGATCTTGCGATTCGACGAGCACGGAAGGGTCTACCGGATCGATGTCGAAGGCGGGGCCGGCGTCATCCTGGCCGGTTTGTCCTACTGGACCACGGAGGATGCCCGGATCTTGAGGAATGAGCTCGAGGATAAGATCCGGGAAGGAAATTTCGGCGGACTGTACTGGGACGATATCCACATGGCCAACCTGGACAAGTTGGACGTATTCCTCCAGGAGATCGAGACCTCTGCCTGGACGGAGATCGATACCCCCGAGGACCTCGAAGAGGCGCATGAAAGAGAAAAACGCTATCGATCGACATAAGCTCCCCATGTTCAGAAGCGCCACGGTCAGGGCCTGGTTGGTACGGAAAAACGACGCCGTTTTTGTGGCCTATGCCTCGATCGCGGCGTTCTCGGCCTATTCGTGCATGTATGCCTTCCGCAAACCCTTCGCCGCGGGTCATTTCACGGGCTTGGAATTCATGGGCTTCGATTATAAAACCGTCATCATCATCGCCCAGGTATTGGGCTATATGTTATCCAAATTCATCGGCATCAAAGTCATCTCGGAGATCTCCTGGGCAAAACGGCCGGTGCTCATGGTCCTCTTCATCGGCATCGCCGAACTGGCGCTGGTCCTTTTCGCCCTCGTTTCGCCGCCTTACAACATCCTCTTCCTGTTTGTGAACGGGCTGCCCCTGGGAATGGTCTGGGGGATCGTCTTCAGCTACCTGGAAGGAAGGAAATTCACCGACATCATCACCCTGTGTCTGTGCGCGAGCTTCATCGTCGCGTCCGGTTTCGTGAAAACCGTCGGCAAAATGGTCTTGAACTGGGGCTTCTCCGATTTCGCCATGCCCATGATCACGGGCGCCCTGTTCTTCGTGCCGCTGCTTTTCTTCCTGTGGATGCTCGAAGGCCTGCCTCCGCCGTCCAAGGAAGACGTGGCCCTGAAGACCCAGAGGATCCCCATGAACGGCAAAGAAAGAAAAAAGTTCTTCATGAGCTTCGCGCCGGGCCTGATCCTGATGATCATCGCCTACCTGATCCTGACTGCATACCGGGATTTCCGGGACAACTACATGGCCGATTTTTGGCAAGCGCTGGGCTTGGGGAGCTCGGCGACGATCTTCACGTCGACGGAGATCCCAATCGCCCTCGGCGTCCTTTTATTGCTGGCGTTCCTGCTCCAGATCAAGAATAATTCCACGGCGCTCGTCCTGAACCACGTGGCGATCATCGCCGGCTTTTCCATCGTCGGGATAGCGACGCTCCTTTTTCAAGCCCACCGGTTCCATCCCGTCCTGTGGATCATCCTCGTCGGGTTCGGGCTGTTCCTGAGCTACATCCCGTTCAACGGCATCGTTTTCGACAGGCTCATCGCTGTTTTCGGGTACAAGAGCAACGCCGGATTCCTCATTTATGTCGCGGATTTTTTCGGCTACCTGGCCAGCGTCGGAGTCCTGATCTATAAAAGCTTTTTTCAAAGAAAACTGACATACATAGGTTTTTTTATATCCGGGAGCTATGTCTTGAGCCTGACCGGCGTCGTCGTGATGATTCTTTCGTTGGCCTATTTCAAGACAAAAAAGAGATCGCTGAGCGCGAGAACAACGACTATTTTACAGCCTGAATGATCAAAGAGATTGCCAAAAGAGAATACCTGGTCAGAAAAAACCAGACAGGCATTTTCGCCGCGTATTTCTTGGACAAATCCAAGCAGTCTGCAGAGCGACCAACGCGGTAAAGACGCCGGAAAATTGAGACGATGGCCGCGATATAAACGAGGCTGAAACTCCAAAAAAGGATGGCTGCCGTTGCACCCATATTTTTCAAATCCACTCTCCAGCCCAGAATCAGGAAAAAATCCAGAGTCCCTCCGGCCAAAACCATGGCCGCCCCGAGAGAAAGCGTCCGCCGAACGCCGATGACATGGGCGAGGGTCTTGATCTGAGAAGCCTCATCCTCACGGTAATCTTCGCACATATTGATAAAAGTGATGCCCTGCATGATGGAGGCATATCCGAACGCGAAGGCCATGATGAACAAAGAAAGCCGCTCGGTCATCAGGAACCAGCCCCCGGCGACGGGCAGGAAATAGAGGCAGAGCAGGACCGGGAGGAAACTGACGACGCCGCGTTTTTTGATCCGAAGAGGCGGCGCGGAATAGGCGGTGCCGCCAAGGATGCCGAGCCCGGCGAGCAGGAAAAGCGGGTTGTGTTTAAGGACGGCAAGCCAGACGATGATCGCTGCAGACACAGCCAGCTCGAGGCCCATGATGAATTTCAGCCTTGGGATTCCGACAGACCGGACGGCCTCGCTCATTCGCTTCTTGTATTTCTCATCGACGCCCAGATCGCTTAAGCAATTTAGGTTGCAGGCGTAGGTCAACAGGGTAAAAAATAAAATGACATACAGCAAAACCGTCAGCCGAACGAGGTCACGTCCGCTGTTCGCCGCCAATGTCATCCCGATGGCCGCGGTCGGCAGCGAGGTGAGCTGAATGTTGGCCCGGCTGACGATCAATAAATCTCTAAGCAGCTTCATAGGGCATTTTTACAAGATAAACATCCTTCCCAGACAATACAAGAAGACCAGGATGTAGCCCGCGAACGAAATCCCAATCTTCCCTTTGCCATAAAAAAGCCAGGATGTGCCGGTGGCCGTGGCTGCCATGAAAATAACATCCATCGTTTTGTGAAAAATCAGCAGCGGCATCAGGAGTGCGAGAAAGAGGAAGGCCGAGATGATCCTTTGGCCTTTCGGCAATCCGAAAACCGTAACCATGGTTTTAATCCCGCAGCGGAGGTCTCCCTGATAATCCTTGATGTCTTTGCTGAAGCTTCCAAAAAACAAAGCAAGAAAGATGACGAGCGAAAGGCGGACCGTGTTTCCGCTGACAGGCGGGGACATTAAAGGAGCGGCGGCGAAATAGCCCAGGTAGAATCCCAGGACAGACCCCCAAGCGATGAAGGCGTTGCTGAAGAGTCGCAGGCGGAGCCGAAAGGGCGGCACGGAGTACATGATCGCGCTCGCCAGCGAAACGATCGTAATCGCCAGAGCGATCGTTCCCAAGATAAGGCTGACGAAGGCGGCAACGATCGCCAGGATAAGTCCCAGATGAAGGTAGAAGGCCGGCTCGATGCCCTGCCGGACCAGCGGCCGGCCCGGATTGGCCACCCGATCGATCGCCAGGTCATAGACGTTGTTGATAAGGACCGTGGCCGTCCAGATCAGGCCCATGAGCGTGAACGTCAGGAAGACGCCGAGCACGTCCGGAAAGGCAAGAACGTTAAAAAATTTCCGGCTGTAAAGGCCTGCTCCGGCCATGACCATAAAATGGAGTGTCCGGAACGACCAGATCTCCCGGAAGACGGACTTCGGCAGGGCGGGATGGACGCGCCATAAGAAAAGCGCGCCAACGATGATGCTGAGGACCAGGTCATAACAAAAATACAGGACATGCCTTGACTGCCAGACGACTGGGCTCGTCATGGACGGCAGGGGAAGAAATAAGCGCGGCGTCGCGAGAAGCCCAGCCAGGAGATAGAGGAACCCTGCCGTCCACAAAGCCCTTCGGACCGACCTCGTTCTGAGGAATACGTAAGCAGAAGCAAGGACGATGATCATCACGATCTCGAGAAAGATGCCGGACCCCGCCTTCGGGGTGAACAGGAAGAGCGTCAGAAAGTTTTTTGCGAATTCCCTGGGAAGGAGGTACTCGTAGGGCTGGTTTCGCAAAAAAAGAAAATGATCGATAAGGGGCGGCAGGATGATCAGGACGTATCCGGAGGCCACGACACGGGCCGTCTTGGCGATGTCGATTCTGCCGATCCAGCTGATCCCCAGGATCCCCGCCAGGAGGGCCGGGAGGAAGAAAAAGACGTGGTGGTTAAACCGGTAGATGTTGAATGACGTCTCGAAGAAGAGCTGCTCGAACAGCTCCCGGAGGGAAAGAAGAAAAGCGAAATAAAAAGCCAAAAGCGGGGGGGAGAGAGGAAGGTTTTCAAGCTTGGCGATGAATTGTTCCGCAGAAAATGCGGGAAGCCGACGAAATCGGGCCTTCATGTTTTTAGAGACGGGTTCCTCTTCGATGTTCCGACTTTATTATCACCGGCGGCGGGGACCATGTCAAATCGGCTTGGGACAGAATCTCTCCAGCAATTCTTCACAAAACTTTAACAAATTCTTAACAACTTTTAAGAAAGAACGCTGTATTGTTTAGCCGGAGAATTAAAAGGGAGCGCCGCTTCAATGAAGGCTTCGCTTTTTAGGGAGAGAGAAGATGAGAAAAAAAGCTTTATTCGGCTTTCTTTTTTTGCTGTTCGTATCGCTGGCCGGACTTCAAGCCCAGTGGGCTAAAACCTATGGGGGCGCAGGTTCCAGCCAGGCTTATTCGATACAGCAGACGAGCGACGGAGGATATATCATTACGGGTCTTACGGGTTCTTTCAGCGGATCCTATGATTTTTGGGTTTTAAAGCTCAATGCCGTGGGGGATATCGAATGGCAGAAGGCCTTTGGTGGAACAAGCGCAGATTACGGATATTGCCTTCAACAAACAAGCGAGGGAGGATATGTCGTCGCCGGCTCCACGAATTCCTTTGGCAAAGGAGGCGCAGATCTCTGGATCATAAAGCTCAATAAGGTTGGAGAGATCACATGGCAGCGGGCTTATGGCGGGGATAAGGACGATATCGGACGAAGTCTTCAACAGACTTTTGACGGGGGATATATCGTCGCCGGCGAGACAAGGTCATTTGGGGCCGGCGCCAATGACATGTGGCTGTTAAAGCTAAATTCCGTCGGAGACGTCGAGTGGCAGAGGACTTATGGAACGAATGGAGATGATGTCGCCTTTGCCGTTGCCCAGAGCTTCGAGGGAGGATATATCGTCGGGGGCAGCTCGACGCCCTACGCAGGTTGTGTTTTAAAGTTAAACTCCCTCGGAGATATCGAGTGGCAGGTCGCCTGCGGGGGGAACAGGATTCAATCGGTTCTCCAGATGCTCGATCAATCTTTTATGGTCGCCGGCTATCGTTATGGAGATGAATCAAACGAATTCTTCATAGCCAAAATCGCCTATCGAGGGGATATCCGGTGGCAAAAGACCTATGGCGGGATCAAAGATGATCTGGCCTATTCTATACGACAAACATCGGAGGGGGGATTTATTATCGGAGGCGAGACGCAGTCTTTTGGCGTGAGCAAAAGGGATGCCTGGGTGATTAAAATCAATGTCGGAGGCCGGATAGAATGGCAGCGGACGTATGGAGGCCCAGGCGACGAGGATGTCCGTTCTATCCAGCAGACATCCGATGGCAACTATATCGCCGCCGGGAGATCGGGCTCTTTCGGTGTCGGCACGGATAACTTATACGTCATGAAAATATACGGAAATGGAGACCTGGATTCTGTCTGTAAATTCCGGGTTCCTCCAGGGGGAATCTACGAAAACGAGTGGCAGTATCAAGGCTCTGTACCTGATTTGAGATCCAGCCCGACGTCCGTGACTCCTCAAAACACAACGGCCAATCCCATAAACACTAATGCCATCGCTTTTGACGCCTGCGGCAATAAATATACCCTGACCATCAAGGCCGGTTCTGGAGGGACAACGAATCCTTCGCCCGGGGACTATCAATATAGCTCCGGGGCCGAAGTGAGCGTCACGGCCATACCGTCATCCAGCTACATCTTTTCGAGTTGGTCGGGTGACGCATCAGGCACCGCGAACCCCATCGCCATAAAAATGGATTCGCGAAAGTCTATATCCGCCTCGTTCAGTTATACAGGAGGAGAAGGCGGTGGTGGCGGCGGGGGCGGCGCTGAATGGGGCAGCGGCGGCAGTCCCAATTGGGATTTTGGCCCCTGTTTCATCGCCACGGCCGCCTATGGTTCGCCCATGCATCCCTATGTGAACATGCTGCGGGAATTCAGGGATAAACGGCTCATGACCAATCGGCCGGGACGGGCATTCGTGAAGCTTTACTATAAATATTCTCCCCCCGTGGCGAGGTTCATTTCCAAGGACGGGTCCCTACGGTTTTTTGCGAGGCTCGACCTTGCGCCGGTCGTCTGCTTGGCGCTGGTCATCCTGCGCATCGGATACGGTGCGGCGGCGGCCGCCATAGGCTTGGCCGGCCTGATCGTCTTCGCTGGAACGCTACAGCTACGAAGAAGGCTGAGAAAACAGCGAGTGTGAGGAGGACCTGAAAAAGATGCTAGAATCGCTGAGGGCGTCGGCCATTCTTATTGGGCTCGCCATTCTGAGCGGGCTGGCGGGGCTCGCTCCGGGCTTCGAAAAAACACAAATCAAGAGTTTAGGATCAGGAAACGGACAAGCTCCCCCGTTGACTTTGACCGGCGTCCTCGTTTCTAGGGATGCTTCTTCATCTGTCGCCGTGCTCAAAAACGAAGCGTCCGGCTCCGTGACGCTTTTGAAAGTCGGCGAAAAAGTCCAGGGCCTCGAGCTTCTAGAGATTTCAAGAGATAGGGCAATACTTTCCGACGGATCTCGGGTATTTGAATTGTTTCTGAACATCAGGGCTGTGGTGCAGACCAAGGCAATGCCGAAAAAGGCAGCCGGGCTTGTGGCCGGCGAGGAAGATAACTCCTTGAACGCGACCTCTTCGGCCGTCCCCGTCGAAAAGGAATTTTTAAAAAGCGAGATCGAAACGAGGATTCGAGCCGAGTTGCCCAAGATCCTGAAAGAATCCCAGTTGGTCCCCCATTTCGGAAGCGGAGGAATCGACGGCGTTCAGATCATCCGGTGGCCGGCGGGAAGCAGCCTTTTGTCCGATATGGGAATCCACGAAGGTGACATCATTAAACAGGTCAATGACATCAAGCTGAACAGCCCGTCCGCCCTTCCCCAGCTGCAACAGGCTGTTTTGCAGAGTCGTCATTTCGATGTCCTGGTTGAACGGGACGGCAAGCCCCGCCGATATTCATATTTCTTGAAATACCCCCCAGAACATCATTGAGCCGGGGTCAAACCAGCTCGTTACGCATGTTCCCCTGATGAATTTAGCGTAACGAGTAGGTTTGACCCCGTTTTGAAACTATTTCTTCGCTTTCTTCTCGATCTCGTCCTTAATCTTCTTCAACTGCGTCTGGTAGAACTCGGTATTGAACCCTTCGTCAAGAGCAAGAGCCTTCTCCTCGGCCTTTAAGGCCTCTTCCAGCTTGCCGGCGGCGAGATAGACGCCGGCCAACGAATCCCAAAGATAGGACTGGTTGGGAGATTGATCGGCGAGGGTGGTCGCCTTCTTGGCTGCTTCTAAGGCGCTATCCAGATTTTTCTTTTGTCCTGCCCAGAAACGGCCGTAACCAGACAGCGCCAAAGGATTGTCCTGGATTTTGATATAAGCCGGTCCATAAATCTCTATGGCTTTGTCCTGCTTCTCCATCATGATGAAGACTTGGGCCGCGGATTGGCGGACGTAAGCATCCTCGGGGCTCAACTTTAGGGCCGTCTCCATGGCCGTCGCTGCGCTTTCCATGTTCTGCTTCTTTGAAGCCCAGAAGCGAGCATAGGTCATCAGAGCGGAGGCATTCGGCTTGGGAGTTTTGATGAACTCCGGCCCAAAAACTTCAAGGGCTTTGTCCGTCTTTCCGGCCTGCAGATAAAAACCGGCCGCGGATTGCCGGAAATAGGCGTTGTCCGGCTCGAGCAGAATGGCCGTCTGCATCATTTTTTCGGCGCTGTCAAGGTTCTTTTTCTGCCCCATCCAGAACGAGGCGTAGGAAGACAAAGCGTAAGCAAGGCTCGTCACCTGGCCGTCCATAAACTCTTGACTGTAAACCGCTTCGGCTTGTGAGAGATCCCCTTTGAGCTGGTAGAGGCGGGCGCGGTAATCCGCGATCGATGCCTGATTCATGGAGCGCATGCCCTCTGCCATCTCGATCCCCCGGTCGATATTCTCTTTGTTGTTCATGCTTCGGGAGACGTAATAGAGCCTGAAATAAGGATCGTCGGGATATTTTGCCACCGCTTCTTCGAGAAACTTGAAAGCTTCCTCTTTGTACGGGCCCGGAGCATAGGCATAAAAGGAGCTGAGGCTCATGTATGCCGATTTCAGGATTTTGCTGGCTGGATATTTCTTTATGAAGGCTTTCAAAGGCTCCGGACTGCGTTGAGTTCCCCGGGCATACAAAACAGCTTGACCAAGCGAAAACTCGGCATACTCGGTGCAGGAAACCTGATCCTTGCCGTACTCTGTCATTCCCATCTTGCCGTCGGGATCGATGGCCACGATCTGCTTATAAAGCGCGTTGGCCTTCTCCGTGTTTATCGGGTCGCGGTCGCTGTATTTCTTGGCCAGCTTGGCCAGGAGGGACACATCCTTGGGATTTTCGAGGGACTTCTCGGAAAGAACCTTGAATGTATCCACCCCCTGAAGGACGTTCTTGACCTTTTCGTGGAACTTATCGGGTGGGGCGCTATAACCGCGGATCCAGTCGATTTCCTTCCCGTTCCCGTCGATGAAAAGCAGGAACGGGGTTCCGGAGACATTGAATCTCTTAAAAACCGCGTCTCCGGTTTTGTCTCCTCGAGGCGCCCGATAGAGGATAAAATTCTCTTCCAGGAATTTGCCGTATTTCGGGTTGTCGTAGTACTGCTGACCCAGCAGCACACAGCTCCCTCAGCCGCTCGAGGCGAAGAAATCCAACAGCAGCAGCTTCCCCTGGGCTTTCGCCTTGGCCAGGGCGTCGTCGACCGAGCCCGTGAGCCAAGTCTGGGCCGGGAGAAGGGCGGCAAAGAGAAGAAGCACGAATCCAAATATAAAAGCTTTTTTCATGGAACCCTCCTCTATATCACTGAAGATGGCCTGCTTATTCCTTTCTTTTAAATTAAGTCAAAGACAAGGGAAAGTCAATACCGTCAACTATTTCAAACAGCAGGCTAGGTTAAACGTTTTTTACCTTTTTCATGCCAGCAACCCCTCTGTCAGGGCAAGACAGGGCGTTCCGTCGGGCTCAACCAGAGCCAAAGCATTGATCGATGGGCTGGAGATGACATGGATATTGATTTTGGGCAAACCGGCAGCGTTTTTCATTTCTTCGACGATCTCCAAGTATTGCCCGTGAGAGCTGTCCTTGAGGTCTAGAGGTTTCACGGAAAATCGCTTCAAAATAAACAGCGCCCCGTTTTTTCGGGCGACGGAGTATTGAAATCTCGCCAGCAGGTAGGCGTAAAGTGCGGCCAGCCCGATCAATCCCACAATGTATGTTATCGAAAACGAGCTCGGCTTGGAAAAAACAATGCCGACGACGAAATTGATGACGAGAAAAAAAGATCCGATGGCGATAAAATCCGGCAGAAACATGGCGGTCTTGAGGAGACGGATATTCTTGCTCTTCCCCTCCTGGATCTCACGAATGTCCCCGACGGAATCGCGACGCATTTTGACGTCTATCGTATGCGAAAATGACGGGTTTGGCAATCCCGTTAAATCCGGGGTCAAAGCTACTCTTTACGCAGGCTCCCCCTAGAAAACGATGCGTAAAGAGTAGCTTTGACCCCAATCATGACCCCGATCATTTCTTCCGCAGGCGGGGGAAAAAGCGAGGGACCCGGTCCATGTATTGGCGGTAGGAAGGAATCCGACGTATCAAATCAAATTCTTCCAGCCGAGCTTGGACATAAATATAGCCCCAGCCGAGAGCGCAGGTTATCACAGCCGGGATCATTGGATGCAGCAGTGGGCCTCCGACAAATTCAAGCAGGACTCCGGTGTAGATAGGGTGGCGGATGTATTTATAGATGCCGGCGCTGACGAGCGTGTCTTGTCGGGTCGGTCTAAAAGACCGCCGCCCTAAAAAGGCAAGTCCCCAAAACATGGGAACCGTTCCCGTCACGACCAGCAGCCAGCCCATAATATCGGTCACCGGACTGGGGATGAACAAAGACGGCGCGGATCCTCGAAATGCCAGAACCAGGCCAATGACCCAAACCGGAATTCCTAAAATATTTCTGGTGATGAAGCTGATCAGACGTCCCCTGCGTTCCCCAAAACGGCGGGAGTAAAAATCCGTGAAGGCGCTAGCCCAGTTGAAGGCAAATCCTATCAGCACGGGAATGAGGAACAGGTACATTTCATGGCTCCTTAACAATTTTGCCGCTCACCACGCCGACCCG
>Ga0209253_10002018_pt1 | contig 17858 bp, 17 predicted proteins | sample FrelakmetBRP12BR_FD_187145 | JGI IMG/M metagenome (GOLD analysis project Ga0209253, IMG submission 187145) | Freshwater lake sediment microbial communities from the University of Notre Dame, USA, for methane emissions studies - BRP12 BR (SPAdes)... | ecosystem: Environmental > Aquatic >... | reverse complement strand
TCTGGAAAATACCATTTCAAAAAAAATCGTCACCTACGATCTTGCCCGTCAGATGAGAGGGGCCAGAAAAGTAAAATGCTCTGAATTTGCGTCTGCCCTCATTCAAAATTTTTAATTTTCTGACTCTATCCCGATTTACTCGTTAGATATGGTTTTCACAAAGCCAGCTTGAGGTATTAATTTGTCCAGAAAGGTTTTGGGACGCACGGTTATTTTGTTTGAACATAAGGGCATTTCATGACAGAAGAGATCCTTTCTCCTGCAGGAGAAAATCTACAGAGATTCCCTATTTGCTGGTTTAAATGAGTAATTCGGGAAAGATACAAATCTTCAGATATATCAGGGGGTAGATTGAAGATTCGGCGAGTAAATCGGGACAGACCAAATTTTTTTCTTGACAACCTTTTTGAAATGTAATTACATATTCTCATATTTTGATATCGCTTTCTCATTTTGTGAGAGATTATGAAAAATGTGGTATCTTCATTGGACAAAGGACTTGATATTCTGTTTTGGTTCGAGGAGGCAATTGACTACAACTAAACCTCATATGGAACAAAGTTTTTGCAAACTTCCGAGAATCAAGTAATCGGAAAGGTGATGGTTGGCGGGGCTCCGGTGAGCAAAGAATTTGCTGATAAAATGAGATCAGACGAGGATGCAGGGGAGGATGCAGGGGAGGGCCTGAGATCTCTGTTAGGCTAGCCCGAAAGCTACTTGGTGAGCAAGGGACATGAAGATTCAATGGGCGAAAGAAAAATGCTATGCGTGCGGCACCTGTCAGTTGATCTGCTCTTACCATCACACGGGTAGCTTCTGGCCGGACTGTGCCAGCATCAAAGTGTTACGTAATCCCCAGAACGCCTCCATCAAATGGAAGCTTGACAGCACTTGTGACCAATGTGATGGCGAGCCTGAAGCCCTCTGCGCCAAGTACTGTGTCTACAGTGCTCTGATTGTGGCCGCGGATCAGCCGTCGGAAATCAAGGAGACAACAGATGCTTAGCTCCCAGGTGATAAAAGGTTGTCTGGCCGGAAAGATTCTGCGCGTGAATCTTTCCACGGATAGCGTTTGCACCGAGGACTCCCACCCTCACGCAGCCCGCACTCTGGGGGGAAGGGGGATCAATTCCTTGATCATGTTAGATGAGATTGATCCTCATACCCGGTGGAGCGATCCGGAGAATCTTCTTTGCTTTGGAGTTGGCTCCCTAGTGGGTACCATGGTGCCTGGGGCTTGTAGGGTGGATGTCTCTAGCATGAGCGTTTTCACTGGGGGTAAGGGTTCTGCCAATGTAGGCGGCTTCTGGGGCAAGGAACTCAAGTACGCCGGCTATGACAACGTAATCATCCAGGGTCGCTCCCCTAAGCCTGTCTACATCTATATAGAGGACGACCGGGTGGAGATTCGGGACGCTGGTTTCATTTGGGGCCAGACCACCTTTGCTACTGAGGAGATCTTGCGGCGTGAATTGGGTGACGATTTCATCAGAATTGCCCTGATCGGGCCTGCTGGCGAGAACCAGGTAAGAGGTTCTGCGGTGATGGTGGACACAGCCCGTGCAGCAGGGGGATCGGGAGTAGGCTGCGTCATGGGCAGCAAGAACCTGAAGGCCATTGTAGTACGTGGGCACGGTAATATCAAGGTGGCTGACCCCGAGCGATTCATGCGTGAAGTGGACCGCTGCTATAGGCAATGCGCCGAGGAGCCACATGCGCCCATCATGAGAAAATCGCTGACCAACTTTTACACCGACCCCGACTTCGAGGGCTGGGACAAGATCATGGTGGTGCGCAATGGACAGGATGACTACTGGGAGCGTAAGAAGAGAATAAAGTTGATGAATTGGGAGACCGGGGTTCCGAGCCTACGCAAGGGTATGCGGGCCTGTTACGTCTGTCCCACCGGCTGCCAGTCTTACATGGAGATTGACCGAGGGGCATACGCCGGTACCAAGGGTGAAGGATTTTGGGTCAACACCATCATGGGTAATGCCTGCCGTATGGATCAGGATGACCCTGAGACGGTGGTTTACTCATGGATACTTACCAATGAGTTAGGTCTTGATGCCGATTACGTCGGTTCCGTGCTGGCCTGGGTGTTTGAGCTTTACGAAAAGGGCATAATCACCGACAAAGATACCGATGGACTGAGTCTCACTTGGGGCAATGGATCAGCCTTCATCGAAATGATCAAGAGATTAGCTTACCGAAAAGGTTTGGGAGACCTGTTGGCCGACGGGGCGGTAGAAGCTGCGCAGCAAATAGATAAAGGCTCAGAGTATTACCTCTGCCATATGAAAGGTCAACCTTCAGTTGAACCCTTTAGGGTTCCAAAAGGCTGGGGCCTGGCTGTGTGCACATCTCCGGTGGCCGGCCGACATCTGCGAGGGTCCACCTTGGGCGGCAATCGTTTTGGCCCTCGTCCTCGGCCAGCCGACTTCAACGCCACCGACTACAAGCGTCAAGCCTATTATACTGTATGGCAGGCTAAAACCAAGGAACTGGAGGACAACCTAGGCATCTGTAACTATTGCGGCACTTGGTCCGGAGCCAATTTCATGACGTTGACTAACTTCGCCGAGTTCGTGAATGCCGGCATGGGGATAGAGGTCACCGAAAATAATCTTATGGAGCACTTTGCCGCAGTAGGCCGTAACCTGGAAAAGGCTTTTAACACCCTGCACACCGAGATGACTAGGAAGGAGGACCTGCCCCCTCTTCGTTTCCGGGAGCAACCGGTCAAATCAGGTCCATACAAAGGAGCCTTAGCCGATGAGAGTATGTACAATCAGATGCTTGACGAGTTCTACCAACTGTGGGGCTGGGATGTGAAAACGGGTTTTCAGACTAGAGCGTGTCTGGAGGGACTAGGATTGCATGAAATCGCAGAAAAGCTGTCCAAACAGGGGAAATTAATTGAAAGTAAGTGAAGGGAGCCGAATATAACTTAATATTACGGAATTTCTCTGGTCACTTCATAATGCATAAGCTATTACCGCAATGCTATGCACTTTGGCACTTGGGATCTACGCCTCGTCCGGGACTTCGGCCGGAAGAGGTGGCCCCTTTGAGGCAGCTCTTTTTTTCTATAGGGTCGGCCACCGCACCGACCTCCAATGGGCAGGCACAGCGGCCTGCCCTACGATTAGAAATACGCGATTCAAGATCGGCAATGTTTTGTCGATATGGGAGTACTAAGCGCCTATTGGATTCATTTTGCTGTCGAACTTGTCAAATGTTTTTCGAGGAAGGACCAACAATATCTCTTGACGACTCTCTTAAAATGTGGTTTTATGTTCTCATATTTTGATATCATTTTCTCATTTTGTAAGAAATTATGAAAAATTTGGTATCTTCATTGGACAAAGGACTTGATATTCTGTGTTGCTTCGATTTTGAGAAAAAGGCTCAGTCCGCCCAATCGATTTCAGAACGATTGAACATCCCCTTAAGCACTACCTACCGATACCTAATGACTTTGGGAAAAAGGGGATTTTTGGTTAGAGACTCCGGAACCAAAGCTTTCAAGATAGGATTTATGCTTTTTAAGCTCGGGAATATTGTTTCCTCACAGATGAAATTGGTTGATATCGTTTTGCCACATATGAAATCGCTTTCCTCTGATTCGGGTGAAACAGTCTTGTTGACCGTAATTAATGGACGGGAAGCGATGTGTTTAGAGAAGGTGGAAACAAACAAAATGATTAAATTGAGCCTTGAACGAGGATTGTGCCTGCCCTTGCACGCGGGGGCATCATCGAAAATATTGTTGGCTTATCAGAAGGAATCTTTCATTAATTCTATGCTAAAAAATACAGCTCTGGCAAGATTCACCAAAAACACAATAACGGATGCAACTTTATTAAAAAAAGAGTTAAAGAGAATTCGAAAACAAGGATTCGCTTTCAGCGATCAGGAGGCTGATTTAGGTGCGAAAGCAATCGGTGCACCTATTTTTAATCACAAAGGAGAATTAGTGGCAGGTCTCTCAATTGCTGGTCCGAAAGAAAGGATTACTAACAAAAACATACCCAAATTAATCCGGCTTGTACAAGGGGCTGCTGAAAAAGCTTCCCATGACCTCGGACATAGAGCGGTTCGAGTTTGATGAGGGGAGAATTCCCCTCAAAAATTCTTTTTTTAAGGAGGAGGAAAATGAAAACGATAGGTATCATTTTGCTAACATTCTTTTGCGTTTTTTATTATGGGTTGGGGTTGACCTACGCCCAGCAAGAAGTAAAAGTGGGTGTCCTTATCCCACTCTCAGGGGGATTGGCGGTCATCGGCGAGAACCTCCAAATGGCACACGATTTTGCCGTGAAAGAGATCAATGAGGCTGGAGGCATTAAATCTCTTAACGGCGCTAAGATTAAACTGATTTATGCGGATACCCGCGGAGATTCAAAGATAGGGATGTCCGAAGCCGAGCGTCTTATCCTAAGAGAAGGAGTCGTAGCCATTGTGGGTGCTTTTCAGAGCAGCGTCTCTTATACGAGCACGGAAGTGGCCGAGAAGTACCAGGTTCCTTACCTTGTTCCAAACTCCCTCATGGACGCGATTACAGAAAGAGGATTCAAGTATACCTTCCGCGTTGAGCGTAAAGGATCTCTGTGGGCCAAGGACCAGATCGATTTTATTGTGGATATGGGCAAGGCTACTGGTAAGCCTGCAAAGACGATCGGTGTGGCCTATGAAAGCACCGACATGGGTCAGGCGATAGCGAAAGGGATCAGAAAGTGGGCGCCGGAAAAGGGTCTCACCATTGGGCTCGATGAGGGTTATCCCCCCAAGACCTCTGATATGATGCCTGTCGTGCTGAAAATGAAGAGAGCAAACCTCGACGTTGTCATCCTTAACTCCTACACCTCTGATGCCATTCTTCTCATCAGGACCATTGCTGATCAGCGTGTCAACCCCATAGCTTTTCTTGGCAGTTCCTCAGGGTACTCCGACCCCTCATTTATCAAAGAAGTGGGCAAGCTGGCGGAATACTTCTTTGATCTCACCGAATGGACTACAGACCTTAAGCATTCGCCGTTAGTGCAACAGAAGAACGCTGCCTACAAGAAGTGGAACAAGGATAACAGGGATTTCAACGGTGGAGCAGCCTTCTGCTACGCAAGCACCTACATTCTCTACGAGGCTTTGGAGAAAGCCGCCTCTTATGACCCCAAGAAGATCCGTGATGCCTTTGCAACTATCAAGATCACAAAAGGCCCTGCCATGATGATCCCCTGGACTCCCATCGAATTCGATGCCGAGGGACAGGCTAAAGACGCTCGTATGCTTGTGGTTCAGTACCGGGATGGGCAGCGAAGGTCCGTATGGCCGGCGGAGATTGCATCGAACAAGCCCGTTTGGCCTGTTCCCAAATGGGAGGAGCGAAAGTAACAAAGGGACGCTGGAGAGCAAAGGAGCCCAGTAAGGCACATTGTACTGAGCGCTACGAGGTAGCACGTACGTGATTGGTTTTATCGAAGCCACGATCAGCGGCATTTTAATGGGTGGGCTCTATGGGTTCATAGCCGTGAGTCTCAGTCTTATATTCGGGGTCGCCAAGATTGTCAACTTCGCCCATGGAGCCCTCTTCATGGTGGCTATGTTCCTCGTCTATTGGATCCTCGTTCTTCTCAAAGTAGACCCGTATCTTTCGTCGCTGATTGCTGCCGGGTTCCTCTTTTTTTTCGGCTACTTCTTTCAGAGGCTCTTCATCGAGCCCATCTTGAGGCGGGAAAAAGAGACCGCCCCTCTTACCGTGATCCTTCTCACCTCCGGCCTCATGATGATCATAGAGAATGTTGCCCTGCTCCTTTTTGGAGCTGATTACCGGACGGTGAAGACAGGGTACACGGGTAAAGTCTGGGAGATAGCGGGACTCTTCATCGCTCAGCCGCGCATGATCGGTTTCGTCCTTTCGTTCATTCTCATTCTACTTTTGGGACTCTATCTGAGAAAGACCAATTTGGGTCGTGCGATCCGGGCTACTTCTCAGGATAGAGAGGCGGCCCGGTTAATGGGTATTGATGATTACAGGGTGTACAAAATAACCTTCGGCGTGGGCGGGATCATGCTTGGCTTCGCAGCGGCCTTCCTGGTCCCTTTTTACTTTGTCCATCCCGCAGTCGGTGAGCTTTTTGTTCTGAAGTCCTTTGTGATCGTCGTCCTTGGAGGCCTTGGTAGTATCACAGGTGCCTTTCTTGCGGGCATCATCGTAGGCATCATTGAATCCTTGGGCGCACAGTTCATAAATTCTGCACTGGTTGAGTCACTCATCTTTATCATTTTTATCGGCTGCCTCGTAGTGAAACCGACAGGTCTCCTGGGGAAACAGAGAGAGTAGTTATGTCCTGGAATCGCACTCTTTTCGCTCTGGCAGTATTAGCCGCTGTTTTGTTCCCCCTCGTTGTGAGGGATCCTTACTTCCTACATGCAACCATAACAGTACTTCTGTTTGCGTTCCTTGGATCAAGCTGGAACATCATCGGGGGATTGGCCGGGCAACACTCCTTTGGCCACTCGGCTTTCCTTGGTATCGGTGCCTATGTTTCCACCATTCTCTTTATTTACTGGAATGTGCCACCGTTTCTCGGCATGATCATAGGGGGCATCATCGCGGCTATAGCAAGTATTGGGATCGGATATCCCTGTTTCAAGTTGCGGGGTCCCTATTTTGCCCTCTCCACCCTTGCGTTTACCGAGATCTTCCGTATCATAGCCACGACAACCGAGCAGGTTGGACCCGTTGACATAAAGGGTGCGGCAGGTATCCTCATTTCTTTTCGGCCAGGCAACTCTTTCGTCAACTTCCAGTTTGCTGAAAAGGCTTACTATTACTACATCATTCTGGCCATGCTAATCCTCATCCTCTTTATCCACAATTGGATCGAGAAATCGAGATGGGGGCTTTATTTGGCTGCAATTCGGGACAATGAAGATGCTGCCCGCTCAATTGGCATAAACGCAAGGCGGTTCAAAATTCTCGCCTTGATGATCAGTGCTTTCTTTGGTGCCATGGCAGGAACATTCTACGCGCAGTTTTTTCTCTATATCGAGCCCACCCTTTTTAGCTCAGCCCTCTCCATTGAGATTCTCCTCATAGCAATCGTCGGAGGGGCAGGAACCTTGATGGGGCCATTCCTCGGCTCTCTTATTCTCACGCCAATCAGCGAGCTCACACGAACCTACTTGGGTGGAACTTACGCGGGCGTGCAACTGATCATTTATGGGGGTGTTCTCGTCGCAATTATGATGTTCGCTCCACAAGGGATCATTCCTCCCCTTGCCAAACGATACCGCATGCTTTTTGAGAGGAGGGCATAACAGGTTATGGCATTCTTTGAGATCAAGGACCTCCAGAAGCAGTTCGGCGGACTGGTCGCAATCCGTGATCTGAATATGTCCATCGAGGAGGGGGAGATCGTTAGCCTCATTGGACCGAATGGGGCGGGAAAAACCACGCTCTTCAACGTCATCACGGGAGTATACGGTTCCAAGCGCGGCCAAATTCTTTTCAAAGGAAGAAACCTTGTAGGAATGGGACCAGATGAAATCTGCCGGAGAGGTATAGCTCGGACATTTCAAATTGTCAAACCCTTTCATACCCTCACTGTGCTCGACAATACGAAGGTGGCTGCCTTCTGCCGGATCAAATCTCATGAAAAAGCTACCCAAACCTCCATCGGAATCCTCCACTTCTTGGGATTAGAAGACAAAGCCCATATTCCTGCCGAGCATCTTACCCTTGCCCAGAAGAAGAAACTTGAACTAGCGAGGGCTCTTGCAACCCAGCCCCAATTTCTGCTTCTCGATGAAACACTGGCCGGACTCAATGCCACGGAGATGGACAGTATGATTGAAACTGTGCGAAAGATCCGTGAGCAAAAAGGGGTGACCATTCTCGCTGTGGAACATGTCATGCGTGCAGTGATGAAGATTTCAGATCGGGTCGTGGTGATAGACCAGGGTCATAAGATTGCAGAAGGGCCTCCGGAGGAGGTCGTCCGAAACCCAGAAGTCATCAAGGCCTATTTAGGAGAAGAATATGGCCATACTTGAGATCGAAAAACTTAACACCTATTATGGTGAATTCCAGGCCCTTCGGGAAGTCTCACTAAAGGTGGAGGAGAAAACGCTCGTTGGTATTGTGGGGGCCAATGGTGCCGGGAAGTCAACTCTTCTCAGAACTATTACCGGGTTGTCTTCTGCTCAATCTGGCCATATCCGTTTTAAAAGAATCTTTATCGAAAGACTCCCTACTTTTGAGATTGCAAAACTCGGAATCGCCCTTGTTCCGGAAGGCAGGAGGCTCTTTCCTTATATGACAGTCATTGACAACCTCCTATTAGGGGCTTTTCTGAGTCGTGATAGCGAAGGGACTGAGAAGATCCTCCAGACGATTTTCGACTTTTTTCCCATCCTAAGCAAGAGGAAATCTCAGCTGGCTGGAACCCTTAGCGGAGGGGAACAGCAGATGCTGGCGATTGGAAGGGGTTTAATGGGAAATCCCCAGCTCTTTATGCTCGATGAACCTTCCCTCGGATTAAGCCCTAAAATGGTCTCCCAAATCTATCAGATTATTGGGATGATTAAGTCTATGGGTATCACCATTATCCTTGTCGAACAGAATGTGGAATCGTGCCTCCGAATCGCAGAAGAAGCCTACATCCTGGAGAATGGTTCTATCGTTCTGGAGGGAAAGGGGGAAGATCTTCTCATGAAGGAGGAGGTGCGTACGGCCTATCTTGGACTCTAATTTCTAAAAAGAGTTGTAGGTTTCCCCTATTTGTCGCAGGTAGGAATAGGTGCGGTTTGCAGATTAAGAATTTTAAAGAAAATAATTTAGGGTTACTTAGTCTTGCCTTTTGGGAAGTACGAAGGGAAATGGCAATTTATTTAACTTCTGTCTCACAATCCTCATCCATTGAATGAGAGAGACGATACTGCTTTTCATCATTTGCTTGGGGAAATGGTTCATTAAAGGAGTATATGATGGATCGAGATCTTCGCTTCGTGATTAATCTCTTTGAGAAATCGGGTGACCTCGTTCATATCCAAGAGGAATTCGATCCACAATATGAGATTGCTGCAGCCCTTTCCCACAGACCTAAGGGGCCTGCATTATTTTTTGATCGTGTGAAAAATTACCCCATCCCGGTGGTCGGAAACCTTCTCAACACACGTAGTAAGTATGGGCTCTCACTTGGAATTCCTGAGAATCAAACTTTCTCCCATACAGTGCAAGGACTCACCCATCCGGTCAAACCCGTTGAGGTCTTTGGAGGCCCATGCCAGGAGATTGTGATTCTGGAAAAGATCGATCTTCTTAGGATCCTGCCCGTACCAAATCTCTGTGAAAAGGATCGGAATCCCTATATCACCGCTGGGGTGCTTATTGCCAAAGATCTTCAAACTGGAGCGAGGAACGTATCAATCAATAGGTTGCAGGTCACAGGCCCCAACCAGTTGCTGGTAGGCATGTCGCCTCTTCATCATCTTTATCAGTTGCTGAAAAAGGCGGAAGCTCTCGGAAGGATGTTACCGGTGGCGATCGCCATTGGTCTCCATCCTGCTATTCTTGTCGCTGCTTGCATGTATGTCGAACTGGGATTTGATGAACTTGAGATTGCAGGAGGGCTTTTACGAAAGCCGATCGAGATAGTCCAGGGAAAGACCGTAGATGTGGAAGTTCCAGCTTATTCTGAGATTGTCATTGAAGGAGAGATTGACCCTGCAAGGTTGGAAGAGGAAGGACCTTTTGGAGAATACAGTGGTTTTTACGAATCGTATGGAAAATCTCCCATGATGAACGTAACAGCCATAACCCATCGTAAAAATCCAATGTTCCAGGTTATCATCCCAAGCAAACATCCGGAACATCTTCTAACCGGCTCGATAGCAATAGAAGCGAGTCTCTTTCGATCTATTAAGAAGGCAATTCCAAATCTTAAAGAAGTGGTCATCACTGAAGGGGGGTGTGGTCGTCTCCATGCCATTCTTTCTGTTTCCCAACCAAAGCCTGGCGAAGCCAAGAAAGCCATTTTAGCCGTTTTTGCAAATCTCAATCTTGCCAAGTCAGTCATTGTTGTTGATGATGATATCGACCCGCGTGACCCAATTCATGTTGAATGGGCCACAGCAACTCGGATGAGGGCTGATCGGGATATCATTATCATCCCTGGTGTAAAAACCGATCGTTCAGAACCTCTCGAGGAATTGATGACCGTTGCAAAGATGGGAATTGATGCCACAAAGCCTTATGATCTACCTCCGGAGATGTTTGAAGTGGCAGATGTCCCGAAGGAGATGAAAGACAGGGTTGCACGGAAACTCGAAGGGATAAAAGCCTAAAAAACAACCATGAGGGAAATGCAATGAAGGTTATGATTCAGCTCAAAGTGAATAGTGTAATCTACGAGTTAAAAATAGATCCTGCAAGGACATTACTTCAGGTAATTCGTGAAGATTTGAGACTCACGGGAACAAAAAGTGGTTGCGAAAGAGGAGAATGCGGAGCTTGCACGGTCCTATTAAATGGGCTAGCAATCAATTCGTGTTTGTTGCCTGCGATGGAGGCAGAGGGCAAAGAAATTCTGACTATTGAAGGGTTGGCCCGGAATGAGCAGCTCCATCCTCTCCAAGAAAAGTTCATTGAATTAGGTGCGATTCAGTGTGGATTTTGCACTCCTGGAATGATCCTGACGGCGAAAGCCCTTTTATATCGGATTCCTCACCCTACCGAGGGAGAGGTTCGTCGAGAGATTGCGGGTAATTATTGTCGCTGTACTGGCTATGACAAGATTGTCGAGGCCATTCTATCGGCTGCTGACTAGCCTTCAAACGTAGGAACCCAGAGGCAATTCTTTCTCTGAAAGAAAATAGTAGCGGGGAATCATCTATGGAAAAAAGAGAGTTGAAAATTATTGGAGGAAGGTTCAGTAGGGCCGAAGCCTTGCAAAAAGCCACAGGCGAGTTAAGGTTTTCAGCGGATATCACCTTCCCTGATATGTTACATGCCAAAATATTAAGAAGTCCATATGCACATGCGATCGTGAAACATGTCGATAAAAGCAAGGCCTTGAAGTTGAAAGGAGTCCGAGCTGTTATCATGCACAAGGATGTTCCAAAGATACCCACGATGCATCAGTTTCTTCATGTGCCTTCCCATATGTTTTATGACAGTTTCTTATTGGAAGAAAAGGTGAGGCATTATGGGGACCGTGTGGCAGCAGTGGCTGCCACGAGTCCCGACATAGCAGAAGAGGCCCTGGAGTTGATCGAAGTGGAGTATGACCCGCTTTCAGCCGTTTTTGATCCCTTAGAAGCTACCCGGGACGGTGCTCCGATCATCCATAACAGGGCTAGACGAGGTGAGAAAACCATCGAGATAAAGAACAATATTGTGGGGGTAAGAGAGATTGAGATTGGAGATGTGGAAAAGGGATTTCGTGAGGCTGACCTTGTCATTGAAAATGTATTCAGGACGTCACGACCCAATAATGCCCCTTTGGAAAGGACGGCCGTGATCTGTGTTCCAGGGCCGGGGGGCAGTCTCGACGTTTATGGCACCACCCAGGGAATTCACCCCATGAGGATGAACATCGCAAGTGCCCTGGGACTGCCACTGCATAAGGTGAACTGCCATCGGGTCTATCTTGGCGGGTCATTTGGAGCCCACATCCACACGGGTTGGATCGAACCCATCTGCGCTTTCTTGTCCCTTCTGACCGGCAAACCGGTTCGAGGAGAAAAGACGAGGGAAGAAATGTTTCTCTCCTGCGGGCGCCATCCTATGGTCATGAGACTGAAGACCGGGATCAAAAAGGATGGTACTTTAATGGCTCAGTACTTTGATGTGATCGATGAGACAGGGGCTTATGCTGTGAGTGGGGAATCGAAAATGGTTCTGGCCGGGGGCTGGTTTCTATCCATGTATAAATGCCCGAATATGAAGTTCACAGGAAAGACCGTCTATACGAACACACCACCCTTGACGGCAATGAGGGGGGCTGGTAACCCACAGGTCAATTTTGCGGTTGAATCTCAGATGGACATGATCGCTGAGGAACTGGGGATCGATCCTGTTTCGCTCAGACTCAAGAACCATATTAACACAGGAGATACGTTCTACGGCCAAGGTCCCGATGTGGTTTGTGTGGTTCAAAGTTGTGGAACAGAAGAGTTGCTAAAAAGGGGAGCTGAAGCCATTGGGTGGAACAAAAGGGCCGATCACACAACAGACAGACCATGGGTGAAACGGGGCATGGGAATGGCCAGGGGGTTTCATACATCTGGAGCCGGTTCTCCTAAACCCTCCAAGTTTATTTTGGACTATAGCGGCGCGATTGTGAAGGTAAACGAGGACGGAACCGCGGTTCTGATAAATGCTGCCGCCGATACAGGAGGAGGTTCCCTGAGCACCCACGCCGCCATGGTGGCGGAGGAATTAGGGCTGAATTACGAGGACGTGGTCGTTTACATGGGTGATACCAATGTAACCCTGTTCGACGTTCCAACCCATGCAAGCCGAGGAACATATGGAGCGGGGTTGGCGGTCAAGAAGGCCTCTGAGAAAGCGAAGCAAGTTCTTCTGAAGTGGGCTTCGGAGATCCTCGAAGCCTCTGTGGAAGATCTGGTTGCTGAAAAAGGGAAAATCTTCGTCGTGGGAAATCCGGACCAATGGGTGTCCATTAAGGAGGTTGTTGAAACGGCTCAAACCAGCGGCTGGGGAAGCGTGGCGGGAGAAGCATCGATCAGGCCAGATGCCTGCCCTCCCCATTTCACGGTTTGCTTTGTAGAAGTGGAAGTCGATACTCAAACCGGACTGGTGAAGGTTTTGCGGGCCGTGACGGGTGCCGATGTGGGAACCCCCATCAATCTCAACAGCGTGGAGGGACAGATCGCAGGGGGCCTCCATATGGGGTTAGGTTTTGCATTACTTGAAGACACCCGTTTCGACGAAAAGACGGGAAAGCCTTTGAATCCAAACTTCCGCGATTACAAGACGTTAACGGCACTGGATATGCCTTCCATCGAAATGTTGATTGCAGACACCTTTGAACCCACTGGTCCCTTTGGAGCAAAAGGGGTTGGAGAAGGGGCGACCAATCCAGTCGCAGCAGCAGTGGCGAATGCCGCCTACAATGCGGTGGGAGTAAGGATAAAGGATCTCCCGATCAGCCTTGAGAAGATTTTAAAAGCCCTTAAATGAAAGGGGGGCTCTTCGACGAGATAAACTTGAGCCCCTGCGTAAAGGTGGAAGAGAATCTCAAGATGGGGGCTTTTAGTCGCCATGACCCCCGAATCGGGGAGGACGTGGACGAAGTCTATCGCCTGTTACCCATATTGAGGGAAAGGCGAAAACAGCTGGGAGGCACATTGAGTGGCGGGGAACACCAGATGCTCGCTATTGGAAGAAGCCTGATGTCGAAGACCAAACTTTTATTGATCGATGAAATGAGTATGGGATTGATGCCTATCCTTATCAAGAAATTACTCCTGCTAATCAAGGATCTTTCCAAAACGGAAATTTCCATTCTGCTCATCGAACAGAATGCAAGAATGGCTTTGAATGTTGCCGATCGTGGCTACCTCCTTGAGAACGGTCGCATTGTCTTGGAGGGGACGACCGAGCAACTGGTCAAGGAGGATAAAGTCAGGCAGGCTTACTTAGGGGGATAAACCATTCCGCTGCCCTGGTAAAACGGGCCTCCCTCAAACAACTGACGATCTTTCCTGATGTTCAGGAATATAACAGGGAATGAAGAGAATTGAACCAAAGGTTGAGAGGATTCGTCGGGATATCCTTAAAATCTCGGAATTCGTTTCCCCTGAGGAATCCTATACACGGATTTCATTTTCTGCGGCGGATAAACAGGTAAGAAAGCATTTAGCCCTATTGATGGAGCATGAAGCGAAACTTACTGTCAGGACTGACGCCATAGGAAATCTCATCGGAAGAAGGGAAGGGAAGAAACCAAATCCAGCTATTCTTGTTGGATCCCATCTCGATACAGTGAGAGGGGGCGGGAGGTTCGACGGCGTTTCAGGTGTGATCGCGGGAATTGAGGTGGCCCGAAGATTTGAGGAGGAAGGAATATCCACTGCTCATCCCCTGGAAGTTGTCATATTCCTGGCTGAGGAGCCTTCCCCATTCGGCATCTCAACGATCGGAAGCCGGGGGATGGCGGGAAAACTCTCCCGCAGTCTCCTCACCTCTCTAAACGATGATCAAGGAAGAACCTTAGAGATGGCGATTCACGAGATGAGGGGGAATCCAGCTGAGCTCAATAATGCAAGAAGATCATCGGATGATGTCCTCGCATTTTTTGAGCTTCATATAGAACAGGGTCCCATCCTTTTCTCAAGGGGGATTCCCATCGGGGTTGTTACAGGCATTGTGGGCATTACCAGGGGAAGGATCGAAGTGATTGGAAGAAACGATCATGCAGGAACAACTCCCATGGAGGCCAGAAAGGACGCTCTGGTAGCCGGGTCAAAAGTTGTCCTTGCCCTTGAAAAGATTTGTGAAGGACTGGATGGGGTGGTGGGTACGATAGGTAAGATTGAAGTTTTTCCGAACTCCCTAAATGTTATACCCGGCAGGGTCAAACTGGGCATGGAGATTCGAAGTCTCAGCGAGACTCTTATGAATCAAACTATTTCTCTTTTCAAAACTGAATTGGACCTGATCAGCCGCAAAAGAGGGGTCATGGTCCATGTGGAAACCGAGTTAAGCTCGGAACCCGTCATCTTTAAATCAGACATAGTAGAACGCATTGAGAAGATCTGCGGCCGACTTGGGATTTCCTACCTTGAAATGACCTCGGGGGCAGGACATGATGCAAATCATTTAGCGGAAATTGCTCCTACAGGCATGATCTTCATCCCGTCGAAAGATGGAAGAAGTCATTGCCCTGAAGAATGGAGTGAGTTTGAAGATGTCTGCATGGGGACGGAGGTATTGGCGAATACGATTCTTGAGTTGGATAAGGAGGAAGCAAATTGACTGCCCGTGTTTTTGATTTATCTGTCACAGGAGATATTCTCTTTGGAAGTCATGTTATTGAGGGTGGAACAGTCCTTGTGAGCGGAGAAAAGATTTCAGGTATAGTTGATCACACCGAGAGCTTTCAATCGAAAACCCACATCAGGTCCGAGGGCAAATGGGTTCTACCTGGGATTATCGATAGTCATGTCCACTCTTTGAGTTATTCGGGTGAGGGTTTTCTTAATTCGACCCGCTCAGCCGCTGCCGGGGGGGTTACAACAATTATTGACATGCCTGTTGATGCGCCGAAAGGAATTGCCACCCCAGAATCTCTAAGGAAAAAAATTGCTCTGGTCGAGGAAGAGAGTCTGGTCGATGTCGCCCTTCTCGGTTCAGTCAAGAACGAAACGCTTACTCACATACCCCAGCTAAAAGAGGAGGGTGTATGCGGTTTCAAGCTCTCCCTCTTCGATACCGATCCAGATCGCTTCCCCAGGGTTCGCGATGGGAAACTGTTGGAAGCCTTTTCGATGATCAGAGAGACAGGGCTTACTGCAGGCGTTCATGCGGAAAATGATGAGATTATCAAGCTGCTGATCGAAAAGTATGTCCAGGAGGGAAAGATCTATCCCCGTGCTCATTGTGAGACGCGACCCCATGTATCGGAGACCGAAAGTGTCCTCAAAGCTTTAGAATTCGCCAGGGCCACTGGAGTGAGGCTTCACCTTTATCACATGAGCTGTGCTCGCTCCATTGAGCTCGCGAACTACTACCGACAAGGAGGATGCTCCGTCACTTCGGAAACCTGTCCGCACTACCTACTCTTCTCTGAAGAGGATATGGATAGGCTTGGAGCCAAGATACGCATTAATCCACCCGTGAGGAAAAGACCAGAGCCTGATCTCCTTTGGAATTTACTCTCCAAAAGCGAGATCGATTGCGTCAGCTCAGACCATGCTCCCTGGCCGTTGGAGATGAAAAGTAAACCATCGATCTTCGAGAACGCCTGTGGTGCACCGGGTGTCGAAACGCTTCTTCCACTTCTTTTTAGTGAAGGGGTTGTGAAGGGAAGGATTTCAATCGTTAAACTTTCACAACTCCTTTCAGAAAACCCTGCCAGGATCTTCAAACTGTATCCTAAAAAGGGGACACTGGTTCCAGGCTGCGACGCCGATATGGTTATCTTGGATCCCCGCAAGAAAAGGATCATAGAAGCTGCCCAAATGCATAGCATAGCGGGATGGACACCTTACGAAGGCATGGAGATTACCGGATCGATCGATATGACCATTGTTCGCGGTAAGATTGTCTATGCGGAAGGGGAGATAAGAGTAGAGAAGGGTTATGGTTCTTTTATCCGTCCTTTATAAATAGAGGAGGTTCAGCTTGATGGCATCGGAATACCTTCATCCCAAATCGGTTGAGGAGGCCATCTCCCTTTGCCAAAGGTACAGAGAAAGGGCCAAATATATTGCCGGGGGCACTGACCTGATGGTCAGAATTAAGGATAGACAGATTCGCCCCCAATATCTGATTTCCCTAAAGAAGATTCCGGGGATTGATAAGATCCAATATACGGATGGCCAACTGAAAATAGGAGCCCTTGTAACGCATCGACAGTTAGAACTGTCTCCCATTATCAGGAAACATTTTCCGATTCTTTACGACGCCGTCGAAAATATCGGCTCTGTACAGATTCGCAATGTGGCCACCATCGGAGGAAATATTGCCAATGCTGCACCTTCAGCCGATGGAGCTATCCCCCTGATCACCTTAGGGGCAGTCGCTCACATTTTGGGTCCCAAGGGGCGAAGAGAGATGCCCCTGGAAGAGATCTTTATTGGCCCTGGGCAAACCTTATTGGAGCATGGGGATATCCTCTGTGGATTTACAATTCCGAAGCTTCGTCCCAACACAGGTGGGGCGTACTTGAAGCACATGCGAAGAGCGGCCATGGAGTTGCCCATATTAGGTGTGGCTGTGTTGATCTCTCTGGGTGAGGACTTGGAAACCTGCGTGGATGCGCGGATCGGTTTAGGAGTGTTGGCACCAACCCCCATGCGAGCAAGAAATGCCGAGGCAGTGCTTAGGGGAAAAAAGGTGAATGATGCGATACTCGAAAAGGCTGGAAAAACTGCTGCCAACGAATCCAAACCCAGAGACAGTTTTCGGGGAGAGGCTTGGTACCGGAAAGAAATGGTGGAAGTATTAATTCAACGAGTAGGTAAGATATCTATAGAGAGGGCTAAACAAATATCTTCCGTCTAAGTATTTTATCTGGAACAAATCTGAGGAGCGTTTTAACAGACGCCGCAAAGACCATCACATTGAAAGGGCAGGAAGTTGGTTTGACCACTACATGCTCTGTACAGTAGGGTCCATCATCCTGGATACACTCTTCGGTGTCATTGCGCGACTCAATCGCCAGGGACAAACCATTTTGTTCGTTGAACAGAATGCTTACTTCTCGCTTGAAGTGGCACAATATGCCTATGTTCTTGAAGTTGGTAGAATCACCCTTAGGGGTGAAGCCTCCAAATTGATTGATGGTCCCCATGTTAAGAAGGCCTATTGGGGGAGATAAGAAGGAGAAAAAATTATGGCAAACGAAGAAAAGAAAATTAATCCTCTTGATGTGGCGATGCGGCAGGTGGACATTGCAGCTGAGCGTTTGAAGTTAGATCTAGGTGTCCGTGAGAAGATCAAACAGACGAAGCGGGAGCTGATTGTCCATTTTCCTGTATAAATGGATGACGGAAGCGTCAAAATTTTTACAGGGTATCGAGTCCAGCATAATATGACCAGGGGTCCAGGGAAAGGAGGGATTCGTTACCATCCGGATGTGGATCTGGATGAAGTAAAGGCCTTG
>Ga0209253_10002017_pt1 | contig 17878 bp, 15 predicted proteins | sample FrelakmetBRP12BR_FD_187145 | JGI IMG/M metagenome (GOLD analysis project Ga0209253, IMG submission 187145) | Freshwater lake sediment microbial communities from the University of Notre Dame, USA, for methane emissions studies - BRP12 BR (SPAdes)... | ecosystem: Environmental > Aquatic >... | reverse complement strand
CTAGAACGCGTCGCCCGCCGCGATGTAGAGCCCGCCGCCGCCCCTGGCCACGGCGTAGTCGATCCGGAGCTGGAGGCCCGCGCTCCTGTCGAGCACGAGCCGGAGGCCCAAGCCCCCCGCCACGCGCAGCGGCGCGTCGGGGATGGCGCCGACCGACGGGCCCGCCGCACCCGCCCCGCCGAACGCCACCACGTTCACGACGCCCTTGAGGGGCGCGCGCACCTCGAGCTGGGCGGCGCCCATCGCGCCGTCGCGGAACCGCGGCTCGGTGAAGCCGCGCAGGATGTTCTGCCCGCCGAGGCGCGGCAGCAGCTCGAACGGCACGGTGCCGTCGGTCGCATCCATCACCGCCTGCGCGGCCACCACCACGCCGTGGCCGACGCTCCGGTAGCGGCGCGCGTCGGCGCCGAAACGCCGGTACGCGTGATCCCCGCCGACAGCGGGGCCCGCGACGCCGAACGCGAGACGCAGATAGCCGCCGCCCCGCGTCATGTACAGCGCGTCCCGCGAGTCCCAGACGCCGTCCACCGTGAAGACCGCTTCGGTGCCGCCGCGGCTGCCGGGGATCGTGCCCGGCGCAAGGCGCCCGCCGGCCTCGGTCTTCACCATCCGCGTGTGCCGGAGCGCGTAGCCCGCACCCACGTAAGTCTGCCTCGTCAGGCGCCGCTGGGCGGACGTGGTGAGGTACAGCGTCTGCGGCGTGTACGATTCGGACGTGTCGGCGGAGGCGGCGCCGATGCCGTAGAAGAGGCTCGGGAAGCGCGACAGCCCCGTCTCGCCGGTGACGTGCCAGCGGTCGCCGGTGAACCAGCGATCCACGTACAGCGACGCCGTGTACTGGCGCTTCAGCGTGTACACCGCCGTGACGAGCGCGGTGGACGGACGCGTGGCCGGGCCGCTGCCACCGGGCGTCGAGACGCCGACGACCGCGAGGCCGAACTGCAGGCTGGTCTCCGGCGTGTAGCCGAGGAACGGTACGGGGAAGACACGCCGGCGCGCCGGCGCCTCCTGCGCGCCGGCCGCAGAGGTCGCGAGCGCCGCGAACGCCGCGGTCGCCAACAGGGTTCGAGAGGTCACGGAGCTCCTCATCGCGTGAGCGGCGGCGGTGCCCCCCCCGCGAGAGCGGGGCGCGCCGCCCGCCAACATACGGCGCACGCACTCGGGGCGCGAACGGGGCGCGGCCCGGCCTCTGGCCTCCTCTCCCCGCGGCCCCTATCCTATGGCCGGACTCCGACAGCCGAGCCGAGCCACCTGACCGATTCCACCGATCGCTTGAGCGCCGCATTGGCCGGCCGCTACCGCATCGAGCGCGAGCTCGGCGCGGGAGGGATGGCCACCGTCTATCTGGCGGAGGACCTGCGGCACCACCGGCTCATCGCAGTGAAGGTGCTGCGGCCCGACCTGGCGGCGGGCATCGGGGCGGAGCGGTTCCTCGTCGAAATCGAGATCGCCGCGGCGCTGACGCATCCGCACATCCTCCCCCTCTACGACTCCGGCGAGGCGGACGGCCTCATCTACTACGTGATGCCGTACGTGGAGGGGCCCTCGCTCCGCAACCGGCTCGACGCGGAGCACCGGCTGCCCGTGCCGGAGGCGCTGAAGATCGCGCGAGAGGTCATCGGGGCGCTCGACTACGCCCACCGGCGCGGCCTCGTCCACCGGGACATCAAGCCCGAGAACATCATGCTGTACGAGGACGCGGCCCTGGTGACGGATTTCGGCATCGCGCTGGGGCTGCGCTCCGGACACAGCGGGCGCCTGACCGAGGCCGGGATCATCATCGGGACGCCGGCCTACATGAGCCCCGAGCAGGCGATGGGCGACCCGGTGGACAGGCGCAGCGACCTCTACTCGGTGGGCTGCGTGCTCTTCGAGATGCTCGCTGGGGCGCCGCCGTACACCGGCGACACGGCGATGGCGATCACCGCGCAGAAACTGGTGGATCCCCTGCCGCCGCTGCGCGCGCAGCGGGACGAGGTCCCGCCGGAGGTCGAGGCGGCGCTGGCACGCGCGCTGGCCTGCAGGGCGGACGACCGTTTCGCCTCGGCCGCCGAGTTCGCCGCGGCGCTGGAGCTGGCGGCGGGAGAGCCCCCGCCCAGGACCCGGCGCTCCGGAACCGGCGCCGCAGCCGCAGGCGGCTCGTCCATCGCCGTGCTGCCCTTCGCCAACCTGAGCGCCGGCCCCGAGAACGAGTTCTTCAGCGACGGCATCACCGAGGAGCTGACGACCGCCCTCTCGAAGCTCGAGGGCCTGCACGTCGTCGCCCGGGCATCGGCCTTCGCCTTCAAGGGGCGACAGGAGGACGTGCGCGAGATCGGGCGGCAGCTGGGTGTGGGCACCGTGCTGGAGGGGAGCGTGCGGCGCGCCGGGAAGCGCGTCCGCGTCACGGCCGAGCTCGTGAACGTGGCGGACGGCTACCGGCTCTGGTCGGAGCGGTATGACCGGCAGGTGGACGACGTCTTCGCCATCCAGGACGAGATCGCCAGCGCCATCGCCGACGTGCTGGAGGCCAAGCTCCTCGGCGCACCGAAGGCGTACGCGCAGGAGCCGGCCCGGAAGGGCGATCCCAAGGCATACGAGCACTACCTGCGCGGCCGCCACTACTGGAACCAGCGGACCACGAGCACGCTCGAGAGGAGCATCGAGGAGTTCGAGCAGGCTATCGCCATCGACCCGCTGCACGCGGCGTCGTACGCCGGGATCGCGGACTCCTACGTCATTCTCGGCGTGTACAGCCACCGGCCGCCGGACGAGGTGATGCCGAAGGCGAAGGCCGCCGCCGAACAGGCGCTGGCCATCGACGCTTCGCTGGCGGAGGCGCACACCTCCCTGGCCTGCGTCCGGGCGCTGTACGAGTGGGACTGGGCGGCCGCCGACGCCGGCTTCCGGCGCGCGATCGCGCACAACCCGCAGTACGCCACCGCGCACCAGTGGTACGCGATGAACTGCCTGGTGCCGCAGGGCCGGTTCGACGCGGCCCAGACGGAGCTCGAGCGCGCCCTGGCGCTCGACCCTTTGTCACTGGCGGTGAACACGAGCGTGGGGCTCCGGCACTTCTACGAGCGCCAGTTAGCGTCGGCAGCCCGGGTGCTGCGGCGGACGCTGGAGCTGAACCAGGACTTCGGGACGGCGCACTACTTCCTCGGGCACGTCCACATCGCGATGGGCCGGTACGACGAGGCGATCGGCGCGCTCGAGCGCGCCGTCACGCTGCAGGAGGGAAGCGCCGAGACGGAGGCCGCGCTGGCGACCGCCCACGCGCTGGCGTACCACCGCGCGGAGGCCGAGGCGCTGCTCGCCGAACTGGAGCGCCGGGCTCAGGAGGTGTACGTCTCGCCGGCGCTGCTGGCGCAGGTCCACCTCGCCCTCGGTGACCCGGCGCCGGCGCTGGAGCGGCTGGAGGAGGCCGCGGCGCGGCGCACGGCGGACCTCGTGTGGCTGCGGGTGCATCCGATCTACGACTCGGTGCGCGGCCACCCGCGCTTCCGCGCGCTGCTGGAGACGATGCATCTGCTCTAGACCGAACTCCCGCCGTTGAGAATATCGGCGGCCACGGACGAAGACTGTCGTAGAATTCTACGACTATGGTGTTGAATTTCTCTACGCTCCAGAAGTCTTTATGCCGCAACACAATAGACTGCGCTCTCGGCCTGCGCCCGTCCCTGGCGTTGAATTTCTCGACGACGGCACGGAAACCGACGCGTCTCTGTTAATCTTGTAACTCGTTGTGAAATAACCACTTTCGCCACCACGGCAAGACCATCTCCCGCTGGCCTCCCCCTTGCCCTTGCGTCAGGTAGCCAAGTGGGGCGAACCCCGCCGACTCGAGACGCACCTCTCAGGAGAGGATCCCGTGGCCATCGTACTCGCAGTGCTCACCTTCGCCGCGTTCATCGCGCTCGACTACTTCGTCCTGAGCAAGCGTGGCGCGGAGGCGACCTCCACGGCGCCGGCGCTGCCGCCGCACACGTCGCTGCCGGCGGTGCGCCAGCCGGTGCCGGTCGGGATCTATCTGCAGCCGACCTACACGTGGAGCCGCTTCGGGCCCGCGGGCGAGGTCTATCTCGGCGTGCACCCGATGCTGCTGGGACTCGTCGGCACGCCCTACGACCTCGAGCTCCGCGCAGCGGGCGAACACGTCGCGAAGGGCGAGTCGCTGGTGCGCGTCGCGCGCGGCGGCCACCGCCTGAACGTCCGGTCGCCGATCGCGGGGCGCGTGGAGCACGTGAACCGCAACATGACCGGCGAGACGCTGTGGCGCGACCTCCAGGAGGACGACGGCGGCTGGCTGTACCGTCTCCAGCCCGAGAGCGTCGCTGAGGAGCTCAAGACCTGGCTCACGGGCGAGCCGGCCGCCGAGTGGACGCGGCGCCAGTACGATCGCCTTCGCACCTACCTGCAGAACGCCGTGGCGGACGGCCATCTGGGCACGGTGATGGCCGACGGCGGGGAACTGCCGCTCGGGGTCCTCGCAGACATGGACGAGAGCGTGTGGGCCGGTCTCGAGGACCGGTTCCTCTCGCAGGCCGGGTGACCACGTTGCCGCGGCCCGCGCGCCGCGCGGGATGGGAGGATCGGGGATGAATCGCCGGGATCTTCTAAAGGTGCTCGGGGCGGTCGGCGGGGCGGCTCTGGCCGCGCGCCCGGCCAGGGCGGAGGAGGCGGCTCGCGCCGCGGGCGCCGACGATCCAGTCGGGGTGCTGGTCGACACCACACGGTGCATCGGCTGCCGGATGTGCGAGTTCGGCTGCGCGCACGCCAACGGGCAGGCCAACGGGCTGGAGAAGGCGTCCTTCGACGAGGAGCTGACGCCGCAGCGCCAGACCTCGGATAAGCGGTGGACGGCGGTACAGCGCCACGTCGTGGACGGGCGCACCATCACCGTCAAGCGCCAGTGCATGCACTGCCTCCAGCCGGCGTGCACCTCGGCGTGCCTGACCAAGGCGATGTTCAAGACCCCGGACGGGCCGGTGACGTGGCGCGCCGGCAAGTGCATGGGGTGCCGCTACTGCATGGTCGCGTGCCCCTTCGACGTGCCGAAGTTCGAGTTCCACAGCGCGGTGCCGCGGATCCAGAAGTGCCAGCTCTGCGTCACGCGCGTCGCCGCCGGCGAGCAGCCGGCGTGCGTGGCCTCGTGCCAGGCGCAGGCGCTCACCTTCGGGCGGCGCGGCAACCTCCTCGACGAGGCTCGGAGCCGCATCTACACCCAGCCGGGGCGCTACGTCCACCACATCTACGGCGAGCACGAGGCGGGCGGGACGAGCTGGCTCTACCTCAGCGCCGTTCCGTTCGACCGGATCGGCTTCCGGACGGACCTCGCGACCACGGGCTATCCGACGTTCGCGAAGGAGTTCCTCTACGCGGTCCCGCAGGTGGACATCCTCGCCCCGCTGCTCCTGCTGGGGCTCGCCCGGGCCGCCGCGGGCAGGAACACCGATGCGGACGAAGAGGGCGACGCGTGAGCGCCGGCATCACGGCCATCGGCGCCCCGAGCCTCTCGCAGGAGGTCCGCCGCTTCGCGCGGTTCCTCCTCTCCGAGATGCGGCCCAAGGGGCCCGTGCTGACCCCGTTCAACGTGATCACCGCCGTCATCGTGCTGGCGTCGGCGGTGATCCTGGTATTCCGGTACGTCTTCGGCCTCGGGGCCATCACGAACCTCTCGCAGGACGTTCCCTGGGGGCTGTGGATCGGCTTCGACGTCGTCACCGGCGTGGCCTTCGCGGGCGGCGCCTACGTCATCAGTTTCCTCGTCTACATCCTGAGGGTCGAGAAGTACCATCCCATCCTGCGCGTCACGGTGCTGAACGGGTTCCTCGCGTACCTGTTCTACACCGGCGCGCTCCTGCTGGACCTGGGCCGGCCGTGGAACGTCGTCAACCCGATCATCGGCAACTCGTTCGGCGTCAGCTCGGTGATGTTCCTGGTCGCGTGGCACTTCATGCTCTACCTCATGGCGCTGTTCTTCGAGTTCTCGCCGGCCGTCGCGGAGTGGCTCGGCTGGCGGCGGGTACGCCGGATCGTGGGGGCCATGACCCTGGCCGGCGTGATCTTCGGGATCACCCTCTCGATCCTCCACCAGTCCGGCCTCGGCGCGCTGTACCTGCTGGCCCGGGACAAGATCCACCCGCTGTGGTACTCGGAGTTCATCCCGCTGCTCTTCGTCGTCTCGAGCATCTTCGCGGGGCTCTCGATGGTGATCGTCGAGGGCAGCATCACGCGCAAGGTGTTCCACCACCGGGTGGGAGCGCGCCTGCGGGCCACGCACGACGACATCCTCTTCGGGCTGGCCCGCATCTCGATGGCCGTGATGTTCGTGTACCTCTTCATGCACCTGCTCGTGTTCGTGCACGGGCAGCGCGGCCCCTATCTCGCCACCGGTTGGGGGGCGTGGTACCTGCTCGAACTCGTGGGGTTCACCGCGGTCCCCGCGGTGCTCTTCGCCTACGGCTGCCAGCGGCGCCGCCTGCCGGCCGTCAAGGTCGCGGCGGTGATGGCCCTGGTCGGCATCCTGCTGAACCGGCTCAACGTTTCGACCATCGCCTTCAAGTGGTACCTGGACGTCCGGTATGTGCCGACCTGGATGGAGATCGTGGTGACCCTGGGAGTGATCAGCGCCGAGCTGTGGGTCTTCCGGTGGGTGGTGAACCGGATGCCGGTGCTCGACTTCGCCATGACGCACGGGGATCGGCCCGCTACCGAGCCGATCGCCGCGCGCACGGCAGCCTGAAGGGAGTGTATCGCATGCAGGGCGACATCTTCGCGACGAAGGGGCTCGAGTACCTCCTCGTCATCGTGTACTTCCTCCTGCTGATCGGGATGGTGAAGGTCCTCGCGCCGCGGCGCGTCGCCCCGGCACGGGCTGGGGGGAGAGGGCCCGCACGCGGGACCCCGTGGTTCTCGCTCGCGGACGGCTACCACTTCCACCAGGGCCACACCTGGGCGGCGGACGGGGACGGCGACCTGGTGACGGTCGGGCTGGACGACTTCGCCGCCCAACTGGTCGGTACCCCGGACGCGCTCACCCTGCCCGCCGTGGGCGCGAGCGTGCGCCAGGGCGGGCCCGGGTGGCAGGTGCGGGCCGGCGACCGGACGCTGCAGATGGTCTCGCCGGTGGAGGGCACCGTCGTCGCCGTGAACCGCGCGGTGGTCGATGTGCCGCAGCGCGCCGCCGACGACCCGTACGGCGAGGGGTGGCTCCTCAAGGTGCGGCCGGCGAACCGGCAGGTCACGTTGCGAAACCTCCTCTCGGGCGACCTCGCCGTCACGTGGATGCAGCAGACGGTGGAGCGGCTGCGCCGGCTGCCGGCGGGCGGGCTCGGCGTGGTGATGCCGGACGGCGGTGTGCCGGTGCGCGGCTTCGGGCGCGCACTGGCGCCGGAGGAGTGGGAGGCGGTCTCGCGCGAGTTCTTCCTGTCCGAGTGAACGGGCGTCACGCCGTTCGCGAGGAGGATGCCATGCGGTCCCAACCGGATCGGGCTTCGTCGGAGCTGCCGTGCGTGTGGGTGACGGCGGGCGTGCTCAGTTACCGGATCTGCAACCACGAGTACGACTGCGAGACCTGCGCGCTCTATCGCGCCCTGCAGGAGGGCGGGCCGGATGCCGCGGCGGCGGCCGGGGCCGGCGCCGCAACGCCGGGGGCGATCGTCGGGGACGACCCGGTGGGCCGGTACCTCGCCGAGCTCGGCGCCGGGTGCAGCCTGCACCTGGACCGCGCCTACAGCGCCGAGGGGCTGTGGATGGAGACCGAGCCGGGGGGCGACGTGCGGATCGGGCTCGACGACTACACCCTCCGTCTGCTGCAGCCCGTGCAGGACGTGGTCCTCCCCCGCGTCGGCGCCTGGCTGCAGCACCGCGCCCCCTGCGCCTGGGTGAACCGCGGGCGGCTCGCCATCGCGCTCCGGTCCCCCGTGGCCGGCGAGGTGGTGGCGGTGCACCCCAGGCCGGCGCTCGCTCCTCCCCGGGGCGATGACCGCCCCGACGACCGGTGGTGGTTCCGGCTCCGCCCACACGAGTCGGTGACGGCGGCCTCCGGCCTCTACCGGAACGAGGCGCTGCTCGGTTGGTACCTCGGCCGGGTGCGCGCCGTCCACGAGCAACTCGACGCGGTGATGCGGCCGGCGACCGACCCCGCCGTCGGCCCGGTCCTCAACGACGGCGGCCTCCCGGCCGGCGACCTCGAGGCGGTCCTCGGCCGCGAGCGGTTCGAAGCGCTGGTCGGCACCCTCTTCCCGATGCAGATTTAGCGCGAGGGTCGGTCCGCTCGCCTCGGGCCGGCGCGGCGCGGGAGCACTATTGCGGAAGGAGTCCACGATGGCGAAGCCCTCCCGGCTCGGCGCGCTCGCCTCGACTCTCAGCTTCCGGCTGTTCCTCGTCCTCTCGCTCGCCATCCTCCTGCTCTTCACCATTCACGCGACCCTGGCGCAGCACTTCCAGACCGTGGCCATCGAAGGCCAGGTGAAGATCGCCGCGTACAGCCAGAGCGACTTCATCCGCCAGAGCCTGTACACAGCCATGCTCCGCAACGAGCGCGGGCGGATCCACGAGATGATCACGCTCCTCGGGAGGGAACCGGGAGTCGAGGTGATCCGCATCTACAACAAGCAGGGACAGATCACCTTCTCGACCGCGGAACAGGAGATCGGCACGACGGTGAACCGGCAGGCCGAGGCGTGCTATGTCTGCCACGCGGCGGCGCAGCCGCTGAGCGCCGTCCCCTCGGCCGAGCGCGCCCGCATCTACCGGAAGGCCGATGCGCGCCGTGTGATGGGGCTCATCAACCCGATTCCCAACGACCGGAGCTGCTCGGAGGCGCCGTGCCACGTGCATCCCGCCGCCGTCTCGGTCCTCGGCGTCCTCGACGTGCAGATGTCCCTCGCGGCCCTCGACGCCGATGCGGTGGCGGCGCGCCGCCGCTCCCTCGCCCTGGCGGTGGGCATCGTCCTGCTCTCGATGGCGCTGATGGCGGTGATCGTCTACCGCTCCGTTTCCCGGCCCATCGGCAAGCTCCGCCAAGGCACCGAGCGGCTTGCCGAGGGCGACCTGGGCGTCGAGATCGACCTGCACCGGAGCGACGAACTCGGCCTGCTCGCCACGTCCTTCAACCGGATGGCGCACAGCCTGCGGGACGCCGACGCCGAGCTGCGCGACTGGTCGCACACGCTGGAGGACCGCGTCCAGCAGAAGACCCAGGAGCTCGAGCAGCTGACCTCGCAGCTGGTGCAGGCGGAGAAGACCGCCTCGCTGGGCCGGATGGCGGCGACCGTCGCGCACGAGCTGAACAACCCGCTCTCGGGCATCCTGACGTACGCCAAGGTCACGGCGCGGCGGGTCAGCGCCCTGATGCCCGAGGGGCCGGACCGCCAGCGGCTGCTGGACGCGCTGAAGCTGATCCAGTCGGAGTCGATGCGGTGCGGGAACATCGTCCGCGACCTCCTGACGTACGCGCGGCAGAGCCGGGCGGAGTTCCGGCCGGCGCAGCTGCACGACCTGGTCGAGCGGGCGCTCCAGCTCGTGGCCCATCACACTGAGCTCCGCGGCATCGGCACCGACCGCGCCCTCACCCTCGCCGACGACAACCTCGCCTGCGACGGGGAGCAGATCGTGCAGGCGCTCATCGCTCTCCTCATCAACGCCGTGGAGGCGATGGGCGAGGGGGGTCGGCTCGCCGTGCGCACGTGGGCGGACCCGCTGGCGCCGGGGATGCTCAAGCTCAGCGTATCGGACACCGGGGTGGGCATCCCGCCGGAGATCCAGCCGCATATCTTCGACCCGTTCTTCAGCACCAAGCACGAGACGAAGGGGGTCGGGCTCGGCCTGGCCGTGGTGTACGGGATCATCCAGCGCCACGACGGGCGCATCGAAGTCGAGTCGCGTCCCGGCAACGGGACGACTTTCACCATCACGCTGCCCCGGGAGCCGGCCGGTCACGAGTCGGTCGGGGCGAGGCCGCAATGACCGATAGACGCATCCTCATCGTGGACGACGAGCTGTCGGTCCGCGGCTCGCTCGAGGAGTGGTTCCGGGAGGACGGGTTCCAGGTCGAGACGGCGGAGGACGGCCTCGCCGCCATCCGGGCGATGGAGCGCGGGCCCTACGACATCGTCCTCCTCGACCTCAAGATGCCGGGGATGGACGGCATCGCGGTGCAGAAGCGCGTCCGCGAGATAGACCCCCGCGCCACGATCATCATCCTGACGGCCTACGCCTCCGTCGAGACGGCGGTGGAGGCGCTCAAGCTGGGCGCCTTCGACTACGTCACGAAGCCGGTGGACCCGGACGAACTCTCGAACCTGGTGCGCAACGCCCTCAACGCGCGGACCCTCGCCGAGGAGAACGTCCGGCTCAAGGAGACGGTGTCGGAGCTCACTCAGGCCGCCCCCATCCTGGCCGTCAGCGCGAAGATGGAGCACGTGCTGGAACTGGTGCGCACGGTGGCGGAGACCGACTCGAGCGTGGTGATCCGGGGCGAGAGCGGCACGGGGAAGGAGCTGATCGCCCGGGCCATCCACGCGCAGAGCCGGCGGCGCTACTTCCCCCTCGTGGCGGTGAACGCCGGCTCGATCCCGGAGACGCTTCTCGAGAGCGAGCTCTTCGGCCACGAGAAGGGGGCGTACACCGGGGCGCAGTACCGCCGGAAGGGGAAGATCGAGCTTGCCAACGGCGGCACCCTCTTCCTCGACGAGATCGGCGACATCACGCCGAAGATGCAGATAGACCTGCTGCGGGTGCTCGAGACGCACCGCTTCACGCGGCTGGGGGGCAATCAGGAGATCGAGTCGGACTTCCGCCTCGTCTGCGCGACGCACAGGAACCTCGAGAAGCTCGTGGAGGAGGAGCAGTTCCGCGAGGACCTCTTCTACCGGATCAACGTCTTCAACATCCAGGTCCCGCCGCTCCGGGAGCGTCCCGAGGACGTCCTGCCGCTGGCGCGGTTCTTCATCGAGAAGTACGCGCGGGCGATGGGCAAGCCGGTGAAGGCGGTCGCGCCGGAGGCCGAGGCGGTGCTCCTGGCCTACCGGTGGCCGGGCAACGTGCGGGAGCTGGAGAACGCCGTGGAGCGGGCGATGGTCGCGGGCCGCGGGCCGGCGCTCGAGGCGCGCGACCTCCCCGTGAGCGCGCTCAACGGCGACGCCGACGAGCCGCTGGCGCGTTCCCTCGCCGCGCTGGAGAAGGAGCACATCGCGCGGGTGCTGAGCGACTGCGAAGGGAACGTCACCCGCGCGGCGAAGGTGCTCGACATAGACCGGGCGACGCTCTACAACAAGCTCAAGCGCTACGGGCTGCGACGGTAAGGTGGCCGTTCCCATCCACCTGGCGTTCGTCGATGGACGGGCGCCGGTCTGGTCGGATGCGTTGATCTCGGGGGTGGCGGAGGTCTTCCCGAACCCCATCCGCACGATCGCGGCGCCGGTGGACCTGCAGTCGTGCCTGGTGCCCAGCCGCCAGCAGCACCACGCGGCGCTGGTCCTGGCGGCCCTCCTGCGGCACCGCCCCGACCCGGCGTCCAAGATCCTCGGCATCGTGCGGGTGGACCTGTTCGTCCCGGTCCTCACCTTCGTCTTCGGGCAGGCGCAGCTCGACGGCCCGGGGGCCGTCGTCTCGACGTACCGCCTCCGGTCGGAGTTCTACGGCCTGCCGGGGGACGAGGGGGTGCTGGTCGAGCGGACCATCAAGGAGTGCATCCACGAGCTGGGGCACGCCTTCGGCCTGGTGCACTGCGACAACTACGACTGTGTGATGCACGCGTCGTCCACCGTGGACGAGGTGGATGTCAGGGGCGCGGTGTTCTGCGGGCACTGCGCGTCGGTGCTGGAGGGGAAGGGCTGGTCGTAGGGAAGGACCAAAGAGTACGCCCATCAGTCTTCAGGTGCTGAAGGACGCCTTGGGAAGAGGGTGGTGACGACGGCTCAGCGGCAGCCTGACATCGGCGCTACAAGAGGCGACCGCCGATCAGTCGGCATGGAGACAGAAGAGCGGCTCCGGATACCCCGAAGCCGCTCGCCGCCCGCTTCAGCCCCCGGCCGCAATCCGTGCCGGCCCTGAATACCCCCGACTCACCTGGACCCCGCCCCCACCCACAGACCGGCTGCATCATTGACACGCCGATACCCCGGCTACATACTCCGGAGTATAATGGGGAGTGAAATAGTCCGCATTAGGCGGCGGCACTCAAACCTGTATCAAGGAGGCGACCCGTGAGAACTATGCTGAAGGTCCTGTTTCCGGTGGAAGCGTCGAACAAGGCGGTGAAGGAGGGCGCGCTGGAGAAGACCTTCGGGAAGATGCTCGAGCAGCTCAAACCGGAGGCTGCCTACTTCTTTCCGGATGGCGGACGCCGTTCCGCGCTCTTCGTCTTCAATCTGAAGGAACCCTCGGACATCGTTCTCACCGCCGAGCCCTTCTTCTCGGAGCTGAATGCCGAGGTCTACCTTGTGCCCGTGATGAATGCCGAAGATCTGAAGGCCGGCCTTGCCAAGCTTAAGAAGTAGGCCGGCGGCTTGCAATCCTGTACATTCAAGGGAGGATGATGCCATGGCAGGGAAACCGGAACACAAGAGCTTCGGCAAGGCGGACGAGGTGCGGGCCTTCCCCAAGGGAAGACTGGAGTTGATGACGATCGGCGGAGCCACCATCGGCCGTGCGATCCTGGAGCCGGGGTGGCGGTGGTCCACCTCCGTACAGCCGATCGCGAAGACGAAGAGCTGCGAAGCGCCCCATTTCCAGTATCACGTGTCGGGAACCCTGAAAGTCGTGATGGACGACGGAACGGAACTCGTGTGCAAGCCGGGGGATGTATCGCTCCTGCCGTCCGGGCATGATGCCTGGGTGGTCGGAAACGAAGATGTCGTGTTCGTCGACTTCCAGGGGATGGCGGACTACGCGAAGAAGGCCAGCTGAACAGGGGCGGCGAAACACCGCAATTGCTTTGGGTCTGTGGGAGGCGGATTCTCATTCCGCCTCCCTGACCGTTTGAGGATTGTCAGCGATCCACGGCGCGCAGGACACGGGGACTGGCCGTGCAGAGGTCCCGGCCCAACTGGCCCGTTGGGAGCAGGTGGTTGATGGGCTGCACGCTTGCAACCGGTTGCAGCGGACGGCGCTGCCGCGCCGCCGCTGGACCGGAGCGTTGGGCCTGTCATCCACGGCCGCTCCATCGAGGGAGGAGACCCCCGTGCAGAAAGTCACTCCTTTCGCCGGCCATATCGTTCGTTGCGAACTGCGAGACGCAAGAAGAGGTGGACAGACTGTGGCAGAGCCTGTCCGAGGCGGGGAGGAAGTGCAGTGCGGATGGCTGACTGACAAGTATGGGGTGTCGTGGCAGGTCGTACCCACAGCGCTACCTGACATGTTGAGCAGCGCGGATGGCCCCGCAGCACAACGGGCCTTCTCGGCCATGCTTGGAATGAGGAAGCTCGATATCTCCGCCTTGCAGCGAGCATACAAGAACGTCTGATCCGGCCCGATTGCGCCGAGGGGCAGGCACGGGAACATGGGTGACCCGGATGGGCGTCCACGGATGACCAGGGCGCCGATGCGCGTCGCCATCAGCGGATAGGCTGGCCGGTGGTGAAGTCGAACAGCGTCAGGCGCCGCAGCTGGTAGTGGGCACGCCAGTAGCTGCGCAGGCTCTCGGCGACCTGGCCGACCGCCTGGTCCTTCTCCGACTGGGCGAGGTACAGGTTGTCGATCGTGATGCGGCCGATCGTATAGCGGTTGTACGCGACCTCGAAGCGCCGCCCGGCCACCGAGTCGGCCTTGGCGTACAGCGCCACGTTGCGGCGCGCCTGCGCCAGCTGGAGCGCGGCGAAGTGGGCGTCGTGGGCGAGCTGGTCGAGCTGGGCCTCCGCCAGCGTAGTCACGCGGTCGCGGTCCGCCTCCGCGGCCCGCACCCCTTCGCCATGCGAGCCCCAGTTCCACAGCGGCACCTGCACCGACAGCGTGAGCTGGCGCGCCTCGAGCAGGTTCTGGTAGGCGACCGCCGCGCTCGGGGCGACCTGGTTGTAGCCGTAGCTTGCCTGGAGGGTCGCGCCCGGGCCGTTGGCGAGTTTCGCTTCGGTCACGCGGCGCCGCGCCTGCACCGCCTGGAGTTCCACGCCGCTCACCGTCGCACCGTTCTGAAGCGCGTAGCGGACCGCTCGCGCCGTGTCGGCGTCGTACTCGGGCACCGCCGGGGTAACGGCGACCTCGAGCGGCACGCCGGTCGGGATGTTGAGCGCCAGGCGCAGCGCGGCCGTGGCCCGGTCGTACTGGAGCCGCGCTCCTTCGACCGAGGTGCGTGCCCGGAGCAGGGCCAGCTCGCTCTGGAGCAGGTCGTTCTCCCCGATCCGGCCGACGTCGAACCGGCCGCTGTTCAGCCGGTACAGCGTGTCGTTGACCGCGGCGTTGGTCACCGCGTTGTTGTACGCCACACGCGCGGCGTACACGTTGAAGAACAGATCGGTGGTCTGGAGCGCGATGTCCTCCTCGGCCTCGAGGTAGGTCCGCTCATCCAGGCCGGAGCGCGCGCGCTGCTCGAGGCGGTCCCAGCGGGCGGTATTGGGACGGAACAGCGCCTGCCGGATGCCGACGGAGAACGGCGTGGACGACCACGTCTCGGTGGACTGGGTGCCGGTCCGGGTCAGCCGCCCCAGCGACGACGAGAGGAAGAGGTCGCCGCCTGTGACCGGCAGCTTCTGCGTCAGCTGCATCGACAGCGTCGCGTTGGTCTGCTGCTGCGGGCGGTACTGGGTGCTGCCGTCGGGCTGGACCACCGGGATGATCGAACGGTTGTAGGCCGGCACGGAGCCGCCCAGGGACAGCTGCGGCAGGAGCAGCGACCCGAACGCCTGGTTCCGGTAGCGGGCGGCGTCGCGCGTGGCCCGGGCGGCGGCGGACTGGTGGCCGCGCTGCTGCGCGAGGCTGATCGCCTCCTCGAGGGTGATCGGCTGCTGCGCGGCGAGCGGCGCGGCGACGACGAGCGCCAGCGCCAGGAGGCGGAAAGGGGATCGTGGGGTCATGGCGATCACTCGTAGCGAAGGCAGGCGATCGGGTCCTGGCGCGCGGCGCGGTAGGCCGGCACGATGCCGAACACGAGGCCGACGGTGATGGAGACGCCGAACGCCACCGCCACCGAGACGAACGACACGATCGTCTGGATGCCGGCGAAGCGCTCGATGCCGGCGCTGAGCCCCGCACCCACCAGGATGCCGGCGATCCCGCCCGCCATGCTGATGATCACGGCCTCCGCCAGGAACTGGAAGAGCACGTCCCTGGCGGTGGCGCCGACCGCGCGCCGCAGCCCGATCTCGCGGATGCGCTCGAGCACCGAGGCGAGCATGATGTTCATGATCCCGATGCCGCCAACCACCAGCGAGATCGAGGCGATCGCGCCGAGCACCAGGTTGAAGATCGTCTTGGTCCGCTGCTCCTGGCGCAGCAGCAGCTCGGGCACGGTGATCTCGAAGTCCACCACGGTGTTGTGCCGGCGCTCCAGCATCCGCCGCGCGATCTCGGCCACCGACGGCACCAGCTTCGAGTCGGTCACCCGCACGATGATGCGGTCCAGCTGGTGGCGGTTCAGTCGCTCCTGGCGCCGGTCCTCGCTCTCGGCGTCGGCATTGGCGTCGCCGCCGCCGGCGGCGGCCGGGCGCGCCGCCAGCTCGATGTCGCGCTGGGTGAGCAGGGCCCGGTTCCGGAACCGCAGCAGCACGGTGTGCACCGGGACGTAGACATCCATGTTCGGATCGCGGATCCCGAGCCGCGCCGACTGGCCCACCAGCCGCCGATCGGCGAGAACGCCGATCACGGTGACCCAGATCTCGCCCACCTTCAGCCGCGCTCCGATCGGGGCGTCGGTAGTGAAGAACCGGCTCCGTACGCCATGGCCGATGATGGCCACCGGCAGGCCGCGCTGGACCTGCATCGGGCTGAACCAGCTGCCGGAACTGAGTTCCAGATTCGTCAGGCGGAAGTACGTCGTGTCCACCCCGACCACTTTGCCGGAGCGCCGCAGTCCCTCACGCGTGATGGAGGTGTTGAGAACGATCTCCGCGCTCGCGGCCTCGACCGCGGGGATGCCGGTGGCTATGGCCACGGCGTCGGCGTAGGTGAGTCCCGTCGAGAACTTCTTGACCTGCTTGGCCGACGGTTCCTCGGCGCGGCCTTCCTGCTGCTCCACCAGCGGAGTGATCACCACGTTGTTGGAGCCCAGCAGCCGCATCTGCTCCAGGATCTCACGCTCGGCGCCCTTGCCGATGGCCAGCATGGCGATTACCGACGCGACGCCGAAGAGGATGCCGAGCGAGGTGAGCGAGGCGCGGAGCCGGTTGTGGCCGACCGCGTCGAGCGCCGTCCGAGCGCTGAAGAGGACGTGCGCCGCGATCGCCCGGCGCACCCGGACTAGCGACGTGCGATGGAGCCGCACGCTCAGCGCCGCGGAGCCGGCGGCGGGTCCCGGCGGCCGGGGCGCGCCGCGGTCGAGTCCCTGGCCCTTCGTTGCGCGGCGGAGTCCCGCGTCCCGCCCGCCGAGCCGGCCTTGGCGGTGTCACCACGCGCGGCCGCAGCGGCCTCGCCGGGCAGCCTCACCAGCTCGAGCTTCTGCGGCTCGGGGGGCGGGGCGAGGAGCACCCGGTCGTTGGGGCCGAGGCCGAGCCGGACCACCACGTGGGTGTCGTTCATCGCGCCGGTGACGACCTCCTGCCGCACGATGCCGCCGCCCGACTGGCGGTAGGCGAAGGTCACGCCGTCCTCGCTGTTGATCGCCTCGAGGGGGACATACAGCGCCTCGGGGATCCGGAGCGTCTCGATGGCGTTGCCGGTGGTCATGCCGGGGCGCAGGGTGGTGTCGGACTGCGCGACCGTCACCTTCACCTCGAAGACCTTCGAGTCGGCGTTGGGCCGCTGTTCACCGACGTTGGCGACGCTCGCCACTCTGCCGGTCAGCCGCTTGGTCGGATCGGAGTCGAGGCTGATCGCCACCGGCTGGCCCACCGCGAGGTGGCGGACGTCGATCTCGTTGACGTAGCAGACCGACTCCATCCGCGAGAGGTCGGGCAGGGTGGCGACGGCGGCATCCCAGCTCGAGACCTGCGAGCCGGTGGTGCGCTTCCGGCCATTCCACTCCTTCACGTAGATCACCATCCCCGGGGCGGGGGCGCGGACCGTGAATCCCTCGAGCACCTGCTGCACGACCTGGAGCAGGTTGCGCTGGCGCGCCACGTCGGCGCCCACTTCGCGCATCTTGGCCTGCGCCTGCTCGGTGCGGGTCACGTAGTCCGCGCGGGCCTGGACCTCGGCGCGCTGGGTCCGCTCGTAGTCGATCTCGGCCTGGCGCCGCACGGTCGGGGCCTCGAAGACCGCCTGCTCCCTGGCGAGCCGCTTCTCCTCGAGCTGGAGCCCGAAGTTGCGGATCGCCTCGCGCGCGGTCGAAAGGGTCAACGCCGAATCGAGTCGCGCCTGCTCCGCCAGCGCCTCGGCCTTCTGGAGCGCCAGCGTCACCTCCGTCACCCGCGAGGCGAGGGTCGAGCGGTCGATCTCGGCGACCACGTCGCCGGCCCTCACCACCGTGCCTTCGGGGACGAGGGATTGGATACGCATCTGGTACGCTCCCGCCTGCATGGCGTTTGCGGGTGCAGTGATCTGCACCGACGAGAGGGCACGCAGTTCGCCGGACACGGTGATCGACACGACGAACTCGCCGCGCGTCGGCCGCACCACGACCGAGGAGTCGGCCGGTGCCGGGCCGCTGAAGAGAAGCCACGCGGTGACGGCAACCACGACGATGCCGGCCGCAACGAGGAACCGGCGTGAGCGGAGGAATCGCATCGAGCCTTCCTTGTGGGAAACGCGAGAGCGGATCTGAGGCCAATTTGGTTGCCATTGGCCGGCTTGGTTAGGGGGT
>Ga0209253_10002016_pt1 | contig 17895 bp, 16 predicted proteins | sample FrelakmetBRP12BR_FD_187145 | JGI IMG/M metagenome (GOLD analysis project Ga0209253, IMG submission 187145) | Freshwater lake sediment microbial communities from the University of Notre Dame, USA, for methane emissions studies - BRP12 BR (SPAdes)... | ecosystem: Environmental > Aquatic >... | reverse complement strand
TGTATATTTACTTTTATCACACCTAATATATATTATCAATCTAATAGTGATGAAGTCGTAAAAAGTCAAAGAAATTGTCATTGCGAACGAAGTGAAGCAATCTCTTCCTTTGTAAGTAGTTGGAAAACCAAGATTGCCACGTCATCCGGCATCATCCAGGATCCTCGCAATGACACCTGTCAGGACTTTTTACGACGATATCAATAGTGGGTACTTGCTGAAAATGTTTGTAGTGGTCAGGAATTAACTATCAGTAAGCAACCTTGAGCATATAAACATCACACAATAGCCTATAAATTGAGGGTAATATCGAAATGGAGTATCAGCAGAATAAAAACCCCCTCAGCTGGTACTGAAGGGCTGTATTTCTTCTCATCTCCCTTCTCCCTCACCCTTTCCCCCTGTCGGGGGCGAGGAAGAATCGGGGTCTCAATATTAAAGATTTGCTTAATTCCCAACCAAAATACAAGATTGCCACGCTCCCTCCGGTCACTCGCAATGACATCTTTTAGTCAAATTCAACTGTAGTTTACTAAATTTACTCCTTCCGGGAAAAAGATTATATCGCTCAAGGGCATCCTCAAAGGTGTTGATATTTCTGAGCACGATATAGCCGCGGCTAAAAAATCTATCTACAGTAAATCAAAAGTATAGAAAGGTTCTCCATGGCTATGGGCAAGTTATCTCTTGAGTCAGCTACCACTATGGGTTACTCTTTACTGGTTTTTTGCTGTTCAGACTCGTCAACCCTTCCCATCCCTTATCTACTACCATTTCAGAGAGAGAATTTCTTCTTTCCTCATACCAGTATTCAATGCCCATATTAATGTAGTCTATTCTTGTTAGAATTAGCTATTATTTTATTAAAAAAAGTATTGAAATTAATAATAAAGTATATTATAATATAAATAGATAGATAATATATTATCTATTATTAAATTAAAATATAAAATAAAAAAATGTTTAGTAGCTTTGAATCAACAAAAAGGTGGGTTGGATATGAAAGAAGAAAAAGGCCTAGGAGGGCTGAGGATTTAAAAAGGTGTATGATCTGTGGCGTACTCTTTTCCTGGCATTCTTGCTCCCCAATGTGCTCGGTATGCGGTCATAAGTTAATTTCGCTATGCCAATATAAAGGTAAGATTCTAAATATTTTTGTATGATGTAAATTCCCAATAATCATCTTTCCAGATTTAGCAAATTTCCTGATCCTCATCCTCTGGCACGTCGAATAAAAATATTTAAATTCTGCTTTTGCTAATGATTTTATCTCCTCTTCTTTCTATGGTATCCCCTTCCTTTCAAGAGGGGTCACTCATTTTATGCATTCCCTAAGCTCACTTTCTCCTACTATCTGCCAGCCATGATTATTAATCATTTCCCAGGGCACCATTGTGTGAGGATTATCAAAGCCTGCACAATAGGCGGTGAATGAGGCGCAATGGTAATCATCCAAAGGGCGTGGCGTCAATCTAAAAAAGAGACATTCGCTGCAGCATAGAAAAAAATCAAACCACTGCAGATAAAAACCAACCCAATCATACTCACACTCTAAAGAATAAGCCCTCTCCAGAATAGCATCTACATCAGCATGTTCGTTCCTCACTATAACAAGCTTCTGCCACATTCCTGACGCTATTCTGTCTTTAATGGTAGAACTACTGCCGCAGCCTTGTGGTGGTGCTGAAGTCATCACCTGGCCATCTTCGTCTATGATAACATCGGCATGGTAGAAAAATGGGAGGTGCGGGCACCACAGAGAAGCCGTATCAAACTCAACTCCCACTGGTATCCACAAGGCAATATCCCCCGGCTTTATTTCTATGGCGGACAGGATTGCGGCTATACTAACGTCATGGTATCTTCTACCGGCAATGGTTGCACAGCAAAAAAACGATACCATACACAATAAGGTCGCCAGAATATACATTTTCAAACGTAGTGTGTTGTTGGATGATACGCACATCACTCTATTTTCTATATAACTATTTTCTTTATAACCAACTTGCAGATTTTTAAAAAATATGTTAAAAATAGCCAGACCCTTTGGGTGCTTTTCATCTCCCTTTAACATAGGGTCAAAGAAGGGTTGATAGCTAGTTTTGGCCCCTCCTTTACTAGCTATCGCCCTTCTATTTAGTATCATCCTTATCATCGTGTACCACTATCTTCACTTCACCTTCTTTTGTTCATCTTCTGGTTCATTTTCTTTCTGGGATATTTCATTTTCCTCCCCGCCACTGACACCTTTTCTAAAATCTCTTATCGCCTTGCCCAATCCCTTGCCAATTTCTGGTAGTTTCTTTGGACCGAAAATCAGTAACACAATAACCAGAATAATTATCAATTCCTGCATTCCAATGCCACCCATCACTGTTTTTCCTCCACTAAAGGTTAAAGCACTTAAAGCGTACTACTCAAAGTATTACTTAGGATAATTTAAGAAGCGTTCTGGTATTGCCACCGAGCAAAGCGGTAATTTCCTCATCTTTAAAGGTAATTCCAGGTGCAGCCTTTTTCGGTAGATCTTTGATGAGCTTAACCCAATCTTTGTTGGGCATGATTGAGCGAAAAGAGGGGCTGTCTGAACCAAACAAAAGTCTCTCCGGTTCAGTAAAATCCATCAGGTCACGGAGCGCCCTGCAGAAGAGGGGAAAGTTTCTGGTTGCAGCAATCTGCCACCCTGCAATGTCTGCCATGATATTTAGTTTGGTATTCATCACCGAAATCATCTGCTGATACCCAAAAAACCCTCCGCTGTGGGCAGCAATGATGGGGAGATCGGGAAAGTCCGCTCCCAAATCATCAAAGTGAACTGACTGAGAGTATTTTGCCCGCAAGGGGACCATCATGGAACCAGAGTGAATGAGGACGGGGATCTTCCACTCACAGGCTTTTTCAAGCAACAGATAGGCCTCCTTCTGGTTCGGATAGAAGCCCGCACAGGGGTGGAGTTTTAAGCCCCTCATACCCCACTCTTCTCTACATTTACGAAAGAGGTCCACTGCATTCTTGCGTCTGGGATCAACCCCTGCAAAGGCAATGAACCGACCTGGATGCCTTCGCCCAAGCTCAGCATATTTTCTGTTCACCTCTTCGATAGAAACTTCAGGTTCTCCCAGCCCGATTCCAAAATCAACCGGGAAAATAATACTCTTATCAATTCCGGCTTCATCCATCTCAGCCAAAAGCATCTCCCCCTCCGGGTCACTACTGGTCTCCATAAGACTCTCTCCCATTTCCTCATTCGACTCCTGAATACCCTGTTTGGCAAACTCATGGGTAATGAACCTCGCAACGCCATAGAAGAATTCTCTGGGAACCCATCCCTTTCCAAAAAGGTGGGTGTGGATGTCAATAATCATGGCTTCTCCTTATTAAAGAAGGGTTTAAAGGCTCGCAAGCTGGCAGGCCTGCAAGCCATAACGATTTTTTAGCATTTGAATTTGCTTCGTGGTTCGGATTTCAAATTTAGAGCGTAGATTAAAATGATTTACTTCTTATATCATCTCACCATCGATACCTGTCAAGACATTTTACCACAAGGGAACCCCGGTTCACCAGTTTTTTCAATTGATCTATTACTTCAAAAAAGATAAATTTAGACGACTTTGCGATCATCCTGGGAGAGGCTAACCATGAGTACAGTTCAAATTCTATGTATCGGTGACTCGCACACCGCAGGTTACCCTGACTATGACCCGCTCATGGGAGGAAATCCTGAATCTTCATACCAGCTCTGGCTTACGCAAAGGTTAACGGCAGCCCATCCTGATAAAGAGTACCATCTAATCAATCAGGGGCTCTGTGGAGATACCTCACGGGGCATTGTAGTAAGGCTCCTTAGGAATTTAGAAACCACGAGCTTCCATCTGGTGATACTCGCGGGAGGTACCAATGACTTGGGCATGATAGAAGAAGAGCTCATTATCGAAAACCTTCAAAAGGGCTATGAGGTATGCAGAGCGCGTGGAATTCCAGTGATCGCACCAAGCATCCCTCCCATAAGTCTCGCTCACTACCTTAAAAGGGTTGCCACCGTCAACCGTGGCATCGAATCATATACCCAAAAACACGAAAATATGTTTTTTGCTGACTGGTTTCAATCTCTGAAGGATGATAAGGGCTTTTTGGATGATACATATAACTCGGGCGACGGTGTTCACTTGTCGGTTGAAGGATATAGACGAATAGGGGAACTCATGGTACCAATCGTAGCTGAGGCGCTCTCTTCATAGTACAATGGTCAAAGGTGAGTAGTAAATCGTGAATGGTCATGAGTAAAGAGATCTAGTAATGACAAGCTGGCAGGTTGAAAGGCATGTCAGCCAATTTAATTAAGTTTTAAAACCCTTTTCGCATTTTCATAAAGAATCTTTTCTCTCTCACTGTCAGTCAGAAACTCCGCATTCTTTACTATCTGAAGCAATTTCTCGATACTGAAAATGCCATCCGACCCAAAGAGCACCCGATGTGCCCCCAGTGATGCAGTTAACTTACGAAGCGTGGGAAGCACCACCTCAAAGCCCATTACCTCCTCAATCTGATTGAGCGTTGAAATATCCACCAGTACCTTTCCCGCATAGAGTCCCACCAGTATCGTTTCCTCCACCCAGGGGTATCCTGCATGAGCAATGATAAGATTCAAATCAGGAAAATCAACGGCGACATCATCAAGGTACACAGGCCGGCAGTATTTTACCCGCGTCCCCTCAACAGGCGCCTTCACACCCATATGCACCATCACCGGCACACCCAGCGTTGTTGCCTTTTCATACACCGGGTAGAGCCTCTGATCATTGGGATAGAACCCGGCATGAGGATTGAGCTTGATCCCTCTTAAGCCCAGATCATTTACTGCCCGCTCCACTCTCTCTACATTTTTCCTCACCTCTCTCTCAGGATGAACAGCAGTAAAGCCAATGAAACGGTCAGGGTGCGCTTTTACAAACTCAGAAACCTCTTCATCGGGAAGATTGGACTGCTGCTGGTCACCCAGCTTCCCGTAATCTTTTCCCAGGATCACCATCTTTTCAACCTCTAACTCATCCATTACCTTAAGATATTCTTCTGCCGGAAGATGGTAGGGACTGCTTTTCACCGTAATATGGTTGTGGATATCAATGATCATTCCCTGTTCCTTCTCCTAAAAGGTTAACGTTTCGCGTTGTGGGTTACGAGTTTAAGGTTGCGTGTCCCACAATCGTATTTACCATTTACTATTGATGAAAAATTGTCATTGCGAACGTAGTGAAGCAATCTCTGCCTTTGTAAATAGTTGAAAAACCAAGATTGCCACGTCGCTTCGCTCCTCGCAATGACACCTGTCAGGACTTTTTACGACGTTATCACGATTCACGAATTCACCCTCTCATTTTCCTGCGGACATAGATGAATATCCCGATGCTTAATACGATAAGCGGATGAATACCATAGGAGAACCAGAGTATCATTTTCTCCTGGTTTTTAGTTAAAAACAGTGGAGAGAAGGGGTAGGTTTCTTCTTTGCGGTGTCGCATCGAGATGAGTTCTTTTTCCTCAGCCAGCCAGTTAACAATGTTGAGAAAAAAATCTTTGTTACCCAAGAGATTAATATAGAGGTTACTGGCAAAATCAGAATCCCCGCAGACTGCAACACGTCCCATCAGCCCATTCTCCCCGCCCTCCCTTTGGGTCTCTTTCTCCTCAGGGGTTTTTGACGCACCGTACACTTCAGCAACGGTAACCACTGAGATGGGTCCATTTTTATCTTCCCACTCCTGGAAAAAGACCTTTCCGCTCCTGATACTCTCTCTATTACTTTCCGCCCAGCTCTCAGGACTCGTTTGCGCGAGTGAAGTGGCGACCACCTTCTCATCATTCGGCGGTTCTAGTGGCTCTACAGAACAGACCAGAGGGAATACTGTTGCCACCTCAAAATCCTGGGTGATAGGGTGATCTTTTCTATAAAAGGGTACCACGGGTGAAAAGATATCTACTGCAACCAGCTTACTCTCCTTATCTACCACCATATTCTCACCTACCAGAATATGGTAGCGTTTTAAATACTCCACCAGTGTGGGAACCGTAAAAGGATCTATCATGAAAAAAGCTCTTCCCCCGCTCATGAGGTAGCGGGAGAGAGCGCCACGTTCATCCGGAAGCAATTCCTCCTTTGGGCCGCTCACGATGAGCACCGAGGCATCCTCAGGAATACCCTTTTCCCTCAAGAGCAAGAGACTTTTTACCTTGTAGCTTTCTGTCTCTAAGGCATAACTCGCATCGCCATACCCTTCCCTTTGATCGAGACTGGCAGGATCACGCTCTCCATGTCCTTTAAGGAAGTAGACTATCTTATCTTCTTTCCTCGTGACGGTGATGATGCCGTTGGTAATATTCTCTTCGGTACAGTAGCTGAAGCTTCTCCTTTTCCCTTGGAATTCCACTACCGTGGCGCCGTAGCTACTGACTCCATATTCCTTGGCCCTCCCGGGATTCTGTTCTAAATCGTAAAACTGGCAGCTGATGTTATCTGTCTCATCCTTAAACTTTTTAAGAAGATCCCTGAACTCAAAAACCTGGTCTCTTTTATAAAACACAATGACCTTTACTTCCCTCTCCAGGGCTTGCACTACCTTCTTGGTCAAAGGTGAAAGTGAGTGTATTTTTTCCGAAGTAAGATCAAACCGCTTGTTGTGTCGTGATGCAATTACCTCAACCAAACCGATAATGGCGAACACCACCACTACCGTTATCAGGAGATTTAACCCATACTTGGTGGATGATCGGGAGAAGAAGCCGCTCAGCCGCTCAAAGCTCACCGCGACATAAATGAGCAGGCACACCATTCCTAAAAGACCACCGATGGCTGCATAACTGAGGAGGTTCTTCAGCGTAAAATAAATGACCGCGCTCGCCACTACCACTACCACTGAGAGTATTCCAAAAATATCAGTCGTTCTCACCGTATCCCTCTCCACTGTCTCGATTCTAAAGACTTAAGCGTTAAAAACAGAAAGAAGAAAATAAAAAGCACAAAGTACACTACATCTTTGGTATCAATAATCCCCCTGGCAAAATTATAGAAATGCTCAAAGAAGGAGAAGTGGTGGAGTACCTCCGCCAGCACCGGGCTCGCCGCGGCTTCATTCCAGTCAACAAACCAAAAGATCAGGATAAACCCATAGGTAACCAAGGCAGCTACAATCTGATTTTCGGTAAGGGAGCTTACCATAATGCCGCAGGAAATAAAGGCAGAGCCAATAAGGAACATACCCAGGTAACTGGCGGCAAGGGGACCTACCTCTACCTGGTAGACAATGGCTATGAGGACGGGATAGAGCAGGGTGAGCACCAGCATGACCAGGAGCATTACCACGCACGCCAAAAATTTTCCCATCAATATTTCTATGTCCCGGTAAGGATAGGTGAACAAAAGCTCAATGGTTCCCAGTTTCTTTTCCTCTGCAAAAAGTCTCATGGTGAGCAGGGGAATGGTAAAAAGCAACACCTGCCGTATATCATGAAACAGATACTGCCATAACCCCTCCTGCATACTCGCGCCTCCCCAGGTCACAAACTGAACCAGGCCAGTATAAAAGAAATGCCCTGACAAGATGAGAAATACCGTCAAAATGATATAGGCAATAAGAGAGGTAAAGTAAGACCTAATCTCCTTTTTTAGGATAGGATAGAAATTCACCTTTTACGTCTCCTGTTCTTCTGTCACCACTTTGATAAATATGTCCTCTAAACTCATCTTTTCTGCCCTCATCTCTATCAGCTTCCACTTACTGCGGGACACCACGCTCAAGAGCTCACTGCTTATCTCCCTTTCCTTCTCATACTCCACCTCAAAAGAGCATACACCAGGGGAAACTCCTCCCTGCTCCACCACCTTGATAACACCGGGAATCATCCTTAACCTCTCTGCAATCTCCTGTGCCGCACCTTCAATCTGAAGCACTGTCCTAGAGGATTTTTCCAGCCTTTCCATCAACCGCTGGGGTGTATCCACCGCCACAATCCTCCCCTGATGAATGATGATTACCTTCTCGCAGGTTACGCTTGCCTCAGGGAGTATATGGGTGCTCAGAATAATGGTGCGCTTACCCGCAAGGCTCTTTATCAAATTTCTTATCTCCACCACCTGTTGTGGATCAAGTCCGATGGTTGGTTCATCAAGGATCAGTACCTCCGGGTTTCCTATCAGCGCCTGAGCCACCCCTACCCGCTGCCGGTATCCTTTAGAAAGATTTCCCACCAGACGATGAGCCACGTCCACGATTCCACACTGCTCCATGGCTTCACCTATAGCGCTCTTACGCTTACTCTTCTCCACCCTCTTCGACTCAGCTACAAAACCGAGGTAGGTCGCCACCTTCATATCAGGATAGAGAGGAACCGTTTCCGGCATATACCCTATCCTCTTACGGACCTCTACCGGGTTTTGAGTAACCTCATACCCTGCAACTCTCGCCTTACCCCTGGTGGGGGGAAAGAAACAGGTAAGGATGCGCATAGTCGTTGTCTTACCCGACCCATTGGGACCTAAAAAACCTACAATCTCTCCTTTGCCCACCGAAAAGGAGACATCCTCTATTCCCCGGATCTCCCCATAGTACTTAGTAAGATGTTCAACTTCAATCATAGACTCACTCTTACCTTGCTCACACGGATGCTGAACTGCTCAATTTTTTTCAAATCCCACGTTCCACGCACCAAATCCTAGCCAAACCTATTTGAAATTTCACAGACCCTTTATAAGTGACAGAGAAGATTTTTCTGAGCCACAACACAAATTGTCTAAACATCTGTAAGCGGCAGGTGCCTTACGAATTGTGCAGTGCCAGACCCCATGCCATTCCCCCTTTGTCGAAGGCTCTGGAAACTGCCTGTCTTCTTGATAATACGTAAGTTATGGGGTCGTGACCAAAGCCAATGAATATATTGTTGGGCTCAGAAAAATCTCCCCTGTCGCTGAAATTGTCAGATTTGCAAATGTAAGAATCTTAAAAAAACTCACACTCTCAAGGTTAAAAACAGACACACATTTTTGTTATTTGAATCTAGGTCATTGGAATTTTTTGGAATGTGATAGTTGAACTTTGGCATTCCATGCTTGAATATCGGAGATGAATAGTAGTAATAAGCGCATGGTATTGTCAAGAAAAAACCATCCTCACCCAATGCACCATGCTCTCCTTCAGATCTTTTTCCAGGTGATTTAATTAAAAATATCCTTGACATCGCCTAAGAGATAATTTAATTATAGAAACGTTCGCACAATTACAATCTTGGTGCGTCCCGGCAAGCATAGTAAGGTATTGTTAAGTTACTATTAACCTTTTAATCTTTAACTGTCTTTAGTTAAAGGAATCGAGGGAAAGGAGGAAAAGCATGGCAGAATTCAATTGGCAGGATAACAGTAAGGCAATGTTTGACAAGTTAATCGAGGGTTCACCGAAACCCTTCAGGGCAATGACCGAAAAAAAGATGCTGGAAGGCCTTACCAAGAAAGCTGGTGACGGCGGAACAGTCACTGAGGACATGCTCGTCGAAGTTGTCCAGGAGATTACTCCCAAACCTTTCGTAGCGATGGCCTTAAAGAGCGTTGAACCTCTCAGAACCAAGAAATAGCTGAACTATCCCGTTTCATAAATTAAAAAAGGGCAGTAGCGTTACTTTCCAGTCGCCACTGCCCTTTTTTCTAAAAATAGTATCCTCTGCCCTGGCTCTTTCCTTTTAATTACTGCGCTCGCTTATCTTCAGAGAGAGCGCGTGAGTGGGTAGTGCCCTGCTTTATAAAAATATCGTCGTAATCGGCTAGTGCCTCAGAGGCAGTATTATCAGCATCGGTTAAAATACCTATCGCATGCACCGCATCCGGTTCCTTACCAAATGCTTTCAGGTAATCTTGATAAACATTTACCTCCTCAGGTATCCACTGCTTCAAGGAGGCAGCTCCACTCTCTACCACGATGACCCTGGTTTTGCTTGAAAAAGGGCTCTCAATCACCGTCCCCTTAGGCAGTGAAGAACTCCATACGTACTTAAGGCACTCTGGTTTCAAACTATCCGGGATGGGAATTTTAATCCCGAAACTATTTTTCAACTTCCCCGGTGCTATGGGACTGGGGAAAATGATATAGATGCCCGCCACGCTGTCTCCTGAATTTTTATACCTCTCATCACCCCCCTGGGGAAGCTGGTGTGCTCTCCACTTCCAGGTAAGGATGGGAAATTCTTTCAAACTATAGTGACACTCCTTAGCGATTATCGCACTCTTGTCTTTAGCCCTCGCTTTGAGAAAATAGTTATTCCCCTCCATCCCTATCCCGTACACATCATCAAACTTATCCTCCATGGACGTCCAACCATCTAACCGACCAGATACTCCCGCAGAGGTAAACGTTTCCACCTCACGCATTCCTTGCTCACCTGCCCTTCGTTCACTGTCTGATCCACCTGTCACACCTTGAAGTACGCAGAGCAAAAACATCATTAGGATACTACCGTTCCTTATATGCACCATGGCCACCTTTAGCAAAAAATTTAGAATTGTAATCTCCATCCTACGGCTAGCTTACCAACTACTTATATGTTAAATAAATGCTTCTGTCAAACCCTTTAGCCCCGAGGCACCCATCGAAACCCTAGCGCAATGACTCAGTTGAATCCAAAAACAACAACTCTCTACTTGACAGCTCACTTTGATTTTTGCTAGTTTCAAAGAGAGCTTTTTATATGCTCACACTAACGTACCTGGCAAGGAGTTTTATATGCGAAGTGATTTAATGAAAAAAGGGTTAGAGAAAGCGCCCCACCGATCACTCTTTAAGGCCATGGGGTATACTGATGAAGAAATCGCACAACCCATCATTGGAATAGCCAATTCTGCCAATGAGATCATACCAGGGCATATTCACCTCCACACCATTGTCAAAGCGGTAAAGGCAGGAATCCGCCACGCGGGAGGAACCCCTGTTGAGTTCGGCACCATCGGGGTGTGTGATGGTATCGCCATGCACCATGCCGGCATGAAGTACTCTCTTCCCAGCAGAGAGCTTATTGCCGACTCTATTGAGGTAATGGCCATGGCGCATCCCTTTGATGGACTGGTACTGGTAACAAATTGTGACAAGATCACTCCCGGCATGCTGATGGCTGCGCTGCGTCTCAATATTCCTGCCATTCTGATAAGCGGCGGACCCATGCTCAGCGGACACAAAGATGGAAAGGCAACCGATGTGATTACTGTCTTCGAGGCAGTGGGTAAGGTGAAGGCTGGAACAATAGAAGAAAAAGCACTTAAAGAACTGGAGGACGTTGCCTGCCCGGGATGTGGAAGCTGCGCGGGTATGTTTACCGCCAACACTATGAACTGTCTCACGGAAGCCCTGGGAATGGGATTGCCAGGCAATGGCACTATCCCCGCAGTTGATGCGAGAAGGATACGACTGGCCAAAAGGGCAGGTGCAGCGATTATGAATTTAGTGAAGAAAAATATAAGACCGAGGGATATTGCCTGCCTCAATGCCTTCCGCAATGCAATTACGGTAGATATGGCCCTCGGTGGTTCAACCAACACGGTATTGCACCTTCCCGCGATTGCCAGAGAAGCAGCCTTAGACTTGAGCCTCGATCTCTTTAACGAATTGAGTACAAAAACACCTAATCTCTGTAAAATAAGCCCCGCCGGCATCCACCATTTGGAAGATCTTGACGCCGCAGGTGGCGTCCCTGCGGTGATGTCAGAACTTCTTAAGCGAACGCTTATTCACCTAGAGGTGTTGACGGTGACCGGTACTACCGTAGGTGAAAACCTCAAGGGGATGAGTGTCACCGATCGAGAGGTAATCAGGCCGCTTGAAAACCCGTATCACCACCAGGGAGGCATTGCCATTGTGAGGGGAAACTTGGCGCCCGAGGGAGCGGTGGTCAAGCAGGCTGCCGTTGATAAGAGTATGCTCACCAATAGAGGAGCCGCTCGTGTCTTTAATTCAGAGGAAGAGGCAGTCACTGCAATCATGGGCAATAAAATTAAACCGGGGGACATCGTAGTCATCAGATATGAGGGACCCAAAGGGGGACCAGGAATGAGAGAAATGCTCACCGCAACTGCCATCATCGCAGGCATGGGATTGGATAAGGATGTTGCCCTGATTACTGACGGAAGATTCAGCGGAGGGACGCGAGGTGCCGCCATAGGCCACGTTTCACCAGAGGCAATGGAAGGTGGACCTATTGCCTTAGTAGAGGAGGGGGACATCATCGAGATTGATATCCCCGGAAAAACACTTACCTTAAAAGTACCTGAAGATGAGCTGAAGGAGAGGAAAAAGAAGTGGCGCCCTTCCCCACTCAAGATTAAAGAAGGATATCTCTACCGCTATTCCCGCATGATCTCTTCTGCCAGCACTGGCGCAGTCTTCAAAGAAAGGTAACGTGAGGTACCCCATTCAGGGAGGTGAATAAGGGTAGACAGGTAGGCGCCAACTACCTATCATTTCCCCAGCTTCTCAATAAGCCTATCTAAAAGGAGTACCATGCTCACCAGGCAGACATCAATGTCTCTCGAACTATAGGTTCCCCCTTTCTCGCACAGCCTCCTCACATTTTTTATCTTACCACACACCTCTATAGCAGGGCAGTCCTCTTTCCGTTTCATCTTACTGGGACCTCGGTCAATCAATGCCTCTTTCATTGTTTCCTCCTTTATCCTTTCCCCACCCCTTTACCGTAACCGGGAAGGTAGCGACTCACGATTAAAAACCTATGAAATAGTTACCTACTGAAAACCTCCACCACATAACTCACCAGGGTGGTGAACAACACCTTTAGTAGAACTTTTTTCTCCTTGAAGAAGGTAAGATACCAAGCATCTCACGATACTTAGCTATCGTCCTTCGCGCAATGGTAAGACCCTGCTTCTTGAGAATCTCTACAATCTCCTGATCACTGTACGGATGCTTTGAATCTTCACTGGCGAGGATTTCCTTAATCTTGTTTCTCACCGTTTCAGAGGCAACACCCTCACCCCCTTCAGAACCGACACCTGCATTAAAAAAATACTTTAGCTCAAATATCCCATGAGGGGTGTGTACATACTTATTGGTAGTCACCCTGCTCACCGTCGATTCATGCATGCTAATGTCTTCAGCGACATCCTTTAACACCAGTGGCTTGAGATAGTTAATGCCATGGTCGAAGAAGCCCCTTTGAAATTTAATAATACTCTCCATGACCTTGCGAATGGTCTTCTCTCGCTGATAAATGCTCTTGATGAGCCAGATTGCTGACCGCATTTTGTCCCGCACATAGTTCTTCACTTCGGCAGAAGAGGAACTGTTATAGAGGGATTTGAGGTAGAAGGGACTTATCCTCAATTTGGGCAACCCGTCTCCATTGAGTACCACCGTGTAGTCATCCCCTGTTTTAAATACATGGATATCAGGGGTGATATATTGAGGCTCCTGGTCACTGAAGGGTCTGCCTGGCTTAGGCTCCAAATGAGCAATCACCTTTGCAGTTTCAACCACCTCCTCCATGCGGGCATTGAGCGCACTCGCAATTGCCTGGTACTTTTTTCTTTCGAGATCCGATAAATGAAACCGCACCATCTTCTCGAGAAGGTCCCTCTCATCATAAAGGAACCTTATCTGTACCAGCAAACATTCCTCAAGGCTTCGTGAAGCTACCCCTAAAGGATCAAACTCCTGTATCCTCTGTAAAACCTTTTCCGCCTTTTGAAGCACAGAGAGTAACCTAATCCAATTCAAATGGGTAACATGAGTACCGTTGCCTTCCCCCTCTTCCCTTCCCTCACCAAAGAGATAGACTTTTGCAATTTCTGCTAACGAGGGCTGGAGATATCCATCCTGATTAAGGTTACCAATAATAAGCTCCCCTATCTCCTGTTCTTCACCGGTAAAGCCACTCATGTGGAGCTGCCACATCAGGTGATCAGCCAGCGAGGTACTTTTGGTTACCACTGCCTCAAAAGATTCTTTCTCCTCTCTCTCATCAAACGGAATGTAACTCTCGTTGCTGGACTGGGCAATATAATCCTTCCACTCTAACCTTGTTCCCTCCTTGACATTGGTGAACATCTCCAACTCGGAATCAACACGCTCTATGGTACTTCCTTCCCCCTCCTCTGAAGTCTCCTTTTCTGCTTCCTGCACCTCTTCTAAAAACGGGTTCTCCGTCATTTCCTGTTGAATCTTGTCCGCGAGTTCCAGTTTACACATTTGCAGAAGCTTTATTGCCAACTGCAACTGCGGGGTCATTACCAATTGCTGACTGAGCCTCAGCTCTTGCCTTAAATCAAAAGCCATTGAAATCTCATCCTCAATGATTTGACCAACATACTTTTCGTCTCACTCCATCGACATATTCTAAGGCTTTCTTGAGGGATTTTAACTATCCTCCACCCTCCGAGGCTGTGTCGTAATAGGGGAAAAAGTCATTCCGAACCCTTCGATTTCACTCAGGGTAAACTGAGTGAGGAATCTTAAGTGCTTGATTCTGCGATGCTCAAGATTTCTCGGATTCCCTCGAAATGACAAAAACATAAATTACGACACAGTCTCTACCTAAGGGTGGTGACTCTCCTCTACCCCAAGCGTATATCTCTATAAAAAATAATAGTGAAATTGTAGTTATCTGTCAATTAAAAAGACTCTGGGAGAAAGGCTTAAGGAAGCAGCACAGCGTGTGTTCTGGGGCAACTGGTAGCGCACCCTATCAGCAGGAACATCATGAAGAAAATAGAAGTGAAAAAAACTATGGGGTGTTACAAATCTAATTTTTTCTTAAAATATATAATTGTTTCCCTTAATCCCTCTTCCAAGGAGACACGTGGCTCCCACTGCAATACTTCTTTACTTTTACTGATATCCGGCTGTCTCACCCGAGGGTCATCCTGGGGAAGGGGCTTAAAAATGATTTTGCTGTTGCTCCCGGTTATGCTCAGTACCAGATGAGCAAATTCCAACACACACATCTCCTGAGGATTTCCAATATTGATGGGGTTGAACTCATCAGATAAGAGCAGTCGATAGATACCCTCCATCAGGTCCGAGACATAACAGAAGCTGCGCGTTTGAGTACCATCACCAAACACGGTTAAATCCTCCCCCTTGAGCGCCTGACCGAGCATGGTGGGAACAACCCTCCCATCATTGAGTCTCATCCGGGGACCATAGGTGTTGAAAATACGAGCGATTCTGGTAGCGACACCATGGTAGCGATGGTAGGCCATGGTGAGCGCCTCCGCAAACCTTTTTGCCTCATCATACACACCACGCGGTCCGATGGGATTTACATTACCATAGTAGCTCTCAGGTTGCGGGTGAACGAGGGGGTCACCGTACACCTCAGAAGTCGAGGCTATAAGGAAGCAGGCTTTCTTTTCCTTGGCAAGTCCTAACGCCTTATGGGTGCCAAGGGAACCCACCTTGAGTGTTTGAATGGGCATCTCTAGATAGTCAATAGGGCTGGCAGGTGAGGCCAAGTGAACAACATTGTCGAGCGGACCTTCCACATAGATATACTCAGTAACATTATAGTGGATGAAGCGGAAGAGATTATTTCCGAGGAGGTGACTGATATTATCCATGCTCCCCGTTGAGAGGTTGTCCATACAAATCACCTCATGCCCTTCTTTAATCAGCCTATCGCAGAGATGGCTCCCTAAAAAACCTGCTCCTCCGGTAACTAATGTTCTCAAAGGCCTTCCCCCCTTTCCCCTAGTGAACACCCAATGCCATAGTACTCAAATCCCGCCTCTCGTAAGGTGCGGGACGAATAAATATTCCTTCCATCAAAGATAATGGGAGACTTCATCAGGGTACGCATCTTTTCAAAGTTGGGTCTGCGGAATTCATTCCATTCGGTAACCACCACCAGTGCATCGGCACCCTTAAGCACATCATAGTTATCCTTTCCATAGTATATCCCCCTGCCCAATTCCTTTTTCGCATTGGGCATCGCTACCGGATCATAGGCTTTTATCTGAGCCCCCCGTGCACGAAGCTTACTGACAATCACGGTCGAAGGTGCTTCCCGCATATCATCGGTGTTTGGCTTAAAGGAAAGTCCCCACACCGCAATGGTTTTGTTCTTGAGATTATTTTTAAAGCGCGCGATCACCTTTTCAGCAAGAAGCTCCCTCTGGGCCCGGTTGACCTCATCAACCGCGGGCAGAATCCTCAAGGGGCGATCGTGTTCTTCCGCGGTTTTAATCAATGCCTGCACATCCTTGGGAAAGCAGGATCCTCCATAGCCTACCCCGGGAAAGAGAAAGGAGGAACCGATCCTGGGGTCACTTCCCATACCGGACCTCACTGCATTCACATCCGCTCCCACCGCTTCGCATAGATTGGCAAGTTCATTCATAAAGGAAATACGTGTTGCAAGCATGGCATTAGCAGCGTACTTAGCCATTTCCGCGCTACGAATACCCATACTGAGAATGGGTTTCCCAGTCCTCACAAAAGGGGCATAGAGTTCTTTCATCACCCTCTCGACCTCTTCATCTGCTACCCCCAGAATAATTCTTTCTGGTTTCATAAAGTCATCAATAGCCGTACCTTCTTTAAGGAATTCAGGGTTAGAAGCAACCCCAAAGGGGTGGTGAGTCTGTTTTGCAATTATCGTCTTTACCTTCTCGGTGGTTCCCACGGGAACGGTACTCTTGGTTACCACAATCTTGTACCCGTTCATCACCTTGGCTATCCCCTCCGCAACCTTAAAGACAGAGGTGAGATTGGGCGAACCATCACGGTGGGGAGGAGTACCTACGGCAACAAAAATGATCAAGGAATTCCTCACCCCCTTCTCCAGATCGGTGGTAAAGGCAAGACGCTTCTCTTTTATATTTCTTTCTATGAGGGTTTCAATCCCCGGTTCATAAATAGGGACCTTTCCCCGGTTCAGCAATGAAACCTTTTTTTCGTCAATATCAACACACACCACATCATTGCCACTCTCCGCTAAGCAGGTACCTGTAACCAATCCCACATAGCCAGTACCGATTACGCAAAGATTCACCTTATACCCCCTTAGGTAAAGATAGATACTCGGTTAACGCCTCTTCCCACGACCTCAACTGCACTCCCGTAAGTGTGGTAAACTTCTCACCATTGAGCACAGAAAAGGCAGGCCTCGGTGCAGGGCGATTCAACTCCTGAGTAGAAAGAGGAACCACTCTACTCTTACTTTCCACCAGTTCTAAAATCTTACAGGCACACTGATACCAGGTACAACGACCACCATTTACCACGTGAAAGATTCCCTTGGGGGACAGGGTGAGGAGCGCTCCTATCGCCCCGCTAAGATCAACCGTATAGGTAGGTGCCACCCACTGGTCATTCACCACGCCCAGTTCACTCTTTTCTCGTGCGGTTTTTATAATAGTATTGACAAAGTTAATTCCTTCCCTCCCATAGAGCCCTCCGCTGCGTACAATAACGTAGTCTTCTAAGAGGTCTTGGACATATAATTCCCCCTTGAGTTTGGATCGACCATAGACCGAGAGAGGGGAAGGAGGGTCTTCCTCCCCATAGGGCTGCTGCGTTTTCCCATCAAATACATAATCGGTACTCATCTGGAGCAGTGTGGCACCAATCTGCCTCGACGCCATCGCGAGATGCTTCACTCCCTCCGCATTAACCTGGAATGCACGCCCTACCTCCTCCTCACACCGATCAACCTGGGTGTAGGCAGCCACATTAACCACCCACTGGGGTCTTAGTGCTCTGAGTGCACTCACTGTTGCTTCCTGGTCCGTAATATCAAAATCCTCTATATCAACCCCCACGACCTGGTGAGCAGTGCCAAGACTTCGCATGAGGTCAGAACCCAACATTCCACGTGCACCAACAACCAGTATCTTCAAGAAATCTCCCTATG
>Ga0209253_10002015_pt1 | contig 17895 bp, 17 predicted proteins | sample FrelakmetBRP12BR_FD_187145 | JGI IMG/M metagenome (GOLD analysis project Ga0209253, IMG submission 187145) | Freshwater lake sediment microbial communities from the University of Notre Dame, USA, for methane emissions studies - BRP12 BR (SPAdes)... | ecosystem: Environmental > Aquatic >... | reverse complement strand
TCTCCAGGCGGTTTATCTCGATACACCGTTCCTCAATAAACCGGGGATCTTTCATGGACCGGAGCGATCTCACGGCCGCTTCAATTTCGACCGACGATAAGTGGATGAGCTTGGCAAGTTCAATCATGTACATGTCTGAGGACTGGATGCCGTAGTACAGCATCCGCTCGATCGTCCCATCGATATAATCAAGCACCTCGTCAAGGGCGGAACCAAGCCCGGAGATCTCATCGGGATCAAAGGGAGGGCGGGATCCCCTGTTTAATCTCTCATAAATATCGTGCGTGATCTGATCGCCCCGTTGTTCGAGCACCTCGATCTTGTGGCGTTTCTCTTTGATATCCGTGAAATTTTTTGTCAGGTCAAGAAGCTCATGTGCTGCTTCTGTTATTATCGCTGCCTGTCGTTCAAGCAGGTCGAAATAGACCTTGTCAGCTGGCCTGAACATTTTCGCAAGACTCATAGGGAAATCACATCTGTATCGGGTACGACAGAATAAAAAATGATGGTATTATGGTTCAGAGGGACGATATCTGACCCTTTTCTTCAGGGCTGGCGAATGCCTTCTTCCCTGCTCTCACCAACCCGGTCAAATCCGGGCGACAACTCCCTGATCTGCCCGGTCTTTGTCGTGAAATAACCTCCCTGCTGCTGGAGCAGATCCTGAAATTCAACCGACTTCACTACGTCCTGCAGAGCCTGTATCCGGCAATCATCAAGTGCATCGTTCCTGACCAGGAGCTCGAGTGATTCGGGTACGATCGGGAGGAACCGTAATCCCGCTGATGCCGCAAGGGCCGATGACCCGATACCGGCATCTGCACGGTTATGTATGATGGTCTCCGTCATCACCTGCCCGTTCCTGGCCTCGGAAGAATAACCAGCGACCTGGTCGGGAGAGAGGCCCAGCTCTGCCAGGAGCCAGTCCAGCACGATCCTCCTGGCCGACTCCCGCGGTGCATTGACCACTCTGATCCTGCCCAGGTCATCAGCCGAAATGGTATCCCGGGAGACAAGCCCGATCTGACTCTTACCGATATGAAGAGCCATGAGCTGCAGGTCACCAGGGACTTGCCGAATTCCGGAGACACCGTTTATTTCGGGCACACTCTGGATCCCGATGTGGCAGGAATTCATCCGGAGCGCCGGAATCAGCTCGATCGGCCGGGCAGGAAATATGTGCATGCTGATGTCCCTGCCCGCAAGTGCATCAGCGAGAAGGGCCACACCGGATTCTCTGGTACCGGTGCAGAGCAGGACACGGTCAACCAGGTACGGAGCCGTGGTGAGGTGGATGTCCGCCACCGTCCCTGTATCCAGGCCTTCAGAGAAAGCCGGCACGTGGAGGTAGCCATTGGCCCGGACAAGGTTCATCTGGAGGCCGGACCCCCGGGGATGAGGATGGGCCCAGGTGCAGCCTGCTATAGAACCGACGGAAACCGGGATGAATTCATCAAATCCCAGTTCCGAGGGGATATTCCGGGCGAGCCTGGCCGGAAGGACGGCTGCCTGCTGCCCGGCAAGACCCCACCGGACCAGGAAGGGTACGACCAGTTCCCGGAGCGCAGTCTGGGATGCAACCGGGTAACCCGGAAGACCAACAACAGGCTTGCCCTTGAGATTTCCCACCATGACCGGTTTTCCCGGCATCATGGCCACCCCGTGGAAAAGGAGGGTCCCGAGCGAGCTGATGATCTCGCTGGTATGGTCCGCCCGCCCGGCCGATGTTCCCGATGAGATGAGTACCAGGTCGTTTTCCCGTAGGGCCCGGCACAGGCACTTCGTGATACGGAGGGGGTCATCGGGTACGATCTCATACCGGGTACAGCGGGCTCCCATGCGGGAGAGGTAGGAACCAGCAAACACGCTGTTACTCTCAACGATCTTTCCCCGGGCTGGACGGGTCCCGATGGGAACCAGTTCGTTTCCCACCGGGAGGATCCCTACCCTGATGACCCTGGCCAGGACATGGTCATATCCGTAGGTGGCGAGGGCGCTGATGTCAGAGGGCCGGATCTGGTGGCCCCTGGGGAGAACCAGGTCACCCTCGCGGATATCCTCACCGGCAGGCCGGATATATTGCCCCGGAAGAGCCGCTTTCCGGACCAGCCGGGACTCACCGGCAGGGAAGACGTCTTCGATCATGACGATCGCATCATACTCCGGCGGGATGGGATTGCCGGTATCGACCATGACATAATCGGAGATGGCGACCGGCCGCTGCTCGCCTGCCCCGAAGGTCTCAGCACTCCTCACGGCTATCCCGTCCATGCCGGCACACCGCGTTTCCGGCACGGTACAGGGTGCATAGACCGGTTCAGCGGTAATCCTGCCCTCGGCTTCAAGGAGGGGCACCCTTTCACAGGTCCCGGGAGGAGGAAATGCCCTGCTCATCAGGGAAAGGGCTTCTTCACGCGAGCAAAGAGAGAGGTAACGTTTCTTCATGACATCCAGCCTGACCGGGAAACCACTATTCTCCCGGCTTGTTCGCTTTACATCTTGAAGATCTCTCTCTCTCTTGAAAGAAATAATAGTTTACTTCATTAATTTGTAAATTATTCAGCCTTAACTATGCAGGAGAACAATTTGCCTTCAGGTGCCGACCAGATTGTTTCAATACTTTCCGGATGGTCCATAATCCGGATAATCACCGTTCTTCCCGGAACTGCCAGGCAATAGTCACTACAGGCAGGCCACTGGTCAGGGACCATGAGCCGGCTGTTCCCGAACCGTACACCGGTCATCCCGATCATTGCATCATTGATGCAGGGATTTGGGCCAAGAGTATACCGCACAGATTCCCGGCGGAGATCACCACCAAGATGACGGGAAGCAGCCAGTGCCATCCGGACTGCCATGGCAACCTGCAGGCAGTACTCGCCATGGTATCCAACCGCTTCGCGGAGGAGGTTGGCCTGGTACCGTTCAACAGGCATTTTTCGGAGGAACGGTGAGCGGTCGGCATTCGTTGAGGAGAAGATGCAGTCGAGGCCTGGCTGATATGGTTTGATATCGATTACCGGGGTCCCGTCAACCATGTCGAGATACGAAACTGCAAGAACCCTTTCTGCCCTTTTTCCGAGGAGCCTGACGATACTGACCGAGATAGGGTTTGGCCGGGACGGGGACCTGAGAGCAAAAACCCCCTTTTCCGGCATCCCCGGGGCGACTTTCCGGGCCGAAGCCCGTGTTACGGTCCTGTCCGCCTCGTGCATCCAGCAGATGACGATGAGGTGGGAATTTCTCTCAACACCTTCCAGGGCATCAGCATAGGGGGGAAAGATCTCAATCTCCCCATCAGCCCCCAGGGCCGGCATATCCCGGGGGGTATGGACCGGTGAATGGATCATCCCGATAGGGACAAGCTGCATGGAGGGTACCTGACCGTTTCAGTTCCCTTGTTCTTTGCTACCGGACCTGCCCGGTCTTTTCATAGTAAGCCATGGACCCGCATCCCCTGCAGATACCATCATCCAGCAGGTCTGCGGGCACCAGCTCACCGCAGACCCGGCACGTGGACGAATGCCATTTCTGCTTGGGGGTGACCTTGACCTGCACCCGTTCGGCAGAGAGAATGTTGCGGCCGGCCCGGAAGATTTCATCGATCAGGTCATTCATCATGGAACCAGTTCTGAACGAGGGGTCGTTCGTGTACCATGCCTGGATCAGGGGATACCCCGGGAGTTTTCCGGGATCGATGAAGACCCGGACTCCTTCGGTGACGGGTGCCGCAGACGGCCGGTTCACCGTTATGGCAAACTTGCCGATGGGAAAGACCCGGAGCCGGTGGTTTCCATAGGTACACTGGAGGATTACCTGGAGCGGGTCAGGGGCACACTTGGCTGTCTCGCAGACGGCATACAGTTTCTCTCCCGGACGGGCACCAAGGAGCTCAACAGCGTAATCGGTCATGAATACCCCGATAAGGAGGCCCGGTGCCGGGTAGGTATGAAACGCAATACATTCCTGGAAATATTTTTTCAGCGCTGGGGAAACACCGTAGTGGTCCATCCGGGCATCAAGCCCCGGTTCTGGTGTCATACCTGAACTATTCATACCATATGGTTAACATTCTTTGGATAATAACAGGTAATCACTGACAAGTCTGCGCGTTCGTTCTCGCAATGCTGGAAACCGGGGGGTTTCTGATTCTTCAGTTAATTAATTATTATTAATTTATTTCATCAATTGTTAATCAAAATAATTTATATTTATATAGCTCCAGCACCCTTCCCTTAGCTTGGTAAAACATTCGACACCAGATTTCCCCTGGGAAAAAAATTGGAGCATCTCTATGAGCCAAAACCGACCAGAAAACCTGAAGTATGTCCCCACGACCTGTCCCTACTGTGGGGTAGGATGCGGCCTGAACCTCGTGGTCAGCGATGGGAAAGCTGTGGGCGTAGCCCCCTGGAACAGGAGCCCCATTAACGAAGGCAAGCTCTGCCCGAAGGGGATGACCTGCTGGGAGTTTATCCACAGCCCCGACCGTCTTACGAAGCCGCTGATCAAGAAGAACGGGAAGTTCGAAGAGGCGAGCTGGGATGAAGCCCTTGACCTTGTAGCTAAGAAGTTTCAGGAGACGTATGAGAAGTATGGCCCCAGGTCCCTTGGTTTCCAGGTCTCCTGCCGGACGCCGAATGAAGACTGCTACATCATGCAGAAGTTTGCCCGGGTGGCATTCAAGACCAACAACGTGGACAACTGTGCCCGTATCTGTCACGGCCCGTCGGTAGCCGGGCTTTCCCTTTCGTTTGGTTCCGGAGCAGCAACCAATCCGTTTGCCGATGTCCTGAACTCTGACTTCATCCTCATCTGGGGTTCGAATGCTGTAGAAGCGCACCCGCTTGCCGGGAGGAGAATCACTCAGGCAAAACTAAAAGGCATCCCGATCATGGTCGTCGACCCGCGGTTCACTCCGACAGCGAGGCTGGCTGATACCTGGGTCCGGTTCAACCCATCGACGCACATTGCCCTCATCAACTCGATGATGTACTGGATTATCAAGGAGGACCTGCACGACAAGGAGTTCATCGAGAAGCGGACCAAGGGCTTTGAGGACCTGAAAAAGACCGTAGAAAAGTATGCGGAAGTCGAGAAGATTACTGGAGTTCCCACCGAGAAAGTAAAAGAGATGGCGCGGAAGTACGCCGCAGCAAAGAATGCAGTCATCATCTATTGCCTTGGTATCACCGAGCTGACCACCGGGACGGACAACGTCCGGTCGCTCGGGAACCTCTCCATGCTCTGCGGGAATATCGGGCGCCCGGGAGTTGGTGTCAACCCGCTGCGGGGCCAGAACAACGTACAGGGTGCCTGCGACATGGGTGCCTACCCGAACGTCTACTCCGGGTATCAGAAATGCGAGGTCGCGGAGAACCGGGAGAAGATGGAGAAGGCGTGGGGTGTCACCGGCCTGCCGGACTGGTATGGGGTGACCCTGACCGAACAGATCAACCAGTGTGGTGACCCGATCAAGGCGATGTACTTCCTCGGGTTAAACCCGGTGGTATCGTACCCCGACTCAAACCATGTCATGCGGTCGCTTGAGAAACTGGACTTCTTGGTTATGCAGGACATCTTCCCGACCGAAACTACCCAGTTTGCTGACGTGATCCTGCCCGGAGCCTGTTTTGCCGAGAAGGACGGGACATTTACCAGCGGGGAACGGCGTATCAATCGTGTCCGGAAGGCCGTGGAGCCACCCGGAGATGCCAAGGCCGACTGGGAGATCTTCGTCCTCCTGGCAAAGAAGATGGGACTCAAGGGCTTTGACTTCAAATCTGCAAAGGATGTCTGGGACGACATGCGGTCGGTGACACCGTCCATGTTCGGCTGTACCTACGAGAAGCTGGAGAAGCCGGAGTCGATCCACTGGCCGTGCCCGACCCTCGAGCACCCCGGCACTCCTATCCTGCACAAGGAGAAATTCTCGGCACCGGATGGCCTGGGGACCTTCTTCGGGATCGAGTACCGGCCACCGGCTGAAGTTGCCGATGCCGAGTATCCGTTCACTCTGATGACCGGCAGGCTGATCTTCCACTACCATACCAGGACCCAGACCGGGAGATCGAAGGTCCTGGATTACGAAGTGCCCGAGGGATACGTACAGATCAACACCGACGATGCAAAGAAAATAGGGATTAAGGAAGGAGAGAAGGTCAGGATACGGAGCCGCCGCGGGGAATCGTTCCCCGTTGCCAGGGTGAGTGAGGAAGTGGCCCCCGGAGTCCTCTTCATGGCGATGCACTTCCCCCAGGGCGCCAACGCACTTACCAATACCGCCCTTGACCCGATGTCCAAGATGCCGGAACTGAAACACTGTGCTGTTGCCGTGGAAAAGATTGCCGGAGAGAAGTGACTATGGCCAAAAAAGGCGATCTGCTGTACGCGTGGACGACCGATAAGGGGATTGCCGAGAAGGCCGAGCTTGGCGGCGCAGTAACCGGCATGTGGAAGTACGCGCTGGAGAAGAAGATGGTTGATGCCGTGCTCGTGGTTGCGAAAGGCCAGGACATCTACGATGCTGTCCCCACCCTCATCACGGATCCGAACGAACTTACCAGGACCGCTGGTTCCCTGCACTGCGGGACGATGCTGCTCTCAAAGATCCTCAAGAAGTACCTCCAGGGTTCAGAAACGATGAAGATCGGTGTCACGGTGAAGGGATGCGATGCCATGGGACTCTACGAGCTTGCCAAGCGGCAGCAGGTGAACCTCGACAACATCATCATGATCGGGGTAAACTGCGGAGGTTCTGTCAGTCCCATCGTGGCCCGGAAGATGATCCAGGAAAAGTTCGAAGTCGACCCTGATACCGTGCACAAGGAAGAGATTGACAAGGGCCAGTTCATTATCGAGTATGAGGGAGGCCACAAGGGTATCTCGATGGACGAACTCGAGGAGCAGGGCTATGGACGCAGGACCAACTGCCGCCGCTGCAAAATGAAAGTACCCCGCCAGGCTGACCTTGCCTGCGGGAACTGGGGTGTCATCGGGGACAAGGCCGGAAAGGCGACCTTTGTCGAGGTCTGTAGCGAGAAGGGGGCAAACCTCCTGAACGGGGCCATAAAAGATGGGATCATTGTCAGCGAGCCTGCACAGGCCAAGGGGATCGAGATCCGGGCCAAGGTCGAAGGCGCCATGCTGAAACTCGGCGATAAGTGGCGGGCCAGGGATTTCGGATCGCTGGGGGAGGGCAGGGCACGACTGAAAAAAATTGTCGAAGAGACTTCACGTTGCATCAAGTGTTATTCCTGTATCGAGAACTGCCCGATCTGCTACTGCGTTGAGTGCAGTACCAAAAAGTCCTACCTGGTCCGGCCCGGTGAAGTACCCCCCAATTTCATGTTCCACCTGATCCGGTTTGCGCACATTGCCGATTCCTGCGTGAACTGTGGGCAGTGTGAAGAGCTCTGTGCCATGGATATCCCTAACTCGCTCTTCATGCATGCCCAGCAGGTCGAGCTGCAGAAGATGTTTGGCCATGTTCCCGGCGTGGATATGAACCTTCCCGTCCTGGCCCTGGTCGACGAGCGCGAAGAGCGGGACCGGCTCAGTGCGACGGGTAGTGACCAGATCTTCGATATCTTCAGGTAGTCCTGGCCGGATTTCCTGCACTTTTTTTCTTTTTACGACCGGCGGAAGCTGATGTAGTTTTGCCGGAAGGAAAAATTTCATAGTACGACAGGGATCCACACCCCCGGCAGTGGTCACCCTCGAGAAACGTATCGGGGACCATCTCTCCGCAGCTGGTGCAGGGAACCGAGTTCCATGACTGCTTGGGGGGGACATGAACGAGGACCCGCTGGTACGAGAGAATATTCCTGCCGGCTTTCAGGATTTCATCAATCAGGGGAAAGATCATGGTCCCGCTCTGGAACCCGGGGCTATGGGTGTACCATGCCCAGATAATCTGGTAGTCCTTCAGTTTTTCCCGGTCAACAAAGACCCGAACCCCTTCCACGATCTCGTTATCAGAAGGGCGGTTCACGGTGATGGCGAATTTGCCGACCGGGATGACCTGCAGCCGATGATTGCCAAAGGTGCAGCCTGCCATGACCTGGAGCGGGTCAGGGATACACTTGTAGGTTTCTGCAATGGCATAGAGTTTCTCGCCAGGATGGACCCTGAGAAGTTCAAGGGCATAATCGACCATGAAGACACCAATGAAGAGGCCGGGGGCAGTTACGGTGTGAAAGGCGATACATCGGGTAAACATCTTCTGGAGGTCAGGACTGATCCCATAGGCATCCATACTCTGACGCAAATCACCGAAAGCATGGGGATGGCTCGGGTATTGCATAAAGAGCGGAGGGGGTGGATTTTAATAAGCATTGTGAATGAGAGAGACGGCCCAGGGGAATCCCTGGAATCGATTGTTAACCATCAATAATTAACAAATCAACTGAATTTAGTTGTATTTAAATATCATGAAGCTGAGTCTGTTAACTGTACAAAAAAGTTAATCAAATTTCCGGTATTTTTACCGGACTTCTCCGATAGGGGGATTGTACATGAGTACCAAAAGTGATGAACCTTTGAAGTATGTAACGACGACCTGTCCCTATTGCGGGGTGGGGTGCGCACTGAACCTGGTCGTGCAGAATGATAAGGTGGTCGGTGTCGAGCCATCCCGCAGGAGCCCGGTCAACGAGGGGAAACTCTGCCCCAAGGGAGCGACCTGCGATGAATTCATTCACAGCCCTGACCGGCTGACGAAACCGAAGATCAAGAAGAACGGGAAGTTCGTGGACGCCAACTGGGACGAGGCCCTCGACCTGGTGGCAAAGAAGTTCAAGGAGACTTCTGACAAATATGGCCCGAAGTCCCTGGGTTTCCAGGTCTCGTGCAGGACGCCGAATGAAGAGTGCTACATCATGCAGAAACTTGCCCGGGTGGCATTCAAGACCAATAACGTCGACAACTGCGCCCGTATCTGCCACGGCCCCTCGGTCGCGGGACTCTCGCTCTCCTTTGGGTCCGGTGCGGCAACCAACCCGTTCGAGGATGTCCTCAATGCTGACCTCATCCTCCTCTGGGGTTCCAACGCGGTGGAGGCACACCCGCTGGCAGGACGGCGTATCGCCCAGGCAAAGAAGAAAGGGATCCCGATCATCTGTCTCGATCCCCGGTACACGCCAACCGCCCGGCTGGCAGACACCTGGGTCCGGTTCAATCCTTCCACCCACATCGCGCTTGCCAACTCCATCATGTACTGGATTATCAAGGAGGACCTGCACGACAAGGAATTCATCGAAAAGCGGACCAAGGGGTTCGAGGACCTGAAGAAGACCGTTGAGAAGTATGCCGAGGTCGAGAATATAACCGGGGTTCCCACGGCCAAAGTCAAAGAGATCGCCCGGCGGTATGCTGCGGCAAAGAACGCGGTCATCGTCTATTGCCTTGGCATCACCGAACTGACCACCGGAACCGACAATGTCCGGTCGCTCGGCAACCTGTCGATGGTCTGCGGGAACATCGGGCGCCCGGGTGTCGGTGTCAATCCCCTCCGCGGCCAGAACAACGTGCAGGGTGCCTGCGACATGGGTGCCTACCCGAACGTCTACTCCGGGTACCAGAAGTGCGAGCTCCCGGAGATGAGGAAAAAGATGGAGGATGCATGGGGTATGCCGGCGGGATCGCTGCCGGACTGGTACGGGGTGACCCTGACCGAACAGATCACCCAGTGCGGGGATCCCATCAAGGCCATGTACATCTTTGCCTTAAACCCGGCGGTCTCCTATCCGGACTCGAACCATGTGAAGCGGTCACTCGAGAAACTTGACTTCCTGGTCGTCCAGGATATCTTCTGGACCGAGACCTGCGAGTATGCCGATGTAGTCCTCCCCGGTGCTTCCTTTGCCGAGAAAGATGGGACGTTCACCAGCGGCGAACGCCGGATCAACCGGGTACGGAAGGCTGTCGACCCACCCGGTGATGCCAAGGAGGACTGGGAGGTCTTTGTCCTGCTGGCCAAGAAACTCGGCCTGAAGGGGTTCGACTTCAAATCACCCCAGGAGATCTGGGACGATATGCGAAAGGTCACCCCATCGATGTTTGGAGCGACCAACGCCCGGATCGATAAACCGGGGTCCGTGCACTGGCCCTGCCCGACCGAAGAACACCCCGGGACACCAATCCTGCACAAGGAGAAGTTCTCATCTGCAGATGGCCTCGGGACCTTCTTTGGCATCGAGTACCGCCCGCCAGCCGAGGTCGCAGATGCCACCTACCCGTTCACCCTGATGACCGGACGGCTGATCTTCCACTACCACACCAGGACCCAGACCGACCGCTCAGCCATGCTCCACTACGAAGTGCCGGAAGGCTTTGTCCAGATCAACCCTGCCGACGCAAAGAAACTGAACATCGCCGATGGGGAGAAGATCAAGGTCTCCAGCCGCCGTGGAGAATCGATACCCGTTGCCCGGGTGACCGACGAAGTGGCCCCCGGCGTACTCTTCATGGCGATGCACTTCCCCAATGGTGCCAACGCACTGACCAATACAGCGCTCGACCCCATGTCTAAGATGCCGGAGCTGAAGCACTGTGCTGTCAAGGTTGAAAAGATCGCGGAGGCGAAGAAATAATGGCGTTCTTTGGCGGAAAAACCGATGTGAAGAAGGGGGACATGTTCTATGCATGGACCACCGACGCTGACATTGCCAAGAAGGCGGAATGCGGGGGTGCTGTCACCAGCCTCCTGAAGTATGCCCTCGAGAACAAGATGGTCGATGCGGTTCTTGCGGTGAAGAAAGGCAGTGACCTCTATGATGCTATCCCGACCATCATCACCGACCCGAAAAAGATCGGCACCACGTCAGGTTCACTCCACTGCGGGAGCCTGCTCCAGTCGAAACTGGTGAAGGATTACTTTGACGGGGCCAAGACCAGGAAGCTCGGCATCACGGTCAAGGGATGCGACCTGATGGGCATCCTCGAGATAGCCAAGCGGGGAGAGATCAAGCTCGACAACCTCCTGATGATCGGGGTGAACTGCGGAGGCACGGTCAGTCCCGTTGCCGCAAGGAAGATGATCGAGGCCAAGTATGGCGTCGATCCCGACAAGGTGACCAAGGAGGAGATCGACAAGGGCCAGTTCATCATCGAGTACGAGGGCGGCCACAAGGGCATCAAGATGGATGACCTGGAGGAGGAAGGCTACGGCCGCAGAAGCAACTGCCGGCGCTGCCTCTACAAGATCCCCCGCCAGGCAGACCTCGCATGCGGGAACTGGGGTGTCATCGGGGACAAGGCCGGAAAGGCCACCTTCGTTGAGGTATGCAGTGACAAGGGTGCCGATCTCCTGGCCAAGGCCATAAAGGCAAAGGCAGTTGAGGTCAGCGCTCCGGATGCAAAGGGGATCGAGATCAGGGGCAAGACAGAGGGAGCCATGATCAAGCTCGGGCAGAAGTGGCGGAAGAAGGATTTTTCTGCTATCTCCCCGAAACTCTGGGAGGTTATCGCTGAAGAGACCGGCCGGTGCATCAAGTGTTACACCTGTATCGATAAGTGCCCGGTCTGCTTCACGGTGGCGGATATGCTCAAACAGGACTCGCCCATGATCCGCCGGGGAGTTATTCCCGCGGATCCCATGTTCCATCTGCGCAGGTTTGCCCATATCTCCGACAGCTGCATCAACTGCGGCCAGTGCGAGGAGCTCTGCCCGATGGATATCCCGCTGGCGCTCTTTGGCAATGCGATCAGGGAGGAGGCCGACCGGGCCTTTGCACCAAAGCTCGGGAAAGCCACCTATACCAACTAATTTTTTACGGGTGAATATTCCCGAAACAAGGATCAGATAACATCAGAAAGGAGAAAGACCTGATATGGACCAGAAGAGATTTACCCAGATCATCAATACGGCCATCGACCGCGAAGTAGAGGCGTACACCTTCTACAAGTCCGTTGCTGACAAGGTAAAAGACAAAAGCCTGAAGAAACTGTTCGATGAACTTGCCGGTGATGAAAAGAAGCACCGTGAGATGCTCCAGAACCTCGCGACAAAGGACGCAAAGCAGATCCATTTCTCGCCGTCGAAAGATTACAAGGTCTCAGATACCCTGGCATCACCGCCACTTACGCCGGACCTGAAGCCAATTGACGGTCTCGTGCTTGCCATCCGGAAAGAACTTGATGCCATGCAGATGTATTCCCGCCTGGCCGAAACCGCTGCGGACACTGCCGAAAAATCCCTGTTCACCGAACTGGCAAACATGGAGCGTGCCCACAAGGCCCGGCTTGAAGACATTTACGTGAACATGGCCTTTGCCGAGGTATTCTAATCCCCCGGACCTTTTTTTTCAGAATTTACAGTGAACCTTTTATCTTGTGACGTATCCTGCACGCGTCTCCTGTGAGTAGACTATACCCGTTTCTCCTGCTCCAGTACCTTGAGAATCGCTGCACGGAGCATTTCATCAGGGATTGCTTCAAAGACATCCCGTCCTGTTGTTACCGCCCGGCAGCGGACCTGCTCCCCGATGAAGTCCGAGCAGCAGCTGCACTCCGTGAAAGTGACGTCCGCATCGAGAATTTTCTCTATCGGGATCCCGTTGATGAGGACGATATTTGATTCATCAACCTGTGAAGGAGGGAGGATGGTATTCTTCACTTCCACGTCCACACCATCAAGCAGGTGCTCCTGTCCCAGCTGAACGATGACATTCAGGAGATTGGTCCCGGTATCGGTGCAGCGGCCACAGGCGACCTCCCCCAGGTCCAGATGGCGCCATTCTATCAGTATCCGTCGTGGTTCTGTCATCGGTCATCCCGTACCTTTTTCCATCTCTTTGATGCCTTTCTTCCAAGATTCTGGTGACAGCGGCATATAACCCTTCTTCTGTTTGTTCCTGGTAATACCTGCCATGCCAGGAAAGAAAGGATCATCCGGACCCTGCAGCAGGTTTCGGATTGTGGATTGGAACGGTTCCCCGTTCTATCGTCAACGGATGTTGCTGGAAAGAGGGTTCATTTGAAGCAGCCCAGCTGGCATCCCCGGATCTTTACCCCGCTGGTATTGCAGAACTGGCCGATATCGCTCTTGGAAATGCCATATTTCTCTGAAATGGCAAAGGCCTGGGGGCATTGTATCTCTTTTTCAATTCCCTCGGCCTCGAATGCAGCCCGTGTTTTCTTTTCATTCATGGTAACATTCCTCTGTTCACAAAGAAATAGAGTTAACCATATGTTGCGTCACCTTCAATACGAATAGCTGAGTCCCAAAGGAGAGAAATCTGACCTATGAAATCCCCCTTCCCAAATCCCGTCGCTCCCTTTCCCGGCTGGGAGCGTCAGGTCTACCGGCTTTCACGCCCGGTCACGAGAGATGACATTCATGCTTTCCTCGGGAACGAAGAACTGTATCTCAGGGAGACAGATGCCGGGCTGATACACATCATCCACAAATACGGTCTCCTCGAAATTCATGCCCGTACCGGGAAGACCGAGATTGAGGTCTGGTTCAACCCGGAACGGGGGGCATACCCGTCTGAATACCTCGATGCCCTCCTGGCTACACGGTTCTAGGAAATCTTAATCGACCCCTACCAGCACTTCAGATGCTTTCATCACCGCGTAGACTTTCGCTCCTTCCCGCAGCTTCAGATGTTCGGCAGAATGGGTCGTGATGGTCGAGACAATCTCCAGACCCCCTGCGACAGTAATCACCACTTCCGTGGTCACCGGGCCTTTCTTGATCATTTTTACGGTTCCCGGGATCTGGTTTCGTGCACTGATTTTCATAGAATTCACCTTGTATGCTTACTAATTGACAATGCATGGGCATAGGAATTGCCATAGATAATCCTGATCATTGATGGCAGTGGTCCTGCCGGCACCCGCAGAAGAACCGGTTCAGGAAGTCATTCCTGCCAGCCATTATTTCAGACAGCGTCCCGCTCCGGATTATCCTGCCCTCTTCCATCAGACCGATCCTGTCGCCGAGCGAGGCAGCATCGCGGAAGGAGTGGGTCACCGCAATGCACGGGATCCGGGATTTCCGGACGAAGGAGCCGAGCTCGGACCTCATTCTGTCCTGTGCCAGGGCATCAAGCGCACTGACCGGTTCGTCCAGGAGGAGGAGTGCCGGGTCAATTGCCAGGGCCCTCGCCAGGGCGACCCGCTGGCGTTGCCCCCCTGACAGCCGGTCGGCACGGACACTGGAAAGGTTCTGGAGAGAGAGGAGGGCCAGGTTCTCATCAACGCGGGAGCGGATTTCTGCGGGAGGGACCTTGCGCCGGCGCAACCCGAAAGCCACATTCTCAAAAACCGTCATGTGCGGGAAGAGGGCATAGTTCTGGAATACAAACCCGATATCCCGCTCTTCTGATGGCATATTGACCCTGGTCCGACTGTCATAGAGGAGTTGTCCGTCCAGCGAAATGTGCCCGGAATCAGGGGAGAGAAGTCCGGAAAGAAGGAAGAGGAGGCTCGATTTTCCTGCACCATTCTCACCGATGAGGACCAGGGTCTCCCCTTTCCCGACCGAGAAATCTGTCTGGAGGGAAAAGTCACGCAAATCCCGCCGGACCGAGACATTTAACACCGGACATCCCTCCGGAGCTGGAATTTCACGAGTGCAATGACGATAAAAGAGATCAGGATCAGGATGATGGAGAGGGTGATGGAGGCATCGATATCCCCCTGCATGGCGGTATAGATCGCGAGGGGCATCGTCTGGGTCCGTCCCTGGAAATTCCCGGCAAACATGATCGTTGCCCCGAATTCTCCAAGCGCCCGGGCAAAGGACATGATGGCCCCTGCGATGAGACCCGATTTCACCAGGGGCAGGATAACGGTAAAAAAGGTGGGGGCAGCGGTAGAGCCGAGGCTCCGTGCAGCCTGTTCATATACCTGATCGAGCTGCTCGAAACTGGCACGTGCCTGGCGGACATAGAAGGGCACGGAAACAAAGATCTGGGCCATGATGACCGCGAGGGTGGTGAATGCGATACTTATCCCAAAACCATACAGGAAGCCGCCGATCAGCCCCGTCCTCCCAAAGGTCATGAGCAGGGCCAGGCCGGCAACAGCCGGAGGTATGACGAGAGGAAGGTCGATCAGGGTATCCACGATCTCCCTGCCCGGGTACTGGTACCGGGCATTGATCCAGGCTACCGGTGTCCCGATGAGGATAATGATAACGGTCGAGATACTGGCGGTCACGAGACTCAGCACCAGCGCATCCCAGACCATGGGATCAGATAATGATGCGATGAACTGGGCAGGAGAGATCCGGAAGAAGAGGGCAAGGATCGGGATAACTATAAAAGCGAGGAGGAGGGAAATGACAAGGCCTCCTCCCAGCCGCCGGACCATTCTTTTTCCCTTGTAATTCACCAGCATATCTCTCTCAAATATTCTTTCCCCCCCGGTGGGATGAACCCAGGCCGGGACGCAATGATCCTCTCACGTTCAGAGGGCAGTGTTCCCCCATCGGTTTCCCTTCCCCTCATAACGGGATGAACCCGTACCGGGAAAGCACACTCCTGCCTCCATCACTGGTCAGGTAGCTGAGGAACCTGCGGGCCTCTTCGTCCTTTCCTGATTGTGCCAGGACCCCGCCGGGGTATTCAGCTATCACGTTCAAGGTATCCGGGATGGGTATCATCGAGATCCTGCCACGGTTTTCCGGGGTTACATCAGATTCGTACACAATTCCGGCATCGGCTTCACCGAGCTGGACCTTGGCTACCACGAAGGTCACGGTTGTCTCCTCGGACATGACATTGTTGAGGACAGCGTCCTGGTACCCGGGACCATATGCCGAGTCATTTGCCATTTTCTTCAGGATCTGCCGGGCATAGTCACCAATGGGGACATCTTTTGTACCGATAACCAGCTTGGTTCCCGGGCGGGCGAGATCTTTGAGCGTTGTAATATTGCCCGGGTTGTTTGCAGGTACAATAACGGTGAGTTTATTCCTGGCAAAAAGGCCGATAGTATCATTTTTCATGAACCCCTTGTCGCGGAGTGCGTTCATGTGTTTGGTATTGGCCGAGAGGAACACATCGGCATATGCACCCTGCTCGATCTGCGTCCGCAGGGCCTGGGAGCCATCGAAGTTGGTAACAATATGGACGTCAGGATGGAGGGCTTCGTAATCCTTCGCAATCTCAGTCATTGCCCTGGTAAGCGAGGCCGCGGCAAAGACAGTCAGGTCTGTTTTGTTCGTCCCGGGTAGTACCTGCTCACCGACACAACCGGATAGAAAAATTGCGGCTAGGAGCATGAGCCCGACACCGATTGCGATATTTTTCATGCAAGATAATGGCAAAATTAAGTATAAGTATCTAACTAATTAAAAATTTAAACTATTATTATTAACATCCATGGGCCGTTCAGGCTTTTCCCTGTCAGGATATTCCTGCAGAAAAGATTCGTGGTAAGAATATACCGGGAACCTTGCCGGGTACCTGGTCTCCTCACCCTGTCCGGATCCTCTCCGGATGGGTATAGATACTCATCCGGGGGTGACGGGCAAATCCCACCAGCGTCATGTTCATCCGGTCAGCAAGTTCGATACCCGATGCAAAGGGGGCATTGTTGCTGACAATAAGGGAAATTCCTGCCCGGTAGGCCTTTGCCACCATGTCGGCTGGCAGCCTACCCGTGCAGACCATGAAGCACTCTGAGATTACAATCCCGTTGAGTAGTGCCTTGCCCACCGCTTTGTCAACCGAGCTGTGCCGCCCGATATCCTCGGCCGCGGAACGGACGACTCCCTCCTGGTCAACAAGGATGGTACAGTGGGTTCCGCCCGTCAGTTTCCAGACCGATGCAATCTCGTGGACCTGGCGGGTCCCGTCAAAAAGGGTCGTGACATCGATCCCGATTCCTTTCCCCAGGGGAGGTCCGGTAATTCCCTGCGGGTGCCTGATCCCGACCCCTGCACTCCTGACTTCAAGAGAAATCTCATCAGCGTTATGAATGCAGGGTCTGGCTTGAACCTTGATGTCCGGAATATCAATGAAAACGTCTGAAATATCACCCGGGTCCCGGACCAGGCCTTCACAGATGAGAAAGCCGATGGCGAACGCTTCAAGATCCTGGGGGGTAATTTTCAATGTCGTAATATGGGTGTCGTTCAGGTACAGGGAGATATTTTCCTCTAGGCAGACGTGTACCAATGCCTCTTCCACCCGGTCTTCTTTCACCGAGACGACCGTATGTTCACGGGTCATCCGGTTTCCTCGGTCTGCAGCCTGGCTCTTCCTGCGAATGGTGCGATGCATCGAAGGGAACTCCGCTGTTCGTTCAGGGATGAAAATCCACACGTTCCTGGATGATCCAGTTCGTGGTGACCGGTATCATCACTACCCCGAAAATGTCTGGATACGCACCTGCTGCCTCCAGATTTCACCAGTTCAGATATTCACCCATCTGTGAGGGATATTTCTTCTCAACCCTCTGGTAAGGATCTTCATTTAATTTGCCAAGTTATTAAGCTCTCTCTGAACAATTCCTCTTCATCTTCTTCGATGAGATGGTGGGATAATCATGAATTCTCTCTTCAGCGAGCCGATAGGAGCGCCTGGGATTATCGCCATGAAATACGATTTTTTTTAATTTAACTTCCTCACAAAATTAACAATAAATGACAAGATATATCCGGGACGGCATGCAATTTTCAAACCTCTATGGTTTCCTGTCACCAACAATACCTCGTGATGAGATCTCATGATAACCGATATTATTTATTTACCCTGCTCCTCCTCGCAGGAATACTTCTCCTTGTTTGTCCGGCAACTGCAGCTACGACATCACTCCATATCGAGAAGATAGCCGGGGATGGAACGACCGTGCTTTCCTCACGGGACGTTGATGTAGCCTGGATGGAGGCAAACCTCCCCGTCATTGGTGACGGAGTGACCCACTACTACCACCAGGGTC
>Ga0209253_10002014_pt1 | contig 17895 bp, 15 predicted proteins | sample FrelakmetBRP12BR_FD_187145 | JGI IMG/M metagenome (GOLD analysis project Ga0209253, IMG submission 187145) | Freshwater lake sediment microbial communities from the University of Notre Dame, USA, for methane emissions studies - BRP12 BR (SPAdes)... | ecosystem: Environmental > Aquatic >... | reverse complement strand
CGCGCCCACGACCTGCCACTGCGGCGAGGTGGCCAGCTCGCGCAGCAGCCTGGCGCCCGGCTCGCCGGCGCCGAGGACGAACAGCCGGCGCCGGTGTCCCGTCATCTCGCGGGGTGTTCGCGACTCGCGCCAGGACCGATAGACCGCCCGGATGCCCCCGACCGCCAGCAGCGTCAGGATCGGCGACAGCACGATGACCGAGCGGGGAATCAGCAGATCGAACTGGGCAAGGTAGGCGACCAACGCGACCACTGCCGCCGCCAGCGCCACTGCACGGGCGATGCGCAGCAGGTCGGGCAAGCTGGAGAAGCGCACCATGCCCCGGTACATGCCCATGGCCAGGAAGGCGGCACCGTAGATAGGCACCACCCACAGCAGGCTGCGCAGCGCGAGCGCCAGGTATTCGTCGGGCAGCTGGAAATTGAAGCGCAGCCAGAAGGATGCGAGCCAGGCAACGGCCACCGACGCCAGGTCGGCGCCGAGGACCGCAAAGGGCTTGGCGGCGAACGGGATGACACGCGCAGCGGTGGTCCTGGCCATCTCGCGTTCAGTTCTTGTTGGGCAGTGGATATCGCCTCGACGTCACGGCGGCGAGGATGCCATAGATGAGCGTCCAGCCTCCCACAACCGCCCATTGCTGAACCGCATCGAGTTTCAGTCCAAGCAACGCACTGCCCCCGCAGGCCGCCATCAGCGCGTACCAGAGAAGGGCCGTCCGCCGATGGCCGAGGCCGCCGGCCACCATGCGCTGGTAGGCGTGCTCGCGATGCGCCTGCCAGGGCTTCTTGCCGCGCAGCAGGCGCGCAGCAAGGGTGAGGGTTGCATCGACAACGAACGGGGAGAAGACCAGCAGCGGGAACCAGGCCGGCCAAAGTCCCTTGGACCAGCCGGCAAGGCCGAGGCTACCGGCCAGGAAGCCGAGCGGGATCGAGCCGGCATCTCCGAGAAACACCCGCGCGGGGTGGAAGTTGTGCCAGAGGAAACCGCCCGCCGCGGCGGCGATGCAGAAGCAGGCGACAGCAATGTCCGGTGCCGGTCCGATCGCCGCCATGCCCAGGGCTCCGAAACCGAACAGCGCCATACCCCCGGCCAGGCCGTCGGAACCATCCATGAAGTTGTAAAGGTTCATCCCCCAGGTCAGAAGCAAGGCCAGCACGAACATCAACCGGATGGGCGCATCGATCGGCAGCACGACGATTGCGCCGGCCGCGGCGGCGAGGTGAACGGCGAGGCGAAACACCACCGGCAGTCCGTGGCGGTCGTCCCACGCCGAGACGAACGCCAGCGCCGCTGCGATCAGCAGGACCGTGCGCAGCGCCGGCGCAACGACAGCGCCCGCGGCCAAGGCAACGCCGACCAGCACGATGCCGCCGATGCGCGGGATCGGCGCCGCGTGCAGCGAGCGCTCGTTCGGCAGGTCCATCGCGATGCGCGCCGCCCAACCCGAGGCGAGCAGCAGTTTCAGGATCACTGCGACCAGCAGCAGACACAGCAACGGCGGCAGGGCATTGCTCATCTCAAACCGCGCCCCTGGCGCGGGCCTCGAGGAACCAGCGCACGGTGTCGCGCAGACCCGCTTCCGCAGCTACCGGGGGCGACCAACCGAGTTCGCGCCGGATGCGACCGATGTCCACCTGCAGCGGCGAGAACAGGCGCTGCGCCGCGTCGGCCCGACCGATTGCATGTGCGGCCGCCTGCACGAGACCACCCGGAAGGTTCCACAGGCGCACAGGTAGTCCCATCTCCGCGCGCAGCGACCGAATCAGTTCAGCAAGGGAAGAGTCGCGCCCGTCCGAAACAAAATACGTCGCAGGCGAACTGTGCGGGACGGTGGCGCAGGCAATGAGCGCATCGACGAGGTTGTCGATGTACACCATGCTCCGCGAGGCACGCGCGGCGCCAAGAGGCAACGGCCAGCCGCTTGCGGCGAGTTTCAGCAGACTGAGGAAGTTCGCCCGCACGCCCGGACCATAGACCAGAGGCGGTCGAACGATGCTGACCTCGATCTGTCCGGCAAGCTGGGCAAGCGCCTGCTCCGCAGCGAGCTTGCTGCGGCCATACGCGTCCCGCGGCTGCGGCGGATCGCCCTCGTCGAAAGGCCTTGCTGAAGATACCTCGCCCATGACCTTGACCGAGCTGACGAAGACGAAGCGGCGCGTGCCGGCCTCGATCGCCGCACGCGCCAGTGCCGCGGTCGCGTCGGCATTGGCGCGCTGGTACGCCGCCTCGGCGTCATTGCCGGCGTCGCGGACCTGATGCACGCGGGCGGCGAGGTGAAAAACGGTGTCGATGCCCTGCAACGCAGCGGACCAGTCCGTCGCTTCGGAAAGTTCGCCGATCTCGACCACATCACCGTCGAAGTTCTGCCGCGACCGCCGGCGCACTGCACCTCGCGCCGCGAAACCGCGACGGCGTAGCTCCGCAATCAGCGCGCGTCCGACGAAGCCTGCGCTGCCGGTGACCAGGGCGCGCCTCATCGTCCCAGCAACTCTCGATAGAGCTCGAGCGTGCGCGCCACCACAGCCTCGATCCCGAACTCGCGCTCGGCGAGTTGCCGCGCTCGACTGCCCATCTGCCGGCAGCGTGCCGGGTCGGCGAGCAACTGAAGCATCGCGTCGGCCAGTCTGCCCGCATCGCGCGCCGGCACGAGCAGGCCGGTCACGCCCGGCTCGACCACTTCGCGGCAGCCGGGAACGTCGGTGGCGATCATCGGCCGCCCACTGGCGGCCGCCTCCAGCAGCACCTTCGGCAGGCCCTCGCGGTACGAGGGCAACACCACGATCTGCGCCTGCGCCAGGACGGTCGGCGCGTCGCTCCTTTGCCCCCACCACTCGACCACGCCGCTCTCACTCCACTGCTCCAGCGTGCCGCGCGGAATCGCAGCTGGATTCTCGGGGTCCGGATCGCCAACCAGCACGAAACGCGCATCCGCGCCACGCGCCGTTGCCTGGCGCGCTGCCTCGACGAACTCGCCGACGCCCTTGTTCCAAAGCATGCGCGACATCAGCAGCACGATGGGACGCTCCACGGGCAACTCCGTGGCATTGAAGCGCTGCAGATCGACGCCCGAGCCGCGGATCAGACGCAGGTGCGAGGCCTCGATCAATCCTTCGCGCACCAGCAAATCGCCGTCGTCAGGGTTCTGCACGATCGTCACCGCGCGCTCCCCGCCGAGCGTCCAACGAAACGCCAGCTTGATGAGAGGCCGCAACAGTCGCGCCAGCGCGCGGCCCTGCACGAAGACGAATCCCAGGCCTGCCAGCGCATTGACGCGCAGCCCAGCGCCGCCCAGCCGCGCCGCCAGCCCCCCGTAAAGCACCGGCTTCAGCGCCACCAGGTGAACGATGTCCGGTCGCCAGTGGCGAACCACGCCGGCGAGTTCGGCCACAGCCGCAACTTCCAGCAAGGGATTCAGACTGGAGCGGCGCCAGCGCTTCAAGGTCAGCAACTCGACACCGGCCTCGGCAATCTGCGCGGCATGGTCCTGGACCCGCGTCGCCACCGCCACGCGGTACCCGGCGCGCAGCGCCGCGATCGCCAGCGGCAGCCGGTGCGAAACGAAGTACCAGTCCTCGGTGACGACGAACAGCAGCCGCGGCGCGTCAGCGCTCATGCTGGTGCTCGAGCCAAGCCTGGAACATCAGGATCACCCACAGCGGATACTGGTTCGAGCGCCGCCCTTCCAGATGCTCGGCCCAGGCCTGCCTGATCGGATCGACGGCGAAGAACCCCTGTGCTCGCAGCGTGGCCGGATCGAGCAGGTGTTCCGCCCATTCGCGCAGCGGACCTCGCAGCCAGTGGTCGATCGGCACGCCGAATCCCATCTTCGGCCGTTCGAACAGGCTGCGCGGCACGTAGCGCTCCAGCACCGCGCGCAACAGGTGCTTGCTGCGGCCACCACGAAGCTTCAGTTCCGCCGGGATGCGCCACGCGAACTCCACCACGCGATGGTCGAGCAGCGGCACACGCGTCTCCAGGCTCACCGCCATCGCCGCGCGATCCACCTTCACCAGGATGTCGTCCGGCAGGTAAGTCACGAGGTCGAGATAGCTCATGCGGGCCAGCGGCTGCGAGAACTTGCCCAGCATGCGCCCCGCAGTGTTCAGCGGTGTCTCGGGTTCGCGCGCGCCGGGTACGACCAAGCTCGGCGCCGGCCACTGCGAGATCAGCCGCATGTAGACATCGTCCAGGCTCGACAGGCTGATGACGCCGGCAAGCTTGTGCACCTTCTCGCCCGGATGCTGGACCCGCAACTGGCGCGGCAACGCGAAGCGCAGCGGCTTGAGCACGTGGTCCCACCCGGAGGGTGGCAGCGCCCGCATCGAGGCCGCGGCAGCGCCACGCAGCGGCGCTGGAATGCGCGACAGGCCACGCCAGACGCGCTGGGCAATCTGATAGCGGTTGTAGCCGCCAAAGAGCTCGTCACCGGCATCACCGGACAGAGCGACGGTGACATGCCGGCGGGCGAGTTGCGACACGAGGTAAGTGGGAATCTGCGAGGAATCGGCAAACGGCTCGCAGTAGATCTGCGGCAGGCGCGGGATTACGGCACGCGCTTCATCCGGCGTGACGTAGAACTCCGTGTGATTGGTGCCGAGGTGGGCGGCGACCGCCTTGGCGTGTTCCGCTTCGTTGTACTCGGCTTCAGCAAAGCCGATGGTGAAAGTGTTGATCGGCCGACTGCTCTGAGCCTGCATCAGCGCCACGACAGTGGAGCTGTCGATGCCGCCGGAAAGGAACGCGCCAAGCGGAACGTCAGCCTCCATCTGGCCGCGCACGGCCCGCTTCAGCAAGACATCCAGTTCATCGACGAGCGCATCCTCAGGCCCATCGAGCGGCGACCCCATCCCCGCCAGCGCGACTTCCAGCGCCGACCAGTACGGCTCGATGCGCGGCTCCGCATCGCCCGCCGTGAATTCGGCCAGACAACCTGCCGGCACCTTCGCCACGCCGCGGTAGATCGAATAAGGCGCAGGGACGTAACCGTGCCGTACGTACAGCGCCAGCACGTCGCGGTCGACCTCCCCGACAAAAGCGGGATGCGCGCGCAGCGCCTTGAGTTCGGATCCAAAGAGCAGCGCGTTGCCGAAGCGGCCGTAGTACAGCGGCTTCTCGCCAATGCGGTCGCGGGCGAGGGTCAGGCGTCGTTCCTGTCGGTCCCAGACAGCAAAGGCGAACATGCCGACGACCCGCCGCAGCGCCTCCTTCACGCCCCAGGCGGCGATCGCTTCTAGAAGCACTTCGGTGTCGGAGTGGCCGCGCCAAGCCACCCCGCCTGCTGACCGCTGGAGTTCGGCGCGCAGTTCGGAGGTGTTGTACAACTCACCGTTGTAGACGATGACGAAGCGCTGGTCGTGCGAGCGCATCGGCTGGTGGCCGGCGGCAGATAGATCGACGACCGCGAGGCGGCGGTGGGCCAAGGCTATTCCAGCAACAGCGTCGCACCAGATGTCCCCATCGTCGGGTCCGCGATGAAGCAGCGTCGAGGCCATTACGGAGGCGTGGCCGTGCAGTCCGGCTGCGTTGGCCGGCGGCCGAGTCTGCAGGAAGCCCGCGATGCCGCACATGGGTCTCGCTCCGCCTCAGTGATTCTGCTCGGCCGCCGAATGCAGCAGGTCGGCATACCGACGCGCGACTTCGCCGATCGAAAACCGATCGATGATCCGCTGCCGGGCCTGTGCGCCAAGGGCGCGCCGAGCAGTCGGTTCGAGCGACAGTAAGCGACCGATCGCTGCCGCGACGGCTTCCGGATCGCCGGGGGGAACGACCTCGCCCGTGTCACCGATCAACTCAGCGACGTCGCCCACCGCAGTACCAACACAGGGTACGCCGCAGCTCATTGCTTCGCCCAGCGCGTTAGGGAAGCTCTCTCCGATCGAGGTGAGGCAGACGACGTCGAAGGCAGGAAGCAAGCGGGCAACATCATCGCGGCGACCCAGCATTCGAACCCACGAAGACAGTCCAAGTTGGGCGACCAGCGACGCGAGCTCCCGATTGCTTTCGTCCACACCGTTACCAACGAGGACGAACATGGTGTTCGGGCGCACTCTGATCGACAGCGCGGCCGCCCTCAGGAACGTCGGATAGTCCTTGGCTGGATGAAAGCGCGCGACCATCGCAACCACTGCAGCCGACTCATCAACCTGAAGCTCACGACGCGCCGTACAGCGCAGATCTGGATCGGGGCAGAGTTCTTCCGTATCGAATCCGTTAGGCACGACGGCGGCGTGCTCAGAAGCGTACCCGTATGTTTCATGTTGCCGCCGGGCGAGTGCGGAGTTGTAGACGATGAGACGTGGCCGCGCCGAAAACCTGGCCCCCAACTTGATCACGCAGCGTGTGAGCCACTTCTCGCGGGCCATCGCATCCAGCGACTGGCGAATGCCCCACAAGACAGGCAGCTTCACCGATAGGCCGGCCCATGATGCGGCGAGGTTGCCGTGATACATCCAGCCGTGCAGCACCGCTGGCGTCCAGGCACGGATCTGCTCATTCAGGGCCGGCGATGCGCTAATCAGTGCGCCCAGCGCGGGCAGATCAAGACACGCAACGGGTATGGAAGCTTCACGCAGCTGCGGTCCCACCACACCTTGCGAGCGCAGCGAGACAACCATTGCGTCAACATCGTACCTACGCATAGCTGTCAGCAGCCTCAGCAGGGCGAACTCGGCGCCGCCACTGTCGAGTCCGCTCGCCACGAAAGAGACACGCATCGCGCTTGTGGCCTGTTTCTAGCCGCGTCCGTGGAGACTAGGGAAAAGAACGAAGATGTGGCAGGACGAGCCCAGCAGCCGACTCAGCGACTCCCGGGCTGACATAGCGGCTTGCGTCGACTGCATCGCCTCCGCTGGCGCGTGACGAGTCCCCGCAGCCCCCTTTGCCGGCGGCGCCAGCCCAAAGCCTCCGGCCACCTCGGCACGGCGGGCGACGGGGCACCCGCAAACTTCCTGCGGCTCCATCACAGGTTTGTCCACGACGCACGCGTTCTTCGCACGAGCGCTTCGACACTGAACAGGTCAATGACACGCTGGCGAGCCTTGAACTGAAGTTCCCTAAACGCCGAGGGCTGCTGCGACAAGAGCCGTGCAATGCCAACGGCCAGTTCATTCGGGCTCGAGGGTGGCACGATCATCCCGGTGTCGCCGATCACTGATGCCGTGTCGCCAACGTCTGTTCCAGCGCAGGGCACTCCACAGGCCATCGCTTCGGCCACCGCATTCGAGAATCCTTCGCCGAAGGCGGACGCCGAGCAGGCAACATCAAGCGCACTGAACACGGCTGGCATATCACTACGCTGGCCGCACCAAAGCACTTTCGGCGGAGGTTTCAGTTGCGATGCCAGATCTTGCAACGATCGCCGCGCTTCCGGAGCACCACCCCCGATACATACGAACAACGCTTCCGGATGGTCCCTGCTTACGAGCGACGCGGCTTTGATGAAGTTTGGGTGATCCTTCATAGGATCGATGCGCGCAACCAAGCCGACGAGGCGCTCGCCGTCGTGCACGCCCCACTCCGCCCGGACCCGGCGGCGCCCTTCCTCATCGTATTGGAATCGCGCTGTGTCGATTCCGTTCGGAACAACGAAAAGCTTGGCCTCTGGAAAGCCCTGAGCTGCGGCATGGCGCCTACCCGCTTCCGAGTTGGCGATGATCCGATCGGAAAACATGGCCAACGCTGGCTCGACCCGGTAGGTCAGTCGCGCCAGCCAGTCATAGCGAGCAAGGTCCATGTTGGAGGCCCGAAGCCCCCAGACCAGCCGTGTCCCTGGAATCACCGGCTTCAGCAGCACCGCCAGCAGATTCGCTGTGGACAAGAAGCTGTACACGACGGACGGCCGCAATTGGCGTAGCAATCTCCCGAGACGAAAGGTGAACCTAACCGCGTCCCAGCGGCCGCCCTTGCCCGCTGAGCAGCGACGAACGCCAGCCCGCTCCAGATCCGTCGCAAGCGCGCCGCCGTCATAGAAGGTGAGGACCGCGACCGGAACGCCCCGGCGATGCAGGCCGATGGCCAGTTCAACCACCTGCCGCTCCGCCCCGCCGACGTCGAGCGAACGAATGAGCAAGACCACACGCTCGTCAGTCACCGGATCCGCGCCCACGACACGACTAGGCATCGATACTGCGCATGCCCGAACGTTGCCCGTTACCGCCCCCGCCTGCCCGCGGGGACGTTCGCACAAGAACGGCGCATGTACGGCGCGACCCACCAGCAGTCTGCCTACCGAACCGGCGCACGGCACTCGAAACATAGGTGGGGGGAAGAAATCGGTTCCCCCATCCTGCCAAGCAGCCACTTGACGGCGCTCTTGGCGAGGCGACGCACGCCACCGCGCCAGACCACGAACGACCTCGTCGAGATCGCAACCGCCGCGAAGTGCCCGCCAAGAAGCTTGGCGAGAGTCTCCCTGACGAAGGCCTGCTGGTGACCCCACCGGTGAAAGAGATGACCGCAATTCGGACAAACCGTGCGGCTGTCCGAGAGCCTTTCATTGAACGGCACGGTCCCGATGAACAAGCCACCAGGCTTGAGGACTCGTCGGATCTGCGCAAGCGCCAACTCGCACTGGCGCGGGTCCAAGTGCTCCAATACTTCGGAGGCGACCACTGCATCAAAGACTGCGTCCTTGAAAGGTAGGCTCTCGGCGAACCCCACACGACCGTCGACGCCGTGATCTCGCAGACGCGCAATCGCAGCTTCGCTAGGGTCAAGCGCGCTGACCGAGAAGCCAGCGTGCCGCAGGGCCAACTCCAGCACCCCGCTGCCGGTGCCGATATTCAGCACGCTGGCTCCAGATGGCGATGACGCCACGATCCCTTGGGCCAAGTATTCGTAGCGCGGCAGAGCGTCGCCAAACGAATCCACGCCTTCGTTCTGGAAGTAATCCCAAATACGTTCCTGGCTCATCGACATCCACCCGATTGTCGGCCTTGCGCCCCGACCTTCGTCGCGTCGCGCCGGATGCACCCGAGGCACTGCCCGATCCCACGATCGACACCGCAGCTTAAAAGACTCATCAGGATCCCCGATCCACCAACTGCGGCTTCAGAGAAATAGCCCAGTCCAAGAATCCTGCGAAGTTGCGCAGATAGTCGTAGTCGCGCCGCACACGCTCATAGCCAGCGCGCGCGATATCGATGCGTTGTAATGGGTGCGCCAAGTAGTACTCGATGCGTTCGATCGCATCAGCAAGGTCATCGTAGAAGACCGCTTCCCGGTCCGGCTCGAAGATAGTGGCGTGCGCGTCGCGTCCCGCCTTGTCGCACACCTGCATCACGCCATGGGCAGGAAGTTCATACATGCGGAGATTTCCCGTTTCAGCAGGATCCTCCGAGACATGCATGTTGAAACCGATGCTGGCCCGCATGTAAAGCCGTGTCCGGTCTTCGCTGCTGAGCGGCGTGACGCGGTGCAGGTAGACAGGCTTGCCACTGATCAGCCCGGTCCAGCCGGCGAAACCCTGTAGACGCCACCGCCCGTGAACGTGAAAGCGGCTGCCGAAGCGCTTCTTGAGGCGGGCCAACCGACCCAGCTTGTTGGGGTGCGGATTGCCAACGTAGACAAGATCGACATCCCGCCTCTCGAAATACTCGACTCCACGCTCGGGCAGCTCGAGTGGTTGCGTCAGCGGCCACCAGTAGTGGGCCTTGCAGCCCCAATGCGTGAAGGCTTCGGAGAACAGCCACCGCTCGTTGTAGCTCGGCGAAATGTGGAAAGCCCCGTCGAATGCCCAGAGAAACGGTATGCCGCTTCGGTACGTCGAGTAAGGATCGTCGATGAACCCGAGAATCTTGGTCGGCTTGCTTAGCGCGGTGGCGAGAACGTCGGGATGGACGAAGTTGTAGCCCATTACGATCAGATCGAAATCTCGGAAGCGAGCGACGAACTCGTCGACCATTCTCATGTAGGCGGGATCGCGCCGCCGATAAAGCTTCTCGATGGCATCCGCCCCGGACCGGATCAGGCGACGCTTGTTGTAACCGTTCCATCCGTCGGTGATCAGATCGCGCAGCGAAAGCCGCTCGCCAAGGCCAAAGTGCGATTGCGGATCGAAGCACTCGAATGCAAACCCCCCGATCTCGGGGGCTGACGGCCAGTTAACTAGGCAGACGCGCTTCACGAGAGTCGCCCTGGAGCCGCCGCGACGGCACGGCTGGCAACCACGAAGCTGGCCGTCGCAGTAACGGTGACCGCAAGCGAATAGCAGAGAGCGATCAGCGCCGGAACGTCGGCGAGTTGCAGTCCGGTGATGACGGCCAACCCAAAAGTCAACAACTGTGCCCCGCCAAGAGCCACCATCGCACCCGAACGCCCCTGAGCGAGCAACAACCGCGACGACAGTGCGAAGACCAAAGCGGCGGGAATCTGCACAAGGTAGCCTTGCTGGGCAAGCGCGACCGCTGATACCGCCGATTCCGTGAACGCGCCACGCGCGTACAGGAGCCGAACGAGCGGTTCCGACGCCGCGATCAGAACGCCGGCTACGCCCGCGCCACCCACCCCAATCACCAGCGAGTAGCGATGGAGGGTTCGCCGACACTGCTCGCCCTGCCCGCCAGCCAGCATCTCCGCGAAGTAGGGAAATATCGCCACACCGATGGCCAGCGCGGCGAGGCTGCTCACCAACGCCGGGAGCTTACTGGCGTAACCCAGCGTGGAAATGGCGCCTACGCCGAGTTCAGCGGCCGCAGCCTGTTCGATAAGCGGAACCAACGCCATCACAGCAGCACCCACAGCGAGCTTGCCGACGGTCTTGGCGAAGGCTCCGCCGACCGGCCCCCTAAACGGATGCGCGGGCTTGAGAGTGAGCCCACTCTTGCGCAATATCGACTCCACGATCGCAAGTTCGGCCACGAACCCCGCCGCCAAGCCAATCGCCAGAATCTCGGCGGCCGGTTCCGGCGCGGCTAGGATCAGCAACGCGACAATCAATGGCGTCGCGATCGGCACCGCGCCATTGATTACAAAGCGCTTCTCGGCCTGAAGGACCCCGTAGCCCATCAGCAGGGCGCCCGATGCGAAGTAGTAAACGGTCAGCAGGACCAAGCAATTTCGAACCGTGTCGACCGCGGCCGGCCCGCCGCCCTTCGTCAGGTGGGAGACGAGCCAGGGCAGCAGCGCCGACCAGATAACGAGGAAGACGCCGAGCGCGAGCAGGGAAAGTCCGATGGTCTGCCGCAGCAGCGCGCTCGCCCCAACTCTGCCGTGCGAACGGTGCGCCCTCACAAACTCAGGAATCAGCGTCCACTGGAACGCGTTCACTACGATGCCGTGCGGAATTCCGACCAGCATCAGCGCGATCAGGTAGGCATCGATCTGCCCGGAGACGCCGAAGACGGCCGCAACCAGGACTTCCTTGACGAAGGCCGCAGCCTTCACACCGGCCGAAAGCCCCCCCGAGATGACAGCGGCACGTGCGATCCGACCGTCGACCGACTTTGCATCCGCGAAGCGCCGTAGTAGAGCCCGCATGCGAAAGGTTGCGCCTGGATTTCAGGTCAGTTGCGGCTTGCGAGCGGACACATTGAGGCTCACCAGTACGCCGTGTTCCTTGTCCATGTGGGGGATGTAGGCCTGCGAATAGTCGTCGACATGGGCATGCTCTGTGTCGCGCCAGTCGTATTGGCCGATGTCGCAGAAGCCGGCATGGTCCAGCGCGCGGGCGAGCGTCTTCAGGTCAAAGACGTTGTAGTGAATGTTGTAAAGATAGTCCTGCCGCCCGAACAGCGGGCCGATCACGAGATCGAGATCTCTGGTGCGGCGGTAGACCTCACTTAGTGCAGCAAAGTCCGGCACCGAAGTACGCAGCGTGCCGCCGGGCTTGAGCACGCGCCACCACTCGCGCAATACCCGGTCGACTTCGCGGCGCTTGAAGTGCTCGAGCACGTGGCAGTTGTAGATCAGATCGACGCTGTCGGCGGGAATGAATGACAGGTTGTCGATCGTGGAGACATGGTCCACGTGCGGATAGTCGACCGCGTCGATGTGTACGAACCCGGGGAGATATCTCTTGCCGCAGCCGAGGTGCAGTTTCATGAGGAGGATCATTTCCCTGCAAGATAGTCGTCGAACGCCCGGGCAATGCCGCTGCGCAACTCCGTTCTCGCCACCCAGCCGATGCCTCGCAGGCGCGACACGTCGAGCAACTTGCGCGGCGTCCCGTCCGGCTTGCCCGCATCCCACCGCACGCCCCCTCCGTAACCAACGACGTTGCGCACGATATCGGCCAGTTCGCGAATAGGCAGATCCTCGCCGCAGCCGATATTGACCACCGGCGGCGCCGCATTTGCGCCTCGCTTGTCGACTCCGATCAGACGGTCAAGCTGGGCATCGTTTAGTCGCATAAGACGAACGCAAGCCTCCGCCATGTCGTCGCTATACAGGAACTCGCGGCGGGCGGCTCCGGTGCCCCAGAGCACCACTTCCCGTCCTCCGGCATCGAGTTGCGCGTGCACGTCCGTTGGAATCGGCCCATAAACCGCCTCGTCCAATGCAATCGCTTGCCGGTCCCCTCGCATAGCCAACGCGGCTAAATGGAATTTCCGCAGCAGCGCAGGCAAGACGTGCGATTGCTGCAAGTCGTAGTTGTCGCCCGGACCGTACAGGTTGGTCGGCATCGCGCACACAAACCGCGTTCCGTATTGCCGGTTGTAGCTCCAACACATCTCGATACCAGCGATCTTCGCCACGGCGTACGGACGGTTGGTCGGCTCCAACGGACCCGAAAGAAGGTACTCCTCGCAGATCGGCTGCGGGCAGTCGCGGGGATAGATGCAGGAGGAACCCAGGAAGAGCAGGCGTCGTACCCCGCATCGCCACGCCTCATGGATCACATTCGTCTGGATGGCGAGATTTTCGCGAACGAACTCGGCCGGGAAGGTGCTATTTGCAAGTATGCCGCCCACGCGAGCCGCCGCGATAAACACTACGTCAGGCCGCTCGGTTTCGAAGAAGGCGCGCGTCGCCGCCGCATCCAGCAAGTCGAGTTCTGCGCGAGAGCGAAGCAGCAGTTCGGTGTATCCCTCTCCGCGCAGCTGCCGGACGATCGCCGAACCAGCCAGCCCCCCATGACCGGCCACGAAGATGCGAGTCTGACGGTCCATCACTCGCGAAAGTCGTATGCCTTGTGCCCGTGGCGCATGACCAGATCGTCCCGCTTGGCACTTTCGAGGTCTTCCCGGACCATCTCCGCAACCAGTTCGCGGAACGTAACGCGTGGCGACCAGCCGAGCTGTTCCCGTGCCTTGCTTGCGTCACCGAGGAGAGCATCGACCTCAGTCGGACGGAAATAGCGCGGATCGACGGCGACAATGCAAGCCCCATTGCCATCGTAGCCCTTCTCATCCGCGCCGTGGCCTTCCCAGCGAATTGCCATGTCGAGCTCGGCCGCAGCGCACTCGACGAATTCCCGAACACTGTGCTGCTCGCCGGTTGCGATCACGTAATCTTCCGGCTGCCGCTGCTGCAGCATCAGCCACTGCGCCTCGATGTAGTCGCGTGCGTGCCCCCAGTCCCGCCTGGCCTCGAGGTTGCCCAGATAGAGACAATCCTGCAGCCCAAGCTTGATGCGAGCGAGAGCGCGAGTGATCTTGCGTGTGACGAAGGTCTCGCCGCGTATTGGCGACTCATGATTGAACAGGATGCCGTTGCACGCGAACAGTCCGTACGCCTCGCGATAATTGACCGTTATCCAGTACGCGTAGAGCTTGGCAACGGCATAGGGGCTGCGTGGATAAAACGGAGTCGTCTCGTTCTGCGGTGTCGCCTGCACGAGCCCATAGAGTTCGGACGTGGCGGCCTGGTAGAAGCGGGTTTTCTTCTCCAGGCCAAGGATGCGGATTGCCTCAAGAAGCCGCAGGGCGCCAAGCGCATCCGCATTGCCGGTGTACTCAGGCGTCTCGAAGGACACGGCAACATGGCTCTGCGCGGCGAGGTTGTAGATCTCGTCCGGCTGCACCTGCTGGACCACGCGGATGAGATTGGTCGCGTCCGTGATGTCGCCATAATGAAGCACGAAGCGCCGTCCAGCGACGTGCGGATCCTGGACAAGGTGATCGATGCGATCCGTGTTGAAGAGCGATGCGCGCCGCTTGATGCCATGGACCTCGTAGCCCTTACCAAGCAAGAACTCGGCGAGATATGCACCGTCCTGGCCGGTTACGCCCGTTAAGAGCGCGATTTTCCTCACTCGTGGTCCTCTCTAAGATTCGCTTCCAGTCAATGTCGCACGTCTGGCCCCCGACGAAATGCATCGCCGCAGAGGCAATTCACCGAACCCTTCTCAACGGACGACCGCGGCGCCACATCGAGCCCTCCGCTTCGCAGAGGTTCAGAGTGATCCGACTACCAGCGCGGTGCCGGCCGTCGCGCCAGTTCCTCGTCGATTATCGGCCCAAGCATCCCGAATTCTTCGGGCCGGCGGTCCACGAAGGTCCGCAGAGTCGCCGCCATCATGTCCGCGTGACGAGGAAAGAAGCCGAAGAGGCGTTGTAGGTGCCAGCGGGCGGTTTCAGGATCATCCGCAAGGATCGCGAGAGCGATGCGCCGGACCGAAACAATCGGCTGGGGACTCTGCGCAAGCAAGCGATCCGCATCGGCGATCTTGCGCGGCAGATCATCTTTGTTGATCGGCTCGCTCAGGCCGAGCAGGTGATCGGCTTGGACACGAAAGAGTTGGACGTCCGCTGCGGCGCCCGCTACCAGCGCCCGGACCTCGGGGGTCGGTGCCGCGGAGAAGGCGCCACGTTGATCCTCTAGCCAGAAGAGCCGGTCCAACTTGCGGTAGTCGTTGAACAGAACGGCTGCGCAGGCAAGAAGGCACAAGACAAGCCCGAGCATGGGGACGCGAAGCGGCAGGCGTGGCACGCGCTGCGCCCATTCCGGCCTCAAGAGCATCCCAAGGCTCAAGCAGAAGATCAATAGAAAGTACGTATACGAGAGGGGAAATTCCAGCATTGCGTGCACGCCGATGATGCCGAGCCAGAGCAGAACCACTGTATCCGCGGCGTGCAGTTCCCGTCGGCGGACGTAAAGCCTCCGCATCCAAATGAGCACTGCCGTTCCGAGTACCCCCGCACCGACGATGCCGAATTCGGCCAGTAGCTGCAGCACCACGTTGTGTGCATAAGTGTCAAGGGGCCGATGGACATCCAAGGACTCAATCGCATAGACGGTCGGAAGGAAGTTGAACGCTCCGACGCCGATCCATGGGCTGTTGCGCCAGACATCGATCGCCTGACGCCAAAGTTCCAGGCGAACAAGCATGCCTCCTTCCTGCCGATCGGCCAGACGCTCAAGTCCAGAGGTGCAAGCAGGGCCGATTCCTGCGAGCGCCAGCCCGGCGCCGTAGGAGGCGACCGCGAATCCGCATGCCAGCATCAGCGCGATCAGCCTGCGTTCTCGAGAGTTCTTGGCTGGCCAAGCCGGCAGGAACACTACTGCTGCAACGGCAACACCGAGAAAGAGCCACGCCATGCGCGAAGCGCTCAGTGCGCTCCCGATGAGCAGGACGGTGATGATCGGCATAGCCCAGCGTGACGACAATCGGCCGATGCCGGTCAGATACAGTGCCGATGCAAGTCCCAGCCACGCCAAGGTAGAAGCTTGATTCGGTTGACCAACGTTGCCGTAGGGCCGACAAGCCTGCTCCACCATCCGTACTACAAGAGGTGCAAAGGTGCTTTCCAGTCGAAGCACCTGGATCACTTGAATGCAGCAATTGAGCACACCGGCGATCACGAGCGCCCAGGCCAGCCGCTGTATCACGTCTGCCGTGAGGCCCGCCGCCCTGATTCCCTGCCCCACCAATATGGCCAACACGGCAAGTGCGAGGTAACCGAGCCAGAAAAGCGGGTACTGCCAGTATTCGTGGCGGCCGAGCGCGACGTGCAGCGCGAGGAGGGCTGCCAGCACCAACGGCACCAGCAGCAGCGAAGGATCGAACGCAAAGCGGTGTGGCAGGACTGGCACGAGGAAGCCGGCCGAGCAGACGAAGAACAGCAGCGCAGCCCACTCGCCATGAAAATCGCCCGAGGGCGGTTCGCGCAGAGGAGTGAGAAAGCCGAAAATCACGCTCAGGCCGAGCGCGATCGCGAACGCGGAAAAAAAGAACCGCGCCCTCCGAGGTTCGCGAGTCATGTCTACATGCCGATCGGCGCTGAGAGCAGACATTTCGAAAGGACGCAGAGTTCGTCGCAGAATTTGAAAGTAACAGCCTCATAGAAAAACGGCGCGAGCATCGCTCGCGCCGTTTTTCATGTCGAGATCTCCGATCAGCGGCAGTTGGCCGGACGGAACCTCGCGGGCACAGCGTTCGCAGCCGGACCCCTGCAGTCCCAATCCACTGCACCACCGGAGAGCGTCGGCGTGAAGGCGATCAGGTTATCGGCCGCCACAGTGAGACCCGTAGCAGTGGCGTTGTAGGTGACCGTGATGACGCCGGAGTTGCCCACCACGACGCCTGTCACATACTTGCTGGCGATGATGTCGCCGACACCAGCGGATGCGTTTGTGTTAGGCATTACACCAGTCGACTGCACAGTCTCCGCGACCGCTGTCTTGACCATCGACGCCAGGCCCAAACCTTCAGTTACGCGCGAGCGCACCGTGTATTCCTGATATTGCGGAATAGCGATGGCCGCCAGGATGCCGATGATCGCCACGACGATCATCAGTTCGATGAGGGTAAAACCGCGCTGCAGTTGACGCTTCATGGTTGCTCCTTTGGTCAGGGGGTAGAAACATCGGACTAACGCCGATGCCTACAAGCTATCAAGTTCCGTGCCAGGCACAATCGGCGCTCCGGACGAGGCTTTTTGGCCGAAACTGGTCCAACTTCAGGCTCTTGGGTGACGCTTTCCGTCAGTCGCTGCCGCTATTTGTCGAACTGTGGCGGGCGGCGGTTCGGCCGAACGGATGAGGCGCTTACGCAGCGCCTGGGTTGGAGAACTCCATCTTCACGCCGGCGAGTTCGATGACGTCCTTGTCCTTCAGCGAGTGCGCTGCCGATCCCAGGTTCACGTCGTTCACGCTGGGGAAGACGTCGCCCTCGACGTGGGCGATGAAGTAGCCGGATGGCCGGCGGGTGATGACCGCCACCTGATAGCCGGGGCGGCCGATCGTGGTCAGCGCCTTGACCAGCGGCAGTTCGCGGCCGGCGTTGGCACCGGTCAGGATACGGATCAGCGCCCCCGTTGGCGCCGACGGAGCCGGCGCCGCGCTCGGTTGGCGCACCGGAATCGTCGCCGGGCTGGGGCTGTAGAACTCGCGCTTCAGCGGCTGCGAAGTGTCGAAGTCCACCTCGCCACCGGCCGGCACCTCGCCGCCTTGAGCCACGTACTTCAGGTGGTACTTGCCGATCTCGATGAGGTCGCCGCCCAGCAGCAGGTGCTTCTTGACCGGCTGACCGTTGACGGTCGTGCCGTTGGTCGAGCCAAGGTCTTCGATGTACATGTCATCGCCGGACTTGAACATCACGGCGTGCTCGCCGCTGACGGCCAGGTTGTCGATGACGAGGTCGTTGTGCGAACGGCGGCCGATCGTCGTCCGATCCTTGGCGACGGGGACCTCCTTGAGCACGACGCCGTCAAGGCTGAGGACGAGTCTCGGCATGGGATTGGGGTTGGCTACGGGAACGTGCCTATGCTGCCAGCGTTTCGATTCTGCCAGTGGGGGGCGGGATTAGCCAGTCAACCGGAAGGACTGGCGGCTGGCGGCGCGCCGGACGGCCGGGCATCCGCCACCGACGCGCGGCGTGGTTCGAGGCCCTTGCGACCCGCGAGGCGGACGACGATCACCGAGACGTTGTCGCGCCCGCCGGCCGCGTTGGCCATGTCGACCAGTCGCTGCGCCGCGCGGTGAACGTCCGGAACCGACGCAAAGATGGCTCCGGCG
>Ga0209253_10002013_pt1 | contig 17909 bp, 19 predicted proteins | sample FrelakmetBRP12BR_FD_187145 | JGI IMG/M metagenome (GOLD analysis project Ga0209253, IMG submission 187145) | Freshwater lake sediment microbial communities from the University of Notre Dame, USA, for methane emissions studies - BRP12 BR (SPAdes)... | ecosystem: Environmental > Aquatic >... | reverse complement strand
CGACTCATGACGCTTCACCTTGAGCACTTCGGCGGCTTGCCGCCTGGGTTCGAGGTTCTTGTGCACGATGCCGATCCCGCCTTCCTGGGCGATGGCGATCGCGAGCCGCGCCTCGGTGACCGTGTCCATCGCCGCGGACACGAGGGGGACGTTCAGCCGGATGTTTGGCGTGAGCCGCGTCTTGAGGGAGACCTCTCGCGGCAGGACGTTGGAATGGTTCGGAACGAGGAGTACGTCGTCGAAGGTGAGGGCCTTGCTGATGGCACGCATGGAGGTGACTCACGCAAAAGCGAATTATACCTCCCGGGGTGCGCCGCCCGAAAAACCGCACGGATCGGCGCAACCCGTGGTTGACCGTCGCTTCGCTTCCCCGCTAGGGTCGACAACGTCGGCATTCAAGCCGTGTTGACCGGTGCCGAAGCGTTCTCCTCCCGCGCGTCTGTGACTTTCTTGCGCGGCGGATCGTTTCACGGTTCGAGCAACTGCATCGCGCTTACAGGCAATGCTGCGACACCTGGAGAAAAGACTTATGAAACGGCTCGCTGTCCTCGCTCTCGCTCTCATCACCATTGCCGCGCTGCCGGCGCACGCGGAGTTGTACAAGTGGAAGGACGCGAGCGGGCGCACCCAGTACGGCGACCACCCCCCGATCGGGATGACGGCGACGCCGGTCGCGCGCACGGTCGGCTCGGTGAGCAGCGGCGGCGCGACGGCGGCTGGCGCCTCCAGCTATGCTCCGAAGACACCGGTCGAGCAGGAGCAGGAGTTCCGCAAACGACAACTGGAGCGCCAGGAAAAGGCAACGGAGCAGGACAAGCTCGCCCAGGAGACCAAGACGCGCGAAGAGAATTGCCGGCGGGCGAGATCGGTACTCGCAAGCCTCGAATCGGGCGCGCGCCAGGCGCGCATGGACGACAAGGGCGAGCGCCACTTCCTGGATGACGCAGCGCTCGAGCGCGAGAAGGCGGAAGCGCGCAACGCGGTGTCCCAGTTCTGCAAGTGAGGCGACGCCGGCGCTTCATCTCCGACTGGGAACCGCCCTCGGAGGGGCGACTTTTCATTTATCGGGGAGCCCGAGGCGTCTTCCGTGCTCGTCCCTAGTCAGCGCGTACTCCGGTCACGTCGACGGACTGCACGCATGCGCCGCGCGTCTTTCGGATCGGCCGCGAGCGGCCGGTAGATCTCCACCCGATCCCCTGGGCTGACCCGGGTCTCGAGTGTCGCGAGACGCCCGTGGATACCGACGCAGTTGCGTGCGAGATCGATCTCGCCCAGCTCCCGCACGATCCCGCTCCCGTCGATCGCCTCGCGGACGGTGGCTGCACCGGCAAGCACAACCCGACGTGACACCGCGCCCGACGGCGTCGCGTAGACCACCTCCACTTCGATCCTCGTTGCGCTCACGCCGCCGCGTACACCGTTGCCGCGCGGAGCACGAAGGAATCCACCATGGTGTTGGCGATGCCGTCGAAAACCGGGCCGATGAGCCGCGCGAGCATCGGGCTCGCGAGCTGGTAGGCGAGCAAGAGTTCGACCTTGCAGGCGTCGTTGCCAAGCGGCGCGAAGCGCCAGGTGCCATCGAGCGCACGAAACGGCCCGTCCACCAGGCGCATCGCGATCACATGGCCGGTCCGGACGTTCTCAGTGGTGAACGCTTGGCGCACGCCTCGATACTCGATGTGGAGGGTCGCAATCATGCGCCCGCCGTCGCGCAGACGCACGTGGGTGGAACGACACCAGGGCAGGAAGCGGGGATAGGACTCGATGTCTTCGACAAGTGCGCACATCCGCTCCGCGCTGTGCGCGACCAGAGCGGAGCGTTCGACGAGGTCCATGGAGGCGGCTGCTAGAATGCGCGATGGTATCCGAAGCGCGCGCGCATGAGCATCGTTGAGAACCGCAAGGCTTTCCACGACTATTTCGTCGAGGAGCGCTTCGAGGCCGGGCTTGCGCTCGCGGGCTGGGAGGTCAAGGCGATTCGCGCCGGCCGCGTGCAGCTCAAGGAAGCGTACGTCATTGTCAAGGGCGGCGAGGTTTTTCTCGTCGGCGCACACGTCAGCCCGCTGACGAGCGCCTCGACACATGTCACCCCCGATCCCGTGCGCACCCGAAAGCTTCTCCTCCACGGGGAGGAAATCCAGCGACTGATCGGCAAGGTCGAGCGCTCAGGTTACGCGCTCGTGCCGCTCAACCTCCACTATGCGAAGGGACGGATCAAACTGGAGATCGGTCTCGCGCGCGGCAAGAAGCAGTACGACAAGCGCGACACGGAGAAAAAGCGCGAATGGGAACGGGAGAAGGCGCGCCTGCTGCGCGTGAAGGCGTGAAGGCGTGAGGGCCTGAGGCCCGGCGAAGGGGTGACGCCGGGAACGCCCGGTGCCACGGACACGCAACTCAGGGAGCGGGATGGTGCGCACCGCTCATCGCGCACTGTTGTCGCACGCGCTCGAAGAGACATACGGCCGCGGCGGCTGCAACGTTCAGCGATTCGGCAGTACCCGGCATCGGGATGCTGACGCGGCGCCGCGCCTGAGAGGCAAGGGCTGCGGAGATTCCAGCACCTTCGTTACCGAAGATCCACGCCACCGGGCCGCGCAAATCCAGCGCGAAGAGCGACTCGGCCGCACCGAGCTCAGTCGCGATGACCTCCCCCGCGAATCTTGCAGCGACCTCGGCCAGTGGCGCGCCCTCGTGGATCCCAAGCGCAAAGTGTGCACCCTGCCCTGCGCGCAGAACCTTCGGCGACCAGGCGAAGGCCGAGCCTCGCGAGAGATAGATCTCCCGCACGCCCGCAGCCGCGGCGCTGCGCAGTATCGACCCGAGATTGCCGGCGTCCTGGATCTCTTCGAGGAGCAGACAGTCGGCCGGCTGCGTAGGAATCGGACCAGGGTCCGGGACGTTGATCCACGCCAGAATGCCGACCGGCGTTTCGATCTGCGTCACTTCTCCGAAGAGCCTATCCGCGAGGACCGCACGCCGGCGCGCCGGCGTGTCCTCAAAGAGCGCCGCCACCTCCATACGGCTCATGCCGGACTCGCTCGCCGCCAGCACTTCGGCTTCACCGCCATGGAGCGCGAAGGCTTCGACGAGGTGCGGCCCTTCGAGGAGCGCGGCGCGATGCTCGCGGCGTTCGCGCGACGAGGTCGCGAGGCGATGCAGCATCTTGAACAGCGGATTGTCGCGAGACTGGACGTGCTTCAAGACACAGTCGCCGGCGCGATGTCCGGCATCGGCAACGAATCAGCGGAACGCCACACTAGAAGAGCGCCTGCTGGAGGGGCTCTTCGCCGAGTGCGGCGCGCACGGGAGCGAAGCTGCGTCGATAAATCTCGCAGGGGCCGTGCTGCGAGAGGGCTGCGAGGTGCTCAGGTGTGGCGTACCCCTTGTGGCGCTCGAACCCGTACTGGGGAAAAAGCGCGGCAACGCGGACCATTTCGGCGTCGCGCGCGGTCTTGGCGAGTATCGACGCGGCCGAGATCGCGCGCACCTTTGCGTCGCCGCCGACGATCGGGCGCGACGGGTAGCAAACCGGCGGAACATGGAGCCCGTCCACCCACACTTCCGATGGGAGTACCGCGAGCGCCTCGATCGCGCGCTTCATCGCGAGCAAGGACGCCCTCAGGATGTTGAACCGGTCGATCTCCTCTACCGATGCGAAGGCTACGGCCCAGGCGAGCGCCTGGCGCCGGATCCCATGAGCGAGTTCCTCGCGTTGGGTTGCGTTCACCTTCTTCGAATCGTCGAGCCCCGGCAGGCGCGCGCGCGGCGGCAGGATCACCGCGGCGGCGTACACCGGCCCTGCGATCGGGCCGCGACCTGCCTCGTCGACACCGCAGAGCCCAAGCGGCGTGCGCATTGCCCTCACGCCCCGGCGTGAGAGATATAGGGGATCAGCGCACTCGCGGCGCGCTCGCCGGTGTTCTGCCGCAACCTGACGTGCATGGATTCGAACCGCTCTGGAAGTCGGGCCAGCACGTACTCGTCCGCGAGGAGGTTCAACAACGCCTGCGCGAGGTTCTCCGCCGTCGCGTGCTCCTGCAACAGCTCGGGAACGATGAAATCCTCCGACAGGATGTTCGGAAGCGCCACCCAGGGTATCTTGACCATGCGCCTTGCGATCGCGTAGGACACCTTGTTCGCGCGGTAGGTCACCACCATCGGCCGCCGGAGGAGCGCGGCCTCGAGTGTCGCCGTCCCGCTCGCCACCAGTGCGACGTCGGCAGCGGCGAGCGCCTCATGCGCATGCCCGAAGAGCAGCGTGAGCGGCAGGTCGTGGGCCTCGGCACGCCAGATCGCCGCTTCGAAGAGCTCGCGCGTCTCGCGTGTCACGAACGGCACCAGGAACCTCGTGTCGGGCCGCGCCTGGAGCATAAGCCGCGCGGTTGCCACGTACAGGTCGCCGTGTTCACGCAGCTCTACCTGCCTGCTGCCCGGAAGCATCGCGATCACGGGCGCAGTGTGCGGGACCCGGAGGTAGGCGCGGATCTCCGCCTGGTCGTAGGACATCGGCAGCTCATCCGCCAGTGGATGGCCGACGTAGGTGACGGGGATTCCCGCGTCGCGATAGATCGGCTCCTCGAAGGGAAAGAGCACCAGCATGTGCGAGACGGCGCGGCGGATGCTCTCTATACGGCCGCTTCGCCATGCCCACACCGACGGGCTCACGTAGTGGGCTGTCGCGATTCCGCGCGCCTTGAGGCGCTGCTCCAGCCCAAGATTGAAATCGGGCGAATCGATCCCGATGAAGAGATCGGGCCGCTCGGCGCTCATACGCGAGGTCAGCGATCGCCGGATGCCGTAAAGCTCGCGAAAGTGCTTCGCGACCTCGACGATGCCGCGGACCGCAAGCTTCTCTTGCGGGACCCAGGTGTCGAAGCCCTGAGCCTGCATCTTGGCGCCGCCGATGCCGAAGAACGCAGCACCCGGGAGCCGCTCGCGGAGCGCGGTCATGAGCAGGGCGCCGAGAAGATCGCCCGAGGCTTCGCCCGCGACCATGCCGATCTTCACGGGACGCGAGAGCGCGACCTCGTCTCTCGTTCGGATGCCCTCCACTACGTCGTTCATGCTGCAAAGCGTGCCTTGGCTCGCAAAGCACGCACGGAGACGCTCCCCACTCGGTCTCGATTCAGCGAATGATGCCGCGGGTTGCCGCGGCGAGGAAATCGTCGAGCATGCCCAGTTCAGGCGTCGATTCGCGCTGACGCGCGAGCTCGGCGCGCGCGTCTTCAACCGTCAAACCGGAACGATAGATGATCTTGTACGCCCGGCGGATGGCGGCGATCGCCTCCGGGGAGTAGCCGCGGCGCTTCAGCCCCTCGGCGTTGATGCCGAACGGCTTCGCCGGGTTGCCGGAGCACATGACGAAGGGGGGTACGTCCTGGAGCAGGATTGCGCCGCCCCCGATCATCGCGTGTGGCCCGATTTTCACGAACTGGTGGACGCCCGACATCCCGCCGATGATCGCCCAGTCCCCGAGATGCACATGCCCGGCGAGCTGCGCGTTGTTGGCAAGGATCGTGTGGTCGCCGATGCGGCAGTCGTGTGCCACGTGCGCGTACGCCATCACCCAGTTGTCCGAGCCCACGCGCGTCACGCCTTCGTCCTGAACCGTGCCGGTGTTGAAGGTGCCGAACTCGCGGATGGTGTTGCGGTCGCCGATCTCGAGGCGTGTCGGTTCGCCGGCGTACTTCATGTCCTGGGGTGGCCCGCCGAGGGCGACGAACGGGAAGATCCGGTTGCCGCGACCGATCCGGGTTCGGCCCTCGATCACCACGTGCGCGCCGATCCAGGTCGCCTCCCCCACTTCGACGTGTTCGCCGACGATCGAGTACGCCCCTACGCTGACGCCCGGCGCAAGTTTCGCGCCGGGATGGACCAGGGCTGTGGCGTGAATCATCGTGTCAGAGTGGACGCACCGCGCTCATCATGCGCGCCTCGGCCACGAGCTCGCCGCCGACGCGCGCCTCGGTCGCGACACGCGTGATTCCCCGCAGCGTGCGCTCGATCGTGGCGCGCAGGATCAGCTGGTCGCCGGGGACGACCGGCCGCTTGAACCGCGCTTCGTCGATGCCGACGAGATAGATGACGTTGTCCCCGTTGAGGGCCTGCTGCGTGCTCTTCAGGCCCAGAATGGCGCCTGCCTGCGCGAGCGCTTCCAGGATCAACACGCCCGGCATCACCGGATGATGCGGGAAGTGCCCCTGGAAGAAAGGCTCGTTCACGGTGACGTTCTTGAGCGCGACGATGTGCTTGCCCACCTCGAGCTCGAGTACCCGGTCGAGCAGGATGAACGGATAGCGGTGCGGCAGGGCGTCGAGGATTGTTTTGATGTCCATCGCGTTCATTGTTCTTCCTCGCGTGCAGGGATCGATCGCTCCAGGCGCCGCACACGATCGGCCAGACCGTCGAGCTTGCGGATCCAGACGGCGTTCCGGGTCCAGGCCCGGTTCTCCTCGAAGGGATAGACACCGGTGTAGACGCCCGCTTCGGTGATGGAGCGTGAGATCAGGGTGCCGCCGGAAATCACGACGTTGTCGGCGATCGTGATGTGCCCGGTGATCATGGCAGCGCCGCCGATCATGCAGTTCCTGCCGATGGTGCTACTGCCGGCGATGCCGACGCAGCCCGCAACCGCGGTGTGCGCCCCGATGCGGCAGTTGTGGCCGATCTGGATCTGGTTGTCGAGCTTCACGCCGTCCTCGATCACGGTGTCGTCCAGCGCGCCGCGGTCGATGGTGGTGTTGGCGCCGACCTCCACGTCGTCACCGATGAGAACCCGACCAATCTGCGGGATCTTGAGCCAGCCGGACTGCTCACGTGCGAACCCGAAGCCATCGGCGCCGATCACGACGCCCGAGTGCACAATCGCGCGGGCTCCGAGCACGCAGCCCGCATAGACAGTAACGCGAGCGGCAAGCCGGCTCCCGACGCCAATACGGACGCCCTGGCCAATAACGCATCCAGCACCCAGGAGGACGTGCTCGCCGAGGTCTGCTTCCGGCCCGATATGGCAATGGGGGCCGACGGCAGCGCTCGACGAGATGCGCGCGCCCGCGTCGATCACCGCGGTCGGATGGATGCCGGGAACGGTCGCCGGAGGCGGATTGAGCGCGGCAGAGACCTTTGCGAAATACAGGTAAGGGTCAGCCACGACGATTCTTGGCACGGCCGTCGTGTTTCGCTCGGGGACTGGCACGATCACGGCAGCGGCGCGGGTCGCTGCGAGTTCGGAGCGATAGCGCGGGTTGGCGAGGAACGCGAGATCGCCTTCACCCGCGCTGCGCAACGTCGCGACGCGCGCGATCACGACTAGGGGGTCGCCGACCAGTTCTCCGCCGAAGCGTTCGACGATCTCGTGCAGTCGAAGGGTCGGGCCCGGCATCGCGTCGGGCGGCTACTTCCCGGTCGCCCCGGTCTTGTTGTCGTCGAGCAGCTTGATCACCCTGTCCGTGACGTCGATCCTCGGGCTGGCGAAGACCGCTTCCTGCAAGACGAGATCAAACCTCTCCTGCTCGGCAATCTGGCGCACGGCGCGGTTCGCGCGGTCGAGCACCCCGGAGAGCTCCTCGTTGCGGCGTTGGTTCAGGTCCTCGCGAAACTCACGCTGCTTGCGCTGGAACTCGCGCGACTGTTCGGCGAGATCGCGCTCGCGACTGCGGCGGTCGGCTTCCGACATGGTCATCGCGTTTTTTTCGAGCGTGTCCTGGTTCTTCTTGAGCTGCTCGGCGATCCTGGCGAGCTCCTGATCGCGCTTGGAGAACTCCGCTTCGATCTTCTTCTGCGCCCGCTGGGCGGGCGCCGCGTCGCGCAGGATGCGGTCGAGGTTCACGAAGCCGATCTTGGTCTCGCTTTGCGCGAAGGCGTGCTGGGCGGCGACGAGCATCGGCACGACTGCCAGGATTCGTAGCATTCTAGGAAGCGTCAATGTAGTCATCTCCTGCAATGGCGATCGGGGTCTAGAAGACCGAGCCGAAGGTGAACTGGAACCGCTGGATCTTGTCGCCGGGTTGGCTGTTGATCGGCTGTGCGATATAGAGCTGCAGGGGGCCGAAGGGGGAGTTCCAGAAAACGCCGATGCCGGCAGAGTACCGCAAGTTGAGGTCCTGGAGGTCAGCGCCCGGGACGCCGTCGATCCACACCTGGCCGGCGTCGAAGAAGACGCTCAGCCGCGCCGCGCGATCCTGGCCCAATCCGGGTACCGGGAACAACAGCTCTGTGCTCCCGACGAAGCGGCGGTTTCCGCCGAGTACGGCGCCGTTGGCGTCGGTAGGGCCGAGCGAGCTTTGCTTGTAGCCGCGGACCGATGAAACGCCACCGGCGTAGAACGCCTTGTAGAAGGGCAGCTCCTTCCCGTTGTAGCCGGACCCGTATCCCACCTCTCCGTTGAGCTTGAGCGTAAAGATCTTGGTGAGGGGGTACCACCACGCCAACTGGTAGGACGCCTTGTAGTAATTGAGATCAAAGCCCGGCACCGCGATGTCGCCGAAGAGTCGGCTGACGATCCCGCGCGTCGTCCAGATCGCGCTGTCGCGCGTGTCGCGGACCCAGGAGGCGGTGGGGATCAGGCCGTCGTTCGTGTTCCCGAACTGGTTCACGTAATTGATGAACACGGGGGGGCTGTTGTCGAACGTCTGGATCGAGATGCTCTCGTAGCCGATACCGAAGCCGAGGCGGTCGAACTCGGTCAGGGGATAGCCGAAACGCACCGAACCGCCGATCGTGTCGCTGATGTAGGGGCCTATCGAAAGGCGGCTCGTGTCGAACCGGCGGTTGTAGAGATCGAACCCTGCGCTCACGCCGTCGACCGTGAAATACGGGTTGGTGTAGGACAGCGAGTAGACCCGATTCACCTGGCCGCTGTTCACCTGCAGGTTGAGCGCCTTGCCGGTGCCGAACAGGTTTTGCTGCGCGACCGAGCCGGAGAGGATCAGGCCATCCGCGCTCGAGAAGCCGACGCCGAAGAGCAGGTTTCCGGTCGGCTTTTCCTTGACCTTCACCGTGATGTCGACGAGGTCGGTGCTGCCCGGCACCGGCTCGGTCTCGAGATCCACCTGCGAGAAGAAGTTCAGGCGGTCGACACGACGCTTGGAAAGCTGCATCCGCTGCCCGTCGTAGGCCGAGCTCTCGAGCTGGCGCAGCTCGCGGCGGATCACCTCGTCGCGGGTCCTGGTGTTGCCCACCACGTTGATCCGGCGCACGTAGACGCGCCGCCCCGGGTCGATCATGACGGTGAAGCTTACGGTGCGCTTTTCCTTGTCGACCTGCGGCACCGCATTCGCGTTGGCGAACGCGTAGCCCTCGTTGCCGAGCCGCTCGTTGATCGCCTTGGTCGAGTCGGCGAGCTTCTGGCGCGAGAACGGCTCCCCGGGCTGGATCTGCACCAGGCGGGCGAGCTCCGCCTCGGGGACGACGAAATCGCCGGCAAGCTTCACGCCCGAGACGGTGTACTTCTCGCCCTCCGTGATGTTGATCGTCATGTAGATGTCACGCCTGTCGGGCGTGATCGAAACCTGGGTCGACTCGATGTTGAAGTCGAGGTAGCCGCGGTTCAGGTAGAACGAGCGCAAAGCCTCGAGATCCGCCTGGAGCTTCTGGCGCGAGTACTGGTCGTTCTTCGTGTACCAGCTGAGCCAGCCGGGCGTCTGCAGCGTGAACTGGCTGACGAGCTCCGACTCCGGGAAGGCGCGGTTGCCGACGATATTGACGCCGGCGATCTTCGCGATCTCGCCCTCGTCGATCGTGAAATTGATGGCGACGCGGTTGCGATCGAGCGGCGTGACCGTAGTGGTGATGGTCACGCCATAGCGGCCGCGCGAAAGGTACTGGCGCTTGATCTCCTGCTCGGCGATCTCAAGTGTCGCGCGGTCGAACGTGCGGCCGTCGGCGATACCGCTTTCGCGAAGCGCCTTGCGCACGTCCTCGTCCTTGAACTCCTTCATGCCGACGAAGTCGATCTTGGCGATCGCGGGGCGCTCCTCTACGAGGACCACCAGAACGTCGCCGTCGACCTCCAGCCGAACGTCGCGGAAGAATCCGGTTGCGAACAGCGCCTTGATGGCGGCCTGCGCCTTCGCCTCGGTCATAGTCTCGCCGACCTTCACGGGCAGGTAGCCGAAGATCGTCCCGGCCTCGATGCGCTGAATGCCCTCGACGCGGATGTCGCGGACCGTGAAGGGATCGAAGGCCCACGCGCCACGCGCCAGCACCGCGCACACCAGCGCCGCGAGGACCTGCTTTCTCATCAGGGGGAACTAGCCGGAGACGAGCCTGTTGATATCGTTGTAGAACGCGAAGGCCATCAGGAAAAGGAGCAGCGTCAGACCGACCCGCTGACCCAGTTCCATGACCCGCTCCGAAACAGGGCTGCCCTTCACGATCTCGGCGGCATAATACATTAAGTGACCCCCATCCAACAGAGGGATGGGAAGGAGGTTCAGCACGCCGAGGCTGATCGAGATCAGCGCGATGAAGTTGAGATAGGGTGCGAGGCCCACCTGCGCGGCCTGACCCGCGTAGTCGGCGATCGTCACCGGTCCGGAGAGGTTTCGCCACGAGAGGTCGCCGGTCACCATCTTGCCGAGCATCCTCAGGCTGAAGACCGACATGTCCCAGGTCTTGGTCACCGCGGCGCCGAGTGCTGCGAGCGGTCCGTAGCTCACCTCGACCACCAGGTCGCGTAGCTGCGACCGGTCAAGGAGCGGCGCAGCGCCGATCTTGCCGATCCGCTCGCCCTCCTTGCCTGCCGCCTCGGGCACCACCTCGACCGTGCGCTCCGCGCCATCGGCAAGCACCACCAGGCGAAGCGGCTGGCCCGGACTGGCACGTACTCTGGCGACCATGTCGTCCCAGGAGGCGATGTCCTTGCCGTCGATGGCGACGATGCGGTCGCTCTCCTTGAGGCCGGCACGCTCCGCCGGGCTACCCGAGACGACTTTGCCGATGATCGGCGCCAAGTCGGGACGAAAGAGACGCAAGCCGAGCGCCGCAAAGACATCGCCCTCGATGCGGTCGGCTTCGATGCTCGCCAGATGGAGCTCGCGCGTGCGGCGGTGTCCCTCGGCATCAGTCACCTCGAGCCGCGCGTCGGTGCGGTCGATCGCAAGCTCGAGCAGTGTCCAGCGCAGCTCCTGCCACGTGCCGATGGGCTTGCCGTTCACCGCGTTCACGATGTCGCCCCGTGCCACTCCCGCCGCTGCTGCCGGCGACTGCGCCTCGGGCTCGCCGACGATCGCCTTGGGTTCGGTGATGCCGCCGAGAAGCAGCATCCAGTAGATCGCGATCGCGAGCAGGAAATTCGCGATCGGCCCAGCGGCGACGATGACAATCCGCTTCCACACGCTCTGCCGGTTGAACGCGCGGTGCAGTTCGGCCGACGGCACCGGCGCCTCGCGCTCGTCGAGCATCTTCACGTACCCGCCGAGCGGCAGGGCCGAGACCGACCACTCGGTGCCATCCTTGGCGAAGCGGTGGGTCCAGAGCTGCTTGCCGAAGCCCACCGAGAAACGCAACACCTTCACCCCGCACAGGCGCGCGGCGATGAAGTGGCCGAGTTCGTGGAATACGATGAGCACGCCGAGGGCGACGAGGAAGGCGACGAGGGTGTAGGCAAGACTCATGCGGCCCGGGCTCCTATGGTCGCGACCGCGCGCTCGGCGAGCGCCCGTGCCGCGCGATCGGCTTCGAGGATGTCGTCGATACCTAGCAGCGGAAGTGCCTGCTGCCGCGTGAGCACCGTCTCAATCACGGCGCTGATCTGCAGGAAGGCCAGCCGGCCGGCGAGGAACGCGGCGACGGCAATCTCGTTTGCCGCGTTGAAAAGCGCGGGGGCCGTACCCCCGACTTCCAGCACGCGGTAGGCAAGTGCGAGCGCAGGAAAGCGCTCGAAGTCCGGCGGCTCGAACGTCAGCGTTCCGATGCGCGCAAGATCGAGCGCCGGGACGCCGGCGTCGATGCGCTCGGGATAGGCCAGCGCCTGTGCGATCGGCGTGCGCATGTCCGGATGCCCGAGCTGAGCGATCACCGAGCCGTCGGCGTACTCGACCATCGAGTGCACCACGCTTTGCGGATGCACGACGACCTCGATCGACGCCGGCGGCACGCCGAACAGCCAGTGCGCCTCGATGATCTCGAGCGCCTTGTTCATCATGGTGGCCGAGTCAACCGAAATCTTGCGGCCCATACTCCAGGTAGGGTGCGCGCAAGCTTCGTCCGGCGTGACCTGCGCGAGATCCGCGCGTGCGCGGGCTCGGAAAGGGCCGCCCGAGCCGGTGAGGAGGACCCGCCGCACACCGCTCGCGGCGAGGCGCCCCCGGCGGTGCGGAGGCAGGCACTGGAAGACGGCGTTGTGCTCGCTGTCGATCGGCAGGAGCTCGGCACCGTGTGTGGCCACGGCGTCCATGAAGATGGGGCCCGCCATCACCAGCGCTTCCTTGTTGGCGAGCAGAATCTTCTTTCCGGCGCGCGCCGCAGCAAGTGAGGATTCGAGCCCCGCGGCGCCGACGATGGCCGCCATTACGGTGTCAACTTCGGGTGCGGCGGCCACGCGCGCGACCGCCGCGCGACCGGCCAGCACTTCGCAATCGAGGTGGGCAGCGCGCACCGAAGCCGCGAGCTCTGCAGCGCCAGCCGGATCGGCAAGCACGAGATACCGGGGGTGATGACGTCGCGCGAGGTCCAGAAGATCGCCGGTCTGCCGGTGAGCCGTCAGTGCGGTCACCGCAAAGCGGTCCGGGTGCCTTGAGACCACGTCAAGCGTGCTCCGCCCGATTGAACCGGTCGCCCCGAGAATCGCGATTCGCTGCATCCGCTACCTCAGCACGACGAGCGCCGCGAGTGGCATCACCGAAGTCAGGGCATCGATGCGGTCGAGCACGCCGCCATGCCCGGGCAGGATCGCACCGCTGTCCTTGAGACCGGCTTGCCGCTTCATGGCCGACTCGAAGAGATCGCCGATCACGCTCGCCCCGGTGAGCACCCAGACGAGCGCGAGCAGTCCAATCGCGCCGAGGTGTGCAGGCACATGGCCGGGAGCGAGCGCACGCCAAGCCAGGGCATACAGCAAGGTGGCCGCGAAGGCGCCGATGACGCCCTCCCAGGACTTGCCCGGGCTGACGCGGGGTGCGAGCTTGCGACGGCCGAAAGCGCGCCCGGCGAAGTACGCGGCGATATCGGCGACCCACGCGACCGCCATCAACAAGAGCAGGAGCCAGGGGCCAACGTTGCGGAGCTGCACCAGTGCGAGGAACGTCGGGATCAGGACGATTGATCCTAGCACGAGCACCAGCGCTGGCGATGGGGCTGAGGGCAGCGTTCGCAGCCACAGGGTCGCCCCGAAGCACCAGAAGATTACGGCCGCAGCGTACACGCCGGCAAGCAGCGGTGCCTTCGACTCGCCCCACCAGAGACCGGTCGCGTAGACGACCCATGCTCCGGCGATCGCGATGGCCGCAACGTAGGCGAGGCGTACCGGGCCGCGCACTCGCGCGAAGCCCGCCCATTCGTAGGCACCGGTCGCCAGCACGAGGAGCCCGAAGGCGGCCCAGCCCGCAGGCGGGAGGAAAAAAAGTGCGCCCAGAAGTGCAACAAGAAGCGCGACCGCGGTGAGGATGCGGGTCCTTAGCATGCTGTTCCCGCGCCGGCCGAGACGCGCCCGGCCGGTGTGCTACGAGAGGGCAGAGCCGCTGGCGCGGCGCCGCCTCGTGCTGGGCGATTCAGAGACACGCGCCGCCTGCGGCATCGGCCTTCTGTTACGCCAGTCGGCGGATCGGCTCGGCTAAGTCGGCACCGATTGCGGCCGCGGGCCGCGAGGCGGCCACCTGCTCGCTGATTCGGCCGAAGCGCCTTTCGCGCGTGCGATACGAGCGGATCGCGGTATCGAACGCAGCGGAGTCGAAGTCTGGCCAGAGCGTATCCGTGAAGTACAGTTCGGTATAGGCAAGCTGCCAGAGCAGGAAGTTCGAGATCCGCTGCTCTCCGCCGGTACGAATGAACAGATCCGGCTCCGGCGCGTAATTGAGGGAAAGGTACGGTGCGATGTCCGTCTCCTCGTAGCGCCCCGCCTTGTCGGGATGCTCGTGCACGAGCCGGTTGAACGCCTGCAGGAGATCCCAGCGGCCGCCGTAGTTCGCGGCGATGGTGAGAGTGAGCTTTGAACCCGACGCCGTGGCGGCCTCGGCAGCACGCGCGAGCTGCATGGTGCGATCGCCGAACGGCTCGATGTTGCCGATGACGCGCAGCCGGATTCCCCCTTCCCGGAGCTTCTCGACCTCCTGCTCCAGCGCGGTGCGGAAGAGCTGCGTGAGCAACGACACCTCCTCGGCCGGCCGACGCCAGTTCTCGGAACTGAACGCGAACAACGTGAGAAAGCCTACGCCACGCTCCGCGCAGCGCCGGGTGATCTCGCGCACCGTCTCGACGCCTCGTCGATGGCCGGCGACGCGCGGGAGGAACCGCTTTTTCGCCCAGCGGCCGTTGCCGTCCATGATGACGGCGACATGCCGCGGCACATCGGTCGTGAGAGGTATTTCGCGCGTCGCGCTGCTGAACATGAGCGGCGGGCTCCAGTCGCTGAGAAACGCCTGCAGGCCCCGGTGGGCGGGCGGCGTTCACTTGTAGGTTGGTTTTCCGAGGACGCTCTCGTTTCCCGTCTTCCTAGACTGCGAGAAGATCGGCTTCCTTGTGCTGCAGGATCTTGTCGACCTCGGCGATGTGCTTGTCGGTGAGTTTCTGCACGTCTTCCTGTGCCTTGCGCTCGATGTCCTCGGAGACCTCCTTCGCCTTCAGGAGCTCCTTGAGATGGTGATTCGCGTCGCGGCGCAGGTTCCGTACCGCGACTCGCGCGTTTTCGCCTTCGTGCCGCACCACCTTGATGAGCTCCCGGCGCCGTTCCTCGGTGAGCGCCGGCATCGGCACCCGCACCAGGTCGCCCTGCACGGCGGGGTTGAGGCCGAGGTCCGAATCCCGGATCGCCTTCTCGATCGCAGACGCCATTTTCTTCTCCCACGGCGACACACCGATGGTCCGCGCGTCGACCAGCGTGACATTCGCCACTTGGGGGATCGGCGTGGGGCTGCCGTAGTAGTCCACCATGACGTGATCGAGAAGCCCCGTGTGGGCGCGGCCGGTTCGGACCTTGGCGAGGTCGTTCTTCAACGCCTCGATGGTCTTCTGCATCTTCTGCTCGGTCGTCTTCCGGAGCTCGGCGATGTTCATCGGTTGATTCTCCTCGCTAGTCCGCACGCTACGGGAGGGCAGGGCCCCTCGCGCGGCGGATCCCTGAAAAAACGGTTTGCGACGGCATCGTCAATGCTCTTTGTCAGCAATGCACCAGCGTGCCCTCGTCCTCGCCCAGCACCACGCGCTTGAGGGCACCGGGCTTGAAGATGCTGAACACCATGATCGGCAGCTTGTTGTCGCGAAGCAGGGCGAACGCGGTTGCGTCCATGACCTTCAGGTTGCGCTGTATCGCTTCGTCGAAGGTGATGCGCTCGAAGCGCCTTGCGGTCGCGTCGCGCAGGGGATCGGCGGTGTATACGCCGTCCACCTTGGTCGCCTTGAGCACGATCTCGGCGCCGATCTCGCTGCCCCGAAGCGCCGCGGCCGTATCGGTCGTGAAGAATGGATTCCCGGTACCGGCCGCGAACAGAACTACCTTGCCCTCCTCGAGGTACCGGATCGCCTTGGGGCGAATATAGGGCTCCACCACCTGCTCGACGTTGATCGCCGATTGCACGCGGGAATCTAGTCCCTTCTGCCGCATGACGTCGGCGAGTGCGAGCGCGTTCATGATGGTCGCGAGCATGCCCATGTAGTCGGCCGTGGCGCGGTCCATGCCCGCTGCCCCGAGCGCCACGCCGCGAAAGATGTTGCCGCCGCCGATGACCACGCCGGTCTCGACCCCCAGGTGCACGACCTGGGCAATCTCGTCGACGATGCGCTCGATCGTGGACCGGTTGATGCCGAAGGGGTCGTCCCCCATCAGGGCTTCGCCGGACAGCTTGACGAGGATCCGTTTGTAGAGGGGCGCGGCACTCACCGGTTTTTTCTTACCCTGCAACCCAGCGTCTACCCCGAGATCCCGGCTTGCGCCCTCACCTCGGCAGCAAAGTCGGTCGACTTCTTCTCGATGCCTTCGCCGACCACGAAGAAGCGGTAGCTGCGGAGCCTGGCCTTTTTCGACGCAAGCATCTTCTCCACGGTGAGCTTGTCGTCCTTGACGAACGACTGTCCGAGGAGCGAGATTTCCGCGAGGAACTTGTTGAGGCCGCCCTCGACCATTTTCGCGGCGATCTCGGCCGGCTTCCCGGACTCTTTCGCGCGCGCTTCGAGCACCGCGCGCTCGCGCGCGACCACGTCCGCCGCCACGTCCGCCTTGGAGAGGAACCGGGGTTTGGCGAACGCGATATGCATCGCGATGTCCTTGCCGGTCTCGTCGTCGCCCTCGAACTCCACCGTGACGCCGATCTTCACGCCGTGGACGTATTGCGCGATCTTGGCATCCGTCTGTACCCGGTGGAAGCGCCGAATCGACATGTTTTCGCCGATCCTCTGCACGAGTGCCTGACGGCGCGCCTCCACCGTCTCGCCCCCGAGCGTGAGCCGCGAGAGGGCCTCGACATCGGCTGGGTCTTGCTTTGCCACCAGTTCCGCGAGCGCCTTGGAGAAACCGAGGAAGTCGTCGTTCTTCGATACGAAGTCGGTCTCGCAGTTCAGCTCGACCATGGCCGCGAGCTTCCCGTCGGGAGCGAGGTAGGTGCCGATCACGCCCTCCGCCGCGACGCGGCCGGCAGCCTTCGTGGCCTTGGCGCCGCTCTTGATGCGCAGCAGGTCCTCCGCCTTCTTCAGGTCACCCGCGGACTCCGCGAGCGCTCTCTTGCACTCCATCATCCCGAGGCCGGTGAGCTCGCGCAGCTCTTTCACGAGGGCAGCGGTGATCTCAGCCATTCCAACACTCCCAGAATACGAATCCATAAAAAAGGGGCTCGCGCCCCTTTGCGATCGCGCGCACGGCGCTAGGCTGTGGCCTCGTCGCCCTCTTCGACCTCGACGAACTCGTCGCTGCCGGCGCCGACGATCTCCTGAATCGACTGACTGCGGCCCTCGAGCACCGCATCGGCGACGCCTCGGGCATAAAGGCGGATCGCACGGCTCGAGTCGTCGTTGCCCGGGATGACATGCGTCACACCGTCGGGCGAGTTGTTGGTGTCGACCACGCCAATGACCGGGATCCCAAGCTTCTTCGCCTCGGCGACCGCACCTTTCTGATATCCGACGTCGATCACGAATAGCGCATCGGGAAGCCCGTCGAGCGTCTTGATGCCGCCGAGGCTGCGCTCGAGCTTCTCGAGCTCGCGCTGGAATGACAGCGCTTCCTTTTTCGGCATGCGCTCGACGCTCCCGTCGGCGACGAGCGCGTCCATGTCCTTCAGGCGTTTGATCGACTGCTTCACCGTCTTGAAGTTGGTGAGCATGCCGCCGAGCCAGCGGTAGTCGACGTAAGGCATCGAGCAGCGCGCCGCCTCCTCGCGCACGATTTCGCGCGCCTGACGCTTGGTGCCAACGAAGAGGATCGCCCCCTTGTTACCTGCGAGCTTGCGGACATACTTCATCGCCTCCTGGTACATGACCAGGGTCTGCTCGAGGTTGATGATGTGGATGCGGTTGCGGTGACCGAAGATGTAAGGGGCCATCTTCGGATTCCAGAATCGGGTCTGGTGGCCGAAATGCACCCCCGCTTCCAGCATCTGACGCATGTTGACGGACATGAAACGCTCTCCGGTTAGGGTTGTTTACTCCCTCGCACCCAAGAACCCAAGCGGGCACCCTAACGGGGCGGTGGGATAGATTTTGTCCCAAACGCTTGTCGGACAAGCGAAAAAGGATAGCACGAAGAGTCGTCGTCGCTCAAGGGG
>Ga0209253_10002012_pt1 | contig 17911 bp, 14 predicted proteins | sample FrelakmetBRP12BR_FD_187145 | JGI IMG/M metagenome (GOLD analysis project Ga0209253, IMG submission 187145) | Freshwater lake sediment microbial communities from the University of Notre Dame, USA, for methane emissions studies - BRP12 BR (SPAdes)... | ecosystem: Environmental > Aquatic >... | reverse complement strand
GCGGCTTTCCAGAGGTGCGGCCAGACGGGTCCTTGGACCTGAGAGTTTCGCCCGGGACTGCACCGGCCCTCGGGCTTGCCCCTTCGGTGCCCGGCCGGCCGGCCGGGGCTCTTCCCAATCTGTGCACGCTTGTCCGGTGATTCTACGGAGCGCGGAGACGGAAGTCAAGCCGGAAGACACCACCTGACAGGTGACTTTGTCACCTGTCAGGTGGTCCCGTCCCACGCCCGCGGCGCAGGCTGTGCTAGACTCCTGGCCCCTACCCCTGAATACAAGCGAGGCGGATCCCCCATGTCCATGGATGAAACGATCCTTATCACCGGCGCCAACGGCGAGATCGGCCACGGCCTGATCCACCACCTGTGCGACGGTCGCAGCGCCCGGATTGTCGCCACGGACATTGTGCCGCTCGACAGCAGCCTGAAGAGCGAATGCCACACCTTCGTGCAGGGTGACATCACCGACCCGGCGCTGATCGCCCGCCTTGGGGCCGACCACGCCTTCACAACGATCTACCATCTGGCGTCGATCCTCTCCACCAAGGGCGAACGCGATCCAGAGCTCGCCCACCGGATCAACGTCGATGGCACGCTGAACCTGCTCCGGGTGGCGACGGAGCAGGCGCGCACCCAGGCCCGATCGGTCAAGTTCATCTACCCCTCATCGATCGCCGCCTACGGGATCCCCGATCTGGAGACCAAGCAGCATCAGGGTCGTGTGGTGCGCGAGGACGAGTGGTGCTTCCCGGCAACCATGTACGGCGTCAACAAGCTGACCTGCGAGCACCTGGGGCGCTACTACGCACAGCACTACCGGCGGCTGGACCCGGATGAGCCGATGCGGATCGACTTCCGCGCCCTGCGATTCCCGGGACTGATCAGCGCGCTGACCGTCCCTACCGGCGGGACGAGCGACTACGGACCCGAGATGCTGCACCACGCGGCGCAGGGGAAGCCGTACGCCTGTTTCGTTCGGCCCGACAGCCAGCTGCCCTTCATGGTCATGCCCGACGCGATCGCGGCGCTGCTGATGCTGGAGGCCGCGCCGCGCGAGGACCTGGGCCAGCTGGTCTACAACGTCACCAGCTTCAGCCCGACGGCCGGGGAGATCCTGGAGATGATCCTGCGCGCCTTCCCCGCCGCCAAGATCACCTTCGCTCCCGACGTCCGCCGCCAGGGAATCGTCGACAGTTGGCCGGCTGATGTGGACGACAGCGCCGCGCGGCGCGACTGGGGCTGGAAGCCGGAGTACGACTTGCGCCGTTCGTTCGAGGAATACCTGATCCCCAGCGTGCGCCAGCGCTACGCCTAGGCGCCAGGCCAGAGAGGCTGCAACATCCTCACCCTCACACCTGTATCACCTTCGGGCCGCGGTCCCACCGGGCGGCGCACGGAGGCACGTCGATGTCGAAGGGTCGGCTGGCGCTGGCGGTTCTGGTCGTGGCCGGGATTGCGTGTGGATCGGCGAGCGTACCGGGGCCGATCCCCACGCCGCACGTCACCCCCCTGCCCCCGGGCCAGACAGCCTACGGATTCTTCCCCTCGCCGCCGGAGATCACCCTGCAGAGCGTGTTGGATCACTACGCCGACATGTCGCCTCATGCCGACGTGGTCCTCCTGCAGCAGAACATCCCCTGGCAGGTCTTCCCGCTCGACGGGGATACCGAACCGCAGCCGCTGATCGACATTCGCAACCAAGTCATCCTTGCGCACCAGAACGGTCTAGAGCCGATCTTCGTCGTCGACCCACTCAACGGGCTCAACCGGAGCGAGTTCATGGGCCTGCCGGACGGCTGGACAGCAAGCTTCGGCAACCCGGACGTGCGGGAAGCCTACACCAGCTTCGCCCTGTGGATCGTCGGCACGTTCCACCCGCGCCTCGTCGGACTGGCCTCGGAGATCAACACCTACGCCGATGCCTACCCGGAGGATTCCCCGAACTTCCTGAGCCTGTACCGTGAGGTATACACCGCCATCAAGCTGGCGTCGCCTGAGACACGCGTCTTCGTGACCTTCCAGTGGGAGGACCTGAACAACCTGTTCGCCGGTGCGAACGAGGGCCGCCCGGCCTATCAGATCAACTGGGAGCAGGTGGAGGCGTTCGAGCCGCAGCTCGACCTGTGGGTGATCTCGTCCTATCCGTTCGCAGCCTTCCCAAGCGGCGCCGACATCCCACCCGACTACTACACGCCGCTGCGCACGCGGACCGACAAACCGCTCGGGGTTGGCGAAGGAGGCTTCACCTCATCGCCCGTCGGCCCGTTCACAGGCACGCCGCAGGACCAGGTCGACTACCTGGAAGCGCTGCACAGCCAGCTCGGATCACGGCTTGAGTTCTGGATCTACCTGCTGTTGACGGACCTGGACACCGGATCCTACGCCAGGCTAATGCGCAAGAATGGCGTCGAATCACAAGATGTCGACACGCTGGGCATGTTCGCCTTTGTCGGGCTCCAAGCCCGGGATGGCAGCCCCAAGCCGGCGCTTGCGACCTGGGATTCGTTCCGCTCCGAGCGCGTGGCCCCTTGATATCGGGTGTGCCGGGCACGCCACCGATGGGCGGCACGCTGGCGCCCGCCATCCGGCACGCACCCGGCACACACCGATCCCGTTCGCACGGTCCCGCCTCAGGGGACGGTGAACGAGGATAGGGCGGCCGCGGCCATGATGGCCGGGAAGACCAGCGAGAAGATGGTGATCACGGTCCAGAAACCCATGATGTCGAGCATCTCGAGCCGCCGTCCCTGCATCCAACCCCAGACATACGGGTAGACCGGGATGAGGAAGCCCAGGACGGCGTGCCCCAGCCCCTTCTCCTGGCCAAGCTTCGCCAGGACATAGAACAGGCACGCGGTCGAAAGCAGGACCAGGATCGACTCCAGGATGGTGGTTCCGGTGGCGGACATGCTCACCTCCTTGGGGTTATCTGGATCGGCTTGGGCCGGTAGGGGCCGCGGCCGACCCCAGCCTACCGGACCTGGGCTGCCCCGCCTGAAGGCTGGCTGACGGGTTGCCGCCGCGGAGACGACAGGGCCATTAAGCGGGGGAGTTCAACCACCACGGGGCTCCGGATGGATGCTCGTGGCCAACGACCGACAGGCGAACGCACGTGCGGCCCGAACGGGCCGCACGTGCGTTGGTCAGGCTGCAGGCCGGCTCCTCGCCGGCGGCCGTCTAGGTGGAACGGCGGGGGACGCGGGCGGTGATCGCGCACACAGCCTCGTAGGTGATCGTTCCCCACGCCTTCGCCAGATCCTCTGCCCGCAGCACCTCGGCACCTTGAGCCCCGATGAGCACCACCTCGTCGCCCACCTGGGCCTCCGGCACATCATCCAATTGGACCAGCATCTGGTCCATGCACACCCGGCCGATCACCGGCACGCGCCGGCCTCCTACGAGCACGATATTGCCTTCCGTTCGTCGGTACCCATCACCGTACCCGACGGCGACGGTGCCGATCCGCTCGTGCCTGGTGGTCGTATAGGTATGGCCGTAGCTCACGCCGCGGCCCGGCGGCACGACCTTCACCTGGGTGAGGATGGACTTCCACGCGAGGGCCGGCTGAAGCGACGCCGGCAGCGGGCAGAGCGGCGAGGGTTCCAGCCCGTACAAGGCAATGCCAACGCGCACGAGGTCGAAGCGGGCAGAAGGACGCGTGAGCGTCGCCGCCGAGTTGGCAGCGTGGACCAGTCCGGGACGGATGCCCGCCGCCGTCATGGCGGAAACGACCTCGCGCAGCTGCCGTTCCTGGTCCGCCGTGACCTGCGAAGCCGGATCATCGGCGCAGGCGAAGTGGGTGAAGACACCCTCCTGCGCCATGCCTTCCGTGGCCGCCACGCGCCGGGCGAGCTCGACGGTCTCGGCCAAGGTCAGACCGAGGCGGGTCATGCCGGTATCAACCTTCAGATGCAAGCGGGCCTTGCGCCCCAGGCCCCGGGCGACGGCGGCGATCTCATCGACCTGCGCCGCGCTCCACACGGTGAGCGAGACGCTCCCCGCCACGAGCTCGGGGAGCGCGTTGGGCGACGCCCAGCCCATGAGCAGGATCGGACACCCGAGTCCGCCGCGGCGCAGCTCGAGCGCCTCCTCCGGACGGGCGACGCCGCACCAGGCGGCGCCACCCCGCAGCGCCGCCGAGGCGACGCTCACCGCCCCATGTCCGTAGCCGTTGGCCTTGACAACCGCCATCAGCGGCACCGTCGCCAGGCGCGCCAGGTGCCGGGCGTTGCGCTCCACGCACGCCAGGTCGATCTCAACCCATGTCGCCTGTCGCATCCTGGTAGGGGTGTCTGGATGGGGGGTCATCGAGGGTCACGCTTCGGGTCGGCGGTCGGCCGATTGTAGCACGCGGACGGGCTATAATCGACGAGTCATGCCGCCCTCCGCGCTGTTCTTGCTGGCGGTCATCCTGGTCGCCGCCGTCCTGCTGGTCGCCACCCGTGTTCGGCCGGATCTGATTGCGCTCCTGACGCTGGTGGCCCTGGCGCTCTCCGGGCTGGTCTCGCCGGCGGAGGCCTTCGCCGGGTTCAGCAGCTCGGCGGTCATCACCATTCTGGCGATCTTCATCATCTCCGAAGCGCTGCAACAGACCGGGTTGACGCTGGCGCTTGGGCAGCGGCTGCTGCGCTTCAGCGGCGGCGGGGAGCGGCGCGCGATCCTGTTCACCACGCTGGCCGCCGCCCTGCTGTCCCTCTTCATGAACAACCTGGCCGCCGCCGGCGTGCTCCTCCCGGCGGTGATCAGCCTCTCGCGTCAGACACAGACGGCTCCGTCGCGCCTGTTGATGCCGCTCGCCTTCGGCACGATCCTGGGCGGCATGGCCACGCTGCTGACAACGGCTAACATCATCGTCAGCGGGACGTTGCGTGACGCGGGCTTCGAGCCCTTCAACCTGCTGTCGTTCCTGCCGATCGGGATCCCGGTCGTCCTGGCAGGCACGGCCTTCCTTGCATTGGCGGGCAAACGGCTGCTGCCGGCGCGCTATCCGGCTGGCCAGAGTGCCCGCGCCGTCCGGCTGCGCGCCGAGCTCACCTCGTTGTATGGGATCGATCAGACCCTGTGCGAGCTCTCGGTCCTGCGCGGCTCAGCGCTGGCCGGGATGTCGCTCCGCCAGGGGGAATGGGGGCAGCAGCTCGGGCTGACGGTTGTCGGGGTCGCCCATGACGGGCACATGCTGATCTCGCCATCGGCCGATGAGGTGATCCGCGAAGGCGACCTCGTCCTGGTCCAGGGACAGCCGCGTCCCGGCGACCTGGTGGCCTACGGACTGCGCCTGCAGCAGGAGCCCGAGATGCTGCACGAGATCGCCAGCCCCGAAGCCATCCTGGGCGAGATTGTGCTCTCGCCGCATACGCGCTCAGCCGGCAAGACGCTGCGCGACCTGCACTTCCGCGAGAAGTACGGGCTGAATGTCCTGGCCCTATGGCGGCGCGACAAGCCGGTCGTGAGCGGGCTTCCGGAGCTGAAGCTCCTGCCCGGGGATGCGCTGCTGGTCCAAGGCCCGGCGGCCCAGTTCGGCCTGCTGCGCGACGACCGGGACTTCCTGCTCCTGGAGGAGGATCCGGAGGCCGTCCTTCGACCGCGCAAGGCCCGGCTGGCGGCCGGCATCACGCTGGTGACGTTGATCGTTGCCGCCATGGCCTGGCTTCCCGTCCCGGTCGCGGCACTTTCGGGGGCGGCGCTGCTTCTGCTGACCGGCTGCGTGTCGATGGACGACGGCTACCGTGCGATCGAATGGAAAGCCATCTTCCTGATTGCCGGCATGTGGCCGCTAGGCACGGCGCTCGCCTCGACGGGTCTGGCGGACACGGTCGCCGGCTCTCTGCTGGGGATCGCGCAAGGCCTCCCGACGCTGGCGCTCGCCGGGCTGCTCCTGCTCAGCGCCGGGCTGTTGAGCCAGGTGATCGGCGGCCAGGTGGCCGTGCCGATCCTGCTGGCGCCGATCGCCCTGGCCATCGGTGCGGAGACCGGCGTCGATTCGCGCAGCCTGGCGATGGCTGTGGCACTAGGTTCGTCACTCGGGTTTCTGACGCCGGTCGGCCATCCGGTCAACACGCTGGTGATGGGACCCGGCGGCTACTCGTCGCGCGATTTCGTCCGAGTCGGCGGGCTGCTGCTGCTGGTCACGCTGCCCCTGATCCTGGCCGGGCTGCACCTGTTCTGGAACCTGTGACCGATGTCTTCCTTCACTTTTGACCTGACCGCCCGGGACGGTCGCGGCCGGGCAGGAGTCCTCCACACCCCGCACGGTGACCTGCGCACGCCGGTCTTCGCGCCGGTCGGCACGCAGGCCAGCGTCAAGGCGGTCACGCCACAGCAGTTGCGCGAACTCGGTGCGTCGCTCGTCCTGGCGAACACCTATCATCTGTACCTGCGGCCCGGCGCACAACGGGTTGCCGAGCGCGGCGGGCTGCACGCCTTCATGGCCTGGGACGGCCCGATCCTGACCGACTCCGGTGGGTTCCAGGTCTTTTCGCTCGCCGACCGCCGCACGGTCGACGACGACGGCGTCACCTTCCAGTCGCACCTCGACGGCTCGAGCCACCGTTTCACACCCGAATCGGTGATGGCCATCCAGGAGGAACTGGGGGCCGACATCATCATGGTGCTGGACGAGTGTGCCGAGCCGCACGACCGGGCGTACAACGAGCAAGCCTTGCGGCGGACGCACGTCTGGGCGGAACGCTGCCTGCAATCCAAGCGCCGCAGCGACCAGGCGCTTTTCGGCATTGTTCAGGGCGGCATCTTCCCCGACCTGCGCGCGCAGTCTGCGGCATTCCTTGCCGGTCTGGGGTTCCCCGGCCTCGCCATCGGCGGGCTGTCGGTGGGCGAGTCCAAGGACGACATGCTGGCGATGCTCGAGACCGTCGACCCGCTCCTGCCCGACGACCACCCACGCTACCTGATGGGCGTCGGCTCGCCGGAGGACCTGGTCGAGGGCGTCGCCCGCGGGATCGATTTGTTCGATTGCGTGCTGCCGACGCGCATGGCGCGCAACCACGCCGCGCTGACGCGCCGCGGGCGGCTCAACCTGCGCAACGCCGGGTACGCCGACGACGAGCGCCCGATCGATCCCAGGTGCGACTGCTACACCTGCCGAACCTTCACTCGGGCCTACCTGCGTCACCTGATCGTTGCCGGCGAGATGCTCTCGGCGACGCTGTTGTCGATCCACAACCTTCGCTGCCTGGTATCGCTGGCCGCCGACCTGCGCACCGCCATCATCGGCGGCACGCTGACCGCGTTCGCGGCCGACTTCCGCGATGGCTTTCGCAAGCACCGCGTGGAGGAGGACTGACCGTTGACCTGGTTTCAGGCTTTGATCCTGGGGATCGTACAGGGCCTCACCGAGTTCCTTCCGGTGTCGTCGTCCGCCCACCTGGTGCTCGTCCCATGGGCTCTGGGATGGAGATTCGACGCGGATGCAGCCTTCGTCTTCAATGTGCTGGTGCAGCTGGGTACGCTCGTGGCCGTCATCGCCTACTTCTGGGGCGACCTCATGCACATCGTGCGCGGCACGCTGCGCGCCGCGATTCTGAGGAAGCTCACCGACGATCCGTACGTCCGGCTGGCGTGGCTGATCATGCTGGCCACCCTCCCGGCCATTGTGGCGGGCCTGCTCCTCAAGCCGCTGGTCGAACAGGCCTTCGCCAGCCCGCAGGCGGTGTCCGGCTTCCTCCTGGTGACCGCCGGCCTTCTGTTCGTCGCCGAGCGACTCGGGAAGCGCCTCAAGCCGCTCGAGGCCACGACGTGGATGGACGCTGTCTGGATCGGGCTGGCGCAGGTCCTGGCGCTCTTCCCGGGCGTCTCGCGTTCCGGCTCGACGATTGCGGCCGGGCTGGTGCGCGGCATGCAGCGGCCGGCTGCAGCGCGCTTCTCCTTCTTGATGTCGATTCCGGTGATGATCGGCGCCGGCCTGCTGGCGGCGCTCGATCTGGCGGCGCTGCCTGCCGGCGCGTTGAGTGTTCCGACGCTGCTTATCGGGTTCGCCGCCGCAGCCGTCGTGGGCTACCTTTCGATCCGCTGGATGCTCGGATTCGTCACCCGCCATTCGCTGGGCATCTTCAGTGCCTACTGTGTGCTGGCCGGCCTGCTTGGCATCCTTGCCGCGTGGCTGAGGGGCTGATGGGGCGCCCAAAGGCACCAGGCCGCATGCACGCCGACCTCGCCGCTCACACGCGCCGGTTGGCGATCGCCCTCCTGGCCGGCACGCTGCTCGTGGGCGCGTGCGCTCCTGCGGCGACCCCCACCCCAACACCCGGCCCCGTGCCGCGCATCGCCGTCACGCCGTGGTTTGCCCCACACGTCCTTGCATGGGCCCGGACCTACATCGAGGCCTACGGCCCGTTGCCCTTCGACATCGAGGTGGTGCACGCCGCGGCCGCGGTCGATGGGCTGCAGCGCGGGGTGTACGTCTTGGGCGTCGGCGCGCTCGAACCTGCCGAGGGCTGGTTCGCTACTCCGCTGGGCGTCGAAGCGTTGGGGGTGGTAGCCGGGAGCGAATCGGGCGTGAGGCAGATCACGCGCGATCAACTCGTTGCGCTGCTTGCCGGGCGGGCGGCGAACTGGGCGACGCTGGGCGGCCGCGACCAGACCGTGCAGCCTATCCTGCCGCTACCTGGCGACGACGTTCGCTCCCGGATCGAGGAAGCTCTGATGCAGGGCGCCTCGTTCGCCAGCGCGGCGCGGCTGACAGCCACGCCGGAGCAGGCGCTTGACCTTCTGGGCGCCGAACCGGGCGCACTGCTCATCCTGCCAATGAGCGCGCTGCCCGACAGCCTGACCCCGCTGTCGATCGATGGCGCCTTGCCCCCGACCGACGCCACCAACGCAGCGGGCTATCCCCTGGTGGCGACGCTGGCTGCCATCGCACCGCAGGAGCCCATTGGGCCGGTGCGCGACTGGCTGGCCTGGCTGCAATCCACACAGCTTCCGTAGGCCAGGGAAGCATCCAGCATTCAGCCTTCAGCGTTCAGCTATGACCCTGGCGTTCGGCAGGAAGCCCTCTCACGATCGCCTGCACGGAACGGAAGGTGCGTGTGTCAGGGAGCAGAGTCGGATGATAGGTGGAGGATGGGGGCGGCACACACTGGGTCGCATTGGCTGGCTTCGCGAGTCCCCGCGCTGCCCTGGTCAAAGCCGGATGCCCACAGCAGATCGCTAGGCGGCAAATGAGGATAGCTGATCGCTGCTTGCTGATTGCTGATCGCCGTCCGCCTCATCCCCCCAGAAACGGGTTCGTGCGACGCTGGATGCCCACCGTCGTCGAGGGCCCGTGTCCAGGTTGAAGCGTGACGTCATCAGGCAGGGACAGCACCTGGGCCTGGATGCTCGCCAGGAGCTCGTCCCAATCACCGCCCGGCAAGTCGGTGCGGCCAACTCCACCGTCGAAGATCACGTCGCCGCAGAACAGTTGAGACGCCTCGGCGCAGTAGAACACGACGTGGCCGGGCGTGTGTCCGGGCGCGTGGCGCACCTCGAAGCGGAGCGAGCCCAGGTTGAGCGTCATGCCGGCCGCAAGATCGATCGTCGGCTCGGGCCCCGGATCGAAGTCCTGCATGCCGAACCACGCCGCCCCGCCGTTCACGCGCCAAAGCGGCTGATCGAGCGGATGCAGGGCGACGCGCGGCGGCGGGTTCACACCGTCGCAGACCCCGGCCACGCCGCCGAAGTGGTCGAAGTGGGCGTGGGTCAGCCACACGTCCGTGATGCGCCAGCCGCGCCGATCCGCTTCGCCGACGATCGCCGCCCCATCCCAGGCCGGGTCGATCACCGCCGCCACCCGGCCGATCGGGTCAGCCACCAGGAAGGCGTTGGTCTGCACCGGGCCCAACACGAACGAGACGACCGCCAGTGACGCCATAGCTACTCTCTCTCCTCAGCCTCTCTGTGATCCACGCGCAAAGAGAAGCGCCAGCGCGCTGGCGAACGCCAGGCTTGCGGCGACCCAGGCAGCCACCGGCGCCGGGAGCCCTGCCACCGTCCGCACCGGGAACAGGATGTCACGCGCCAGCAGCAAGCGCTCAGCCGCCACGGAGCCATCCGTGGCGTATCGGCGCACGCGCAACACGATCGTGGCGGAAGCTTCTCGCCTACCCTCGGCGACGACAGTCCACGCGAAGGCCGCGCCAGGTTGGAGGGCCTGCCCGGACTCGCCCGGCGGGCTGAGGTCCAGGTCCGCCGAGACGACTCCGGCGGCCAACGTGAGCGGTGTGGCCGCCGCTTCCGAGGCGATCGAGAGGCGCAGGCGTTCCCGCCGCCCGCGCAGCACCGAGCCCGGCAAGTCAAGACGAACCGCAAGCTGCGGGAGCGGGGCAGCATCGGGGTCTGCATCGGTCGATGCGATGGGCGATCCATCTCCGACAGGGGTCGGGGCGATCACCACCTCAACCACATCACGCGCCGACGGCCAGACGAGCCACAGCCCGAGCAGGCCGGCGATGGCCAGCCCGACGGTTCCCAGTCTCTTGCGACGCGTACTTCGCCGGCGCATGCGCGCAGTATACCGCGCCGCTTTGCCCATCCGTGCACCGATGCTAGACTGGAGGGTATCTTCCTTCAGGGAGGCAAGCATGCGGTCCTATCCGGCGGAGCCCTTCCGCATCAAGGTCGTCGAGCCCATCCGCAGCCTCGATCGAACGCAGCGCCAGGCGGCGCTGCAGGCTGCCGGCTACAACGTCTTCGGCCTGCGGTCCGACGACATCTACGTCGACCTGCTGACCGACTCCGGGACCGGCGCCATGAGCGACCGGCAGTGGGCGGCGATGATGCTGGGCGATGAGTCGTATGCCGGGGCGCGCTCCTTCTACCGCTTGAAGGACGCCATGGACTCGATCTTTGGGTTCCGCCACTTCGTGCCCACCCACCAGGGGCGCGCGGCCGAAAACATCCTGACCAAGGTTCTGATCCAGCCCGGCCAGTTCATCCCGTCGAACACGCACTTCGACACGACCGAGGGCAACATCCTCGACCGCGGCGGGCGTCCGACGAACCTGGCGATCCCGGAGGCGGCCGAGGCCTCCAACCCGCACCCCTTCAAAGGCAACATGGACATCGCCCGGTTGGAGGCGTTCATCGAGCGCGTCGGCGCCGAGGCCATTCCGCTGGGGATGATGACCGTCACGAACAACGGCGTCGGCGGCCAGCCGGTGTCGCTGGAGAATCTGCGCCAGGTCAGCGCCATCTACCGGCGGCACGGCATCCCGTTCTTCATCGACGCCTGCCGCTACGCCGAGAACGCGTTCTTCATCCGGCAGCGCGAGCCGGCCTGTGCCCCATTGACCGTACGCGAGATCGTCCGCCAGATGTTCGCGCTGGCGGACGGGGCGACCATGTCGGCCAAGAAGGACGCCATCGTCAACATGGGCGGGTTCCTGGCCATGAACGATGATGAACTGCATCAGCGCGCCTGCAACGAATTGATCCTGCGCGAGGGCTTCCCCACCTACGGCGGGCTATCGGGGCGCGACCTCGATGCGATGGCCGTCGGACTGTGGGAAGGGCTCGACGAGACGTACCTGGCGTACCAGGTCGGGCAGGTGGACTACCTGGCGCAACGGCTGCTCGACCTGGGGGTGCCGGTGATTCAGCCCACCGGAGGCCATGCGGTCTACATCGACGCCGGCGCGTTCCTGCCGCACATCCGCCGCGACGAGTTCCCCGGGCAGGCGCTGGTGATCGAGTTGTACCTGGAAGGCGGCGTTCGGTCCGTCGAGCTTGGCTCGGTGGCGTTCGCCCGCAAGGATGAGCACAGCGGCGAGATGGTCTACCCGTTGATGGAGCTGGTGCGGCTGGCTCTGCCGCGCCGCACGTACACGCAAGCGCATCTCGACTACGTCGCTGAGGCGATGGGGCGCATCGCCGCCCGGCTCGAGGCCATCCGCGGCTATCGCATCACTTACCAGCCGCGGCTGATGCGGCACTTCACGGCGCGGTTCGAACCGATCTGATCCCCGATCGTCGATCGTCTGCCCTTCGCAAGCGCAGGGGCACGGCATGCCGTGCCCCTGCATCACCCCGGGTGCTGCCCCGCGCTTGCGGCGGCCTACGCCGCCGGAGCCCGTCGCGCGTCTTCGATCGCCTTCTTGACGTTGACGAAAGGCAGCAGGATCAATCCCATGACGAAGAAGAAGATCAGCGACAGGATGGCCGGGCGCAGGCTGCCGAACGCCTGGTTCATCACCCCGAACAGCAGCGGCCCCGTCCACGACGTGCCGCGCTCGCTGACCTCGTAGAACGAGTAGAACTCGGCTTCCTTGCCGGCCGGGATCATCTGGGCGAACAGGCTGCGGCTGATCGCCTGGCTGCCGCCCATGACGACGGCGATGAAGGCGCCCAAGATCCAGAACTGCAGCACGCGCGTATCCCCCTGCAATCCGGCGTAGGCGTAGATCACCACCGCGGCCCAGATGACCAGGCTGATCAGGATCGCTCGCTTGGCGCCCACCCAGCCGGAGAGCTTGCCCCAGAACAGCGCGCCGCCGAAGGCAACGAACTGGATCATCAGGATAATGATGATCAGCGTCGACTGGTCGATCTCCAGGCCGCCGCGGATCACCGGCGCGGCGGCGAAGGTGGCCGCGACAGCGATCACCGTCTGGATGCCATCGTTGTATAGGAAGTACGCCAGCAGGAACTTGAGCGTCTCGGGGAAGTGCCGCAGCTCACGCAAGGTGCCGGCCAGCTGCTTGAACCCGACGCGGACGTAGCCCTCGCCGGCGGGCAGCGCGCGGCGGGCGTGGCGCGCCCGCAAGCGAGCCCAGGTGTAGAGCGACCATCCCAACCACCACACACCGGCCGATGCGAGGTTGATGCGCACCGCCAGATCGGTGGGCACGCCCAGCGCTTCGCGGAACTGGTAGAAGGCCAGGTTGAGGACCAGGAGCAGCCCGCCGCCCAAGTAGCCCATCGCCCAGCCGTAAGACGAAACGCTATCGCGCTTGTCCTCGCTGGCGATGTCCGGCAGGTACGAGTTGTAGAACACCATGGCCGCGCCGAAGGCCAGATTGGCGAGGATGAACAGCAGTCCACCCAGCCACCACACGCTGGCCGTCGTGAAGAACAACAGCACAGTGGCCACGCCGCCGATGGTGGCGAACAGGCGCATCATCTGTTTGCGCAGGTGCGAGTAGTCGGCGATGGCGCCTAGGATCGGGAGAAAGAGCACCTGCAAGCCAACGGAGATCGAGACACAGTAGGGCAGGAACGAGTCGGGGGCGATCGGGATGCCCGCCAGGCGCGCCATGCCATCCGAGTAAGCCTTGGCGGCCTCGGCCGTCAGCGAGGCCAGGTACGGTCCGAGGAAGACCGTCCCGACCGTCGTGCTGAAGGCCGAGTTGGCCCAGTCGTAGAACGCCCAGCCGCGGATCTCGCGCTTGTCGTTGACCGGCACGGCTGGCTTGCCTGCTTGTGCCATGGCTGTCATGCCTACCTCCCTGCAATAGGGGATGTGCGCCGGGTGCAACCCGGCTCCCCCCATTATCGCCGCAATGCTCGCCACAAAGAAGGGCGCTGTGCGCAAGGGCCTTCCGTCACCTAGGTGGCGGAAGGCCCGTGGTTTGTGCAGGCTTGATCGTGCTACCGCCCCTTGCGGCTGCCGTCTACTCGCTCCTCAGGCCTACCCCGGCTTCTTCGGGGGCAGGATGATGAGGGTTGGCGGCGGTTGAAAGGGTGGCCCGTGGGCGGAGCCCAAGACCACTCGGGCGGTTCTACGAAGGGACGCAGTTGCGGCCCGATCACCAAGAACCAAGAAGCGCACAAGGATGCACCACGAGAAGGCGGCGATCGCGGGGAAGGGTGATTCTGGAGAGAGATACCTGCTGTGATGGCGGCGTGACCTACGCCTGCGCCCCTTCCCCAACTGCGCCACCACGCGACAAGGGCGATCCCCCCGGACCTGCGCGGCGCAACGACCACTCCGATTCTAGGACGGATCCTCGCCCCGCGCTCGTCACTCGCCCTAAGCCCGGCGATCAGCTCCGCCCGAGCCACGCTCGAGGCGCGGCTCGGGCGGGGACACGCACGTGCGCACCCTCCTAGTAGGTTCCCCAGTCGAAGCCCACCGTGCTGCTGTTGAAGCCGTTCACCTTCAGCCATCCCCAGCGTCCGGCGCTGGTCTGATAGCAGAAGGTCGTGGTCTTGAGCGGGACCGGCGAGGTCACCATGGCCTCACTCGAGCACGTGTCCTTCGAAGGGGTCGATCCGTGTTCGGTCGTGCTTATCCGGGCGCCGTTCAGCGGATCGAGTCGCTCGCCCAGCAGCAGGTGGTCAATGAACCTGAAATCGGCGTCGCCGTTGGAGCAGGCAATCGACCCGCCGGCGTCCAGGTCAAAGCACTTGTCGACGGCCAGCGTCTTGCCGGTGCCGGTGGAGTGGTAGAGAGGGAAGATGGGGATCATCGGGACCGGCACGAGCAGCAGGAAAGTCTCGGCCTTGATCTTGACCCAGAAGGCCGTGTTGGCATCGGCGCCGATCCCGAACAGCACGCCCGACGGGTTACGCAGCTTGAAGAAGCCCTGGTAGGTACCGGCCGTGCCGGGCGCCTTGAGGGCGACGGAGACATCCACCGTGGAGCCCGGCGGGACGGTCCCCGAGGTCAGCATCACCGCATCCGGGGCTGACATCCGATCGCCGTGATCGAACACCAGTTGATATCCGGACGTCCACGAGCACGTCCCCGTGTTGCGCAGCCGCCAGATCTTGGTGAACTCGGTATTGACCGTGACGCTGGAGTCGTCGGCGATGGTCACGTCGGCGACGAACTGCGCAGCGTCGCAGGGTGTGGGGACGGGAGTCTGCGTCGGCGTTGAGGTAGAGGTGGGCGTCAGCGTCGGCGTGAGCGAGATCTCGACGGTGGGAGGCGCCTGCGTCGGAGGGACGGTGGTCGGCGGAATGGCCGTCGCCTGGGAGGCCAGCACGGCCTGGACGGTCAGCTCCACGCTGGCATCATCGACTTCCGGCGTACCCCGGGCAGGCAGCGCACAGGCCAGGGGGCCGGCGGCGAGGGCCAGGATCAGGACGGTCAGGGCGAAGGTGCGGTGGTGAACCATGGTGTCTTCTCCTCCGCTGCCGGCCCTAGCCCAGTCTGAGCCGGCAGCGATTGTGCCTCTGGAACGGATCGGGACGTCCGGATGTGACTCCCGCCGGTCATCCCAGGTGCTGGAACTCCCACCCGAAGTCAGCCCCGTACTTGGCCTCCCCGTAGAAGACCTTGATCGTCCAGCGTCCGGGACCGCCAGCTCGCGACGGGTAGGTGGTCCCTCCCGGGATCAGGATGTTGGGGTTTCCGTCGTAGAGCGGATCGAGCGTGACGCAGTACGTTCCGGGCTCAAGACCCGTGAACTTGTAGCTGCCATCCTTGGCGGTGGTCGTCTCGGCCAGCCCGGCGGCCGGGCACGCGCCGGACCCAAGCTGGATGCGAGCATTGGCGAAGCCCGGCTCCCCTGAATCGCGGATGGCGTTGGCGCCGAACTCCCCGGGTCCATCCCCCAGCTTGACGCAACCTTCGCCAAGCACCACCGGCTCGCCATTCACGCCACCTGAGAACTTGCACTTGTCGTTCCACACGATCCCTCCAATGGAGGCCAGGCCGCGTGGCGGTGATTCCTTCTGCGCCAACTGCTTCCAGTCGAACGGCATGTCGGCCAGGCTGGCGGACACCCAGCAGTTGACCTCCAGGTTGAGCGGCTTGACGAGGATCCACGAACCGTCCTCGATGCGTCCGAGCGCCAGCGCCTTCTCACCCTGGCTGAAGGCCATGTCATCGCGGAATCCGGTTCCCGGTCCCTTGCGGCAGAAGGCGTTCTTGTTGAAGGTCACGATGGCCGGGGCGGGAGTCGGCGTGGGGCCGTAGTCCGGCTCGGGCAGGAACTGGAAGTCCCAGCCGAAATCGATGCCAGCCATGGCGGCGGCATCGGCAAGGTCGACGCTTGCCTCGGCAGGCTCTTCGCCCGGGCTCGGCACTGTCCAGCCCCCAGGGATTAGCACCGAGGTGGACGGCTCAGAGAGCGCGTCGACGGAAACGCAGTAGGTGCCGGCGCTCAGGTCGGCGAAGGAGTAGGAACCATCGGCGGCGGTCAGCGTGTCGGCCAGGCCGGCGGACGGGCAGGCGCCCAGGCCGAGGTCGACGCGCACGCCTTCGAGGCCGGGCTCACCCGCGTCCCGGATGCCGTTGGCGTTGTAACGATCGGCGCATCCCTCGGGGATCGCCACCGGCGTGGGCTGCATGTCCCACGGCGCGGCGCACAGGTCGTGCCACACGAAGCCGCTGATCGATCCGCTGCCGCTGCCGGGGCAGGCGCCGGCGAAGTTGGTGGTGAAGGACCAGGTAGCCGAGATCGGAGGCGTGGCCTCGCCGCGGTGGGCGGTGACGCGCCAGAAGTAGGTCGTGCAGTCGGCGAGCTCCTCGGCCGGGATCACGGCCTTGGCCGGGGAGTGGAAGTCCGCCACCAGGCTGGGACTCCCGGACCCCGGTTCGGCCGCCAGGTAGACGCTGAAGTACTCCGGCAGGCAGCCTTCGGTGTGCGACCAGGACAGCGGCGGGAACGGGTTCTCGACGGTCGACCCATCGGCCGGCTGTTCGAGCATCGGCGCAGCGAGGGTGGCGGCGTCGCACAGCGGGCCGGTCCAGAAGCGCAGGTCGTTCGAGTAGGGTCCGAGGGTGGTGCCGTTCATGGCTGCGACTCGCCACTGGTAGTCCGTTCCGGGCCGCAGGTCCTCGGCGGGTCCCCACGTCGTGGAGGGATTCCCAGTTCCGCCGGCGATGGTATCGGCGTCATCGAAGCTGCCGTAGTCGGAGACCTCGATACGGTAGCCCTCCGGCTGGCAAGGCTCCGGGTAGCTCCAGGTGAGCGAGGGGCGGAGTTCCGGCACAACCACGTGATCCGGGGAGACCGGGATCGGTGCCAGCAGGCCGTCGGTAGGGCAGGTCGGGAGGCCGCCTCCGGGCAGTTGGAGTCTGCAGGCGAGGACAAGGAGAAGAACGGCGAAGGCCAGCGACAACCGGACGAGGCGTAGGCGGGTCATGCGGTCCTCCTGTGCAGGGGATGTTAGCCGTTGGACACGGCGATGGTTACGTGGTTCGCGTTCGCAGCCCATCGGGCGCGAGGTCGGTGCTGGTCGGCACAAGGCGCGCAAGCCATCGGTCTCATTGGAGGTAGGCGAAGACACGAATGATGACCTTCGGGCTCTCCCCCGAATTGCCAGTGGGGTCCCAGGCCCGCGCGAAGGCTTCCCCAGTCCCGACCGGATAGGGGCCGCCGGCGAAGAAGCACGTGGTCGACCCATCACAGGATCGGGCGAGCACAGGCTGCGTCGAGCCGGGAGGTCGGAACCAGATCTCGACGCGCGATACGCCTGCGGCGTCGCTGGCGGTGGCGGTCAGCGTGATCTTGTCGTGGTCCGTTGGGCGTCCGTTCCCAGAGGGCGCCAGGCTGAGGACGACCAAGGGCGCTTGCGTGTCGCCAGGCGTCGGAGACGGCGTGTCGGTGGGTGGCGCCGGGATAAGGCGCAGACGACCGGCCGGGCCCGAGAGCGTGAGCGAGCCGCCCCACACCCAGCAGTGGCCCGAGCCTCCCGGCGTAGGGATCCACCACCAGGTTGAATCGTCATTCCTGCCTTCCAGTGCGGCCGTCTGTCCCTGCAGGAGGGTGGCGATGTTGCGGTAGGTCGTGCTGGGGCCAACACGGCAGTTGGCGTTCTGATCCGCCGTACCGGTGAGCGGTCCTTCTGTCCCCGTAGGGGATGGCGTCGCTGTCGGCGTCGGAGTGTGCGTAGGTGGCGTGCTGGAGACGCCAGCCACGGGCGTCGCGGTGACGAAGCGCGCCGTGTTCGCGGTCCAGACGTACATCTGCATGCGGGGAGACGCGCCGTCCGCGGGGGTCGCCATGTTGGCGTTGTTCGTCCCGCCGTAGTCC
>Ga0209253_10002010_pt1 | contig 17914 bp, 16 predicted proteins | sample FrelakmetBRP12BR_FD_187145 | JGI IMG/M metagenome (GOLD analysis project Ga0209253, IMG submission 187145) | Freshwater lake sediment microbial communities from the University of Notre Dame, USA, for methane emissions studies - BRP12 BR (SPAdes)... | ecosystem: Environmental > Aquatic >... | reverse complement strand
GACCAGTTTTATTCCGTTTCCGTTGGGACGGAATATCCCGATCGCTCGCACGACTTCCTTCCGTACCTGGACATCCGGATAGCGCACCAGTTTTTCAACAGCGTCGGCAAATCGTGGATCGTTCCATTTGAGTAGGATCGTGAGCAGGTTCTTCACATAGCGGGGTCGACGGTCTGACAAACCGCGAAGCAGGTGATCCGGTTGATCCTTGGCGAGTGCCTCGAGGGCTTCCGCTGCGATGGCTTGATGGGCTGGTGTTTCTAGATTTCCCAAGAGGGTACACAAGGCAGGGATGGCCACCGACGTCATCGACAGCAGCACCGCCGGCAATCCTTCCGTGGTGGCGCCGGGAGTCTTGTTTAAATAGGCCTCGATCATTTTCATGCGTTCGGGTCGGCCAAGGTTGTCGAGCAAAGCCGCCAGTTGCGTCTTCTGATCGTTGCCGAGATCCGGTCTGACCTCAGCGGTGACATGTAGCAGTCCAAGCACGCTATCCAGCACGATCCATTTGCCTTGGGCCGTCAATGAGTCGAGGACGTTTCCCCAGAGATCGAGTAGCTTGGTCAGGATCGCCGCAGATTTTTCCGATGCCAGGATCGCGGTGAGCATGTCCAAGAGGTAGGTCGTGTTATCCCTGCTGCTCTCGGCCTCGATCTCCTTAGCCAGTTCGGCCAATTCCGTTTCGGTAATGTCATAGCCCACGTGACCGGACTGAAATCGGCCAGCCCCTCCGCCGGTTGCCCCTCCAGCCGGCTTGTCGCTCGTGGAATTGCTACCATCGACTCCAGGTCCTTTCTCTTTTCTGGCTTTGGCCCGCTCCCGATCCAGAAGATCTCTGAGGCTCGACTCTGGCGCCTCCATGGTTCCAGCCATAGGCAGTGCAAAGACATCGCCACCGGTCGAGGCTTTGGCGATTTCTTCGGCGGTGACCATGGTGATGGTGGAGAGGTTTTTGGACCATAAACGAGTCACAATGTCGTCATCGTTTTCTTCGTGAGGATCAAGACTGCCCCACAGGGAGTCGAGCAAGAAGGAGAGGTCTTCAGCGGGAAGCCCTTCAAGGAATACGAGTTCCCGGATGCCGTCTGCATAGAGCTTGAACGCAACGCTTTCAGTACTCGAGCCCTGCTCGGAGCGGTAGACGACTTCTCCGTTGAAGTACAGCTCTGAGCGTTGAACAAGAAATGATAATTTCGAGTAGGTCGCGAGGTGGGCCGTGAGTCCTTCGAACAACTGTTGAAAGAACTTCTGTGCTACAGGGTTTGCTGCCCCGTACGTCCGGCTTGATTTTGCGGTCTTGTCCAGGAGTGTGAGGAGTCGCTTGACAGAGGCCAACTCTGGGTTGGCCGGCTCTTTGGCCTGTGCAATTGGCCATGCGCCGCTTTCTGTTAAGGCCTCGTCCATGATGAGTAGTCGTACCCTGGAGGTGCTGAATCGTCAAGGAAATAGCCGCTCTTAACCCGCATGATTCATGAGCTCTTCTGCTGCAATCGCCGATCCGCTGCTACGATGAGCCTTCGGCCAGCGGGCTCGCTTCTCGGACCCTCAACGTACTGCACGAGTACGCATCGGGTCCTCTGGGCTCCGCGCGCTGGTCTCGCGACGGGGCTCAGCGATTTCGCGACGAACCGTCATGAATCATGCGGGATAACCAGCCGCTCCCGATGAATGACCGAGGGATTCCCGCTTCTTCCAGTCGCGAATAGGAGGACATTGTCAGCCTCCTGTGTGTATCGGTAGAATCTGTCTTATTAGTCATTTGAGAGTTTTGTCTATTTGATGAGTACGTCGAGCCACATTGTGTGTTTTGGAGATAGCCTTACGGCAGGGTTTCAATCGCCTACTGCCGACAATCCTCAAGGTGCCGAGACGCCCTATGGGCGGTTCCTGCAGGAATTGACAGGGCCTTCCGTGCGTGTGTCTGTCAGTGGTATCTGTGGTGAACTGACCGGTGACATGGCGATGCGATTTCGGTCGGCTGTCTTGATACATCAACCGACATATGTGGTGATTCTCGGCGGGACGAACGATCTGGGATGGAACGCTGCGCCGACAGATATTATGCGCAATCTCCTCACGATGTATGAACTGTCCGCAGATGCCGGGATCAAGCCAGTGCCGGTGACCGTTCCGTCGATCAGAGTGGGCGACGATCTTCGCAGTGAGGAGGGGCGTCGGTGGTTTACGGAACATCTTGATCGGCGGCACCGGCTCAACGGGTTGATTCTCCGCTACGCTGAATCGAAACGGCTGGCAGTCGTCGATCTCTTCGCCGCTACGGCAGAGCCTGAGACGCAACAGCTTGCGGCCCGGTATTCGAACGACGGGCTGCATCTGACCACCGCCGGATATCGGCTGTTGGCTGAGCGGTTGTACCAGGAGGTGTTTGTTGCAGCGCTGGGGAGTGGGTCGTGACGAGCGGAGATCAAGATGCGTGAGGTGACCGATCGGGACTTTGACGAGGTCGTGGAACAGGCAGGGCTACCGGTGCTGGTGGAGTTCTGGAAAACAGGATGCGGGGGTTGTCGAGCGTTGATGCGTGAACTCGAGAAACTGGAGCCGGATGTGACCGGCAGGTTGCTGATTGTGAAGATGAATGTTGAGGAGAACTTCCAGATTCCAGCGGAGCTGGAGGTTCGCTCGTTGCCGGTGCTCGCCCTCTATCGTCAGGGAACGTTCGAACGGTTTATTGGCGGGATGGGAACGAGCGAGGAGATTCTCAAACAGTTGCGGTTGACGTGAGAGGAGTTGCTACAAGATCCGCCAGGTCCGTCCATCCTTTTCAATGAGGCGATCGGCCTCGACCGGTCCACAGGACCCTGCCTGGTATTCAGGCAACCACCGTAACCCTTGCTTCTGCCATCCTTCAAGAATCTTGGTGACCCAGGCCCATGAGGCTTCGACGGCGTCACGCCGCATGAACCGGGAGGCATCACCGGCCATCACGTCCAGGAGCAACCGCTCATAGGCTTCTGGCGATGGGCGACCGAAGACGTCGCTGTATTGAAAGTCCATTTCCACGGGGTGGGTCTGCGCGCGGGTGCCCGGCACGCGCGAGACGATGCGGAGCGAGAGCCCTTCCTCCGGCTGGATGCGCAGCGCCAGCACGTTCGGTGGTTGTGGCTGCTGTGCATTGGCGTTGAATAGGATATGCGGGATGTCCTTGAATTGCACCGCGATTTCGCTGGCTCGGTGGGGGAGTGCTTTTCCGGTGCGCAGATAGAAGGGCACACCGTCCCAGCGCCAGTTTTCCACGAAGCATTTGAGCGCGACGTAGGTTTCCGTTTTGGAATCAGGATGAATGCCGTTCTCGCGGCGATACCCCGGGATGGGCGCGCCATGGGCCGTGCCTTCACTATATTGGGCACGGACGGTGACATGCTCGACATCCTGATCGGTGATCGGCCTGAGGCAGCGGAGGACCTCCATCTTCGCATTGCGTACCACATCCGGATCGAGCGAGTAGGGGGGCTCCATCGCGACCAGGCAGAGTAGCTGCAGCATGTGGTTCTGCACCATGTCGCGCAAGGCGCCGGCTTCTTCGTAGTAGCTGGCTCTGGTCCCGACGCCTTCCGCTTCGCTCACCGTGATCTGTACGTGATCGATGTACTTGTGGTTCCAAATCGGCTCGAAGATGCTGTTGGCGAACCGCACGACCATTAAATTCTGAACGGTTTCCTTTCCCAGATAGTGATCGATGCGGAAGATCTGCGATTCGTCGAACACACGGCCCGTCACGCGGTTGATGGCCTGGGCGGAGGTTAAGTCGCGTCCGACCGGTTTTTCGACGATGATGCGGGCGTAAGGGGTCTGTGCTTCCGGCTTCGTCGCCAATCCGGCTTGCTCAAGTCCCTCGCACACAGACGAAAACGAACTGGGAGGGATGCTCAGGTAGAAAATCCGGTTGCCGGGTAACTGGAGGTTACGCTCAATCTCTTCTGCCCGGGACTTCAGTCTGGCATAGGTATTCGGGTCCTCATTCTCACCCGATACGAAGAAGAGATGTTGCGCGAAGTCCTTCCACTTGTCCTCTGCCAAGGCTTGCCGGGAATGTGTGCTCACGCCCTCACGAACCGTGGCGCGGAATGCTTCGTCGGTCATCGATTTGCGGCCCAATCCGATCACCGCATAGTTCGATGGAAGGAGCCCGTCGAGGAGCAAGTTATAGAGGGCAGGAATCAGACGCCGACGGGCCAGATCGCCGGACCCGCCGAAAATGACAAGCGTACAGGGCTCGACCGGGGGGATCGTTTCCTTTGAGGGGCTGATATCGATACGTGGGCTATTCGGCAGCATAGGGCTCCGGGCTATCGGCGAACCGCATGGCCGCCGAAGGCATTCCGTAAGGCCGCCAGCATCTTTTCTGCAAAGGATTCGCTCTGCCGTGATCGGAATCGCGTGAACAAAGCCGTCGCGAGCGTCGGAACCGGTACATCCTTCTCGATCGCATCGGCGATCATCCAGCGGCCCTCGCCGGAATCCTGTACGTAGCCTTTCAATTGTTCCAGCCGTGGATCCTCTTTCAAGGCGCCGGCTGCTAACTCCAAGAGCCAGGAACGGACGACGCTCCCGTGCATCCAGAGATCGGCGATCTTAGCGAGGTCGAGGTTGTAATCGCTTTTCGCCATGAGTTCGAAGCCTTCCGCGTACCCCTGCATCATGCTGTACTCGATGCCGTTATGGACCATTTTCACATAATGCCCGGCGCCCACTCCACCGACGTGAGACCAGCCCTGCTCCGGTGCCAGCGTCGTGAGGATCGGCGCGAGCTGTTTGACGGGTGCCTCGTCGCCACCGACCATCAGGCAGTAGCCGATTTTCAGTCCCCAGACGCCTCCGCTGGTCCCGGCATCGACATAGTGAATCTGCTTCTTCTTGAGGTCCGCGGCCCGTCGCACATCGTCGTGAAATCTGGTATTGCCGCCGTCGATCACCGTGTCGCCCGGGTGAAGCAGTGCCGCGACAGCCTGAACGGTTTCTTCTGTTGGCGTACCAGATGGGACCATGATCCAGACCGCACGCGGGGCCTTGAGTTGGCCGACCAGGTCGGCTAACGAGGACGCACCGACACAACCAACGCCTTCGGCCTGCTTGATCAGATCGGCTGATCGATCGTAGACGACGACCCGGTGCCGGTCACGCTGCAACCGGGTGACCATATTCAAGCCCATTTTCCCGAGCCCGATGAACCCGATCTCCATAATGACTCCTTCTGGTGCGGTTACGGTTGGACGGCATCGCGCAAATCACAAGCCCCACGAAGAGCCTGCTCTCTCGTCAGGCTTGCACAGGATGGATGGCTGATGAGCCTCGTGCGGCGGCAGTCTGATGATCGATTCCGGAGCCTGTCAGTCGATTCTGGCAGGATTCGGTACGTCCTTAAAGAGGATATCGGCTAGATCTCGGCCTAAGTTGAGCCGCTCCGGCAGGGTAGCTGCTGTGAGGAACCGCCCAGCCAGGTCACCGAGTGTGGCATCGCGGGAGGCGATGAACTTTGGTGCCTCGACCGGCGCGGTCAGCCAGAAGCCCCGGAGCCGAAAAAACGAGCTGATAATATCCTCGAAAAATATCGAGAGTAGATACTGTGCGGTTGCCGGCTTATCGGCCAAGTCTCGGGCTTTTCCCAGCCAATGGAAACACTCCGCCTTCATTCGAATCTGCTCATTGATGCTGACGGCGGGGGGGCCTTGCCGAAAGCGTTGGTTAGCTCGTTCGAGGAGCTTGGCACCGATGCCCTCGTGATCAAAGAGGATGCGAGCTTTTCGCAGGAGAGACGGGAGGCGTGGCGAGTAGGGGAGGTCTTCCTCAAGCTCGCGATACCCGCGATACCGGATGTCGGCTAGACGATCGGCGACACGGACGATCTCGTGGCCGTCGGCCTGCCCTTTGACGAGCGCAATAAGATCGATGTCGCTGTGAGTCGTGATAGCGCGTCGAACACTGGACCCCACCAGGATCACACTGACGAGATCGCCTCCGCGACGGCCACGGACGTGGCGTAAGGCGACGGCGACAAGCTCTTCGTATCCCGGCTCGGTGATCGGGTCCGGTTGTTCCGGGGGCTCCGGCAGGGCCAGCAGTTCGGCGTTCAACTCTTCTGACGTGGGAATGGGATGGGTGACGGGGCTATCCATGATTAGACTTTCTGTGCGAGCTGAATATGTTTCGGGAGCGATCCCAGCCAGTCTTCGAAGGGTTGGTCCGCATCGACGATGATTTCCAATTTGCCATTGGTCAATCGCCGGACGATACCCGGGCTTTCCGGGGATAACGGGATTTCAACCCACTCGCGATTCAGGCCGAGCGAGTCGGTGACCTCAAGGATCCGGCTGATGTGTTTGAACGACACAACCTCTAGCGGCATTGGTGCTCCATATAGGCGGCATTCTAGATTTGAGTGGGAGAGGAGTCAATGAGCGAAGGGGCTAGTTTCCCAACACACGGGCAAAGATCTCGCAGGCTTGGTCGGTCATGGCACTGGAGATATCCAGATGGGTGACGGCACGAAAGCTGGTTCCGCCGATGGCATTGATCAGGAGCCCCTCCTGTTTCAAGGCGGCGACAATCGCCGGGGGGGTCAACCGGTGGCCGATCACATCGAAGATGACGATATTCGTGTCGATATCTTGAGGGCTGATCTTAACTGTCGGAATCCGTTGCAGCTGTCGCGCCAGCCGCTTGGCATGGTCGTGATCTACTTTTAATCGTACGACATGGTGTTCGAGCGCATAGATGCCGGCAGCGGCCAGAATGCCGGATTGCCGCATGGCCCCGCCATACATACGGCGTAGCCGTTTGGCTCTATCGAGGAGCGTGAGATCGTTCATCATGAGGAGTGCGCCGGCTGGCGCACCCAGACCTTTCGAAAGACAGACCGATAGGGTATCAAAGTGTTGGGCGTAGGAGGCTGGTGGCAAGGTGGTGGCGGCAATAGCGTTGAACAGCCGTGCCCCGTCCAGATGCATCGGGATGCGGTGGGTGGCGGCCACTGCGCGGATCCGTTCAATCGTCGCCAACGGGTAAATCGTTCCGCCGCCGCTGTTATGGGTGTTCTCCAGGCAGATCAACCCTGTTTGAATCGTGTGCGGGTCTGTAGGACGGATGGCCACCTCAACCTGCTCCGCTGAGATAAGACCCCGAGTTCCCACGACCCAATGAAGCTGGACGCCTGCCAGCGCTCCGGCGGCGCCCTGTTCGTAGCGCACGATATGCGACTTGCTCTCAACAATGACTTCTTGGCCCGGTTGCGTGTGAAGGCGAATGGCGAGTTGATTGCCCATCGTGCCAGACGGCACGAAGAGTGCGGCCTTTTTCCCGAACATTAAGGCCGCCATCTCTTGGAGGCGATTGACAGTGGGATCTTCGCCATAGACATCGTCTCCCACCTCCGCGCAGGCCATGGCTTTTCGCATGGCGTCGGTGGGTTTGGTCACGGTATCGCTGCGTAGGTCGATCATGACATGTTCGTGAGCACGGTATGAGTTCGTTCGTCCGGCGCATTCTAGCAAATTTTCTCCTTGCGCGGGAGAGTCTGTCACGGCAGGATGCCGGTCCTATGGCGTGGCTTCGAGACGTGCTCCCGTCGGTGACCGATGCAGAACCGGACGAAGCCGTCCCGGTGGGCTGGGCGTTCCTCTATTTCTTCTGTCTGCTCTGCGGATACTACATTCTGCGTCCCGTTCGCGATGAGATGGCGATCCAAGGAGGGGTGCAGCACCTGCCCTGGATGATGACCGCCACCTTCGTCACCCTCCTGCTGGTGACGCCCCTGTTCGGATGGCTCTCCGCCCGCGTCCCGCGATATCGGTTGCTTCTGACGGTGTACGCATTTTTCGGCCTGAACTTGATCCTGTTTTTTGTGGCGATGACGAGCCACCTGTCTCCCCAGTGGGCTGCCCGGGCGTTCTTCGTGTGGCTGTCGGTATTTAATCTGTTCGTCGTGTCGGTGTTCTGGAGTTTCATGGCCGATCTCTTCACCCCCACGCAGGGCGTCAGGCTTTTCGGCGTGATTGCCGCCGGCGGCAGTATCGGTGCGATGGTCGGTCCGCTACTCACGACCGGACTCACCTACGTCGTCCCAGTTCCCGCATTGCTGCTCATCTCGGTAGGATTTCTGGTTGCCTGCGGGTTCTGTATCAATCGGCTGGATCGATGGGCGATGGCGCGACCCACTCGGCAGATCAGTCGGAAGGGGGAACCGATTGGCGGTAGTATCTGGGCGGGAGTCAGTCTGGCGCTCTCGTCGCCCTATCTTCTGGGCATCTGCCTCTATCTGTTCTTCCTGACGACGACCGCGACGTTCTTGTATCTGGAGCAAATGAGGCTGGTGAGCGAGCAGATTCCCTCCCCGCAAGGGCGTACCCGTCTGTTTGCGCTCATCGATTTGGTCGTGAACGTGCTGACATTCCTCGTTCAGATGACCGTCACGAGCCGCATGATCAGTCAGTTTGGGCTGGTGTCGGCGCTCGTCGTGCTTCCCGTTGCGAGCGCCGTAGGGTTTGGTCTGATTGCCGTCATGCCGTTCCTCGTCGTCTTTGTGCTCTTTACCATCGTGCGGCGAGTCGGGGAATATGCTATCGCCAAACCCGCTCGCGAAGTGCTGTTTACGGTGGTGAGTCGGGAGGAGAAATATAAGGCCAAGAACTTTATCGATACGGCGGTCTCGCGCGGGGGCGATGCGACGACAGGGTGGATCGTGAGTGGAGTGAAGACGCTGGGAGTCACGGCAGGGCAGATGGCATGGGTTCTGGTCCCGCTGGTCCTGCTCTGGGGATGGGTCGGGTGGCGCGTCGCTCGCGAAGAAGAGGCGCTACGACTTCGGAGGATATCGGGCGGCTTGTGGTAGGGCTGTTTACTGTCAGAAAAAACGCATGCTATAGTCCCATGTTCGTTCCGCCGCATGGATAGTGTTGGATTACGTCTCACGTTTCACGAGGTTTAAAATGCCTGAAGTTCCAGTTAAGCTCTACATTGATAAGCTATTGAAAGAATGCCGTAATGCAGTGCGCCACCTCGCGTTGCTGTCTGGCCCTGTCAAAGAGAAAGCTTTGCGTGCGATGGCGGATCGATTGGCGGCTGACGAAGACATCATTCTGGCAGCGAACGAGAAGGATGTGGACGCGGTCGGGAAGTCCTTTGAGGCCGACGTGATGAAAGACCGGATGAAAGCAGCCGTCGCCCGCTTGCGCATGACGGCAGACGATATCAAGGAGATGGTTGAGCGTCTCCGCTTGATTGCGGACTTGCCAGACCCGGTCGGTGCGGTCACGTCACGATGGGAACGACCGGATGGACTACAAGTGAGCCGCGTTCGCGTCCCGATCGGCGTCATCGGCGTCATCTCAGAACTGAGTCCGCTCATTACGGTGGAGTCAATTGCGCTCTGTTTCAAATCGGGCAACCTCTGCGTGTTTCGTGGCGCGCCGGAGTGGGGATTGACGCAGCAGGCGATCGGGACCGGACTGCGCGAAGCCGCGGAGCAGAACGGGGTGCCAGCCGGCGCATGGATCATCATCGACCGGCCTGAAAAGGAGGTGGCAGTCGAGCTGATCCGGTCCGGGAAAAGTCTCGATGCGATTATTCCGCGTGGTGGGGCCGGGCTTCGCAAAGCTGTGGTCGAACAGGCCAAGATGCCGGTGCTGTGCAACGACGGCGGGCTCACGCATATGTACGTGGATGCCGACACCGATATGCCGATGGCGCAAAACGTGGCGATCAGTTCCAAAGTGCAGAAGGCCATTGCGTCGAACTCGATGGACACGCTGCTCGTGCAACAGGTGATTGGACGACAGTTCTTGCCTCCATTGATCAACCGTATGCTCGAAGAATTTAAGATCGAAGTGAGGGCCTGTCCCAAGACCATGGCCCTTATGGGGCAAATGGCGATGACCGGACATGCCTCGATTATTCCGGCAAAAGAAGAGGACTGGCACACCCAATTCCAGGGGCCCGTGTTGGCCGTTAAAATGGTTGCGAACCTGGACGAGGCCTTGGCGCACATCGTGGCGCAGGGACCCTGTCTCACCGCTGTGATCGCGACGACGAGTTATGAGTCGGCCATGCGGTTCACGCGCGAAGTAGATGCCAGCGCGGTGTTCGTCAATGCGTCGTCAAGGCTCAACGCCGGTGATAGCTATGGGATGGGCGCCGATATCGGGCTCAGTGGCTCGCGTCTCCATGCTAAGGGTCCGATCGGTCTTGAGCAATTGACCTGCGAAAAATATGTCGCCTTCGGGTCGGGCCAGCTGCGTTTCCCGCACCCGGTGCCGGAGACGTATTTTGACGCCATCATGCTGAAGAGGCCGTAGTCGCCTGCTGAACAGGCTCTCCAGCTTCGCTCTCGGCTCATCGAAATCCTCAACGTACCCCAAGGGTGCGCCTCCGGTTTCGACTCGCCTGCGGCCTCGCTGGAAAACCTATTGAGTAGGCGCGCCGGGGCTGCATTCATGACCAACGACTCACGGTTACCATCGCTCCATTCACACCTGGCTTGGTGGGGCCTCCGGCAGTTCACCTTGGATGCGGCCTATTTCCAGTGGCAGCGGGAGACCCTCACTTCCGAAGACCTCACCACGTTGCATCGGCAGGTGGAGCAGAAGCGCCATGGATCGTCTGCCGATGAGGTGGCGTTCTATGATGCCACCGCCCATCCGAACATCCTGGCGGTCCTCTATAGTCAACGGTACGACTATTATTTAGCGATTGGCCAGCGCGTAGCGGATCGCATCGGTGAGGCCCAGTCTATATTGGATGTGGGTTGCGGCGTCGGCATCCTTACGACGTTCTATGCGAGGCAGTATCCCGACAAAACCTTCGTCGGAATCGATCGCTCGCCTGTCTCGATCGCACGCGCGCAAGAACAAGCTGAAGCACTTGGCTTGACCAATGTGCGATTCGACTGTTTGGATCTCGAGCAAACGCCTTCCGCAAGCTCCTATGATCTGATCCTCGCTACGCATGCCCTGGTACAAGCGGAACAGGACCCGGGTGTTCCCAGTCGTAGCTGGAGCACCTTCGAGCGTGCCAGCGAAAGTCAGCAGCAGGCGGACTTTGAACGGCGAACGGGGATCGACATCAGACTCGATTGCTTGAGCGCCCTGCTTTCTGTAAACGGGCGCCTGATCCTGTTTGAAAAAACCCGTCAGCTGGCGAGGCGAATTCCGTTACAGAGGGCCTTGGCTGCACGAGATCTTGGCCTGGTCGAGCAGCCGGAATTAATTCAATACCGTCTCGTCGAAGAAATTGTCGACGATGGACCCTTCTATGTGTTGGGGAGGGGAGCGTCGCATCCGCTTCATTGGGATGAATTGCCGGAGCCAGACGAAGGCCGTCCGTTCGATCACACTCAGCTGAAACCTGGTTCAACCGATCCGGATGCGCCGCTCTATGAGAACCATTGGCCTTCCGCGCAGCGCGTCTGGGAACAGCTTCAGGATAAGCACCTCCTCATGGAGGCCACGAGGCAGGAGCTAGACGGCCGCCAGCTGCATGTCGAACTCGGGCAAGCAGCGGAGGGGATCTATCTCTATTGTGCCAACACCTTGGATCAACGCCAGTTGGTCCTGACTGAACCAGCCAGAAGGGTCATGCTGGAATCCTACTATCACGACATCGCCCACAGCACGCCCCAGTGAATGCCGCGAAATGCCCTCGCGCTGAACGTATCGGCTTCAATATAGAGTCGTGTTGGGGTGTGAGGGGGCTCCACCCGTTTACTTTTTTCTTCGATCGGTGCAAGCTCGTACTAGTTACTTTCTTTTCCTGCTCAACTGGAATCCGGTGACGCGATGGATACCAGCCCCCTCCCTCCCTCTCTTCCTTGCGTGCTCATTGTGGACGATGAGCCGGATATCTGCATGGGCCTTAGCGATTTCCTGAAGCACAACGGGTATGTGGTTCGCACGGTGCAGACGGGACGGGATGCCCTGCGCGAAGTCGAAAGGGGACAGATTGGGGTCGTCATTTTGGATCTTGGGTTGCCGGATCTGAGCGGCCTGGATGTCCTTCGAGGCGTCAAGAAGTTGGCCCCCCTCCTCCCGGTTATTATGCTCACCGCATCCACACAAGAGAGCCATACGGTGGAGGCCCTTCAGTGCGGCGCCTTCACCTACCTGACCAAACCCTACAACTCCTATGAACTCAGATTTGCGCTCCGTCAAATTGCCGATGAGCAGAGGCTGTCATCCCGGGTGGCACGTATCGAGGAGGACCTGAGTGCCAGTGAAGAACGGTTTCGAGCCGTGGTTGGAGCCACCCTTGACGCGGTGGTGCTGGCCGATCGTAACGGAACCATTCTTTTGTGGAACCAGGCTGCCGCTCGACTCTTTGGCTATGCCGAGAAGGAAGTGATCGGCCAGCCGCTCACGTTGCTGATGCCACATCGATATAGAGAAGCGCATCAAGCAGGAATGACTCGGCTAGAGGCAACCGGCGAAGCCCGTGTCATGGGAAGGACGGTCGAACTCCATGGCTTGAGAAAAGACGGGACTGAATTTCCATTGGAACTCTCCCTTGGTAGCGGAAAGAACACCGACGGGATCTTTTTCAGTGGAATCATTCGCGACATCACTCGGCGCAAGCAAGCCGAGGACGCGCAACGACAGGCTGAAGCGCGCTACCAAAGCGTCGTCGAGAATGCGGTGGAGGGTATTTTTCAGACGACACCGGATGGGCGGTTCCTAATGGCAAATCCCAGTCTAGTGCAGATGCTGCGCTATGAATCCCTTGAGGTGCTGATTTCGACCGTCACGGATATCGGCCTCCAACTCTATGTCGACCCCAGGAAGCGGGTAGAGTTTCAACGGTTGTTAAGCCAGTCCGGGGCCGTTCGGGCATTTGAAACGGAGGTGTCTTGCCGGGATGGGAGCGTGATCTCGGTGTCGGTGAACGCGCGGGAAGTGCGCGATCTGCAGGGAACCCTGCTCTACTATGAAGGGACGGTCGAGGATATCAGTGAGCGGAAGCGATTGGCAGCAGAGCTGCTCGAGGAAATCAAAGTTGCGGAGGTGACCCGTGCGCTCGGGGATATCGGCCACGACGTCAAGAACATGTTGATGCCGGTACTCAGTGGTGTGGACCTCTTGAAGGAGGAAGTCCACGAGACACTCGGTCGTCTGGCCGCGAGGGGTGAAGGCGCCCAGGTCGAAGCGAGCCGGAGGGTGAGCGATGAGCTGATTGAGATGATCGTGAAAAATGCTCGCCGCATCCAGGACCGTGTGAGGGAACTGGCCGATGCGGTGAAGGGGGTGACGACGGCACCAGTATTTAAGCCCTGCCAGGTTTCGACGTGTGTGGCCGACGTGATTGCCTCGCTACAGCGGTACGCAGCAGAGAAAGGTGTCGCATTGCAGGCCGAAGGTCTTGACTCGTTGCCGGTCATCCAGGCGGATGAACGGCGCCTGTTCAATGCCTTCTACAATGTGATCGATAACGCCATTCCGGAGGTCCCGCCTGGTGGATCCGTGACCGTGCGTGGACAGGTCGACGTTGGAGCGGATAGGCTCGTGATCTCCGTTGCAGACACGGGGAGAGGGATGCCTCCTGACGTGCGGGATGCGCTGTTCACCACGAAGGCTGTCAGCCGAAAAGCTGGTGGGACGGGGCTTGGAACCAAAATTGTGAAGGATGTAGTGGACGTCCACAAAGGATCGATCAGAGTCGAAAGCGAACCAGGGGTCGGTACGACGATCCACATTCGTCTCCCACTCAATCGCGGAGGATAACGATCGGTGAGAAAGGCGGCAATTCGGCATCTGCAGTTTTCTTCTCGCGCGCACTCATTTCGCATTCGGTCGCACCCCCTAGCATCCTGGGAGCCGAGGAGGCCGATCATCTCACCGACATCCGTGGTGCCAATTCAATGAAATGAAGAAGGCCTTCTCAGCTCACTGAAGACACCCGTTCACGGTTTCCAAGGGAATGCATGCGGACGATTGTCTTCAGGGCGATCCGCTCGTTCGAGATCTTCTCGGAATGCGGTGGAAAATTCGTTGCGGATATAGGCATCGAAGACCAAGCGATCCGAGAATGATAACCGCATTGGCGTCTGATGGCGGCTTGAAGGTTTTCGTTCCACCTCCACGATCGTGGCATTTGAATAACCAAATCGATCAGCGGCCCGGTAAGCACCTTCACGATCCCAGATGACGAGGCCTCCAATCGAGCCAAGGGTGTATTTCAGTGGGACGATAACGGCATAGTCGAGGAGCGTCGAGAAGGCACCAGCTACGCTTCCAACTTTTGATACGACATCCTGATTGGCTCCTGATCCGGTATTGAGGTACACCTTGAAGGCCTCGGGGTATCGACGGTCGACGAGAGCCTGTCCAATGCTGGGCCCTGCGATTCCCACCACTTTGATCACCTTATATCCATGATGAAACAGAATCCGCGATGCGGCGGCACTCCGTTGCACGCCACCACTATGCCCCGCTAGATACAGACGGTCCTCGCGACTCGCTTGGTCCATAACATATTTGGCTTCACTGTAGGCCGGGCCATGCGACAGGTTGAACATGGACCAAACGACATCGATAACAGTGCCATGCCGATAGGGCGGACTATAAATATCGTAGGTGGGATAACTTTGTCGGGCGAAGAGGGCCCAGAGTCCTGTGTCCTGGCCCCATTTATTCCCGCCATAAATGCCCCGGGACAGAAAGATCTTTTGGCGAATATCCGGAGCGAGCTTGTCCGGCTCAGTTCGATCACCTCCAGAATTGTATTGGAAGACCTGTCCCACCAGAGGAATCTCGGTGAGGAGACGATAGAGTCCGATTTCGGCCCCCCGGTGAGTTTCTGTGAAGGCCTCCACGTAGAAAGCATCCCAGGCGGTGATTACATTTTCTGTCGGATAGTTCCAGGCATCGCGTCCGAAGAGGAGGCCGGCAATTGTGCTGAAAGGTAATTTCGCGATTTCAAACGTGGCATTCTTCAGCCCGATCACGAGGGAGAAAGGGTATCCGGTGACGTGCCACGGATTTTCTATCCATGGGCGGATCGCCGTCCTCGTCGCTTCCGAAACTTTGGGGGTCTTATCTGTCCCAAGTTCCACAAATGGTTCGGGTGTTGCCTCGTTTGCATAGGTCAGGTCATAGCCGATCAGTTGAATCGGGGGGTTGCTTTCGGAAGCCGGTTCTCCATTCTCCGGTGCTGTCTGTTTGAAGTAAAACGTCACCCCATAGCGGACGAGTGTTCGATCCTTATCCCATGGGATCTCATAGCCGAGCACGAAGTAGTGCTGGTTCCGTTGCGTCCCGTTCCTCTCGACTTGCACAATATCGGTGAGGAGATACTTGTACAGGTCCTCGGCAGTTTCTCCTTGGTGCGGTGGAATCTTGAGCTCGGCCTCCACGTGGTACAGGGATTGTTTATTGCCGCAGGGGGATCCCTCTTTCGGGTCTCCACACCACTGGGACTGATGCGGAGAGGTTTCCTCGACCAAGCGGGAGTTCCTGTGCTTGTCTGGATCCGGTAGGAGTGGCTTCTCCGTGTCCGCCAGGTGCTGCACGAGCTGAGCGGAGCGCACGTACTCTCGGAAGCGGTCCAAGCCCTGGTCCGGATCAGTCGCATCTAGGGCATACGAGGTTAACCATTTCTTTGCGATGTCTTCGATGAAGGGATAGTCGTCTTTTTTGAAGGAAGAAAAGATGCCTTTCGTGTGTTCTTGTTTGCCGTCCTTGCAATTCTCTAACGCTGGAGGACCATTTAAGAACCGGGTTTCATCTTCCTTTTCTATAGGTGGCGAACCAATCTCTGTCTGGGTGCTGTGGCGAAGCTGCTTTTCAAGCTCCATCTGGAGGGATTTGATATCGGCCAACTTGGAGGGGGAGTAATTGTCAGCAACCGCTTTGACAATCCTGTCGAGACGGAGGACGCATTCTTTATAGTCAGGCTTGATATAGCCGGGCAGGGCTGTAGCGTCCTTGGGATCGCCTATGGCGATTAAGTAAGGGAGATCGGAGGCACAACCGGCCAACGTGAGTGCACAGATCGTTGTGGCTACTATTCTCATCGGCACCTTCCTTGAATAGCTGCCAGACCGTGGCTTCGAGGTGATGGTCGGCAGCGGTATGGGCGTCGTTGGATGATAGTTACGGAGTGGCATGTTCGCTCGCGTTTCCAGGCCAGTGTTGCGTCATCTGCGAAGGAAGAGGGCACAGCCGGCTTGAGAAACCGGTTCTCCTTCTTTTGGATATGAGCGGCTTCCTACGCTGAATGGGTGAGAAATGCAACTTCCAGAAGGGGCGTTGGAGCGGCCAGATACCATGGCGAAATGGTGCGCGAGACGGACTGTCCTGGAATTGTCAGGGGGTATTGCCGCGAACAACGGGAGAGCCGAAGCCATTCAGGGGCGAGGGACTGGTGTGCGAACGCTGTTCTTGATGGCGAGCACGAGGAGGTTCTTGTCGCGAATCGCATAGATAATCCGATAGTCGCCCTCACGAACCCGATAGAGATGGTCCTCGCCTTCGAGCGTTTTGACGCCAGGGGGACGAGGTTGATTCCTGATGGCATTGAGCCATTTCGCGAGCGCCTTCCGAAGCGGTTTCTCGAGCGCTCTGAGTTGTTGTTCGGCCGGAGGGGCAAGGAGAATGCTGGAGATCATCGGGTAATATCAGAGCCCCAATTCTTTCAGAATCACATCAAGCGACTGAGCGCCCTTTTTGTTGGCCTGGGCCAACGCGGCTCGGGCATCGACAAGATCGATACGATCTTCCAGAGCCTCCAGCAGTCGCAGGTCATCAATGGGCACCACTGCGGCGACTGCTCGGCCACGTCGGCGTAAGAGCACACGCTCGCTGCTGAATGCCGCGCGGTTGATCGCATCGGCAAATGCCTCACGCTCCTTATTTCCCTCTGGATTCCCCATGACGTACCTCCGCATGCATCGCGCTGTCAGATGGACAGGTCGTGTGAATGGTGCAAGCTGTACAGTGGGCAGGGGGCGAAGTCAACCGACGAGAGAACGTCACCCGCCCTATTCCATTTTTTTCGCAATTAGGGTATGAAGAGGGTGTGGCGATTGCGTCGCGATCCCACATGACTCATCCACATATCAGAGGAGACACACCATGGCTAAGGGCATGACACAGAAGAAAAATACCAAGAAGAAACCTGCCACGACGGTGAAGGAAAAGCGCGCCGCCAAGGTCGCCAAGAGGAAGTAGTAAGACAGTCTGCATGTCGGCCAGTCTGGCCGACGCCACGCTCACTGCGCCTTTCTGCGTGCGTCAGCAGCATCCCGCGCACGTTGATTGGCGCTCTCCATGGCCGTGATACCTTTCATCCTGTGCATCAGCACTCACTGCCACGCGCGCTCATCCCGTAGGCTTGTATCAGTGCCTTCTCGCCTGGTCGCAGCAGCCTTCGTGTGAGTTGAGATATTTGGCCAGAACTTTCCCCAATCCACTGTCTTAATCTCTTTCACGGTTCGTTAGCCATTGTGCGTGTCTGCACGAGAGTCCTTATCCGATGACTGCCGCGCTGATGATCGTACGCGCCGTGAACGTCACGCGCGTATTAGGCTTGGCCTGCTTCAGCCATAATCACGCTGCGCTAATCGTCCGTTCAGTGCTGACCCCTGTCTTCGAGACGGTGATCGATGAGGCATCAGCTTTCCTCAGCGTACGACTCAGGCCGTATGACATGAAGACATCTTGAAGGTTTGAGACCGTCTGGATTGAGGTGATAATCAGGCCCGAGGAGCGAGTAATAATGGGACGTCTATTGGGCCCATTGACCTGGGAAATCTGCGCGCGACTGATTCATTTCTGAAAATCGTAGGTGTGGTGTTGAAGAAATCGCTTGCGGAGGTAAAGGCAAATTACGGCATGCCTGGCTAAATTACGCATGTATTTTCTATCGGCTTTCCCCAGGCGCGCTCAAACGCCAAGTGCACCATGTTGGGAGAATA
>Ga0209253_10002009_pt1 | contig 17915 bp, 18 predicted proteins | sample FrelakmetBRP12BR_FD_187145 | JGI IMG/M metagenome (GOLD analysis project Ga0209253, IMG submission 187145) | Freshwater lake sediment microbial communities from the University of Notre Dame, USA, for methane emissions studies - BRP12 BR (SPAdes)... | ecosystem: Environmental > Aquatic >... | reverse complement strand
ACCCGAGCGTGAAGATCGGCACTGCCAAGGTCTTTGCCATCTACGGCAAGGGCGGCATCGGCAAGAGCACGACGTCGAGCAACCTGTCGGCTGCCTTTTCCAAGCTGGGCAAGCGCGTGCTGCAGATCGGCTGCGATCCCAAGCACGACAGCACCTTCACGCTGACCAAGAAGATGCTGCCCACCGTCATCGACGTGCTGGAGACGGTGGACTTCCATGCCGAGGAGTTGCGCGTCGAGGACTTCGTCTTCCCCGGCTACAACGGCGTGATGTGCGTCGAGGCCGGCGGCCCGCCAGCCGGCACCGGCTGCGGCGGCTACGTGGTCGGCCAGACCGTCAAGCTGCTGAAGGAGCACCACCTGCTCGAGGACACCGACGTCGTGATCTTCGACGTGCTCGGCGACGTGGTCTGCGGCGGCTTCGCCGCGCCGCTGCAGCATGCCGACCGGGCGATGATCGTCACCGCCAACGACTTCGACTCGATCTTCGCGATGAACCGCATCGTGCAGGCCATCGGCGCGAAGGCCAAGAACTACAACGTGCGCCTGGGCGGTGTCATCGCCAACCGCAGCGCGGCCACCGACCAGATCGACAAGTACAACGACAAGATCGGCCTGAAGCTGGCAGCGCGCTTCCCCGACCTGGACGTGATCCGCCGCAGCCGTCTGAAGAAGAGCACGCTGTTCGAGATGGAGCACTCGCCCGAGCTCGAGGCGGTGCAGAAGGAATACATGCGCCTGGCCGCCTCGCTGTGGCTGGGCGTGGAGCCGATGAGTGCGGTGCCGATGAAGGACCGCGACATCTTCGACCTGCTGGGATTCGACTGACATGGTCTCCACCACCTACGAAGCCCGCCGCGGCCGCATCGAGACCTACTTCGACCGCACTGCGGTGCAGGCCTGGGCGCGGCTGACCTCGGCCGCGCCGGTGGGCAGCATCCGTGCCACGGTGCGTGCCGGGCGCGACCGCATGCGCAGCACGCTGCTCGACTGGCTGCCTGCCGACCTGCACGGCATGCGCCTGCTCGACGCCGGCTGCGGCACCGGTGCGCTGGCGGTGGAGGCAGCGCGGCGCGGTGCCGACGTGCTGGCGATCGACCTGTCGCCCACGCTGGTGGCGTTGGCGCGCGAACGCCTGCCGGCCGACCTGGGGCCTGGCCGCGTGGAGTTCCACAGCGGCGACATGCTGGCGGCCGCACTCGGCCGCTTCGACTACGTGGTCGGCATGGATTCGATGATCCACTACCAGCGCGAGGACGTGATCCGCGCGCTGGGCGAACTGGCTCAACGCACCGAGCACGCCATGTTCTTCACCTTCGCACCGGGCAATCCGCTGCTGAGCGCGATGCTGGCCGTGGGTCGGCTGTTCCCGCGCGGCGAGCGCGCACCCTTCGTCGAGCCGGTGGCCGAGGCCACGCTGCGCCGCCTGATCGGCAATTCGCCGGCGCTGGCCGGCTGGACCGCCGCGCGCACGCAGCGCATCCGCAGCGGCTTCTACCAGTCGCAGGCCCTGGAGCTGCAACGCGCATGAACACGGCACGGCGCACCCCGATCGCGCAGCGCGCCATCCGCGCGTGGTCCACGCTCGGCCCGCAGTACATGCCCTTCGCCGACGCCGCCAGCGCCGACCTGCCGCTGCCGCGCCTGCTGCGCCTGTCGCTGTTCAAGTTCACCATGGGCATGACGCTGGCGCTGATGCTGGGCACGCTGAACCGCGTCATGATCTTCGAGCTGCAGGTCTCGGCCTGGCTGGTGTCGCTGATGCTGGCCTTGCCGCTGCTGGTGGCGCCGTTCCGCGCCATCACCGGCTTTCAGTCCGACACGCACCGCTCGGCCTTTGGCTGGAAGCGCGTGCCCTTCATGTGGGGTGGCACGCTGATCCAGTTCTTCGGCCTGGCGATCATGCCCTTTGCCTTGCTGGTGCTGTCCGGTGGCGGCGCGGTACCGACGCCGGCCTGGGTCGGCCAGGGCGCGGCGGCACTGTCCTTCCTGATGGTCGGGGCCGGGCTGCAGACCTCGCAGACCGCCGGCCTGGCGCTGGCCACCGACCAGGCCAGCGAGTCCACCCGCCCGCGCGTGGTGGCGCTGATGTACGTCATGCTGCTGCTGGGCACCGTGCTCGGCAGCCTCAGCTACAGCCTGCTGCTGGCCGACTTCAGCCCGCAGCGCCTGGTGCAGGTGGTGCAGGGCACGGCCATGGTGGTGCTGGTGCTCAACGCCTTTGCGCTGTGGAAGCAGGAGCCACGCAACCCGCAGCGCGCCGCGGCCATGAAGAGCGAACGCAGCCTGCCGTTCCGCGAGGCCTGGGGCCGCTTCATCCAGAACCGGCGCGCGCGCCGCTTCCTCTGGGCCACCGGCCTGGGCACGATGGCCTTCAACATGCAGGACGTGGTGCTCGAGCCCTACGGCGGCGAGATCCTGGGCCTGAGCGTCAGCGCCACCAGCAGCCTGACCGCGCTGCTCGCCGGCGGCGCGCTGATCGGCTACATCCTGTCCGGGCGCAGTCTGGCACGCGGCATCGACCCGCTGCGCCTGGCCGGCTATGGCGCGGTGCTGGGCCTGCCGGCGTTCTCCGCCGTCATCTTTGCCGCGCCGATGGGGGCGAGCTGGCTGTTCCGACTGGGCGCCTTCGGCATCGGCTTCAGTGGCGGGCTGTTCGCGGTGGGCACGCTGCTGGCCGCGATGCGCCTCGAAGAGGGGCGCTTCGTCGGCATGGCGCTGGGCGCCTGGGGCGCCGTGCAGGCGCTGGCCGCCGGAGCGTCGATGTTCATCGGCGGCGCGCTGCGCGACACCGTGTCGAGCCTGGCCACCCAAGGCGCGCTGGGCAGCGCGCTGGCCATGCCCGTCACCGGCTACAGCGCGGTCTACCACCTCGAGATGCTGTTGTTGTTCATCACCCTCGTCGCCGTTGGCCCGCTGGTCGGCCGCCGCAGCGCGACGCCCCCCAACCCGCGCAAGTTCGGCCTGGCCGACCTGCCGGGCTAGACCTTACTCACAGGAGCGTTCACCATGGAATTCGGCGCTATCACGGGCTATGTCGATCTGGCCCAGATCCTGTTGTACGTGTTCTGGCTGTTCTTCGCCGGCCTGATCTACTACCTCATCCGCGAAAGCCACCGCGAGGGTTACCCGATGGACACCGACGGCCTGGGCATCAAGCCCTGGGCCTGGCCAGTGCCTTCGACGCCCAAGGTCTTCAAGACCGTGCACGGCGACGTGACGGTGCCCGACAGGGCGAAGGGCGAGCCGGCCTACCGCGCCGCCGCGACCTATGCCTCGCCGGGCTCGCCGATCGAGCCCGCAGGCGATGCGATGCAGGCCGGCGTCGGCGCCGGCGCCTACTCCCAGCGCGCCGACGTGCCCGATACGCTGGTCGATGGCCACCCGAAGATCGTGCCGCTGCGCGTGGCCAAGGCCTATGGCGTGTCCGGCAAGGACCCCGACCCCCGCGGCCTGCCGGTGATCGGCGGCGACGGCCAGCGCGGCGGCACGGTGCGCGACCTGTGGATCGACCAGGCGGAGATGATGTTCCGCTACCTCGAGGTGGAAACCCCGCTGGCCGGCGGCGGCAGCAAGCGCGTGCTGCTGCCCATGCCCTTTGCCAAGGTGCGGCGCACGCAGGTCGAGGTGAACTCGATCTTCGGCAAGCACTTTGCCGGCGTGCCGGGGCTGAAGAACCCCGACCAGATCACCTTCATGGAAGAAGAGCGCATCGTTGCCTACTACGGCGCGGGCACGCTCTACGCCGACCCGAAGCGCGGCGAGCCCTGGCTCTGAACGCTTGCCCCACAGGAGCCCTGTCATGAGCATCGAAAGCCACGGCCACGAACACGAACTGGAGCCGCAGTACGGCCTGCCCGAGCGGCTGCCGGTCGGCGAGCACATCCTGTGGCAGGGCTCACCGGATTTCCGTACCGTGGCGCTGCGCGTCTTCCATGTGCGCAAGGCGGCGATCTACTTCGCGGCGCTATTGCTGCTGCGTGCGGGCTTCGCGATGAGCGACGGCGGCACGCTGCTGGACGGGGTGGTCTCGATGGCCTGGCCGCTGCCGCTGGCCTTGACGGCCTTGGCCAGTCTGAGCGCGCTGGCCTGGATGACGGCGCGCACCACGGTCTACACGCTGACCGACAAGCGCGTGGTGATGCGAATCGGCATCGTGCTCACGCTCACCTTCAACATACCGCTGCGCACGCTGCGCTCGGCAGCGCTACGCCGCGGTGAGGGCCGTACCGGGGATATCGTGATGCAGCTCGCCGGGCCGGACCATATCGCCTTCCTGCACCTGTGGCCGCATGTTCGGCCCTGGCGCCTGGCACGCCCGGAGCCGATGCTGCGCGCCGTGGCCAATGCTCCCCAAGTGGCAGCCCTGCTGTCGCAGGCCTGGTCGCAGGTCACCGGCGTGGCCGCCCAGCCGGCTGCCGTCCCGGCAGCGGCCCCTGCCGGCGTGCCGGTGTCCGCTGCAGACACGCCGCCGAACCGCAGCCCCCGCCCGTGGCAGCCGAGCCCGACATGAACAACAGCACCCCGACCATACGCGCCGTCAAGCTGGCGCCCCGCGGGCCCGACACCTTCCCGCGCTGGGTGCTGATGTGCGGCGGCGGCGTGATCGCCTTCTCGCTGATCAGCGTCGGCCTGGTGCGACTCACCGGCAACGGCCCAGACCAGCGCCCTGCTCCGGCCACGCAGGAGCGCCAGCTGCGCTTCGAGGACCGGCCCGACGGCAGCATCGCCATCACCGACGCGCGCAGTGGTGAGCCCGTGAGCTCGGTGCACGGCGAGCAGGGTTTCGTGCGCGGCGCGCTGCGCGCCCTGGCACGCGAACGCAAGGCCCGCGGCCTGGGCCCGGAGCAGCCCTTCCAGCTGATGGTACGCACCGACGGCGGGCTGACGCTGTACGACCCCGCCACCGAGCAGCGTGTGGACCTCGAAGCCTTCGGCCCGACCAACGCCGACAACTTTGCGCGGCTGCTGAAAGACCCGCCTGCGCAGCGGCCTGTTCCCTTGCCTGTGATGCAGGCGCCTGCAAAACTTTGACGCCCAAGGACGTAGCCATGAACGCTCAAGCCGCCACGCTCCGGACCCCGGAAGACGCCGCCCGCCACGCGAAGACGGAAACGCTGCTCACGCCGCGCTTCTACACCACCGATTTCAAGGCCATGGACCGGCTCGACGTGTCACCCATCCGCAAGGAATGGGACACCATGATGGCCGAGTACGAAGGTGACAACAACCACGACCACTTCCAGCGCACCCCGGAATTCGCGGCCGAGGTGGCGCAGGTCTTCGCCCAGGTCTCGCCCGAGCTGCGGCAGGAGTTCCAGGAGTTCCTGGTGAGCTCGCTGACCAGCGAGTTCAGCGGCTGCATCCTCTACAACGAGATCCAGAAGAACATCCGCAACCCGGACATCAAGGCGCTGATGCGCTATATGGCGCGCGACGAATCGCGCCACGCCAGCTTCATCAACCAGAGCCTGAAGGATTTCGGGCTGGGCATGGACCTGGGCGACCTGAAGCGCACCAAGGCCTACACCTACTTCAAGCCAAAGTACATCTTCTACGCCACGTACTTGTCGGAGAAGATCGGCTACGCGCGCTACATCACCATCTTCCGCCAGCTCGAACGCCACCCGGACAAGCGCTTCCACCCGATCTTTCGCTGGTTCGAGCGCTGGTGCAACGACGAATTCCGCCACGGTGAGAGCTTCGCGCTGCTGATGCGCGCGCAGCCGCACTTGCTGCGCGGCGGCAACCTGCTGTGGATCCGCTTCTTCCTGCTGGCCGTGTACGCCACGATGTACGTGCGCGACCACACGCGGCCGATGCTGCACCACGCGATGGGTCTGGACAGCGATGTCTACGACTACAACGTGTTCGACATCACCACCGAGATCAGCAAGCAGGTGTTCCCGATCTCGCTCGACACCGACCACCCGAGTTTTCGCGCCGGGCTGTCGCGCCTGTTCATGATCCAGACCCGTGTCAACGAAGCCAAGGCGCGTGGCGGCCTGGTGGGCAAGCTTCAGCAAGCCGGCTGGGCGGTGGCCGGCGCAGCGACCTTCGTGCGCCTGTACTGCCTGCCGGTGAAGCGCCACGCGCTGCCCGCCGAGATGCGCATCGCGCCGGCCTGGTAGCCCACGCCGCAGCCGCGCCACGCACACGAGCAAGCGCATGAGCGAGACCGCGCTGGCCGTGCTGTTCGCGGTGTTCATCTGGTGGTTCAGCACCGGCATCGTGCTGCTGCTCAACGGCATGCAGCGCCACGCCTACCGCTGGAGCCTGGGGCTGTCTACGCTGCTCGGCCTGGCCGCGCTGTACGCGCTGGCGCACACCGCGCGCCAGACCGGCACGGCCGCCACCTACTGCGCATTCACCAGCGCGCTGCTGGTCTGGGGCTGGCACGAGCTGAGCTTTCTCACCGGCTGGATCACCGGCCCGCGTACCACGGCCATCACGGCGCAGTTGCAGGGCTGGCCGCGCTTCGTGCAGGCACTGCGCGCCATCCTGTGGCATGAACTGGCGATCCTGGCGGTGGGGCTGCTGATCGTCGCCCTCACCTGGGGTGCACCCAACCAGACCGGCACCTGGACCTTCCTGGTGCTGTGGGCCATGCGCACCAGCGCCAAGCTGAACCTGTTCCTGGGCGTGCGCAACCTGAGCGAGGAGTTCCTGCCGCCGCACCTGGCCTACCTGCAGAGCTTCTTCCGCCGCCGCGCCATGAACCTGCTGTTTCCGCTGTGCGTGAGCGGCGCCAGCGCGGTGCTGGCCTGGATGATCCTGCTCGCCATGAGCCCTGCCACCTCCCACGCCGAGGCGCTGAGCCTGACGCTGGTGGCGACGATGCTGGCGCTGGGCATCCTGGAGCACTGGATGCTGGTGCTGCCGGTGTCCACCACCGCGCTGTGGCGCTGGGCCATGGGCCAGCGCAGCAGCGCTCAGGCCGTCACCCCACCGACCCCACAACAGAAGAATGCCCCTCGCGCCGAAGCAGCGCCGCCCCCCCTGGACCGCGATGACCAGCTACTTCACGCCCGTTAACCACCCACCGGTGGCCGCCACCCCGGCGCACACGCTCGGCCCGCAGGGCGGGCCCCTGGCGCTGGTCATTGGCAGCGGCTTCGGCGGCCTGGCCGCGGCCATCCGCCTGGCCTGCCGCGGCTGGCGCGTGCAGGTGCTGGAACAGCTCGACGCCCCAGGCGGCCGGGCCTATGTCTGGCGCCAGGACGGCTTCACCTTCGACGCCGGCCCGACCATCATCACCGCGCCGTTCATGCTCGACGAGCTGTGGGCGCTGGCCGGCAAGACCTTTAGCGACGAGGTCACGCTCAAGCTGATGGAACCCTACTACCGCATCCGCTTCGACGACGGCAGCTGGTTCGACCACAACGGCGACGCCGCCCACATGCGTGCCGAGGTGGCGCGCTTCAGTCCCGAGGACCTGCCTTCCTACGAGCGCTTCCTGGAAGAAGCCGCGGTGTGCTACCAGAAAGGCTTCATCGAGCTCGGCGGCATTGCCTACAACACCGTCACCGACCTGCTGCTGGCCGTGCCGAAGATGCTGCAGATGCGCGGCTGGCGCAGCATCCACCAGATGGTGTGCAGCTATTTCAAGAACGACAAGCTGCGCATCGTCATGAGCTTCCACCCGCTGCTGATTGGCGGCAACCCGCTGTCGGTGACCTGCATCTACAGCCTGATCAACACGCTGGAGCGGCGCTTCGGCGTGCACTCGGCGATGGGCGGCACCGGCGCCATCGTGACCGCGATGGTCAAGCTGCTGGAAGGCCTGGGCGGGCGCATCCGCTACAACAGCCCGGTCAGCCGCATCGACATCGAACCCGCACCCGCGGGCCAGGCGCGCGGCAAGGGCCGCGCCACCGGCGTCACGCTGGCCAACGGCGAGCACATCAAGGCCGACATCGTGGTCAGCAATGCCGACACGATGTGGACCTACAAGAACCTGATCGCGCCGCAGTACCGCAAGCGCTGGACCGACCGGCGCATTGCCGGCAGCCGCCACTCGATGAGCCTGTTCGTCTGGTACTTCGGCACCAACCGGCGCTACGAGGATGTGCCGCACCACATGATGGTGCTGGGCCCGCGCTACGAGGAACTGCTGCGCGACATCTTCAAGCGCCACAAGCTGGCCCAGGACTTCAGCCTCTACCTGCACCGCCCTACCGCCACCGACCCGTCGCTGGCGCCGCCGGGTTGTGATGCCTTCTATGTGCTCAGCCCGGTGCCGCACCTGGCCAGCGGCACCGACTGGAAGACGCAGGCCGAGCCCTACCGCCTGGCGGTGCAGCAGGCGCTGGAGCGCACCGTGCTGCCGGGCCTGAGCCAGCACGTGGTGAGCTCGCGCGTGACCACGCCGCTGGACTTCCAGGACCGCCTGCTGTCCTACATGGGCGCCGCCTTCGGCCAGGAGCCGCTGCTGCTGCAAAGCGCCTGGTTCCGTGCCCACAACCGCAGTGAAGACGTGGACAACCTGTTCATGGTGGGGGCCGGCACCCACCCTGGCGCAGGCGTGCCCGGTGTGCTGATGTCTGCCAAGACGCTCGAGCAGGTGATCCCCCATGCAAGTGCTTTTGTCTGATTCACATGCCGCCGCGGCCACCGCCGCCGCCTACGACCTGCAGGCCCTGCGCGGCCTAATGCGCGGCGGCTCGAAGACCTTCTTCGCCGCGTCGTTGCTGCTGCCCCCGCGCGTGCGCGCGCCGGCCACCGCGCTGTATGCCTACTGCCGCCTGGCCGACGACGCCATCGACCTGGGCCACGATGCGCAGGCCGAGATGGCCGGCCTGCAGGCCAGGCTCGGTGCCATCTACGACGGCCGTCCCTGCGCTGCGGATGCCGACCGTGCGCTGTGCCAGGTGGTGCACCGCTTTGCCATCCCGCGCGAGCTGCTCGACGCGCTGCTCGAAGGTTTCCTGTGGGACGCGCAGGGCCACCGCTACGAGACCCTGGCCGACGTGCAGGACTACGGCGCACGTGTCGCCGGCACGGTCGGCGCGATGATGGCGCTGGTGATGGGCACGCGCACGCCCAGCGCACTGGCCCGGGCCTGCGAACTGGGCGTGGCCATGCAGCTGACCAACATCGCGCGCGACGTGGGCGAGGATGCGCGCAATGGCCGCCTGTACCTGCCGCGGCAATGGCTGCGCGACGAAGGCCTGGACCCCGAGGCCTGGCTGCGCCAGCCGGTCTTCAACCCGGCCATCGCCAGCGTCACCGCACGCCTGCTGGCCGCTGCCGAAGGGCTGTACCGGCGCGCCGAACATGGCGTGGCCGAGCTGCCGATGGACTGCCGCCCGGCCATCCAGGCAGCACGGCTGGTGTATGCCGAGATCGGCCACCAGCTGCAGCGCAACGGCCTGGACAGTGTCAACCGGCGCGCGGTGGTGTCGCGGCGGCGCAAGCTGGGCCTGATCGCCCGGGCCACCGGCGCGGCCTTCATGCCGGCGCAGCACCCTCTGGGCGACCCGGACGCGCTGCCGGCAGTGCAGTACCTGGTCGATGCCGTCACCCGGTCGCAGCCGCCGATGGCGATGCCGTCGTTCAAGCCCAAGGCCAAGGCACGCCGCAGCTTCGACCAGCGCATGGAGTGGGCCACCGACCTGTACGCCCGCCTCGAGCAGCAAGACCAGCGCGCGCTGCGCTGAACGCAAAGCCTGCAGCACCGAGCCTGAAGGCCATGAGCGAAGTCGGCGACCTGAAGTGGATTGAAGCCGGGCTGCTGCTCGCGGCCGGCGTCGGCTTCGGCTGGTGGCAGCTGCGCGATATCAAGCGCGCTCAGCAGGCGTCTCGCGCCGAGCGCGAAGCGGCCCAAGCCAAGGCGTCGCAAGGTACACAGGACAAGACGCCATGAACAGCACGCTGAAGATCATCCACGTGCTGTGCGCCTGCCTGTTCCTGGGCAACGTCGTCGTCAGCGGCATCTGGGCGGCGATGGCCGAGCGCACGCGCAACCACACCATCATCCAGTTCAGCAACCGGCTGGTGCTGATCACCGACCTGCTGTTCACCGCCACTGGCGCCATCGGCGTGGTCTTCACCGGGCACCTGATGGCGGGGCAGTACGGCGGCGACACCGCGCACCCGTGGATCACCTGGAGCTACATCCTGTTCGGAGTGAGCGGGCTGATCTGGATGCTGGTGCTGGTGCCGATCCAGTTCAAGCAACGCCTGCTGCTGCAACGCACCACCCAGATCACCAGCGAGTACCTGCAGCTGTCGCGCGTGTGGCAGATCTCGGGCGCGGTGGCCACCGTGCTGCCGCTGCCGATCCTGTACCTGATGGTCACCAAGGCCGTCTGAGCTTGGCCCGATCGCACCCGCCGCTGCGCGGCCAGGTGGTCCTGGTCACCGGCGCCGGCTCGGGCATCGGCGCGGCCACCGCGCTGGAGCTGCAGCGCCGCGGTGCTACGCCGGTGCTGCTGGACTGCGATGCCGAGACGCTGGCCGACACGGCCGCTGCGCTCGGTGGCGATGTGCTCAGCGTGCAGGCCGACGTGTGCTCGCTGGCCGCATGCCAGGCGGCGGTGCAGGCCACGCTGGCACGCCATGGCCGCATCGACGTGGTCTGGGCCAATGCCGGCGTGGCCTCGATGGGCCCGCTGGCCCACACCGACCCGGCGGCCTGGCAGCGCTGCATCGAAGTCAACGTGCTCGGCGTGTTCAACACCGTGCGTGCCGCACTGCCGGCAGTGATGCGGGCGCGAGGTTATGTCGCGGTGACGGCCTCGGTCTCGTCCTTCGCCCATCCGCCGATGATGTCGGCCTATGCCGCCAGCAAGGCCGCGGTGGAAGCGATGTGCAATGCCTGGCGCATCGAGCTGGCGGCGCATGGCGTGGGCGTGGGCGCGATCCATGCGCACTGGGTCAGGACGCCCTTGGTGAGCGAAGGCAACTCGCACCCGGCCTTCGCCCGGCTGCGCCGCACCATGCCGGGGCTGATGAACCGTGAGACCCCGGCCGACGTGGCCGCCCTGATGATTGCCGACGGCATCGCCCGCCGCGCGCGGCGCATCTGGGTGCCAGGCTGGGTACGCGCGCTGCACTGGCTGCGCGCGCTGCTGCACACGCCCTGGGCGGAACGCGAACTGCTGCGCGCGGCGCCAGACATGGAAGCCCTGTACCTGGAGGGCCTGGCCGCCGAAGGTGCGCTGGCTTCGTCCGTCGGGCCGCGTGAACGGCAGCGGGCAGCCCTGCGCGCCGCGCACGCCCATGCGGGCGAATCGGCACTGTCGGCGCAGGCTCCTGCGTCCGGCGTGGCGACACCCGCGACCTGACCAGGCTCGCCTCCAGCGAGTCACCTCGATGACGCCGCCTTCCGGCAAACCCGCTGAAGATGTTTCGACTTCGAAGATCAAGAATCCGTTTGCGAAGCGACGGACGGTTGATGCGGCAAAGCCGCCGATCGCGTCTTGGTCTTGCCGACAGAAGGCCGCCCAGAAGGCTGCTCAGAAAGCTGCTCGTGGCGTTCCTGCGCAAGACGCGAGAGCGTGAACTTACGCCTCGTTCATCCACGCCGGGATGTCACGCTGTTCGTGGAGCACGCGCCAGACGTCGATGTGCTCGTCGCACTCGACATAGAAGACCAGGTAGCGGTAGCGCCCAAGGGGCCAGAATCTCAGATCTGCGAGCCCGAGCTGGTGCGCATAGCGCGGTGATCCCGACGCCGGATGGCGCGCGATGTGGACATAGGCTTTCTCGAGTTCATCGACAAACCCCAGGGCAACCTTCGCGCTGGCATCGACCAGGTAGTGGTCGATTGCTTCCTCCACGTCCCTGTTGGCGAGCTCCCGTGGGACGATGCCCTTCACGACTTTCACTCAGCAGTTCGGCTGCCAATCCGGTCTCGCAGCGCCGCGAAGTACGCGCTGTCAGCTGCAGCGGCCGACTGGGAGCTGGCGCCTGCAAGCAGCAATCCCCGCAGGTGTAGGCGCTCCTGATCCTTGCGGATCAGCTCTCGAACGTACTCGCTGCTGGTCCCGAAGCCGCGGCTATTGACTTGCTCGTCGACGAAGGATTTCAGTGCTTCCGGGAGTGAGATGTTCATCGTGCTCATGCCGAGATCGTAGTAGGCTTGGCAAATTTTGGCAAACAGCGGTGGGCTGACCCGAGGCGTCTGGCGCTGTTTCCAGCGCTGAGTGGGTGCCTACGGCGGACAGCGGAATGCTCGGTGCCAGCGTCAGCAGCCAGCGTAACGAGTCTTTCGCGCAGCGGAAGCGGATTCACACTGGCGGCCATCTGCAGTCGGACGCCACAATCAGCTTCAGCGACATCCAATGCCGGACAATTTTGCCCCTTCGTACATCTGCTCTGCGTCGGCCGCAGTAGCGAACTGCACCCATGTCGACCTTTGAACTGAACTCACTGCACGTGCGCTGGCGCCCCGGCCCACTGCGAGCGACACCGCCTCCGCAGACCACGTCATGTCGCCCGGCGCATCACGACGCATCCGTCTCTGCGCAGACTGAAGCCGACGCCGGCCTACCCGAGCAGCAGCGCACGCTTCGAAACGCTGCGCTTGGCCATCGTGCAAGGGCCCGCGCAGGCCGCGGGTCGAGCTAAGGCGCGGGCACTCGGCTCAGTTGTCGTCGCCGCTGCGGAACAGGCGCAGGTCGACGGCGTTGGCCATCGCCTGGTAGCCGGCATCGTTCGGGTGCAGGTGGTCGCCGCTGTCGTAGGCGGGCAGCATGCGCCCTGGGTTGGCCGGGTCGCGGATTGCCTTGTCGAAGTCGATGACGGCGTCGAACGCACGGCTGTTGCGGATCCAGGCGTTCACGGCCTGCCGTTTGGCCTCACCGGCCGCCGTGTAGTAGCCGGGGAAGGTGGTGCCCTCGAAAGGGGTGAGCGTGCCGCCGTAGACCTTCAGACCGCGTTCGCGGGCCCGCGCGATGATCTGCTGGTGGCCAGCGATGATGTCTTCCGCACTGACCTGCTGGCTGGCCAAGCCGAACGCGCCGGGTATGCCGATGTTGTTGATGCCTTCCATCACGATCAGCCAGCGTGCGCCGGGGGCGTTGAGCACGTCGCGGTCCAGCCGCGCCTGCGCGTTCGGGCCGATCAGGTCGAACAGCGTGCGGTTGCCGCTGATGCCCTGGTTCAACACCGCCACGTGGCGGTACTGGGGACGCGCCTGGAGCCGCACGGCCAGCAGGTTCGGCCAGCGGCGGTTGGTGTCGACGGTGGACGCGAAGCCATCGGTGATCGAGTCGCCCAGCGCGACGATGGCCGCACTGCGCCCGTTGCCGTTGGTCGTGACGCCTGAGAGGAAGTACCACGAAGGCACGGTTGCCGCGGTGGGCATCACCACAGCATCGGCGTAATCGCCGCTGGGTGAGACATAGGTCGTGCTCAAGCCGAGCGAATGCACCGTGCTGGCCGTGGTGGCTTGCGGCAGGTAGATGCTGATGGCCAGGTCGCCGAGGACCGGCACGTCGAAGTCGATCGGGTCGCTCAGGGCCGGTGCGCCTGCCGGGATGGTGAAGGCCGCACGGCCCGAGAAGGTCAGCGTGCGACTGGAGCCTGCCACCACCGACGGGCCGCTGGCGTGCCGGGCCACGGTCACCGAGCCGATGCTCAGCGGTGTGGTGCCGTATTCGTTGGACAGGCGGACACGGACCTTCGAGCCGCCGACGCTGGTGCGGATGATCTGCCGCACGGTCTGCCCGTTGAAGCTGCCTGGGTTGGGTGCCACGAACGGCGGCTCGAGGTTCTGCGGGCTGGCGGTCCAGGTGCCGACCCAGCGCTGGTCGTCGTCGTCACGGGCCGGCGCCAGTGCCGGTGCAAAGAGGGCCGTGGCCGTGACTGCAGCCAGCAGGCCCTTGATCAGCCCGCGGCGGGTCCAGCCGAGGCAAGCGCCGCGCAGCGCGCGGCCTTCATGCAACAGATTCATGTGCAGTCTCCTCCGGCGCAGTGCCGGTTATGTCTGTCTTTTGCCTTGGCAGGCGGCACTGCGTTGAGGCTGTCGCCGCACAGGTAGCCGCAGCCGGATGATATTCAGCGTCATCGCGGCGTCCATCCCGTTCTCCGTTCCGGGTAAACCCGCGCCAAACCGGCCGCTATCGCGCGATGCACACAGCGGCCGGTACCGCCTGGAAAAACGGATGGCGCATGCCGATGCGCGAGGCGCAGATTGCCGGCCGTGCAAAGCCGGTAGGTCGCCGCATTGCGGCCATGGATGAGCGTCGCCAGTTCGAGGCGAACTCGTCGCCCAAGATTGCCACGATGTCTTGGCGCTCACCCAGCAGCCGGACCACATCCAGACTGTCCCCACGCTCGAAGTAGCACCACAGCAGCGGGAACTTTCCGACCCGCCAAGTCCTGAGCCCTGGAATGCCCAGGCGCTTTCCAAGCGTCGGCGACCCCATGCCCGGTTCAAGTTCGATCTGGTCAAGCGCGTCGTCGGTAGCCTTGGCCACCTTTACCGCCACGCGGGTGCCACCCTCTTTGCGGTAGTACCGAACCTCGCCCTGTTGATCGCGCAGCGCTTGAGGGCGAAGAACGGCCGGCTTCAATCGATCTCGCCGCGAGCGATCGCAAGCAGTTCCTTCCCGTCCGCCTTGGTGCGACGTCGACCGGGCCCGGATGCCAGCCCTTCTTCGATGAGATCGCGAAGCCGCTTCTTGGCCTGCTCTTCCTGGTCGCGCCGGACCAAGTCACGGATGTACTCGCTGGTGTTGCCGTAGTTGCCTGCGGCGACCCTGTTGTCGATGTACTCACGCATCGATTCGGGCAAGGCGAAACTCATGGTTTGGCGACTCATGGCTGGATCTTGCGCAGTTTGACAACCGTTGTCAACTGCCACTGCGCCATGGGCAACTCTGTTCCCATGGCCTTGTGCCGTCGAATCCGTCACGGTCCGACCGGCCGCTCTCGGGCAACGGGAACAGGACAGCGGATGTCTCTTCAGGGTCGTCAGCACGTGTAGCCGGCCGGTCTGTGTCCGACCGCTGTCAGTCTTGAAGCGACCTTCGCCAAGCGAGCGTGAGTATCGGGACCTGGCCGGCAGCTTGAGTCCTGCGTGAGGCGTTGAAGTACAGCGACGCGCCGCCAGCAGTCCATCAGCCTGCCAATCAATCCTCGACGCTTGAAAGCAAGTCCGTAGGAGCCAGAGCTGGCCGCAAGGGGCCTGCGGTGGAGCGAGGCTACGGCCGGCGCGGCATGCGCCAGGGCAGCATCAGCCGTACCGGCAGCGACACGACCCGACCCAGGTCCAGCGTCTCGTGCACCGAGGTCACCTGCTCGCCCAGCAGGCCCGAGCGCAGCACCGAGCGCACGTAGAACGGTGTGTCCTCCAGCGTCTGCACCACCTGTGCCGGTGTACCGGCTTCGGTGCGCATGCTGCGCGGCAGGCCCCATCTGCTGCGCGGCAGGCGCTGGCGCGGCGGCGGCTCGAAGCCCGCGCTGCTGCCGTCGGGCGCAAACCGCTGGGAGATGACCCGCTCAGACCCGTCGCGCGGACGCACGTCGTAGACCACCGCGGTGCTGCCGTCGGCGAGCACGGCGCGCGACCAGTCCCATTCCTTGAAGCCGCGGTCCACTGGTTCGTCGCCTTCGTTCGAATCCAGGTAGGCGTGGCCGGACCAGCGTGCGGCCGGCTGCTGCAGTTCCACCTCGACCCTCGCACAGGGCGCGATCGGCCCCCAGCGATGGCGCGCCTGCGCGTCCAGCCCGGTGACGAATCGGCACAGCCCCTGCGGATGCACGCGCACCTGGCCGCGCACGCGCAGCGGCAGCGGCGCGCAGCGCTCGTCGATATCGATGAGCAGCGCCTGGCCATCCCAGCGCACGCGGCTCGGGCCGACGATGAACTCGTACGCGCTGCGCTGCATGTGACGGCGGCCGCGCTCGGTCATGGTCCAGCGCCGGCCGGCGGCGCCGTACAGCGCCACATTCAGCGCACAGAAGTCTTCCGGGTCGCCCTGGCCGAAGGCGCGCGAGAAGGCGTAGTACGGCGAGAAGACGCTGCCGACGAAGGCAATGATGCTCAGCCCGTGCCGGCCATCGTCGCTGAGGGCATCGACGTACCACCAGAGATAAGCACCCGGCGCGACCGGCTGGTCGAATCGAGGTGCGCCAGCAGCGTCGCGGCCGCCAATCGCCCCGACATGGCCGCCATCGGCACCCCTGGGCCCGGATGCACGCTGCCCCCCGCCAGGTACAGGCCCGGCACCGCGCTGGTTGACGACGGCCGGCGGAAGGCCGACATCCAGCCGTGGGTCGCCGGCCCGTACAGCGCCCCGCCCGTGCCCGGAAACAGGCGGTGGAAGTCCGCCGGCGTGGTGCGCACCACCTGGTGCGCCTGGGCCTGCAGCGTCAAGCCGCATTGACGCAGCAGCGCCAGGCTCCTGTGCTCGCATGGGTCGGTCTCCTGGGGATCGAAGTTTCGGGTGTCGCCATCGGCCGGCGCGTTCACCAGGCACAGCAGGCGTTCGGGGCCCGGCGCGGCCTGCGCCGAATCGTCGCGGTCTTGCGCACATACATACACCGTGCCGCGCTGCGGCAGCCTGCGGTGCTGGAAGATGTCGTCGAACTCCGAGCGGTAGTCGTCGTCGAAGAAGACGTTGTGGCGCTGCAGCGGGAAGCCGGAGGCCTTTGCATGCATCGACCAGGTCAGCGCCGACAGCGAGCGCTGCGGCACCGCCACCGGCGGCACCGCGCGCGCCACGGCCGGTCCCAGCAAGCCGGCTGCCAGCGCGCTGGCGTCGCCGTTGAAGACCACCGAATCCGCGGCCAGCGTGCGGCCGTCAGCCAGCTGCACGCCACAGGCGCGACCATCGCGCAGCAGGATCTGACGGCAGGCCTGGCCGTAGTGGATCTGCGCGCCACGCTGCTGCGCCAGATCGGCCAGCGCCTGCGCCACGGCATGCATGCCGCCTTGCACCGACCAGACGCCGTCGAGCTCGACCTGCGCCACCAGCATCAGCGTGGCCGGCGCCAGCCACGGGCTCGAGCCGCAATAGGTCGCATAGCGGCCGAAAAGCTGCTGCATGCGCGGGTCGTGGAAATGCCGCGCCAGGTTCTGCCACAGGCTGGTAAAGGGCCCCAGCCCGGCCAGCAGCGCCAGCCCGCGCGGCCCGAGGTCGCGCACCAGGCTGCCCAGCGTGGGCCGCTCGGAGCGGATGTAGGGCCCTTCCAGGCCGGCATAGACGCGCTGCGCCTGGGCACAGAAGCCGAGGAAACGGCGCGCTTCGGCCGGGCTGCTGAAGGCGGCGATGGCTTCGGCCGATTGCTGCTTGTCGGCAAACAGGTCGAGCGTGGCGTCGTGGCCGCGCCAGGCGTGGCGTGCCAGCACCTGCAGCGGCGACAGGCGCAGCATGGCATCGAGCGAGCTGCCACCCTCGTGCAGGATCTGCTCGAACACCCAGCGCATGGTGAAGACCGTGGGGCCGGAGTCCAAGGGCACACCGTCGACCCTGACCTGGCGCATCTTGCCACCGGGCGTGGCCGCGGCCTCGACCAGGGTCACGGCCAGGCCGCGCTGCGCCAGCAGCAGCGCGCAGACCAGCCCGCCGATGCCGGCGCCGACCACCAGCACGCGGTGCTCGCGCAGCGCAGCCTCAGCCATAGCTGCGCCCGCGCCAGCAGCCCTGCACAACGAGTGGCAGGAAACGCACGAACATCGATTCGCTGAACCAGCCGCCCGCGTTGGCGGCGCGGAACAGTCTCTCGTCCAACGCACGGCCCCGGCCGCCCGAGGACCAGACGCCGACGGCGACGGCCGCCCCTGCGAGGGCGCCGGCCCGAGCGATCGAGCGCAGGCTCACGGCCGCCCACTTTATGCGACGATGCGCCCCAACGGGACCGGGAGGACCAGATGCGACGGCGAGACGACTTCGACCCGGGTGGAGGAGAAGAACGAGACGGTCCGGAGGCGCTGCCGAAGGGCGGCGTTCAGACGAAGTGGAT
>Ga0209253_10002007_pt1 | contig 17920 bp, 23 predicted proteins | sample FrelakmetBRP12BR_FD_187145 | JGI IMG/M metagenome (GOLD analysis project Ga0209253, IMG submission 187145) | Freshwater lake sediment microbial communities from the University of Notre Dame, USA, for methane emissions studies - BRP12 BR (SPAdes)... | ecosystem: Environmental > Aquatic >... | reverse complement strand
CCCTTCCAGCACGGTGATGTGGGACGCATCGTACGTATCGTTCAAAGAGAACCTCCATCGAGCAACGTATGACTTCGTTTCAAAAAAGCCGCGCAAAAATCTCTGCGATTCACAATAACTATTGGTTTTAATAGGATAAAAGCATGTTGCACCGACGTGAAATGCAGGGTAAAATCACACAAAAAACAGGATTTTTTTCCAAAGACCCCATCCTATGGCGCCATTTTTCCTGATTTGGTATGCAGGGGACTTAAAAAAACTGGTTTCTAAGTTCAGTGGTACGTCCCGATGTCAGGGTCCTTGATCCCCAGTTCGCGGTCGACCGCAAGCACGAGCCGGTTGAGCGTCGCGATAACATCGCGTGCATCCTCCTTGTCCATAGTACCCGGCTGGTGCCAGACCACCTTCTTGCGCAAAAGCGTTACCAGTTCATCAACCTCAGTGCCCTTGAACCGGTCGGGCACGACAATCCCTTCAATATGGTCAGCGGCACCGAACCATGCCTGCTCTGGTGGCAGGGCGAAGTGTTTTGCAATCAGCATGATGGTCGTCACAAACCCGTGTCCGAATGTGCTCTCCATGGCAGAGGGTTGGCGGGAGATATCAAAAGAGTATTGGCGATACTTTAGAACAGGGCGAACCGCGTGATCCAGACGGCAAGAGGGACAGCGATGATAAACGATAGGCCGGTCGCAAGGAACCCCCATTCCGGGCCGGTCAGCCCTTTCTTTTTCAAAAACAGGTGGGTGTTCTTCCCGTAGCCCCGGCAGAGCATGCTGATAAAGACCCGCTCGCCCTGCTCGTACGAGCGGATAAACATCGTACCGATGGTGTACCCGAGCTGCCGGAGCCGGTACCGGTACGGCAGCTTTGCGTCAAACGGATTAAAACACTTGGTCTCCAGGGTCTGGTTGATCTTGCGGTACATATAGCCGAATACGAACAGGTACCGGATCATCATACCCAGCGCAAGGGCAAACTCGGCAGGCAGCCCGAGCCGGCGCGCTCCGTCAAGGAGATCCTGCATTTTCGTGGTGGATGAGAGCAGGATAACAAACGAGATGCAGACAATAAACTTGACAAACAGGATGAACGCAAACTCCACTGATTCCGCGTAAATGAAGATGCCGAGTGGCAGGGAATACAACACGTGGTATTCCGTGTAATACCTGTTCTTTAAGAAAATCTGGAAGACGATGATGATACCCCAGAGCGGGACAATGGCAAGCACCCGCTTTGCAAATACAACTGGTGAGAGGTGCGTGCAGAGCCAGAGGAATGCAACAAAGGCAAAAAAGATCACCCCGACCGTATAGATCATCGTGGAGTAGGGGACAGCGACGAGCGCGATGATCGCGGTAAAACAGAGCACGATCTTGACACGGGCGTCCAGCCGGTGGATGATGCTGTCCTTGTAGGCATCCTTCTCGATCCGGAAAAGTTCTTCGATCATAAGCGTTTGCCGAAAGCGTAAAGGAACGATTGTCGTGCCTCTTCGAACGTGTATGCCATCGAAACCACAATGCCGCTGTCCCTGAGGTTTTTGATCAGGCGCGGGATGACCGGGACATCAAGCCGGAAGGACTTGAGCATTTCAGGCTGCATGAACACGTGGTCGATCGTACCTTCTGCCACAATCTTTCCCTTGTGCATGACATAGATATAGTCCGCAATCTCCGGGACAAGTGCAACATCGTGGGTGGAGAAGATGACGGTCATGCCGTATTTTGCCGAAAGCGAGTTGATGAATATGTTAAGGTCAGAGACGCCCTGCGGGTCGAGGCCGGCAGTGGGTTCATCGAGCACGAGCACCTGGGGCTCCATCGCGATCACGCCGGCGATCGCGACCCGCTTCTTCTCGCCGCCGCTCAGGTGGTGGGGGACCCGGTGGGCGAGGTGCTCGATCCCGACGATCTTTAACGCTTCGTGGACCCGGTGGTGGACAGTCTCTTCATCAAGCCCAAGGTTGGTGGGCCCGAACGCCACGTCCTGCTCGACCGTTGGCGAGAAGATCTGGTCATCGGGGTGCTGGAAGACAAGCCCGACGAACTTGCGCACCTCCCTGATGTTCTCCTTTGTGATCGGCTCACCCCGGATCAGGACAGATCCGGATGTTGGTCTGAAGATGCCGTTGAAGTGCTTAAAAAGCGTGCTCTTTCCAGCGCCGTTTGACCCGATCACGGCGATGCGTGCATTTCGCGGGGCGACAAAATTGATTGAATCGAGTGCTTTGACATGGTCAGAATAGACGTAACTGAGATCCCGGGTCTCAATCAGGTGCATGAGTGTAAGAATTGGGCCATAAAAAATAAAGGTCTATGGGTTGGTCAGGTTGCTTTTCCGGCAACTTTAATACCATACGCTAACCCGAGCACGACAAGAAAGGCGAGAATGGTACCGACCACAATCGCGATGATACCCCCCAGCGGCCCCATCTCTTCTCCAAGCGCATAGTCCGGCATCGGCGATTCATAGGAGAATTTCCCGGTCAGGTCCTCATGGATCTCGGCATCTGGAGGAGTGTCCCCGGTCAGGGTCTTTTGTCCCTGGACGATCAGGGCAGTGCTCTCCAGCCCGTCAGGATCTCCTGAAGCGAGGAATACCGCAACGACACCAATAAGCAGCGCGACAATGATGCCCGCGATGATGAATGTCTTGTTGTCCATCATGATGTGCCAGCCCCCTTGGCAGATTTTACTCCTGTATCAACCAGATCCGGTCGTACGGTCGTGATGAGGTAGATTGCGGCAACGGTTACGATCCCTTCGATGACACCGATGATTGCGTGGTAGAGCCCCATTGCAATGAGCCCTTCCCGGAGCGGGAAGGTGCCGGCAATGAACATCTCAACGGCGCACGCGAGTGAGGGTATCAGGCAGGCAAGCCAAGCGGCTGCAAAACCGGCGATCGGCATGTTCTTTGTCATACCCATCAGCCCCTTGAACGTATAGAAGCCGACAAAACCCCCGATCACGCCCATGTTGATGATATTGGCACCCATGGTTGTGAGACCGCCGTCGCCGAACAGGACGCCCTGCACAATCAGCACCATAGTTAAGATGAAGACTGCGGCAAACGGGGAACCGAGCACGATTGCGGCAAGCGCCCCGCCGACGAGGTGCCCGCTCGTACCCATCGAGACGGGGAGGTTGAAGGACTGGAGGGCAAAGATGCCCGCGGCAAGCACCGCAACAAGCGGGAGTTTCTCCTCATTCATCTCGTTCTTTGCCCACTTCAGGGCAAGCACGACGAACACAAGGGCAATGATCCAGTAGACGATGCCCTGCGGGATAGGAATGAACGCGTCAGGAATATGCATAATTTCACCATAAATTAATAATACGATTGTATCTTTTTGTAAGATTTAGTAGATAAAAAATGTTTTCATTTAATATTCAGTTTAACATTTCTGAGAATTGTTCAGAACTATACCGTGGAATAAACAGAATTATGACTACCTGGTGCAACCACCGGACTCTATTAGATATTTCATAGTATTGATGTATTGGCTGAAGGAAGCCCGGTATCTTATAAAAAAGAGAATTATTTCTTTGGTTTTGGTGCTGGCTTTCTTATGGTGTCCTTTTTCGGTTCAGTCTTTTTTGTGGCTGGTTTCTTGCTGGCATTGGTCATGAACAATTCAACTCCATTTTGATAGAAAATTTACCCGTTCCATGAGGGAGGCGTGCAACAGGGTTCTTTTACTGAGGCGATAATGGCACAGCCTTCAGAGGTGTATGGTATGGGGTGACTGTCTGATCATCCCCAGTATACATAGGCAAAGGTAGTATTAAAATTTTTCATTTTAGTATGAAATAATCAAATTAAATTCAATTAATTGTTTACATGACCGCACCTTACAAAGAAAAAGCAGTGATTTTTAAAGAATCATAAAAATTATTTTTATAAGGTAATGATGAAATTGTTGCATCCTGATTGTTTAATCCAGTGCCAAAGGCAATCATACGTTTCTTTGAGATATTGCCAATATTCAGGTACCTGACTAAAAAGTTGGCACTACCCCAAACCTTCATGCCATCCAAGGAACAAAAGGAACGTGTATGAAGGAGGAGAACGGCCACGGGCTTTCAGCAAGGAAAGTCCAGTATCTCAAATTCATCCATGAACATGGCGGGCAGGTGAAGACCGGTGAACTCGCCACCCATTTTTGTGTCGATGTTTCCACGATCTCAAAGACAATCAATGAGCTGACCGAAAAGGGGTTGTTATCCCATGCCCCCTACAGGAAAATAGCCCTATCCAGGCAGGGTAAAGAGTGCGCAGAGTTCTTCATAAAACGGCACAGGATTCTCAGCCTCGTCCTTGCCCGCTACGGGCTTTCAGAAGAGCAGGCCTGCAATGAGGTCTCGCGGTTCGAGAGCCTTGTATCCAGAGAGGCGATCGACACGATGTGCCGCGCGATGGGCCATCCCCACATGGGTATCTGCGGGGAGATCACGCATGACAAAGGGTGCATGACCGGGCAGGCCGGTTCGTGAGATGCATGCAGGAGTTCACTATTCAGGTACTGTGCGAAGCACCATACGGGGGGAACAAGGATGAGCGCCACGATGATCTCGCGCCATATACCGGACCTTGACCTGATCACATCGTATGCCGAACGGCAGGACTCGTTCTTTTCGAGGGTGAGCCCGTGGACGAAATTTGCCGCGCTCGTGCTCGTGATCCTCCTGATCACGCTCACCCGCAGCCTTGCCGTCTGTACCGCACTGTATCTGGTGATCTTCCTTCTCTACTGGACTGCCGGCCTGCCAGTAAAAAACCTGTTCGCATGGTACGCCCTGCCGCTCCTCTTTGTCCTCTCGCTTGTCGGGATCATGGCATGGGGCGAACCCGGGACCGTCCTCGTTTCATTTGCGATCGCGGGGATCACCATCTCCCTCACCGACAACGGTGTCCTCCTCGTCATCACCCTGCTCCTCAAAGCCCTGATATCGATCACCTTCTCGTTGTTCTTCTTAATGACAACCCGGTACCAGCACTTCTCTGCGATGATATACCGGCTCTTCCCATCGCCCATTGACCAGATCTTTTTAATGGCGTACCGGTTCCTGTTCCTCACCCTTGCCATGACCGGCGCCATGCTCAAGGCGGTGCAATCCCGGGGTGGCGGCATCATCCGCTCCATCCGGATACAGGGGAAGCTGTTTGCCGGAATCTTTGCGCTCGTCTTCATCCGCTCATTCGAGCGGGCGGAACGGGTCAACAGGGCAATGATCGCACGCGGCTACCACGGGTCGTACGTCGCAGGGTCCGAGCTGCCACGGCCCGGGGTTTTCGGGTACTGGGTGCTCGGTGCGTCTGCACTCGCCATTGCCGTGATCGTCTGGCTGGTACCCAATACCGGGGGCTGGTGACGGGATGACAATTATCCGCAGGGACCCGGATGCACCGCACTGCCCGCCCGTTGAACGGGAGCGGGAACTGATCCATGTCGACTGCGCAAGCCACACCTACCCTGACGGGAGCGTGGGCATCCATGACATGTGCTTCTTTGTGCTCAAGAACGAGATTGTCGCCCTGTGCGGACCCAACGGCTCGGGCAAGTCCACCTTAATCGAGCACTTAAACGGCATCCTCACCCCTTCGGAGGGGGATATCTGGGTCAATGGCAGGTCGATTACGAGCGGGGAGCGGACCGATCTCTGGAAGGAAGTCGGGGTCGTGTTCCAGCGTTCAGATGACCAGCTCTTTGCCCCGACGGTGCTGGACGATGTGATGTTTGGTCCGCTCAACCTGGGGATGCCTGCGGACGAGGCAAAGGCAGCGGCAATGGAAGCACTCGGGGCGGTGGGCGCGGCAGACCTTATCCAGAAGCTCCCGAACTACCTGAGCGGCGGGCAGAAGCGGTTGGTCTCGATTGCCGGTATCCTTGCCATGAAGCCAAAGGTGATCGCACTGGACGAACCGACATCGGATCTCGACCCGGTCCATTCAGAAATGATTGAGCGGCTGATCCTGGACTTAAAAACCATGCACGGGATCTCCGTGGTAATTGCCACACACGACCTCGATCTCGCCGCACGGGTCGCCGACCGTATCTGTCTTGTGAAAAACGGCTCGGTATTTGCGGAAGGGGAACCACAGGAGATCTTCTATGATCCTGCCCTTATCGCTGAAGCGGGGCTGAAAATTCCTGACACTGTGATGACCTATCTTGATTATTGCAAAACACGGGGCATTGCACCGGTGAGGCGCCCGATCCGCAGGGGCGATCTCATGGCGGCGTTGCTGGAGGTACCGCGATGAGGGGGCGGATAAAAATATTGGACTAAGCCCAACTTTTCCGCAAGATTGATAGGATCATCCCGTAATGTCTGAGTTAAACAGGCTGCTGCAGGGCAGGGTAAAAATCACAGGAATTGCCGTATGGCGCATATCCATCTTGAAGACGGATCGTTTACGCTGGTGTGGGTCATGGTATGGTGGGCCTGTGCCCTCCTCCTTATCGGGGTAAGCCTGTACGTTGTACGTTCTGCACAAAAAAGAGACAACCGCAGGATCACGATCGCAGCCTTCTGCACTGCCGCCGCGTTTGCCATCTTCCAGATCAGTATCCCTGTTTTTGGCGGTGTGCACATCAACCTCACGCCGCTCGTCGGTATCCTGACCGGGCCGGCCATCGGTCCGCTTGTCGTTCTCATCATCAACATCCTGTCCGCAGCCATCGGGCACGGGGGCTGGGGGATGATCGGGGCAAATACCCTGGTGAATATTGCGGAAGTGGCGGTGGCATATGCCACCTGGCGGTTACTGAAACCATGTATTCCCGGTCTCTTTCCCCGTGCCGGCATCGCGACGATCGCAGGACTGCTCTGCGGCAATGTCGTGATGATACTCATCATTGTCATCTCAGGCGTCCAGGGCGTCACGCAGGGGACCTCCCAGATCCTTGCCGGGCTCTCCCTGCTCGCCGCAGTGAATATGGGTGTGGCTGTGATCGAGGCATTTGTCACCGGTATGATCGTTGCCTATATCGGGAAGGCAAGGCCCGACCTGCTCTGGGGTGAGCGCCCATGACCGCTCTGCCGGAAAAAAGGGGACTCCTCATATTCCTTGGGCTTCTTGCGCTGGTGATCCTTATCTCGCTTGCCGCGTACCAGATGACCGGTCAGATGGGCATTGAAGAGCGGTTCTCTCATGCCGTGGGTCTTGACTCTGGTGAAAAAGCGGGAGAAGAAGGCGGCGGGTGGTTCGGGCTCTCTCTTGAAGGCAACCCGATCTTCTATGGGATCGCACTTGGTACGCTTGCAGTCCTCTGTTATGCCGCGTACCGGCATTTCTCTGTCTGAAACGATGTCCATCATTCAGCAAAAAAAGGATCTGATACCGGACGACAGGAGCGGCCCAAGGCACCGGATTATTCCTGGGTTGAGCATGAGTTTTTTCACCAGTTCCCCCGGGCGATCCATATCCCCGAATTGAACGATGGTTGAGAGGATTTGCGGATCGTCAAGCGCCCTCACCAGTGCATCGATCTCCTGGTACGTCATCTTCTGCCGGAGACCAAAGATCCGGAATCCCAGTTCAAGGTCCCGCCCGATGTCTGCCTTCCACCGCCGCTCATAACCGGCAAGGGTTGCATCATCATAGCTGCCCTGCTCGCAGGCCGCCACTGCAACTTCCGCAGCATGGCGTGCGGAACGGATGCCGGTGTATACCCCGCCACCGGAGGTCGGTTTTGCAAACCCTGCTGCGTCACCCACGAACAGCGTGCGGTGCCCGTATGTCTTCGGCATCAGCCCAAGGGGGAGTGTACCGGTAACAAGATGGGTAACACCGGTGCCGAATTTTTTCGCAAATTCTTTGAACTGCTCCATCACCTGCTGCTGCCCGCAGAGACCAACACGCACCCTGTCCTTTCCTGCCGGGATCGCCCAGCCAAAAAAATCAGGGGATGCATCCGGATAGATCTCCACGAACCGGGGATCACACCGGTACGGCACATCTGCCTGTATGCCGGCAAGAAACACCTTTGCCCGCCCCATGCGCAGAAGCCTGGCAATGGTGCTGCGGGGACCGTCCGCCGCAATCAGGATCTTAAACGGGAACTCCTCGTGCCCGTGCACCCCCCGGGTGAGCACGGATGTGCCCTTCATACCATAGACAGCAGTCTTCAGACGGAACTCTGCTCCCGCATTCGCTGCTGCTTCTGCCATCTCACGGTCAAGCATACCCCGGTCCACGACGCATGCCTTGGGCATCTTCGCATCGATTAAAAGCCCGCTGCCCTTCCCGGTTATAATACGGGCGCCGGAGACCCGGTTCAGCACCGGCCGCCCCGATACGCGGCACTCGCCAAACGCGGCATTCGAAAGGAGCCCGGCGCACTGCACCGGGTACCCGATCGTCCCGTGCTCCTCAATACAGAGCGTGGACAAACCCTTCCGTGCGCACTCGTATGCCGCCGCACTGCCTGCCGGACCGGCCCCAACCACAATCACATCACAGGGCGTGCGGGATTCCACGGTACATTCACTCACAATAACAGGAAAAATCCGGGCATTATTTTTCCCCGGGTTTTTTGCCAGAACGTTCTCCTTTTTTTACCGGCAATGCCGCAACGGCTGCCATCACAGCCTCATTGGGAAGATACCAGCCCATCAGCACAGAAAATATCCCAAACACCAGGGACGACGTCCCCAGCACGACGAGTATAAGGTTTTTTGAGAGTGCAGGGATGTACCAGAGGAGCACACAGAGCAGGATCGCGTCGGCGACAAACATCCCGAAGATCACGATATATTTTGTCTTCGGTTGTGCGAGGGCAAGGGTAATGGCGTAAAAACCCGAGTAAAACACCACGCCAGCGATGATCAGGACAAAGATGATCGCAACAACTCCCTGGATAAAGACGGAGCCGACACCAATTGCAAGGAGGAGTGCGGAAACGCCAAACCAGAACATCGTCTCCTTGTCTGATGACGTTGTGGCAAGGAGCAGAGACAGGATGATGCCCGCAGCAAGGAGGACCCAGAACAGGGCGATAAAGGTTGCCAGCGTGATGTCAGGGAGAAAGAGGGCGAGCGACCCGAAAATTATCCCGATGATCCCCTGAACAATGCAGAGCAACTTGGTGTCCATAACCCGTTCCCCATGATTTAGTATATCGGCAGGTACCGATTAAGCTTACCCGCATGGTATAAGAGTATTCCCAAGGGATCGGTTATTGACTATAATGATCTCACATCGCCGGTCGTGCCGGCCCGGCATGAAAAAATTGATCATAAGGATCCGCCTGATCCCCTACAGGATGGTACAAAAGAGCGCCGTAGAGCGGATGAAACCAGCCGGGATCCTGCCCCACCCGCTGACTCCGGAAGCGGCGATGATAACGTTCGATCGCTGGTCCGCGCTCATGAGTGAAGCAAGAATACAAAAGAACAATACCAGCCATCGTTTGACTATTGCACCATCCATACACAGCTTTTAGCACGAACCTATAAAAAGTAAAATCAACCGTTCTTGCACCCCAGTAACCTTGAGAGCACAATGCCTATTAGTTCCGCGCTAAAACACAGTGTATGCCAGACCAGACTGAGGGAAAGGAGATCGCGAAGCTGCTGGAGAAGATAAAGGGTATCATCAACAGTGGTCTCGATGCGGAAAAGACTGCATCCATCCTGTACCTGATCGGGTGCCCGGTTCCCGAGGAGATGCTCCTTCCGGAAATGAAACTGTACAGCGAGTACCTCCCTATGGCCGCCGAGTACCCCTTTACTCAGGACCAGCGGTTCCTGCACATGTTATGGGAGGCTGTTGAACGCTCTCCCCTCTGCCTTGCATCCAATTTCTCGTTCCCTTACCGCCGGATGATTGCGAAGAAGCTGTTCAGGAAATGCGGGAAAAATTTCTGCTGCGAGAACGGTGTCAGGTTCAACTTCGGGCAGTTCATCGAGGTCGGGGATAATGTATTTATGAACGGGGGGACGTTTATCGACAGCAAGGGAGGAGTGACCATCGGCAACTCCGTCGGCATCGCAGAGTATGTCCGGATCCTCACGCATACCCATTCGGAATCCAACCACGCGGAACGGACATATGGGCGTGTCATCATCGGAGACTATGCGAAGATCTACGCCGGCGCCATGATCTTTTACGGGATCAGGATCGGGGAGCAGGCGATCGTCGCCGCGGGGGCTGTCGTCACCAAGGACGTTCCGGCAAATCAGGTCGTTGCCGGCATTCCGGCTGAGATTCTGCGGGACCGTCACACCGACGGCAAACAGCGCGAGGAACTGAACCACCGGTGGTTGTACCAGGGAGCGTTCCAAGACGAATGACCCCGTTTCGGTTCGTGTGGTGATGAAATGATCATTTTTGTGAGTGATGATCCGGACCAGGTGAACGTACTCAGTACACAACTCAGGCAGAAAGGGTACCTGTATTCAACAGCCGCGGACGGTGCAAAGGCTCTTGAAGCGGCGAGGTCTGAACGCGTAAACCTCTTTATCATTGACACCGGTTGTGCGTCTTTTGACGGATTTGAACTCTGCCGGACCATTAAAAGCGATAAGGCGCTTGCCGGTATGCCGGTGCTTCTCCTCATCAGCCTTACGGATCTCGGAAGGCTGCTTGCGGTGCTGGACTGCACTGCAGATGCGTTCATCTCCAGGCCCTGTGACCCCAAGACCCTGTGGTCTGCCGTTTCAGACCTGCAGGTCACGGGAGAGGAAAAGGCACCATCCCGCCCGGTTACGACCCGGTTTATCGTCACATTTGAGGGTCGGGGCTATTCTGTCATCGCCGATCGCCGCGAGCTTCTGGAATTCCTCCTCTCCACATTTGAACTTGCAGTCCGGATCCGGCAGGAGCGGGAGCAGGCGGCATCCAAGTGGCAGCACGAGACGCAGGAACTCAGTGAACGCCTCGATACCCTTGCAGCCGAGCGGGATGCAACTGTCCGCAACCTTCAGACGGAACGTGAAGAGTGCAGCCGCAGTATCGCCCGGCAAACCACCGAGATCCAGGCAAAAGATCTGGCATTAACGCAGGCAGGGGAGAGGATCAAAACCCTTGCATCTGATTGCACCTCTCTTGCGGCTGCACGCGATGCCGAAACAATTGCAAAAAAGGAACTTTTGGCACATATTCAGAAGCTCAAAGAGCAGATCAGTTCCCTTGGGCAAGAACGGGACGGGCTTGTGCAATCAGGCAGTGAGTCTGCCGCCATGCATTCACGGGTGCAGACGGATCTTGAAGCGCACCTGGCAGCCCTGCGTGAAAAGTATGCAACCGTGCAGCAGTTCCTTGATTCCGCATCCCGTGATATCGGGGTGCTGAACGCCGCGCTTGCAGACGAGCGGGAGAAGAGAAGAGCAGCTGAGGAGCGCCTGAATGCTCTGACCCGTGAGAATACGAAGAACAATCGGGCTGTCCCTGCACCCGGCAACGAACGTGCAGCATCCGTGCCCGGCCAAAAAAAAGAGAGTTCCCCGGTTCTTCCGGATACTATGCCCGCACCTCCGGATCGAACGGAGACCACAATGTCTGAGGATGGATCCGGAACGCCGGCTGTTGACATGGCAGAGGCACAAACAACAGCCCGCGAACAGGCGGGTCAGGGACCCATGTTCCCCCCTCCCCCATCAGTTCAGATGAGGCTTATGGAACCGGTGCAGGCAATCCCACTTCCCAAAGCTACTATTCATAAAAACGAGGGGCCGGTTACAGAACCAGAACAGCCGGATGTCGTTTATGAGGATCATTCTAATGAAAGCACGCCCTCACAACCAACCGCACCTGCCCAGGGAGCACAGATGCCGCCGGACCTCGTGGTAAGCCGCGAACGCTGGTTTGACATGATCAAATGGGTCCACCATGCTGAACATATCCCTCCTGAAGAGCAAAAAGAACTGTTAGGAAACCTTGTCAGGATGAGCAGGCTCGTGCAGAAGGGACGGCACCTCACGAGCCGGCAGGATGAAGAGATACGGGCGCTTTTTGCCCGGATACAGCAGGCGGGGTACCGGTTTCACTGAACGATGATCGGGCAGAAAGGAACCCCCCTTTGAGAAATGGACCCTGGTGGAGTGGAGGGCATGTGTCGCCCGGACAGGAAAAATATCCTCATCGAAGGTGTACCCGGCAGCGGTAAGACAACGCTGGTCCGGACGATCGCACATATCCTCAGGGACTTACGACCCGCCGGATTTTACACTGCCGAGATTCGCATCAACGGCATCAGGCAGGGATTTGAGCTGGTGAGCGTCTCCGGTGAGCGCCGCATCCTCGCTCATGTCACGATAAGGAGTCCGCACAGGGTCGGGAAATATGGAGTGGATATTGACGGCTTAGAGGAATTCTGTACTGCACTCCGGCTGGGCGATCCCCTTCATCCGCTCATCATCATCGACGAGATTGGGAAGATGGAGTGCATGTCAGTGCAATTCCGGCAGATGGTGGAGCAGGCGCTCATATCAGATGGGATCGTTCTTGCGACCATTGCATTGAAAGGGGACAGGTTTATCGAGGGTATCAGGCAGCGGGATGACGTCGAACTGGTCACGTTGTCCCGGCACAACCGCGACATGCTCCCCGATCTGATCATACCGAAGATCAGAAAAATGGTCAAAGAGACTGTGGGGGAGCCAACTCCCTGACCTGAAAAAAAGGCAACGACCTGCCCCTGCCTTGCGTATAACCCTCAACTACCGTGTCGCTGATCTCATCAGGTCACAACCGCCTTCCTGAACCGCCACCATGCAAACCAGAACGTGATCGCTGCAAAAAGAACGAGACCCAAGAACGACAGGGCGATGTCCCCTGCGGTATACGTATAATGTTTCCCCAGGGCGAGAAATTCCGGGCCGATCGCAAAGTACCGGATGCCGTTGATCATCAGGGTCATGGGGTTATAGACCGAGAGGATTTTGAGGATCTCGGGAAACGAGTCGACCGGGTAGAGTGCGTTGCTCGCAAAGAAGATCGGCATGGTCAGGAGCGTTATGATCCCCTGCAGCCCCTCGGGACTCTCCATGGAGACCGCGATTCCTGAAGAGAGGAAGAGGAACCCCAGCGCAAATATGCCTACAAATGCAAGGATGCCCAGCACGCCGATGACAACCTGCAGGGCGCCAAAGCCGGCAAAGAATGCCGCCCCGATCAGGATCCCGAAGACCATGATGATGATCACCTGGATAAATGATTTCGTCACTCCCGAGAGCGCGATCCCGAAAATGATGTGGTTCCGGTTCATCGGGCTTGCGAGGATCTCGCGCATCAACCCCCAGTTCTTGTCAAACAGGATCACGATCCCGCCAAAGAGGCTGGTAAACAGGGTCGTCATGGCAATAATCCCGGCAGCCATGAAGGTGAGGTAGCCTACCGCGTGCAAGCCCGGCGGAACCGGGACTCCTGACATGAGCCGGTCGAAACTGCTTGACATGGCGATGCCAAAGAATGCAAGCCAGAGCGCCGGCTGGAGCAGCGAGGAGACAAGGAGTGTCTTGAACCGGACAAACCGGATCATGTCACGCCAGTAAATGGTCGCAAAGCCGTATACCATGTCAATGGCCTCCCGGGCGCATGGTGAGGTACACGGGTTTTCCCTCGGGTTCGTCACGGAATTCTTTTCCTGTGTAAAATACAAATACATCATCCATCGAGGGTTTTTTTAAATTGATCGTGAAGAGATCGATCCCCTTGTCGCGCAGCATATCAATGATACCCGGGAGCACCTTGGTACCGTCATCGTTGACCATCAGGACAAACCCCTTTGTTTTGGATTTTACATCCCGGACACTGGCAAGACCCTGTAAGATCCGGATCGCCGCTTCATTGTCGCTTGTCTCAAGGTAGATAAGGTCCTGCCCAAGCATATTCTTGAGCCCGTACGACGTGCCTGATATGATGATCTTCCCGTGATCGATGATGCTGATCCGGTCAGAGAGCTGGTCGGCCTCGTCCATGTAGTGGGTGGTGAGAAATATCGTCGTGCCTTCCTTGTTGACCCCCTTGATGTAGTCCCACATCCGCATCCGTGTCTGCGGGTCAAGCCCGAGGGTCGGCTCGTCCAAAAAGAGCACCTTCGGCCGGGTCATGAGCCCCCGGGCAATCTCGAGCCTGCGCTTCATGCCGCCGCTCAGGTTCTTGGTCCGTTCATCCTTCTTTGCCTCAAGCTGGACGAGCCTGAGCAGTTCATCGATGCGTCTCCTGCGCTCATCGCGGGGCATATTGTAGAGCCTGCCGTGGAACTCGAGAATCTCCTCAACAGTCATGTCCCGGTCGAGTGTGATGTCCTGGAAGACAACGCCGATCGATTCGCGGACTTTCTGCGGGTCTTTCGTGACATCAAAGCCCGCGACGCTCGCCTCGCCCTTCTGAAGGGAGAGCAGCGTGATGAGGATATTGATTGCGGTGCTCTTGCCCGCACCGTTGGGCCCGAGGAACGAGAAGATCTCGCCTTCCTTCACAGCAAAACTGATCCCGTCAACAGCTTTGAAATTACCGTAGGAGTGTTCGAGATTTTTCACTTCGATGATGGGCTGCCCGCCCGGCAGTGGTGTTCCTTCCATATACCCTCCGTTCTGTACCGTTTTTTAGCATGTGCTCCGGATATGTTGGTCTGGATCTTATTTACGCACGATGTTCGTGCATGTCAAAAGGCAGCCGGAAGGGTATACAGAACAGAAGGGCGCGGACAGAAACCTATTAACGCCGGCATGGGATACTCCACCGGTGATCAGGAGATGCCTGCCAGGCCTGAACCGTGGTGCAGGGGCATCACACCGTTAAAGGCAAAAGAGATCAAGTGTGCGGTTGAAGCAACCTGCGAGCTCTGTCATGAGTACACATCACTTCAGATGCTGGAACTGCACGGTATCCCCGCAGTCCCGCACCCGCAAAAACCGCGCCCGAAAGAGCGTGAATGCAATATCCTTGTCGTCTGTCCGGCCTGCCACCAGCATATCCACAACCTGCCGGTGCCGGAGAAGAAACTCCGGGCGCTGATCGAGAGACGCCCGTTTCCTGTCCGAAAAGAGATCCGCAGGATCCTCGGCCATGTCCCACAACCATATTCCCCCCCATCCGACGCTGATATATCCGGGGTGTTTGACGAGACGTTCAGGGGCACTTCAGGAGGATTTTACCGGTGAGAAACTCTCCCTGCAGTACCGGTTCAGCCGGTAGTCTGGTGTAAAGAAACCGGTAAAAAATTTGTCTGCTATACAATGATGATCCTCAGATCCCGCAGCCCGTTGTACCATGCTTTTCATGGTACCGCTGGTGGTACTCTTCCGCCCGCCAGAACGTCTGTGCCGGAACAATTTCGGTCACGACCGGGCGCCGGAATTTTCCTGAATGGTTGAGGCGGTCCTTTGAAGCCTCTGCCATGCTTTTCTGGTCCATTGAATGATAGAAGATCACCGATCGGTACTGGGTTCCGGCATCCGGGCCCTGCCTGTTTGGCGTTGTGGGATCGTGGATGCTCCAGAACAGGTCGAGCAGGTTCTCATAGCTGACCTTTGAAGGATCGTACACCACACAAACGACCTCGGCATGTCCCGTCGTGTCGGTACAGACATCCCGGTAGGTCGGGTTGTCCAGGTTCCCGCCCATGTAGCCGACTGCAGTACCGGTGACACCGGTCACCCTGCGGAACGCGGCTTCGACACCCCAGAAACAGCCGGCACCGAACGTCGCTTTCCGGCTGTCCTGTAACGCTGCTGGCATTGATGACATCGCGATCGCCTAGTACCATCATGGAGAGCAGGGAACCGTAAAGCTCGCGATGGTGACAGGAGTATCACTTGTGTATACCCCGGTCACTACCTATTTGACAGGGCAGCAACAAGATCATACACGATGACAGGGGAGCCGGTCTTCAGGTACAAACAGTGCCTGGTTGTGCGCAATGACATCAGCATGAGCTGCGGCAAGAAATGCGCACAGGCAGCCCACGCGTCCATTGGCGCATATGAGCATGCCGATAAAAACCTCAGGAAAGCCTGGCTTTCTGAAGGGCAGAAGAAGGTCGTCCTGAAAGCAAACGACGAGCGCACGCTCCACGAGCTGAAGGTGATCGCCGAATATGCAGGAATTGCCGCTTCACTTATCCAGGACGCCGGTATGACCGAGATTCCACCGGGAACGGTCACCGCGCTCGGGCTCGGCCCCGCAAAGAGCGAAGACCTTGATCGGATCACCGGCAGCCTCACGCTCTTATGAAAAGGAGCCCGTACCAGCTTGAACAGGACCTCGGCATGCGTTTTTACGCAAGCGATGCCGATGGGATCGGGGGAATGCTCCGCTCAACAGCGGAAGATTTCCTGGTCGAAGAGATCCCCCTTCCACCACATGGTGGAACCGGGCGATACCTGATCTGCCGGCTCACAAAAAAGAACTGGGAGCACCAGCACGCGGTAAAAGAGATCGCAAAACGGCTCGGGATCAGTCACCGCAGGATCGGGTGGGGTGGCACCAAGGACCGCCGGGCAGTCACAACCCAGCTTATCTCGATCTACAACGCAACTCCGGAATCGGTTGAAACCATCCGGCTCAGGGACATCACGCTCGAAGTCGTGAGGCAGCAGACCACCCAGCTCTCCCTGGGTGACCTGCAGGGGAACCGGTTCGATATTGTGATCAGGGAGTGCACGGCCCCGGACCTGAAAGAAACGGTCACGCAGGTAACAAGGGATGTCGCGCAGGGTATCCCGAATTACTATGGTCTCCAGCGCTTCGGTGGCGTCCGGCCGGTCACCCACCGGGTCGGTGAGTGCATCCTTGCCGGCGATTATGAACAAGCAGTTCTCACGTATATCGGGCAGGCTTTCCCGCTGGAACAGGAGAGCATCCGTCATATCCGCACGCAATTTTTACAGACCCATGACCCGCAGTCCGCACTCCGGGAATTCCCGGTTGCGATGTCATATGAGCGTGCAATGCTCCAGCACCTCTGCAACCATACCGGTGATTATGCAGGCGCCCTGCAGAATCTTCCTCCCCGGCTCCTCTCGCTGTTTGTATCAGCATTCCAGTCATACCTGTTTAACGAGTCCTTGAGCAGGCGTCTTGGGAACGGGGTTTCTTTTCTTGAGCCACAGCCCGGTGACCGGCTCATGTTTGCCGGCGGCAAGGTCGATATTGTCACAGCAGAAAACAGGACAGCCGCTGCCCGGCATATCAGCCGCGGCAGGTGCTCTATAGCGATCTTTATGCCAGGAAAAGATCCCTATGACCCACGCTCAGACAGCGAACAGTACATAAAAACGCTGATGGATGAGCGCGGCATCGGCGCGGAACAATTCAGGATAGCTGCAGAGTTTGTCAAAACAAAATTTTCAGGGGCACTGCGCCCTGTCGCGCTGCGGACGGCAATCACTGCCGGCGTCGATGACACCAGCGTCCGGTTACAGTTTATCCTGCCGCCCGGGCATTATGCAACCACGGTTGCACGCGAATTTATGAAAGCAGACCCGCTGCAGATGATCTAGAGAAACGACGATCGGCCGGCAAGTGTTTTTGCACCGTCAATCGCATCGTTTAAGTTGCCGATCTCGTCCACGATATTGAGCCGGACAGCATCGGCACCGCGGATCACCCTGCCGTCTTCAATATCGGAACGGTCGATCTGCCGCTGTCCGAGCACATCGCTCATGAAGTTTTCAAAGCTCGCGTTCACGATGTCCTGTGCATAGGCACGCTCTTCATCGGTGATCGGCCGGGACGTTGAACCCATGTCCTTCTTGCTACCCGATTTCACAACGCTCACGTTATAACCTTCCTTGTTCATCCAGCGGCTTATATCAGGGAATGTCCATGCCACCCCGATCCCGGCCGTGAAAGAATCGGGGTTCGCGTAGATCCTGCTGCCATGGGCGCTTACGTAGTACGCGGCGGATGTCGCCATATCGCCCATTGAAACGACCACCGGTTTTTTTGATTTTGCGTATTC